>Ga0335072_10017478_pt1 | contig 10141 bp, 3 predicted proteins | sample Lox_Sample_21_FD_206725 | JGI IMG/M metagenome (GOLD analysis project Ga0335072, IMG submission 206725) | Soil microbial communities from Loxahatchee National Wildlife Refuge, Florida, United States - Lox_Sample_2.1 | ecosystem: Environmental > Terrestrial > Soil > Wetlands | place: USA: Florida...
TTCGACGGGATGGGGCGGGCCACCGAGTCGCTGCTGGTCGCCTTCGGCGTCAACCAGTACTCGACGACCACCGCCTACCCCGGCATGGACCAGACCGACGTGACCCCGACCGCTGGGGGCACGGCGACAAGCACCTTTACCGACGCGCTCGGCCGTACCAGCGCGACGTGGAACTACACCACCGCCACGCCGACCGACAAGGCGTCCGACGCGGTCGTCACTGACTACGCCTACACGCCTTCCGGGCAGGTCGCGACGTTGACCGATTCGGCCGGGAACAAGTGGTCCTACTCCTACAACCTGCTCGGCCAGCAGACCGGGGTCAGCACGCCCGACGCCGGAAGCACATCGATGACGTACGCACCCGGCGGCCAGGTCGCGTCCACCACCGACGGCAACGGGACCACGCTGTCGTACGCCTTCGACCCGCTTGGCCGGCCGATCGCGGAATACAACACCAGCAACGGCGCCACCCAAAACCCCGACGACGAGATCGCCTCGTGGACCTACGACACCCTGGAGAAGGGCCAGCTGACCTCCACCTCCACCTACACCAACCCGTCCGAGGGGTCGAACGACGCCGCCAACACCTACACGGAGACGGAACTCGGCTACACGCCGCTGTACCAGCCCACCGGCGAGTCGGTCGCCATCCCCTCCTCGCAGGGGAGCCTGGCCGGCACCTACCAGGAGACCAACACCTACACCGCCGAGACGTCGCTCCTGATGGGCACCCACTACGACGCCGAAGGCGGCCTGCCCAAGGAACAGGTGAACTTCTCCTACTACCTGTCCGGCGCGCTGGCCTCGTTCGGCGGCAGCAACGTGTACCTGAACCAGGCCACCTACTCCCCGCAGGGCCAGGTCCTGCAGACCAACTTCGGCGTCGACGGAGAGCAACTCGAGCGCACGGAGACCTACGATCCGGCGACCGCGCGCCTGCTGTCGCAGCAGGACTCGCTCCAGACGCTGCCCAGCCCGCTCGACGACACCTCCTACACCTACAACGACGCGGGCGCCATCACGTCAGAAGCCGACGCCCAGTACGGGGTCGCCACCGCGGACACCCAGTGCTTCACCTACAACAACCTCAATGAGCTGGCGTCCGCCTGGACCAGCACCGACGGCGTCGCCTCCACCACCGGCTCGACCACCGCACAGGTCCAGGGCCTCGGCGGATGCAACGACAGCGCCCCGGTAGCCGGGTCGGTCACCGGCGGCCCGGCACCGTACTGGCAGTCCTACACCTACGACGCGCTCGGCGACCGCACCAGCGAAACGTCGCACGACACGTCCGTGTCGTCGAACGCGAACACCACCACCCAGGCCCTGTCCTACAACGGCTACAGCGCCTCGACCGCCACGAACACCGCCGCCACCACCCCCAACCAGCTCCTGACGGCGACCACCACCAACTCCAGCGGCACCACGCTGTCCAGCAGCAACTACAGCTACTACCCGAACGGCGCCACCAAGACCAGGACCGGCCAGTCCTTCACCTACACCCCGCAAGGGCAGGTCGCCTCCGTCACCAACACCGCCACCGGGCAGGCCAGCACCTACACCTACGACGTGAACGGCAACCTCCTCGTCCAGGACGATCCCGCCGCCACCCAGGACATCCTGTACCTGCCCTGGGGCGAGCAGATCACGCTCAACACGTCAACCAACGCCCTCAGCGGCCTGCGCTACATCACCTCCAGCCCGGACAGCGTTGTCGTCGTCCACTCCTCCACCGGCACCATCTACTACGAGCTGGCCAGCACCAACGGAACCGCCAGCACCGAGGTCAACGCCGCCACTGACGCGTACGCGTTCCGCTACTTCGACCCGTACGGCGACACGCGTGGCACGGCCCCGAGTTCCTGGCCCGACCAGCGCTCCTACCTCAACAAACCCCAGGACCCGACCACCGGCCTTGACCTGCTCGGCGCCCGCCAGTACGACCCCACCACCGGCCGGTTCCTCTCCGTCGACCCGGACTTCGAGGTCGGCGACCCCACCCAGATGGGCGGCTACAGCTACGCGGCCGACAACCCGGTCAACGGCTCCGACCCCACCGGCCGCTTCCGGACCCTACCGTGGGGCGGCGGCGGTGGCTGCTCTTCCGCCGCGCAGTGCACGGCGATCACGAACTACGACAACCAGCAAGACCAGGAACTGAACGACGAGGCCAACGCGTGCGCTGGCAAGGGCGACATCTGGTCCGACGGGGAATGCGTCCAGCCCCCGCCCCAGCACCACTGGTGGGACAGCGTCGTCACCGCCATCGTCGCCGTGGCCATCGTGGTCGCCGTGGTCATCGTGATCGCGGTTATCGTGACCCAGCCCGAAGTGGACGTCGCCCTCGCGGGGGCGGCGGAAGTCGCGGGCGACGCGGCGGGCGAGGCGGCCGGCGCCGGAGCGGCGGAAGCATCCAGCACGTCCTGCGCCACCTGGGACGACTTCATGGAAGCGGCCATGAAGGAGGACCTTGACGCGCCAGATCCTGCCGCCGATGCCGGTGGTAGTACTGATCCAACTGCCCAGGAGGAACCAAGCACCGAGTCCTCAGGAGAATCGGATGGAGCCAAGTCCTCGTCCTCGGGAGAATCGAGCGGAGGAGGACAATCCTCTTCCGGGTCTGGCGGGTCGGGCGAGTCCGGTGAGTCCAGCGACCTCTGGCGAGCCAGGGCGGGTACATCTCTGCTCAACGGAAGCGCCAGTGCGGCAGAAAACTACGAAAGCCAGGCATCGATACCCGGCCATCACACGTACCCGCCTCCTCCCCCCTGATCTCCACGTTCGGCCAGTACGCAGTGGGCGGCGGAGTAGGTTTCGCCTCCAGCGTGAACGACCAATGGGGCGACGGACAGGGCTTCAGCGCCAAGAAGACCATCTGCGGCACCGCCGTGGGGTACGCGCTTGGCGCAGGCGGCGGCCAGGGTTCCGCCAGCATGTACCAAGCCATCCCGGACGATTTCCCGGCAATCCTCGTTGGTGCCGGAGCCGTGGCAAGCTCCACAATCGCGACCATCGGGGTCCCCCCGTGTTAGCAAGAACAACAACAACCGCTAGGGCGGCCAGGACCAGGTCCCGGCCGCCCTAGCGCTGTCCACCGACACCACATCCCACCCGTTGCCGGTATCGCACGCGTCATACGCACCCAGCACCGGCAACGGGCGCGCAATCCCGCCCCAGCGCCGCCGGCAACGGGTGCGCACGCTAAACCACCCGATCAAGTTAGACAAACAAACGTTCGCAGTTTCCTCCCCTGCAGGGGAGGAAACTGCGAACATTTCGGTGAAAATGATCTTCGCGAGCCCAGCTACCCGATCACGGTCGACGCCCCAGCGATCGCCGGGCTGGAGCCGGCTGACAACGCCTGCCCCAGGTCCGCGTCGGCGCCGGTAGCCGACGAGTACACGTAGGCGTCCGAGTCCGACCCGGTCCACGCAACCTCGTAACCGCCGCTGACCGCGACGATGCCGGGGCTGGAGGTGCTCGCCGCGGCATCCCCGGTGTTGGTGGAGCTCATCGTGTTAGTCGTCCAGGTGATCGAGGTATTCGCGGTAAACGCGGCCTCGATCCCCGAGCCGTACGCGATGACCGAGGGACTGGTGCCCGCCTCCATTCCGAGCGGGATCTTGGCGGCGGTGTAGGAGTTGTTGTCGGTGTACAGGTTGGCGTTGTTCGCCTCGAAGACCGCTTCGAAGGCGCCACCGGACAGCGGGGTAATCGACGGTCTGGTGCCAGACTCCATGCCCTGGCTGGTGTTCCCGCCGGCTCCTTCCTGGTTGGCGTACCACAGGGCGTTGGTGTTGGCCTGGAATGCCGCCTCGATCTGCCCGTTGGTCAGGGTCGTGATCGCGGGGCTCGACCCGGCGTACATCCCCAGGCCGAAGCACTCGGTCTCGATGCCGCCGTAGACGCACAGGTTATTGTCCGTCGCCTGGTAGGCAACCTCGAACCCGCCACCGGAAACAGCGGTGATCGCCGGGCTGGACTTGGCGTCCATGACGATGCCGGTGTTGGCGGTGCCGCCCGGGCCGCTGACGTACAGGTCGTCGGTGCCGGATGCGGCCCAGGCCACCTCGTAGCCCCCGGTCGACAGGGCGGCGATCGCCGGGCTGGTGCCGGCCTCGACGCCTTGGGCGACGATCTGCCCGCCGCCGGTCGAGTTCCAGGTCCACAGGGCGCCGCTGCTGGTGTTGGCCGCGACCTCGAAGCTGGCGTTGCCGGAGACGACGCTGGTGTTGCCGCCCGTCCACAGCCGGGTGCCGCCGCTGCTGTTGATCACCAGCAGGCCGCTGGTGAGCAGTTGCATCGTGTCGCCCGTGTTGCCGCCCGTGGCCGACGTCCACAAGGCCGTGTTGTCGCCGGAGACGCCGTCGTAGATGACGAGGTCACCGTCGGCTTGCAAGACGAGGTAAGCGTTCGGGTAAGGGCCGGAGCCGTAGCTGTCGAGCAGCGCCCCGGTGGAGGTGCTGGTCAGCGTCAGGACACCCTGAGCGAACGACATGGTCGTCGCCGAGTTCGACCACGTGGACCCGCTGGGATAGGTGGTTCCGTCGGAGGCGAAAGCGACCGCGCCGGTGGTGGGCTGGTCGTTGCCGAGGGCGACGGGGTTGCCGTAGGAGGCCAGGCCCGCGCTGGTGGCGGCGGTTCCCGGCCAGTCGGTTACCACGCCGTTGGCGGTTTGGCCGATCAGGTCAGGGTCGCCGGTGCCGTGCAGGTCGGTCGCGTAAACGGCCGGGTACTGCGCGGCGGTAAGGTCGCCCGCCAGCGGGACGGTCACCGCGGTGCCGCTGCCGCTGGTCGGGGTGCCGAGGCTCTTAGGGTAACCGGACGAGTCGTAGGTGATCGGGTACTGGTAGACGACGCCGGTGGCGTTGTCCCGCGCCCAGATGACGTCGCTGCCGTTGACCGAGCCGGGTGCCAGCACGGTGAAGGAACCCCAGCCGCTCGTGCCGAGCTGGATCGCGGTGCCCAGGTAGAAGTTGGAATTCTGGCCCTGGTAGTACCACAGCGAGCCATTCTCGACCGTGAGCAGGCCGGGAGCCTTCATGTCCAGCGACGAGGCCTCGGGCGAGGCCGCGTACAGGTCAGGAGCGCCCACGATCTGGGTTGCCTCGCTCCAGTCGGTGTTGTCGTAGGAGGTAGAGGAGCAGCTAGAAGGCGCGGTGCTCGTGGAGTAGCAGGAAAGGGTGGAACTGCTGTTGCCAGCCAGGCTGGTGTTGAGCTCGTCGTCGAGGACGTCGGCCTTGGTGACGGGGGTGACAGTGGTGCCCTGGTAGTTCCCCCCGGTCGCGCTCTGGTTGTTCTCGACCAGGTAGAGCTGGTGGGTGCTGGTGTCCAGTGCCCACAGGTCGTCGAAGCCGTTGTGCTCGGTGTAGCTTCCGTAGTGGGTGACCAGGAAGTTGTTCCAGGTCGAGCCGCTGCCGGCCGGGCTGTCCGCCGCCGCGCTGAGCTGAACGGGCGCCGTGCCGGGAGAAGCGTTGCCGGGATACTCGACCAGGTCTCCGGAGGAGTCGGTGACGACGAGGCCGGGCGTGCTGCCGTTGACGCTCCCGCCCGCGACCGTCGCGCTGCCCGGGTTCCAGGGCACGTAGAACGTGTACGAGGTCTGGGCGGAGACGTTGCCCGCCGCGTCACGCGCCTGCGCGTACAGCACGTTGGTTCCCCAGGTACCGGGAGTCAGGGTGACCGTCGCGGTCGTGCTGCTCCCGCTGTTCAGCCCGGCCGAGGTGGCGCCGGAGGCGGGAACCGGGCTGTTGAGCGAGTAGTAGAAGCCGGCCAGTCCCGGCCCGCCGGACGGGTCGGTGGAGGTGAGGGTGAAGGTGCCGGGATCCCCGGCCACCAGGGTGCTGGCCGAGCCGCTGCCCTCCGCCGGATAGTCCGCCGAGGTAATCGTCGGATTGCCTGGCGGGTCCTGCTCGGGGATGAAGGCGCATGTCTGGCTGGCCGGAGAGCTCAGGTACTGGTCGGTGATGTAGACGGACCAGGTGTACTTGTCTCCGGACACCAGCGCGGGCGTCTTGACGCTGACGGTGCCGCCGCTCGTGACGTAGCCGCTGGAGTCCAGCGTGCTCACGGCGCCGGTGGTCGTGTTGGTGAGGGTGAACACCCCGTACATCTGCGCGCTGGAGATCGGGCTGGTCGCGGTGGCGGACAGGGTGGCCACGTTCTGGCCCGAGACGTTGGTGATGGGCAGGTACCCCGGAGCGGCGCTCCCGCCGCATGCCCACGGCGTCCCGTCCCGCACCGGCGTCGGGCTGGCGACCACGTTGGCGGGGGTGCCGGGCGGGAGGTCGTAGCTGGTCACCAGGCTGGCGGTGCCCACGTTGAAGCGCTCGAGGCTGGTCGACACCGACTCGTTGCCGTACATGCCGACGGTGAGGCTGGTAATCCCCTGGGAGACGAAGTAGCTGATTTGCCCCGTCACCGGGAAGTTGACCGGGACGCCGCCCGCGCAGGTGCCGCCGACGGAGTTCCCGTCGCTTTCCACCGGCTCGGCCGACATCGGGTCGCCGATCTTGGAGTTGGTAATGATGCTGGGCTGGTTGCTCCAGTCGGTGCCCGAGTTGATGCCGCCGGTCCAGTTCAGGTCGATGACCTGGCTGCCCTCATCGCACGAGTTGTCGGCGGAGTAGTCCGAGGTGATCTTGAACGTAGAGTTACTGATGTCGTCACTGGAGTTCAGCCCGCTCAGGCTGATCAGCATGAACGAACGGTAGACCCCAACGCACTCCTGAAACTCGTTGTAGCCGACGCCCAGGTCGGTGACCGAGTTGTAGTTGGTGTACGAGGGGCAACTTGCCTCTACCTCGTCGTAGTCAGGCGCGCCCCCGCTGACCGTGGGCTCGGTCCACGACGGGTCCGCGTACAACGGGTAAACCGGGTGCGCGCCCAGGGCGGCCGGGTCGGCCGACAGCGTCAGGCCACCGCCGCCCAGCGTGGTGCCCAGCGGCGCGACGTGAGCCGCCAGGCCCGGGCCCGCGGCGCTGGAGCCCCTCGCGTCCTTGAAGTAGGGGTCGCTGTCGGCCCTGGTGGCGGAGCCGGCGGTCGCCGCCGCCGACCGCGCCGTGCCAGCGCCCGTGCCAGCACTCGGGACAGCACTCGGGACAGCACTCGGGACAGCAGAATCCCACAGCGCCGCCGAGGGCGCGGTCATGACGACCGCCCCGGTCCTGCTGTCGCGGGCCTGGAGGGCGCCGGAGGCGCCCTTGGCAAGGGTCAGGTTCCGCAGCATCGTGCCGAACCGCAGGTGCCCGGCCGTGCGGGCGGCGGCGGCGTCGGCGATGGTGAACACCTCGCTAAACCCACCCGTAGGCTGCGCGGTCACCGTCAGGTCGATACCCGGGTAGATGCCGGCGTAGGTCGCGCTCGCTCCATGCAGAACAGGGGCCGGAACGGCGATGGGAAGAGTGAGTCCCAAAGAGTGCCCCGCGTGGTCCGCGACGGTAATGACGGGCCCGGTGCCGCCGCCGGACAGGGTCAGCGAGTCGGGAGTGGCCGTCGTGGTGATCGACCCGTCCGCCCGCCGGACCAGGGTCGCGTCGAGGTTGACCCAGCTCCCGGAGGCGGCCTTCATCCGGGTTGGCTCGATGGTGGTGTCTACCGTGAGGCTGCCGTTCGGGTTCGCCACGGTGGTGGAGTTAGCCGTGGTCAGCTGGCTGACCTGCACCGGCTTGCCGGTTTGCTCGGCTCGCGTGACCGAGGCCCGCCGGGGATCAGCGGGCCGCGTGCTCGCCGCCGCCGTTGACGTCCGCGTTGCCGCCGCCGTCGCCGTCGCCGCGTGCGCAGGCATGGCCGTAAGCAAGCCCGCCGAGGTCACCACCCCGACAAGGCTCGCCAGCCCGCGCAGCCACGTGGTTCTATTGCGCCTGGATTTCATACGACTTTTATCAATTCCCGTCTTGTGGCCCCGCTTTCAGGGCATGCGAGGGAGACGGTAACGTTCGAGATCGCACAACACCAGGTAAGAGCCGAGGATTCGATCACGTTAGTCGGCTCCGCCGGGCCGCCCGGCGGAGCCGGAAACTAGCCCGCGACCGTCTCTAGCCGGCCAAGCGGGCTGAATTCCGGCGAGGACGCGTGATAGTAGACGTGATGGGAGCGTCGGGTGCGCACCACGAGGCCCGCGCGGTACAGCACTTGCAGGTGATAGGAAATGGTGCTGCGGCTCAGGTGGAGGCGGCACGCGAGTTGCTCGGTCGTCCGAGGCTCGGCGAGGTGCGCGAGCAACAGCGCCCGCGTCGACCCGATTAGCTCGTCGAGCGGCGGCGCGTCGAAGGGAACCGGGGACATCGCCGGGTAGCCGATGACGGGCACCCGGTAGTCGGGCGCCGTGACCGGGTCGATGACGTTGAGGGGCATGTGCCCGAAGGCGGCCGGGACCAGGACCGCGGCGTCGGCGCTGGCCTCGCCCTGGTAGTACCGCATCTGGAGCTCCAGCTCCCCGCCTGCCCAGTCCATCGACGGGTGCAGGGCGCGCGTCATGGCGGCGAAGCCTTCCCGTGCGATCAGCCGCGAGCGGTGGGCGATGTCGTCTTCGAGCCGGGCCATGATGCGGGGCCACCGCTCCGCCAGCACCGCTTCCCAGAACTGGGCGAGTTGTCCCGCGGCCTTCTCCGCCAGGTCCTCCTCACCGTGCTCGATCGCGGCGACCAGCGCCGCGGGCGGGCGGCGTCCCGGGCGCGCGACCGACCACGGGATGCCGTCAAGCAGGTTCCGCATCTCGTAGCCGACGCGGTGCGCGGGCGTGGTCGCGATCTGGTGCAGTTCGGCGTCGGGGTCGCCCTTGTAGCTCGCGGGCACCGGGATGAGGAAATCGGGCATGTACCCCGCAGCCCCGTCCCGCGCCAGCATGACCAGCAGGTTCAGCCGGCCGTCTTGCAGGGCCTGGTCGGTCGCCGCCCGCCAGCGCCGGGGGATCGCGTGCGGCACCCGGGCGCGGAAGTACAGCAACTCCGCCGCGGCGTGCAGGGGTGAAATAGCAAATCTGGTCTGTGCCAGGCCCGTCGTCCCCAGGCCGATGCGGATCACTCGCGACCTCCCAGATCCCACCAACTGCATCCATGGTGGGCCTGGCCGCTGGGATTCCACTGGGACAGGACACCAGCGCAATCCCAGGCTGGACGGAGTAAACGGAGCCGAACAGAGCCGGACCAACCGGGCGGAGCCGGGAGCGGCGGTCGCTAGCCGAGCCGCCTGCCGACTTCGGCGGCAAGCGGGTCGCCGAGCCGGTCGAGGATGGGCAGCGCCGTCAGCCACGCCTCGCGCGCCTCGCTCGCCTGACCGAGGGAGGCAAGGGCGCAGCCGAGGATATAGAGCGCCTCGCCCCGGTCCCTGGTCGTGCCGTGATGGGCCGCCAGCGCCCACTGGCAATGCTCCACCGCCTCCTGGTAATTGCCCATGTCGAGGTAAACGCGGCCAATTGAGCTCTCGATCATGCAGACGAAGAATCCGTCGCCGAATTGGTGGCCAATCGCCAGCGCGCGCTCCAGGTTTTCCAGAGACTCGTCATAACGCTTCAGCGAGCACAGAATGTGGCCAATATTATTCAAGACGGTCGCCATAATGTGCCGATCTTCCGTCGCGCCGACAATGTCAAGCGCCGTCCGCAAATGCTCCAAGGCCGGCTCGTGCTGGCCCTGGAGCGACAAGCTGACCGCGAGGCTGTTGAGCGTCCGCGCCTCCCCGGCGACGTCTCCGCTGCGCCGCTGGATCTCCAGTGCCTCGGTGAAGCACTGGTCCGCGTCCGCGAACCGCCTGTCCTCGCCGTAGGCCTGGCCGAGCCGGCGCAGCAGGTAGCTCAGGGCATCGCCGTCGCCAAGGCGGCCGGCGCTCCGCACGCCCTGCTGGCACCCGGATATCCAGACCTTGATGTGCGCGGTGCGCAGGAAGAAGTCGACCGTTCCGATGGCGATCTTGACGCTGACGTCGTCCCGGCCCAGGCCAGCCGCCTGGCGGGTCGCGACGGTGAGGTTCGCCACCTCGGCCTCGAACCAGCCGAACGCCTGCTCTCGGTCGGCCATGGCGAGCACTCCCGGCGTCCGTCCGAGATCGTGAGCGATCGCGGGGAGCTCGCGGTAGGGCACGAGCGTCTGAGCGGCGGCGATCGTCTGCGCGCCGTACCAGCTGAGCATCCGGTTGAGCG
>Ga0335072_10017479_pt1 | contig 10140 bp, 10 predicted proteins | sample Lox_Sample_21_FD_206725 | JGI IMG/M metagenome (GOLD analysis project Ga0335072, IMG submission 206725) | Soil microbial communities from Loxahatchee National Wildlife Refuge, Florida, United States - Lox_Sample_2.1 | ecosystem: Environmental > Terrestrial > Soil > Wetlands | place: USA...
CGACCGACTTGAACAGACACTCGGCCCCGCCCTGGACGATCAGCTCTTCGTAGATGAAATCAACCGGCCCAGATCACCGCCGACGTCGACCCGTCGCTGACCTGTAATCGTCGGACGCTTACGCCACTAGGTTGCCGAGTTCCGCCGCACTGTAGTGCGTCGTCATCCGACCGCTCTTGTGGGCCAGGATATCCTGGCGATCCTCGAATCCAACGCCGGCTGCCCGTAACCGTCGCCCGCACGTGTGCTTGAGGTCGTGCACCCGAACCCGCCGGAAGCCGTCCGGCGTAGGCCGTCCCAGCTCCTTGAGATAGCGAGCTGCCGCCCGGCGACGAGCGGCCTTCCAGCCCGAGTTGTTCAACCGGTGGAAGCGACGCCGCCGGCCTTCGCGATCCTCCCAGGTGAAAACATAGATCGGATGCTGGCCGCGAAGTCCGTCGACGAGACGTTGTGCCACATCGTTTAGGACAACGACGCGCGCTTCCTTGTTCTTGGTGAGCCACTCCGGCAAGACAAACACGGTCCGCTTGATCTCGGGCGTGTCCAATTCAGGCACGGCCTGCTCCCATTCCCACCGGAGTTGGCAAACCTCCTTCTCTCTCATTCCGGTGTTCACCTTGAACAAGGCCGCTTGTCTCAGGTGCGGGGTAAGTTCGCTGAACAGCAACTCCTGCTCTGACCAGTCGATGGGGTATGGCTTGCGCGCCTTTCTGTTCTCCAGCAGTTGGATCAGCGGAGCTTCGGCCAACCACGTGAGCGTCGAACCCTCCCCGCGCCACAGACGTGCAGACAGGTTGAGAATCCGACGCGCGACCGCCAGATCGCGGTTGATCGTGCCCGCAGCGAGTCGTTTGCATCCCGGCGCAGGACACCGATGACGTGCATCGATGTACGCCTTGAACGACTCGTTGTGAACACAGTCCAGCCACATGTCCCCAATGAACGGATCCAGCGCCTTCAACGCCCGCGCATCGCGGTCGATGCTTCGTTTCCAGGCAAAGTCGTTCAGGTACCGAGTCGCAGCTTCCCGGAATTTCCGTCGGGGCCGCCTTCCGTAGACGGTGGCCTCTCGGATACTCTCCATCTCAACGGCACACCCATCTTGCGCGGATCCTCAGAGCTGGGAGATGCAGCTGCCGCGTTCGCCCCGGCGAACGATAGGCCCTGCGCAGCTCCGGATTTTCCCCCAGAAGGTGAGGTGAACGCCGGTTGTACCAGCGCTACCAAGGTGAAGGCTGCGAGCGCGACGACTGCAGCGACTTTGAGCGGAATCGAGGCGGGCCCGAAGCGCGCGATCATGATCAGCCTCCCCTTGAGGTCCGCGTGGCCGTGGACAACGCCCAGCGCATAGGGCGCTGCAACAGCGCCGTGTGAGTCCGCTAGCTGCACGAGCATGTCGCCGTAACGTCCGCGCTCCCCCTCTGAGAGCCTGCGGAGCACGGAGGCGTCACAGGCGAATTCCATGTCCGAGCGCATGAGACGGGCCGCGACCCATATGGCCGGATTGAACCAGTGCAAGAGCTGCGCGATGGCGGCGATCCAGTTGACCAGAACATCGTTGCGTCTTACATGCGCAAGCTCGTGCAGAAGGACGTACCGCAGCTGCATCGCATCCAGGCGCTCGTGCAAACCGAGCGGCAGCAGAAGTGTCGGGCGCCACCAGCCGAAGATGGCCGGTGATTCGACGCCAGCGCCCTCGAGAAGCCTCACATTGCCGCGTACGCGCAGTTCCTTCCGGCATTCCTCGAAGATTGCTTCGGCTTTCCCGTCGGCAGGACGAGCCCCACGCCGGACCCGATGAAACCTCAACAAGTTTCGGAGGTAGAGTGAAGCGAGGCCCGCGGCACCGGCGGCCCATGTCAGGGCAAGCCACGGCAGCAATGACCTGAGGGCCGATGCACGAGGCGGCAGAGGAGACATCAACACGGTGGAGTGCGCCGGCCGGAGCTGGGTGCCAATCCTCGCCGCCGCTCGATCTGACGGTTTGAGAGTAGGCCCGAGTGTACTGCGCGCTGGGTTCGACGCCGCCGATAGCACCGCGTCGGTTGTAGAAGGGCTTTCCCCGAAAGAAGCCGTGAGCGGAAGGCGCAATCCGAACGGGCAAATCAGGCACGCGAATGCCGGAAGCCATACGGCATGTCGCCACGGCGATGCGGTCGAAGGGGTAAGCAAGGGGCGGAACAGGATGACGGCACCGATGAGCACTGTCCCCTTGACCGAGGCGGTCGCGACCCAGGTGGCGATGTTGAGAAGGGGCAACGACTGCAGCAGCATGGCCTCGCCCTCCGGCGGTCTAGGATTCGTTGAGGAGCTTTCGGAGCTCGCGCTTTTCCTCCGCCGTAAGCGGACGGCGGCGCACGAACTGGGCGATCATCGGTGCCAATGAGCCATCGAATACGCGGTCGATAAAGCGTTCCGTCGCGCGCCGCGTGCAGTTCTCCTTCGACAGCTCTGGATGGTATCGGTACACCCCGTCTACAACAGAATTGCCCACGACGCCCTTGCGCAATAGACGATTGAGCATCGTCCGCACCGTTTTCGAGTGCCACCTATTGGTGGGGGCGAGCCGTTCCGTGAGCTCATTGACGGTCACCGGCGCCTTTTCCCAGAGCGCCTTCATGACCTCCCATTCGGCTTCCGAAATCGTGGGGGATCGCTTCATGGAACCAAGAGTCCGCATCGATGCTTACATATGTAAGCTATACCCCATAGCTTACACTTGTAAGCACGCCCGTGCAAATCGATGGCATCGTTTCCGGACCTTGACTCATCGACACGCTGATGGAAGCCGTCGAGCTTCGAGCCGGTTCACTGTCCTGGGCGGCGGTTCGAGTGTCCGGAATCGGGACCCAAAAAAGGCGTTCTGGATAGCGCCTTTTTGCCGTTCGGACCCGAAGGCAGTCCGCACTCCTCCGTCTCCGTCGGAGCTGGAAGCGGTCCTTCGCAAATGAACGCGCTATATTCCCTCGCGACCCTTCAGCGACATCCGGAATGGCAGCTATATGGTAGGCCGATCAGCGACATGCCTTCGTTAGAGCGGGGATGGTTGCGCGCCTCTAACTTACAGGTATATGATACCTCTAAAGGAGAGGTCTGGTATGGGGCGCCAACCCAATCCGAATTTCATGGCCGGTATTCCGGAACTGATGATTCTGCGCCTCCTGCAGGACCGCGAGATGTACGGCTACCAGATCGTGCAGGCGATCCGAACCGAGACGGCCGAGGTCGTCAGCCTTGGCGAGGGGATCGTCTATACCGTACTGCATGCGCTGGAGCGAGAAGGCGCGCTCAGGCCGCGCCGCAAGACCGTCGATGGCCGTAGCCGGATCTATTATTCGGTGACCGCTAACGGCCTGCGGCGCTACCGTGACCTTGCGGCAACCTGGACGACGCTGGCCGGAGCGATTCAATCTGTGATGGAGGGAAATCGCCATGTCCCTGCCATTTGAGACCGTACGAGAAGACCTTTTGCGTGCCGGTGTGACGCCACGCTATGTCAGTCGCTATGTCACAGAGTTACGCGAGCACCTGACCGATCTGATAGAGCGGGAGCGCGCTTCCGGCCTGGGCATTGAGCAAGCAACCGAGCGCGCGCTGGCCCTTATCGGAAGAGAGGCCGACCTCGCAAAGGCGACAATCGAGAGAGGAGCCCCTCTTTCGGTCGCGGCGCGCGCACCCTGGGCGATGTACGTGATCATGCCGCTCGCGTTATGGATGGTGGTGCTTTCGGCGGCTATCGTGTCAATGATGCATCTGCTGTGGCCAGTGCGCGGGCTTGCGCCCTCTGAGATGCCGGAAAGCGATCGTGCACTGATCGCGTTCGCGAGCTTCACAACCCAGTACTTGGTCGGATTGGGCTTGGCTGCCGGTTGCATTGCGATCGCGGTGAGACAGCGCCTGGCCTCCGGCTGGACCTGGGTCGGACTCCTCCTGATCGCCTTGCTCACCGGGATGCTGGGCTTCTACATGCACGTGATTCCCCCTCAGGACGGCCACCAAGGCGGGGCGGTCTACTCCCTGTTCGCCTTAGTCTATCGGCACGGGCACGAGAGTCTCGCTGCAACCCTCGGCGCGTGGGCACTGCATGCTGCTGTACTGTTCGGACTCACAGCCACCGCTTATCGCGCCCTGCAGGCGCGGATCGTGTTCCTCGCTCCGTACTCCCACCAATAGAGTTCCCCGCGGGGACACCGGTGACGCCTGCGATTTCCATGCGAAACGTCGGCAAGACCTACAAGAAGTCGGGCCGACTTGCCGTGCCGGTGCTTAATGGGCTGAACCTCGAAGTGCAGGAGCGTCAGTTTCTCGCGCTAATGGGACCCTCCGGCTCTGGAAAGACCACTATCCTGAACCTCATGGGTGGCATCGACCGACCGGATTCTGGGGAGGTTATTGTCTGCGGACACCATCTCGAGAGGCTGACAAGTAATCGACTCGGCATCTGGCGCTCGAACAACGTCGGCTTCGTCTTCCAGTCCTACCATCTGCTGCCGGTTCTCTCGGCTGCAGCCAATATCGAACTGCCATTGCTTCTGACCAACCTCTCGCGCTCACAGCGTCTTGCCCACGTGAAGGCGGCTCTCGAGATCGTGGCCCTATCGGATCGGGCCAGTCATAAACCGAGCGAACTGTCCGGCGGGCAACAGCAGAGGGTTGCGATAGCCCGAGCGATCGTCACCGATCCGAAGCTTCTGGTGTGTGACGAGCCGACTGGAGATCTGGACCGAAGTACCGCAGAGGAGATTCTGCTTTTGCTCAGGGCGCTGAACGAGAAGTATAGCAAGACCATTGTCATGGTGACCCATGACCAGAAGGCTGCGGATTACGCGACACGGCAGCTCCACCTGGATAAGGGTGAACTCATGGAGCGAGCCACGGAAGTCACTTGATGAAGTACTGGCGATTCGTATGGGCAAATCTCTGGCGCAAGCCCATACGTACGATCTTCCTTTTCATATCCGTCGTATTCGGATTCACTCTTTGGGGATTGCTCCTGGGATTCGATGCCAATCTTCGGCGTATTGCCGACAGTGCAAATGCGGCGCGGATCTACAGCTTTCCTCGCTTCGGAGGAAAGCTCGTCCTCGCGCAGATGCAGCCGATATCGCGGATGCATTTCGTCTCGAAAGTTGGGGCACTTGGCGCGATTCTCGGTTACTACCAACAGCCCAGGAATAGGGTTGCTGTATTCATGCAGGGCCCGGGAATGCTGGAGGTGTTCCAAGACCTTCCCCTCACATCGCAGCAATGGGCAGCGCTCGCGAACTCGGGGGCGGGTGTTTTTGTCAGCCGTCTTTACGCTATGCGGTATGGCCTCAAGGCCGGAAGCAATTTCCCAGTCATCTGCCCGGACCTACCCAGGGCGGATGGCTCCGATGTGTGGACCTTTCACGTTCTGGGGGTTGTGCCCGATATTCCGCTGATGCCGGTTGGCTTTGCCACGGGCAATTACGACTACCTCGATCGAGCGCGACGTGAGGGCGATCGTGGCCAAGTACAGCAGTTCTGGGTTCTCGCGGTGGACGCTGCTCACACCGATGAGGTGACGCGCGAAATCGATAAGTGGTTCTCCAGCTCCGACTTCCCCACAAGGAGTGTATCCGAGAAGTCCTTGCTGGCGAGTGCGGGAGGGGGCGGAACCGATGCGCTTAACGCGTTCGTTTCACTCGCGTTCGCCGGGATCGTCATGGTGGTGATTGTCACGACAAATGCGTTGCGCCATTCGATCCGCGAACGAACCACGGAACTGGCAGTGATGAAAGCGATGGGCTTTTCGAACTATAAGATCACGGCTCATGTCCTCGCGGAAGCAGCGATTCCCTGCCTCCTCGGTTGCTTCGTCGGCCTAGTGATTTCCGCCGCATTGACGGCAATGATGCCGCGGATTCTCCCCGCCGCGGTCGTATTCCCTATGCCCACGATCGATTTGCAGGTCGTGGGCTCGGGGATCGCGGCCGCACTCCTCGTTGCCCTGCTCGCGGGGGCTTGGCCGGCCTTGCGGATTGCACGGCTCGACGTTGCTGCGGCGCTCGCGAGACAGTGATATGCGCCGCTATCGGCAGATGAGGGTCGTCGGTCTGCTGAGCCTTCGAAACCTTCACACTCGAGTTCGGTCATCATGGGTAATCGTTGCGGCCCTGACGGTGGTATCGGCCGTCTTGCTGTCCGCATCCGCCGTAGACGAAGGCATCAAACTCGCCTATCTCAGCGTGGGTCACGCAGATCGAGCGATCATCACGTCCTCGGGCGCAGTGCGCGAATCCAGCAGCTCTATCCCGCAATCGTGGCTTGGCCCCATTTTCGATGCACCTGGAATCCGCAAGGCTCGCGACGGGATGCCCGTGGTGGACGCCGAGATTTATGACTTTGTGGGTTCCCTGGTAATGAAGGACGGTAAATCCGGAGAGACCGAGGTTAGAGGGATTGGCCCCAAGGGGCTTGAGATGAGTCCGGAAATCAAGATCGTGGATGGTCGATCCTATCGGCCCGGAACACGAGAAGTTCTCGTCGGCGTCCTCGCACGGCAGAAGTTCTCGAGTACGGAACTCGGCGATCAAATTACCATGGTCGACGGAGGTAAATGGACTGTAGTCGGCCATTTCTCGACAGGGAGCTTTATCGACGGCGATTTCATCGCCGATCCGCAGATACTGTCGGACGCTCTCCAGAGGACAAGTTACAGCTCGGTATTGGTCGGCTTAGAATCCGCCAAATCGTTCGATCGGCTCGCGAATGTGCTTCGCACGAACCCGGCGATTTCAGTCACCGTCGAGCGTCAATCGGACTTCTGGCGAAGACAATTCGAGAATCTTCCCGCGGGCCCTCTGATCTTGGACTACATGGTGAGCATTCTGCTGGCGGCGGGAGCCGTTTCCGGCATCTTGCACACCATGCATACGACCATCGGTGCAAGAGCCAAGGAAATTGCGATTCTGCGGATGGTGGGCTTTGGTGGCGTCCCGGTCTCGGTCGCTATAGTTTTTGAGGCCATGCTGTTCGCATGCATGGGCGCCGTTATAGGAACGGCGATCGATTGGCTATGGCTCAACAAATATCCTCTCATGGCGGCATACGGAGTCTTTCGGATCCGCGTCACGTCACATCTGCTTGTGGTCGCTATCGCCTGGGCGCTCGTTACTGCACTCATCGGCGCAATTGTGCCTGCCGTGCAAGAAGCCCGGCTCGAGGTCGTTGATGCACTCGGCAGGATTTAGCTTCGAGCTCGTATGAAAGTCTGATTTGCGGTTGGTCGTTTTCGGTCACCGCGGTTTGCAATTGGCCGACCGGCGCCGCTGTGCAACAGAGTGCCTCGACCCGCAGCGGCTACTTTCGCACGCGCGGAGAGATGCGACTTCGATCTGTCCGCCGGGCGATGCCGTTCCGCGGTTCAGTCGAAATAGAGCTGCCGGATGAGTGCCTGGATTCGCTGCGACTTGGCGTTGTTCTGTTGTAGTAGATGGGCTCCCCGGTCGAACTCCTCGGTGTCGTCGTAACGAGCTCCTTGGCCCAGCAGCTGCAACGCCTCGCGCTTCTGGTCGAGAAAGGCAAGCATGGCGGAGCGGAGCGGAACAAGCCGCGAGGTCGCGGGAAGGAGTGATGCAGAGAGTCGAGCTTCGGCAACCTGCCAGATAGGGAGAACCTCTGTGATGATGCGTCGTCCCCACTCGTGGGGTGCGATCCGACGCGACGTCCGGAGTTGCTCGAGGGCATTCTGGGTCGCGATCGCCTTCTGCTCATCACTGACGTACAGCAGAAGCTGATGCCGGAACTGCCGCTCGGCCGCGACGGTCGGGCTCGGGTGGATCAGAGTCCAGGACATTCCGAGGAGTACCAACGTACCGGCGAGCAAGCTTCCTGCGAGTCGTCTTCCGGGTTCTCGACGCGCCTCAGGAGTGACAGGTCTTGCGAGGAGCCACCCCATCGTGAATCCGCCAAGGAGACCGCCGATGTGGGCGGCATTGTCGATCCCGGTGTGACTGAAGCCGTTGAGTAGGTTGTACGCGATAAAGATCAGTGCACTGTTGCGCTGTGCCGCCGAGATGCTCGCGGGGATGCGGATTGCAGGGTTCACCATGAACGCTAGCAGGCCGCCGAGTACGCCGAAAATGGCACCGGAGGCGCCGGCGCTATTGAGGTAGGGGTGCCATAGGAGACTCGCGACACTGCCGCAAAGACCGGCGAAAAGGTACAGCACGAAGTAGTAGACCGAGCCGAAGAGCTTCTCGGCAAGCGGGCCGAGGCTCCAGAGGGCCCACATGTTGAACGCCAGGTGAAGGATTCCGAAATGCAGGAACATCGAAGTGAAGAGGCGCCACCACTGCCCATCGAGGGTGTAGGGACCGTAGTTCGTGCCCCAGTGCACGAGCGCTGCGCCGTTCGGTTGGAGCAGACCGGCGCCGGAAGCAACCGTCGCAGCAAAGACGAGGCAGTTGACGATCACTAGCGCCGGCGTGACGACCGCACGGGTGCCAAGTGACTTCAACGCCGCCTCGAACGTGCTCTTCTCGACCAGTAGCTGCTCGAATTGCGCGGTTCGCTCCCCGGGTAGCCGCTCTACGATCTGCCGGGCGGCTTGGTCATCCGCCGCCCAGAGTCTGAGCGGCCTCTCACCGCCGCTTGGTAACCGGACGTGGAATTGAACGATTCGGCCTTCACGGATTACGTTGAGGATGTTGGTGCGCAAGAACGAGAATTCTTCTCGGGCGGCTGTCCACAAGACACGCGGCCTGCGGCCGCTTACGATGACGCGCTCACCATCGATCGTGAGTTGCCCTCGGCCCGCGAGCTTCCAACGCGTCGGCGTCCGCGCACGGAAGCGCGTCGATGGGGCTGGGTCCGAGAAGTGAACGTTGAATGTCGATGCGGCCGCGGACGATTCGAGTTGTTTCGGCAGCGTTGCGTTCATGCGCATATCGCCATCTTTTATTACGTGGCTACTCCCAGGAGCGACGGCTCGATGCTAACGCAGGACGCGCCCCCGGCACCAGTTCGCCCATTCAGCGAATTCCTAATGTTCCCGGCAACGGTGCTAGCGCGCTGACGTCGATGTCGTTGTCCACGCGCGGTAAGCCCACTGCAATGGACAACGACTGCTTTCCGGCACGTCGCTGAAGGCGTCGGAAGACTGCTCTGGCCGACTACTGAAGCCTGATGAGGTTGCACGATCGCGTCGCAGCCCTCACGATGCAAGTGGCTCGCCGCCTCGCCGTTGCTGCTCATGTGGGGGGCCGTGGGCTGATAAGTGAATCAGAAGGTCTTGGCCGATGAGCTTTCTGAAGCTGCCGAAGAAGGTGAGCCTCCTCGAGTTCGAGGTGGCTGCCGAAGGCTTAGACGGTTGTGTACGTGCCCTTGCAAACGGTTTTCCCGACTTACGCGTCGTCGACTGCGCGAACCTCGAGGTATGCCGGGCTGTCAGGGAACAGCTGGGCACCCGATTCGTCGTTCATCATGCCCAGCAGGATGATCTGAGGCTCTCGATGATGAGGCTCGTCCGTATTGCTAGTGCGAATGGTGCGGCGATCGAGCTCATCAGCGCAGGTTACACGCGGGAAGCCTACGTGCTGTGGGAGATGATCGTTGAGGCCTACAACGACCTCCTCGTGATGATCGGCGCTCTCGCGACCAACAAAGAGCTCCGGGTCATCGAAGGAACCTTCCAGGAGAAGATCGATACTCCGGCCGAAATCACTGCGGCATCAAAGCGCACCGTTGACTATGTCACGGAATCCTCACAGCGCCGAATCGAGCCGCCTCGGCAAAATGCTCCGGCGACGCAGGACCTCTCTTCCACAAGCGCGATGCTCGGAATTCCGCATCTCGCGGAAGCGGTCCAGCAACAGGCGAACTGCCTATATCGCTCTCTGCTCGCGGCCGAACTCGTGGCTCGGCGGACGCGCCGCGCCGATGTCGTGGAGCGGGTTTGTGGCTTGGCCGCCGATTTGGCGCGGATAACGGGCTGCGATGCGAAGCCGACTGGCCGCTCTGGAGAAGATCGGGGGCTGACCGCGGACTGACCGGATCTGTTAAGCGTTCTCCGAAGCTCGCCCCGTGGGATGTCGCATCCTGTCGAGACGCGTTTGACGGGCGGGCGTCGGAGAACGCCCAAGGCAGGAAACCGCGGGAGTGACTGAGGCGGTCAGT
>Ga0335072_10017480_pt1 | contig 10140 bp, 8 predicted proteins | sample Lox_Sample_21_FD_206725 | JGI IMG/M metagenome (GOLD analysis project Ga0335072, IMG submission 206725) | Soil microbial communities from Loxahatchee National Wildlife Refuge, Florida, United States - Lox_Sample_2.1 | ecosystem: Environmental > Terrestrial > Soil > Wetlands | place: USA: Florida...
AGACGCTGTTCTCGTCGTGCCGGGAGTGGACGATCTGCCCGAACGAGTTCAGGTAGGCGCCCCGGTGGGTGTAGATCACGCCCTTGGGCAGGCCGGTGGTGCCGGAGGTGTAGTTGATCGCGATCGGAGCGAGCTCGTCCTCGACCGACCAGGGGAACGGGCCTGCGGCCTGGCTCGCGAGAAACTCCGGGTAGCTCACCAGCCGGGGCTCAGCCACCGGATCCGCGGCGGCGGGCCCGGCCTGGGTATCTGCGGCCACCACCAGCCGGGTTACGGTATCGATGTCGGCCGCGGCGGCCGCGGCCGTCTGGAGCAGCGCGGCGTCGGCGACCAGGAGCTTGGCCCCTGAGTGACGCAGGATGTGCGACACCTCGTGCGCGGTGAGCCGGGTATTGATCGCGACGAGCACCCCGCCTGCCAGCGGCACCGCGAAATGGGCGATGAGCATCTCGGGCAGGTTCGGCATCAGGTAGGCGACCCGGTCGCCGGGTCCGACCCCGCTGGCCCGCAGCGAACGCGCGGCCTGCTCCACTTCAGCCGCGAGCTCGGCGTAGGTGAGGCGCCGTCGGCCGTAGATCACCGCGACCTTGCCGGGCCACACCCGGGCCGACCTCTCCAGGAACGACAGCGGGGTCAGCGGCGTGTTTGAAACTGAGCTCATGGTGGCCTCCGAGGGCTTACTCATGGACGTAGGCGCCCGGGGCCGGGCAGAGCGGCTGGTACTGACGGTTGCCCAGGGTCACGCGCGCCTGCCGCTCGGGGCCGGAGCGGGCCTTCAGCCATTCGGTCCAGGGCCGCCACCACGAGCCCTTCTCCACGGAGGCAGTCTTGAGCCACTCGTCGGGATCCGTCGCCGTGGGCGGCCCGTACCAGCGGTCGTAGCGCATGCTGTCGGCCGGGTAGACGACCGACTGGATGTGACCGGACTTGATCAGGGTCATCTCCTTGTCGGCGCCGCCGACCAGGTGGGCGGTGTCGTAGCAGGCCCGCCAGGCCGTGATGTGGTCGGTGTAACCGCCGACGTGGTAGCTGTCGCAGGTCACCTTGCTGAAGTCGGTCTTGACGCCGAGCAGCGTCGGCCCGTTGCCGTCCCATCCCTCCATGGCCAGCTTGCTCGATTCGGCCGCGAACCGGGCCGTCGTCCGGGTGGCGTCGTCGTTCCAGGCCAGGACGTCGAACGGGGCGGGCGACTTGCCCATGAGCCACCCGCTGACCAGGTAGTTGTAGACCAGGTCGTTCGGCCGGAGCATGGCGAACAGGCTGCGCAGCGCGGTGCCGGGGATGATCCCATCGGCCGCCGCGGTCTTTTCCAGCACGGTGCGCGCCTGGCCGGTGTCGAGCATGCCCACGACGTTCGGCTTCCCGCCGGTCAGCATGGTGACGACGAAGGTCGCCGACCTGGCCGAGTCGTCGCCGATCGCGGCGAGGTGCGCGAGCACATACGAGACCGTGATGCCGCCGGCGCACAGCCCGAGCAGGTTCAGCTGGTCGGTGCGGGCGATCTTCTTGACCACCTCGGTGGCTCGTTCCGCCGCGGCCAGGTAGTCGTCCAGTCCCCACTTGCCGTCGCCGCGCAACGAGCTGGGGTTCCGCCAGACGATCATGAACGCCTGGATGCCCTGGCTGACCGCATACTCGACCAGCGACCGCCCCGGCGACAGGTCCATGACGTAGTGGCGGTTGATCTGCGGCGGGACCATGAGCAGCGGAGTGGCGTGGACCCTGGGCGTGGTCGGCGTGTACTGCAGCAACTCGATCATCTCGTCCCGGTACACCACGGCACCCGGCGTGGCGGCCAGGTCCTGGCCGACGACGAACTGCTTGCGGTCGACCATGGACGGCATCCCGCCGCGGGCCAGGTCCTGCAGCATGTTCTGGGCGCCCTTGACCAGCGACAGACCGCTGGTCTGGATGGCCTCCCGGATCGCTGCGGGGTTGGTGCCCAGGTAGTTGGTCGGCGCCAGCGCGGCCGCGAGGACGTCGGCCGCGAAGCGGGCCCGCGCCTTGTTCTGCCAGGAGCCGTCGACAGACTCGTACATACGGTTGATCCACAGCTCGAACAGTCGGTAGGACTGGCCAAGGACGCGGAAGTACGGGATGGTCCGCCAGGCCTCGTCGGCGAACCGCTGGTCCCGCTGGTCGAACGAGATATCGGACTGGCCGAGCGCGATCTTGGTCAGCTCCCCGGTCAGCCACGGCATTTCCTTCGCGATCGCGACGGGATCCACCAGGTCGGCAATCGCGTTCGCCATGTCCAGCGGCAGCATCCCGGCGGCCGTCTCGGTCACTTCGGAAATTATGTTTGAATTCTCGTCCTTGCCCATGATCTCTCCCGGTGCACCATACGTGGCAGCGGAACCTCGGCCGCCGTCGGTGATCCCCACTGTGGGTAACTGTCCTCTCCTTGGCTAGGGCCGTGATGGCCCTACTCCAAGGGACCTAGGGCCGTTAGTCCCGGGACCAACGGCTGGTGCCCGAGGATGACCGGACTGTTACCGTCTGGGCTCGTGTGTCGCTACGGCCGAGTCCTCGCCGACGGCTTGGACATGTGAGAGAAGGAACCATGGAAGAGGTATTCGTGCTGTCCGCCGTCCGGACCCCGATCGGCAAGTACGGGGGCGGCCTGTCCTCGGTGGCGCCCTGTGACCTGGCCGCGAGGATGGTCCGCGAGGCGGTCCGCCGCTCCGGCGCGGAACCGGACCAGTTCGGCCACTCGGTGTTCGGCAATGTGATCCATACCGAGGTCAGGGACATGTACCTGGCCCGGGTGGCGGCTGTGGACGGGGGCTTGCCGGTCGGCGTGCCCGCGCTGACCGTGAACCGGCTGTGCGGCAGCGGGCTGCAGGCCATCGTGTCGGCCTCACAGGCGATCATGCTGGGCGACTGCGAGGTCGCCGTGGCTGGCGGGGCGGAATGCATGAGCCGCACGCCCTACTGGCTGCCCGGGATGCGCTGGGGTCAGCGGATGGGTGACGGGACCGCGATCGACCCCATGGTCGGCGCGCTCTCCGACCCGTGGGACAAGTGCCACATGGGCGTCACCGCGGAGAACGTCGCCGCCGACTTCCACGTGTCCCGGGCCGACCAGGACGCCCTGGCCGCCGAGAGCCACCGCCGGGCCGCGGCCGCCACCGCGGCCGGGTACTTCAAGGAGCAGATCCTCCCCGTCGAGATCCCGGGCAAGAGGGGCAGCGTCACCGTCGTCGAGACCGACGAGCACATCCGGCCCGAGGTGAACCTGGAGGACATGGCCAAGCTGAAGCCCGCCTTCGCCAAGGACGGCACGGTGACCGCGGGCAACGCCTCCGGCATCAACGACGCCGCCGCGGCCGTGGTACTGGCCTCAGGCTCTTTTGCCAGCCGCAACGGCTACCGCCCGATGGCCAGGCTGGTCGGCTACGCGCACGCCGGGGTCGAGCCTCGGATCATGGGCATGGGCCCGGTGCCGGCCACCCAGAAGGTACTGGACCGGACCGGCGTCAAGCTCGACGAGATCGACGTGTTCGAGGTCAACGAGGCCTTCGCCGCCCAGGCGCTGGCCGTGACCCGGGAGCTGGACCTGCCGCCCGAGCGGACTAACCCGAACGGCAGCGGGATCTCCCTCGGCCACCCGGTGGCCGCCACCGGGGCCATCCTGACCGTCAAGTCGGTGTACGAGCTCGAGCGCATCGGCGGCCGGTACGCGCTGGTCACCATGTGCATCGGCGGCGGCCAGGGCATCGCGGCGATCTTCGAACGCGTCTGACCGCGGCCCGGCTACTGGCCAGGTCCGCCCCCAACGGACCCTGGCCGTCGTCGGCCTTGTCCGCAGGGCCCTGCGTCATGGCGCCCTGGCTCGTTTCCCCGGGAGAACGCGGATGGCCAGCAACGTCGCTAGGCCTGCTAGGCCGTGGGACCTATCCGAACCGGAAGAGCGTGACTGGTTCGGGGTACTGGGTGAGGGGCTCGCTGTGGTGTGGCCGGCCCAGGCGGATCGTGAATGGCCGAGGGCCGGCGGTGCCTGGCTGCATATCGCGCCGTCCGGCGTCGTGACGGCGTTCACCGGCAAGGTCGACACCGGACCGGGCAGTCAGACGGCGTTCCGGATGCTGGTCGCCGAGGAGCTGGCCGTCGAGCCGGAGGCTGTCCGCCTCGTTCAGGGCGACACCGACCTGTGCCCGTATGACGCCGGGACGTCCGGCCGTCGGCCGGTGCCCGATTCCGGCGAGGCGCTGCGCCGGGCCGCCGCCGGCGCCAGGCAGATCCTGATCGGCATGGCGGCCGCGAAGCTGGACGGCCAGCGCGCCCCTCTCACCGCCGAGAAAAGCGCGGCCGTGTGCGGCCTGACGGGGCGGCGGCTGTCCTACGGCACGCTGGTGGCCGGGACGCGACGGGCGGAGGTGCTCGGCGCGGGGCCGCCCCTCAACTCGCCTGCCGAGCCGATCCCGTCGGGGCTTTATCCGGTCACCGGCTCCTGTTGTCCCGTGTCCGGCGTGCGGCTTCCCGGCATGTTGTACGGGACGGTACTACGCCGCCCCGCGCCCGGGGCCGTGCTGAGGGCGGTCGACATCGGCCTGGCCGAGGTCCTGCCGGATGTCGTGGTCGTGCGGGACGGCGAGTTCATTGGCGTAGCCGCCGCTGACCCGGTCACGGCGCGGCGGGCGGCCGGCGCGATCAAGGCGGACTGGGACGAGCCTGCCCCCGGCCCGGGCCAGCCCGCAACCGCCCGCTTCGCGCGTGTCTCGCCGGAGGCCAGGGCCGCCGTCGCAGAGTGGGACGATGGGCGCCTAACCGTCTGGACGAGCACCTACGTCCCGTTCGCCGTCCGCGCACGACTCAGCAATACGTTCCGGATCAGCGAGGCCGCGATCCGTGTCATCGCCCACCCTGTTGGCGGCGACACGCACGGCGAGCATGGCCCGCACGGCCAGCGCGGCCAGCTCGGCGAGGAGGCGGTCGACGCCGCGCGCCTGGCCCGCGCTACCTTCCGGCCGGTCATGGCGAATTAGGCCGTCACGTAAGCATTCCAAATTAGGGTGACTTGCGGCATGTCCGGGGCTCGTAATGTGGTTTCACGGCCCGCCGCGATCGCGCCGCCCGTACCCGTGACGATTGTCTCCTAATAAGAGCGGGCGTCAGTCCGGGCTTTGGTTACCGTGTCGATGGTGCCGTTGTACCAGTTCTGGCTCAGGCAAGAGCCCCGGCGTGTGGGGACCTTCGTCCCTACCGGCCCCGTCCCGGTCGTCCTATATTTCGAGTTGATGAATGTAGCCCGCGTTATTCTCGGCACATTTACTTAAGACCGGCTGACCAGAATCCGAAAGAGGTACCCGTACCATGGACTTCGAGTTGACCGATGAGCAGCAGCTGATCCGGGACGCGGTGCGGGAGTTCGCCGAGGCTGAGGTGGCTCCGATCGCGGCCGAGATCGACCGTAACCACCGCTTCCCGCACGAGCTCCTGCCGAGGCTCGCCGAAATGAACCTCATGGGCATGCCGTACCCGGAGAAGCTGGGCGGCGCCGGAGCGGATTACCTGAGCTATGTCATCGCGGTCGAGGAATTGTCGCGGGCGTGCGCGAGCACCGGCGTCATATTGTCGGCTCATGCGTCTCTGGCTACCTGGCCGATTTACAAGTTCGGCACCGAGGCTCAGCAGGAGCGGTATGTCCCCGATATGGCCTCTGGCCGGCGCCTGGGGGCCTTCGCCCTGACCGAACCCGCCGCGGGAACCGACGCCGGCGCCGGTACTGCCACGGCGACGCGGCACGCGGACGGGTACGTCCTCAACGGGTCGAAGATGTTCATCACCAACGCCCCGTACGCCGAGGTGTACATCGTCTTCGCGAAGACCGATCCGGATCGGGGTGCGCGCGGGATGAGCGCGTTCATCCTGGAGAAGGACACCCCCGGGTTCTCCGTCGGCGAGGCCGAGCACAAGCTGGGGATCCGCGGGTCCAGCACGCCGCCCATCTACTTCACCGACTGCCACATCCCCGGGGAGGCGCTCCTGGGCGAGGAGGGCGAGGGCTTCAAGATCGCCATGCAGACCCTGGACGGCGGGCGGATCGGCATCGCCGCGCAGGCACTGGGAATCGCCCAGGCGGCGCTCGACGCGGCCGTTTCTTACGCCAAGGAGCGGGTCCAATTCGGCAAGCCGATCGCGAGCTTGCAGGCTATTCAGTGGATGATCGCCGATATGGCGACCGAGGTCGACGCGGCCCGGCTCCTGGTCTATCGCGCCGCATCGTGCGTAGATAACGGCCGACCCTATTCCACCGAAGGGGCGATGGCCAAACTGTTCGCGTCGGAGACCGCCACCCGGGTGGCTGGCAAGGCCATCCAGATCCACGGCGGGTACGGCTATACCGAAAGCTATCCGGTGGAACGGAATTACCGCGACGCCAAGATAACCGAGATTTACGAGGGAACTTCCGAGGTGCAGCGCATGGTCATATCCCGAAGCGCCTTGCGATGAGCGGAACCGGCCGTCATCTCGAGCGGGGGCTACGGTCAGGAGGATCGTGATGAGGATTGTCGTCGCTTATAAGTGGACCTGTGACCCGGAAGAGGCCACGGTGGGTGCCGACGGCACGGTGGACTGGAGCCGGGCCAAGCCGGGCCTGTCCGCCTACGACCCGGTGGCCATCGAGCTGGCCCGCCAGTTCGCCGACGCGACGGGCGCGGAGCTGATCGGCGTGACGGTCGGCGGGAAGGGCGTCGGGACGCCGATCGCCGCCAAGGCCGCCCTGGGCCGCGGCCTGGACCGGGTAGTGATCGTCGAGGATGCGTCCCTGGCCGGCGCCGGGCCATCGGAGCTGGCCGCGGTGCTGGCCGAGGTGATCCGGCAGATCGGCGACGTGGACCTGGTCCTCACCGGCGACTCGTCGGTGGACGTCGCGGCCAAGATGGTTCCCACGGTGCTGGCCGGCACGCTCGGCTGGCCCGCCGTGGCCGAGGTCACCTCCATCAGCGGCCAAGCGGGCGAGTTGCGGGTCGAACGCGCGATCCCGGGCGGCGTCCAGGTGCTGAAGGTCCGCGGTCCCGCGGTGCTGGCCGCCGCTGCGGACGCGGCGGTGCCGCGCATACCCGGGATGAAGGATCTCCTGGCGGCGGCCAAGAAGCCGGCCGAGCACGCCGAACTCGCCGCCCTGACGGTGCCTGCGCGCGCCGCGGTCATGACCGTGACCGGCTGGTCACGTCCGGAGCGCAAGGCCCGAAAGGGCCAGCTCATCGATGCCTCCGATCCGGCCCAGGCCGCCGGCGAGCTCATCACCGCGCTCCGCCAAGCCGACGCGCTGTGAGGAAGGAACAGACAATGAGCGTGAACGCCTGGATCGTCGTCGGGGATCAGCCGACGGTGGGCAACCTCATCGCGGTCGCGCGTTCGCTAGGCGGCCCGGTCGGCGCCGTGGTCGCCGGACCCCGGTCGGTGGCCGAGACGGTGGCCGCGAGCGGCGTGGACCAGGTGCTCTGGTGCAGCGCGCCGGCCGACGTGCCCGCCGAGGCCAACGCCCCCGCGGTGGCCGACGCCGTCGCCGCCGACCCGCCTCGCGTGGTGCTCGCCGGCCGTAATCCCGGGGAGAGAGTGCTCCTCGGCGCCGCCGCCGCCCGGCTCAAGGCGGCCGTCCTGACCGGGGCCCGCTCCGTCACCGTCGACGGCGACGGTGTCGTCGTGGTCAACGCCGTCTTCGGCGACATCGCCGAACAGACCGTCGCCGTATCCGGCCCGGTGGCGCTGCTGCTGGACGGCGGCCCGATACCGTCGGCCGGCGGCACCGGCGTGCCCATCGAGGAGGTCTGCGTCCCGCCGCTAGGCGTGACGGTGACCGAGACCAGGATGCACGGGTTTGACCAGGCGGACCTCAGCTCGGCCCGCCGGGTGATCGGCGTCGGCCGGGGCCTGAAGGCCAGGGAGGACCTCACCATGATCGAGGAGCTGGCCCGTGCCCTGGAGGCCGAGATCGCCTGCTCCCGCCCGGTGGCCGAGGGCCTGAACTGGATGGGCAAGGACCGCTACATCGGCAGTTCCGGCGCGCGCATCGCACCCCGGCTCTACCTGGCCATCGGCATTTCCGGTCAGCTGCAGCACATGGTCGGGCTGACCGGGGCGGAGACCATCGTCGCGATCAACACCGACCCGAACGCCGCGGTATTCAGCCAGGCCGATTACGGTCTGGTCGGTGACCTCTACCAGCTCGTGCCGGCGATCACCGCCGCGCTGAAATGACGGTGCCCGATGACAGAACCAGCTGAGCCCGACTTCGAGGTCATCGTCATCGGCGCCGGCATCGCCGGCTGCGTCGCGGCGTACCAGCTCGCCCGGCAGGGCCGCTCGGTGCTGCTGATCGAGCGGGGCGAGGCGCCCGGCTCGAAGAACCTATCCGGCGGCGTGCTGTACTGCCGCGGCATCGAGCAGGTCTTCCCCGACTTCCTCAGCGAGGCCCCGGTCGAGCGCCGGATCACCCGCAACTACATCAACTTCCTCAACGCCGATAGCTCGGTGGCCATCGACTATAAGGACGCACGGCTGGCCGCCCCGGTCAACGCGGTCACGGTGCTGCGGGCCAAGCTGGACGCGTGGCTGGCCGCCAAGTGCGAGGAGGCCGGCGCCCTGATCATGCCCGGCGTCCGCGTGGACCGGGTGCTCACCGAGGACGGCCCCCACGGCAAGCGGGTCGTCGGCGTCCAGGCCGGCGACGACGAGCTGCGGGCTCTGGTCGTCGTCGCCGCCGACGGCGTGAACTCCTTCATCGCCCAGGAGGCGGGACTGCGCGGGAAGGAGCCCCTCCACCACCTGGCCGTGGGCGTGAAGTCCGTGGTCTCGCTGCCCAGGAAGACGATCGAGGAACGGTTCAACCTCACCGGCGACGAAGGCGCGGCGATCGCCGTGGTCGGCGACTGCACCCAGGGGGTGGGCGGCGGCGGCTTCCTCTACACCAACATCGACTCACTGTCCGTCGGCATAGTCGTGCGGCTGGACGACCTCACCGCGAAGAAGAAGGTCGTCACCGACATCTTCGACCACTTCCTCGAGCACCGGTTCATCGCCCCCTACCTCGCGGGCGGCGAGCTGCTCGAGTACGGGTGCCACCTGGTCGCCGAGGGCGGCCTGGACATGGTCGGCGAGATCGTCATGGACGGCATGGTGGTGGTCGGCGACGCCGCGGGGCTGACCCTGAACACCGGCCTGACCGTACGCGGCATGGACCTGGCGGCCGGCTCCGCGGTCGCCGCGGCCGAAGCCATCGGCACCGCACTGGAGCGGAAGGACACCTCCAAGGCGGCCCTGGCCGCATACCGGGACCGGCTGCTCGCCTCCTGGGTCGGCCAGGACATGAAGACCTACGCCAGGGCTCCGGGGTTTCTCGAGGCGGAGCGGATGTACTCCGGGTACGGCGAGCTTTTCGCCAACGTCTTGTACAGCGCGTTCAACCTCGATACCCAGCCTCGCGAACATCTCCTCACCGTGGTCCGCAAGTCGCTGGCCCGGTCACCGCTGAAGAGGAGACACCTGGTCAGAGACGGCATCGCGGGAGCGCGCGCGCTATGAAACCACTGTCTGTCCCCCAGCGCCTGACCAAGAACCGCTTCAACCTCGACGAGCAGGAAAGCCACATCGAGGTTAACCAGGAGCTCGCCAGGGCCACCGGAACCGGCCAGGCCATCATCGCCTGCTGCCCGGCCCATGTTTACGCCGAGGAACCCGACGGGACCATCTCCGTGGAGTACGCCGCCTGCCTGGAGTGCGGAACCTGCCTCGCGGTCGCTGCCCCCGGCGCGCTGAAATGGCACTACCCACGCGGCGGGTTCGGCGTCCAGTTCCGCGAAGGGTAACGCGACAGCCGATCCTGAAGTGCGGCAAAAAAGCGACATCGTTGGCCGTTCGGGAAATACCGGAAATCTTTCACGTCGCCCGGGGGTGGTGCGAGCCCGAAGCCGCGATGCACGCTTGGTCTCGCCCTCGGCGAAGGGGCCGTTGGTCCCGTGACGAGGTGCCCATCGGCACTGGCCTCGCCCCAGCGGCAGGCCAACCCTGAGGCTGGAGGCGGCTATGAAAGAGATCCTTGACGCAATCCTTGACCCCGCCAGTCAGCCCGCCGACTTCGCCGCGCTTCCGCTGCCGGAAGCCTACCGGGCTGTCACCCTGCACCGGGACGAG
>Ga0335072_10017481_pt1 | contig 10140 bp, 9 predicted proteins | sample Lox_Sample_21_FD_206725 | JGI IMG/M metagenome (GOLD analysis project Ga0335072, IMG submission 206725) | Soil microbial communities from Loxahatchee National Wildlife Refuge, Florida, United States - Lox_Sample_2.1 | ecosystem: Environmental > Terrestrial > Soil > Wetlands | place: USA: Florida...
CGCGCCGGCTAAACAAGACTGCCGCATTTTTGACACCCCCCAAACGACGCCTGGCTCCAGGCGCGAAGGAGTGTATCGAAACGTGACCCTTTATGTCACTTCGTAAACCGTGCCTAGCGGCGGCAGAACAGCGCGGGAATTAGCTCAGCTGTTGAGGGTTTAATGAGGGTTTGGGTCTGCGGCGAATCGGCGCATGGTCGATCCAGGAGGATCATTCCTCTCTGAGGGTCATCAGCACGCCGGCGGCGAGCAACACGCCAAGAGCTTCAAGGCTGGTGTCGATCTGGCCAAGCGCCATGCTGATCAATGTCGTGGCGGCGATAGCGGCGCCGATCAAAAACGGCATTGCAAGATCCCGATCGTTCAATTGCGGCAGTCTCCGCGCTAAAACGAATGAAAGTTCTCTGCTATTCCTGCGGTGCACGGGAGCGACGCAAAATGGGATTCCTCTATGTCGCGCGCAGCGCCAAACTCGCCCGCTGGGCCTCGGATGTCGGTCTTGGGCGACATGTCTATAAGGTCGGGGTCACGGCGGAGGACCCGAAAACCGCTGCCGCCGGGGGCTGGGCCGGCGAGATCGATTGGACGATCGTGCGCAAGCGGGCAGTCGATGATCTGGCCGAAGACGAAGTGCTGGCACGGCTCGAGGCCAAGGAAAAGATGGTCGACCCCAGGCTTTATCCAAAGCTCAAGGGTGCCCTCGGTGTCTTCCGGCTGACCACACCGCGGGTCGAAAATCACATTCTGGTGTCGCGGGCGCTGAGCGGCGATGGCGGCCCGGTCGAAATCAAGCTCCGGCCTGGCGACTTTGCCGATTATCTGATCCACAACGCGATGCGCTGAAGACATCAGCGGCGCATACCCTGGTTTGGGTGCGGGACGCCGATGCCGCCGATTTCGAGCATGCTTGCGAGCTAGTTGCGCGGCGCCGGCATGGCGAGGCTCCGACCGACCCAATTCGGCCGCGACAGGCGGGCATGAGCCGCTGCCGCGGCAGCCACCGCGGCGCGGGCGTCCTCGAGAAACGGCGCGACCCGGCGGCGGCCGAGATCGATCGCCAGAAACATCAATTCCTGCATCGCCGCGCGGCGGCCGTCCGCGAGCCGGTACATTTCATGCGCGACATGCAGGCGCTTGTCATCGGCGGCGATGATCTGGCTGGCCACCCGCACCTGCTCGCCGACCAGCAGTTCGTGTTCGTAGAGATTGTGCGTCTCGACGACAAAAGTGCCGTGCCCGGTGGCATCTTTGTAGCTGCGGCCGATACCAATCGTCTCGAACAACAGGTCACTCGCGTAGTCAAACAGAACGGTATAGTAGGCAAGGTTCATATGCCCGTTGAGGTCGATCCATTCGGGCAGGACCTCGCCCCGGTAATGGTCAAAGGGTGCCGGTATTGTCACCGCACGGCCTCGGCTGTGGTACGCCGGCACGATGCCGGGGTACAAAGCAAGCAAGCCTCGGCGGCGAATAAAGACATTTGACGGCCCACCGGTCGGTATTGGCGCTCGCCGGGGATGTTAGCCGAAAACTGCCGCCGGGCCGAGATCTGCGACCCCGGCCGGGGCGGGAACACCCGGTCCCACCGCCGCCCAAGGGATGGCGCAAGGCTGACGCCAGAAAGCCGGCTGCCTCGGCAGGTCCGGCAAATCAGGTTGAAGCGGCCATGTGCCGGCTCTATGGTGCACTGCGATGGGCCGCGGTTTGGTGACCAGAATTTTTTGCGCGGCGCTGGCACTGATCGTGCTGGCTCCAGCCGCCAAAGCGCAGCCGGCGCCGGGTCCACCGGCGGTGGGTGTGGTGCGCGTCACGCGCGAACAGATCACCGAAACCAACCAATTTATCGGGCGCATCCAGGCCGTCGGAAAGGTTGCAATCGTCGCCCGGGTTACCGCCTTTCTCGAAAAGCGCGCATTTGTCGAAGGCTCGGAAGTTAAAAAGGGCGATCTGCTCTATGAACTCGAGCAGCCGCCGTTTCAGGCGCAGGTCGATGCCGACAAAGCCAATGTGGCGAATCTGGAGGCGCAGCACACCTATGCCCAACAGCAGCTGGCGCGCGCCCAGTATCTGTTGAAAACCCCCGCCGGCGAGACGCAGAGCTACGACCAGAACCTCGCCAATGAGCGTTCTTTGGCAGCGCAGATCGCGGCCGCGCAGGCGCAGCTGCAAGTAGCCGAGATCAATCTCGGCTACACCCGGATCCTGGCGCCGATCGGCGGCAAAATTAGCGCGACCGCAGTCACCGAAGGCAACGTCGTCTCGCCGACGAGCGGCACGCTTGCCACACTCGTCAGTCAGGACCCGATGTATGTGATCTTTCCGATCGCGCTGCGCACCGGGCTCGAACTGCGCGACCGCTACGCCGCAAAGGGCGGCTATCGCGCCGTGGTGATCAAGCTGCGGCTGCCGACCGGCGAGATTTACGCAGTAAATGGGCGGCTCGACTACGTGTCGCCGACCGTCGCCCAGACCACCGACACGATCACCTTGCGCGGGGTCATCCCCAACCTCGTGCATCCGGGCTTGAAAATCGGGCAGCCTGGGGCGCGCGAGTTGACCGATGGCGAGTTCGTGACCGTGCTGCTCGAAGGGGTGCAGCCGGTGTCGGTGCTCGCCATTCCGCGCGCCGCGGTGCTGTCCGATCAGCAAGGCGACTACGTCTATGTCGTCGACGCGCAGAACCGGGCGCAAATCAGGCGGATTCATCTCGGCCAGTCGACGCCGTCGACGGCGGTCGTGACGAGCGGGCTCAAGGAGGGTGAGCTGGTCATCTCGGAAGGGGTGCAGCGCGCCCGCCCAGGCGAAGTCGTGTCGCCCGGACCGGCAAGCCCGCCGCCGCCAATTTCGCCGGTCTCGATACAGGGTGGCCCCGATGACGCTGCCGCCGACGGCGCTCCCGACAATGCCGGCGCGGGTGCTCATCCGGCCGCACCGGGCGCCGCCAAGGCAGGCCGATGATCTCGGCAGTCTTTGTCGACCGGCCGCGGCTGGCGGTCGTCATCGCGCTCGTCATTACGATAGCCGGGCTGATTGCGCTGACCCGCATCCCGGTCGCGCAGTTCCCCGATATTGTTCCGCCGCAGGTTCAGGTCACCGCGACCTATCCTGGCGCTTCGGCCGCCAACGTCGAATCGAGCGTCGCCCAGCCGATCGAAGCGCAGGTGGTCGGCGTCGACAAGATGATCTACATGCAGTCGACGAGCGGAAATGACGGCAGTTACAACCTGACTGTCAGTTTCGAGCTTGGCAGCGACCCCGATATCGACACGGTCAACGTCAACAACCGGGTCCAGACCGCTCTTGCCCAGCTGCCCCAGGAAGTCCAGCTGGAAGGGTTGACGATCCAGAAAAAGTCATCGGCGGTCTTGCAATTCATCATGCTGTATAGCGAAACCGGCAAGCAGGACCCGCTGTTCATTACCAATTACGCGATCATCAATGTGCTCGATGTGTTGTCGCGCACACCGGGGGTTGGTCAGGCGCATATCTTTGGCGCGCTCAATTATTCGATGCGCATCTGGTTTGACACCCAGCGCCTCGACAATCTGAAATTGACCCCGACCGACGTGATCTCGGCGATCCAGGCGCAGAACGTGGTCGCCCCGGTAGGGCGGATCGGCGCGCGCCCGATCGCCAAAAACCAGCAATTTCAGATGAACGTTCAGACGCAGGGCCGGCTGACAACGCCCGAGCAGTTTGGCAACATCGTTTTGCGCGCCAACCCCGATGGCTCGCTGCTGCGCGTCAAGGATGTCGCCCGGGTCGATCTCGGTGCTCAGAACCAGGACATCGAGGCTCGCCTGAACGGCAAGCCGGCGGTGGCAATCGGCATTTATCTTTCACCCGGTGCCAATGCGGTCAAAACCGCAGCACTGGTCAGGGCCAATCTCGATCGCCTGAGCCAGCGCTTTCCGCCCGGCCTCAAATATCTCGTCAATTACGACACGACGACATTCGTCTTTGACACGATCCACGACGTCTTGATCACTCTGGTCATTGCGTTCGCGCTGGTCGTGATCGTCGTGTTTCTTTTTCTCGGAAGTCTGCGCGCCACACTCATTCCTGCGGTCGCGGTGCCGGTCAGTGTCATCGGCACCTTCGCGGTGTTGCTGCTGTTGGGCTATTCGGCGAATACCATCTCGCTGCTCGCGATGGTCCTGGCGATCGGCATCCTTGTCGATGACGCCATCGTCGTTGTCGAGAATGTCCAGCGCGTCATGGAGGAAGAGCCCGAATTGTCGCCGGCCCAAGCGACAAAGAAGGCGATGACCGAGATCACCGCACCGATCATCGCGATCACCCTCGTGTTGTTCTCGGTGTTTGTGCCGATCGCCTTTATTCCTGGCGTTTCGGGAACGTTGTTTCGCCAATTCGCGGTGACGATCAGCGTCGCGATGGCGATCTCGGCGTTGAACGCGCTGACCCTGTCGCCGGCATTATGTGCGGTGTTTTTGCGGGCCGGCGCCCCGACCCACGGGGTGATGGGCTGGGTTTTGCGCCGCATCGACAATGTCCGCGACGGCTATGCCGCGATCGTGCGCCGTCTCGTCCGGGTTGCGGCGCTCGGGGTTGTCGCGATATTGGCGGCTGCCGCTGCGATTTACGCGCTGTCATTGCGGACGCCGACCGGGTTTCTTCCCGAGGAAGACCAGGGCGCGTTCTTTATTTCGGTGCAACTGCCGGACGGCGCCTCGGTTTCGCGCACCAGCGACGCGGTTCAGCGCATCGAGGCTCTGCTCAGATCGATGCCGCAGGTCCAGAACATCTTCGCGATCATCGGCTTTTCGATCATCGATGGCGTCAACGAACCGAATGCCGCCTTTGTCGTGCCGACGCTAAAGCCGTTTGCGCAGCGGGCGGGTGCGGCCAACTCTGCCCAGGCGCTGATCGCGCGGGTGTTCCGCGACGGACAGGAGATCCAAGCTGCAACCGTGATCCCGTTCAACCTGCCGCCGATCATCGGTTTGTCGACTACCGGCGGGTTCCAGTACGAGCTCGAAGCCCTCGAAGGCCAGGAGCCCGCGGATATGAACAGCGTCATGCAGGGGCTGCTCGCCGCCGCCAACCAAAACCCCAGCCTTGCTCGCGTGTTCTCGACCTTTACCGCCAGCAACCCGTCGATCTATCTCAACATCGACCGCCAGAAGGCGCAGGCGCTGGGCCTTGCCATGAGCGACGTGTTCAACACCCTGCAAGCCACGTTGGGCGGCGTCTACATCAACAATTTCAACCTCTTCGGGCGGGTCTGGCAGGTCAATATCGAGGGTGAGCCGGCCGATCGCACCGATATCCGATCATTGTGGCAGATCTATATTCGCAACAAATACGGCAACGACGTACCGTTGGCCTCGATCGCCCATGCCGGCATCATCGTCGGGCCGCAAGCCATTACGCGCTACAACAATTATCGCGCGATCCCGATCCAGGGCAGCCCGTCGCCGGGCACCTCGTCCGGCACCGCTCTGGCGGCAATGGCGGCGGTCTCGGCCAAGACCCTGCCCGCCGGCTACAGCTATGAATGGTCCGGCACCGCCTATCAGGAGCAGGCGGCTGCGGGACAGACCGGCGCGATCCTCGGTCTCTCCGTGCTGTTTGCGTTCCTGTTTCTCGTGGGGCTTTACGAAAGCTGGATGATCCCGGTGCCGGTGCTGATGTCGGTGCCGGTCGGCGTATTGGGGGCGTTCATCGGCATCCTGATCTTCCATTTGTCGCTCGACCTCTACGCCGAGATCGGGCTGGTGGTGCTGATCGCGATGTCGGCCAAGAACGGCATCCTGATCGTTGAATTCGCCAAGGACCAGCGCGAGGCCGGCAAGGAAATCCGCGAGGCCGCGGTGCTCGGAGCGCGTCTGCGGTTTCGCGCCGTGATGATGACCTCGTTCGCGTTCATCCTCGGCGTCTATCCGCTCGTCGTCGCCCAGGGTGCGGCCGAGATCAGCCGGCACTCGGTCGGGACGCCGGTCTTTGCCGGGATGATCGCGGCGAGTGCGGTCGGGTTGTTTGTGATTCCGATGCTCTACGTCACTTTCCAGACGATCCGCGAGCGATCGGGCGGCTGGTTTCGCCGGCTTGCGCCACGCCGCTCGCGCCGTGCCGACTCGCGTGGTGCTGAATAGACCGGGACCGGTCAGACAGGCGCACGGATTAAAACAGGGTTTCGCGGCATATCACCGATACCGGCTGAACTGAAGGAAGCAGGGCCTCTCCGCTGACGCGAGAAAGAGGCCCTGAACCCGATCGGATCGGCCGCGCCTTTGTTGTTTAGTCTAGCGCACCGTGCCGTTGCCGTTATCGTTGTTACCGGAACCGTTATTCATATTGGCGGCGCCGTTATTTCCGCCGTTACCGTTGTCGTAATTGGTGCCGCCGGTCGAAGTCCCGCTCTGTGCGATGACACCGGTCACTTCGTCAGGCCGCAGCAGCATCACGACGCGCGAGCCGTCCGGCGCCGTGGCATGGATGACAAAGGCTTCAGGCCTTACCGTGACATCGCGAAAGCCCGATTGTGCCAGCGATTGGCGGATCCGTGTGCGGGTGTCTTGGCTGACATTCGAGCCGTTCGACCATGCCGGCCCGGCCGCGGTATTCATCGGCATAGAGCCGTTGTCGGCACCGTTCCACCCGTTGTGATCGCCGGGGCCGCCATTGGTCGTGTCATTGCTGGTATAGCCGGTGTTGCTGTTGTTGGTGTAACCGGAAGTGCCGTTCTGGACGGCGGGATTGCCGGTCATCGCACCGTTCTGGGCACCGTTCTGGGCAAAGGCGGGGGCGGCAAGCAAAACCAGTGACGCGACGATCGGAAATGCAGGGACGCGCATGTCACGCTCCTTGAGATTAGTGACACGCTTCAAACGCCGAGCAGCCGCATTCGTCACGATGGCACAAAAATTGGTGAACCCGATGGATCAATCAAAAAAATGCGTCAAAAAAATTAACTGCGTCATCGTGCGCCGACGGTTGACATCGAGGCCGGCACGACGGCTGAAGCGGCAGGGAAACCGCCGGTCGGCCCAACCATTGAGCCTCCGGTTGCGCGGCATGCCGCTCGCGCGGCGGCGTCTTGCCCGGCCTGGCGATGATTGTGCGCGGCAGCCTCGCCCGGTGCGAGCCCCGGCTCGTGATCGCAGGTTTACCGACCGGTCGCCGACCAGGGGCTTGCCTTCGCCGCGGTCGGATGCAAAATTCGCCGCAATTCCGGCGGTCGTGATGCCGGTGCAGCCGCACCGCCGATGATTGCGAGGATCGAAATGAAGGCGCTGGTCGCGGTCAAGCGGGTCATCGACTACAACGTCAAGATCCGGGTCAAGGCGGATCACAGCGGCGTCGAGACCGCCAATGTTAAAATGTCAATGAACCCGTTCGACGAGATCGGGATTGAGGAAGGGCTGCGGCTGCGTGAGGCCGGGGTCGTCAGCGAAGTGATCGCGGTTTCGCTTGGTGCCGCCCAGTGCCAGGAGACGATCCGCACCGCTTTGGCGATGGGAGCGGACCGCGGCATCCTCGTGCAAACCGACGCCGAATTGCAGCCGCTCGCGGTGGCGAAATTATTGAAAGCCGTGATCCTCGACGAAAAACCGGAGATCGTGATCCTCGGCAAGCAGGCAATCGATGACGACAGCAACCAGACCGGACAGATGCTCTCGGCGCTGCTCGGCTGGCCGCAAGCGACGTTTGCCTCGAAGCTCAAGATCAGCGACGGCCATGCCGAGGTGACCCGTGAAGTCGATGGCGGTCTTGAAACCATTGCAATCAAACTGCCGGCGGTGGTGACGACCGATCTGCGCTTGAACGAACCGCGCTATGCCTCGCTGCCCAACATCATGCGGGCCAAGAAAAAGCCGATTGCGACGACGACCCCTGAGGCGCTCGGCGTCGACGTGACGCCGCGTCTCGCCGTGCTCAAGGTCGAGGAACCGGCAAAGCGTCAGGGTGGAGGCAAGGTCGGCTCGGTTACCGAACTGGTCGATAAACTCAAGACCGAGGCGCGGGTGATCTGATGGCTGTTCTCGTCGTCGCTGAACATGACAACCATGCGTTGAAGCCGGCCACCCTCAACGCGCTCGCCGCCGCCAAAGAGATTGCAGCCAGCGATGTTGACATTATCGTCGCCGGCAAGGATTGCCGCGGCGTCGCCGAGACCGCGGCGCAGATCCCGGGCGTACGGCGCGTCCTCCTGGCCGAGGATGCGGCCTACGAGCATGGGCTCGCCGAAAACCTGGCGCCGCTTTTGGTCAAGCTCGCGCAAGATTACGGGCACTTGGTGGCGCCCGCGACCACCGCGGGCAAGAATTTGATGCCGCGGGTGGCGGCGCTGCTCGACGTGATGCAGATCTCCGATATCAGTGCCGTCGTTGCGCCCGATACCTTTGTCCGTCCGATCTATGCCGGGAACGCCTTGGCGACGGTGCAGTCGAAGGACCCGATCAAGGTGATCACCGTGCGCGGCACCGCATTTCCACCGGGTGAGGCGACGGGTGGGTCGGCGCCGATCGAGACCGTGGCGTCGACCGGTGAAGCCGGGCTGTCCGAGTTCGTGCGCGCCGAGTTGTCAAAATCCGAGCGGCCGGAGTTGACCAGCGCCAGGGTCATCATCTCGGGCGGGCGCGGCATGCAGTCGGGAGAGAACTTTTACCTCTTGGAAAAGGTTGCCGATCAGCTCGGTGCCGCGGTCGGGGCCTCACGTGCCGCGGTCGATGCCGGCTTTGTCCCCAATGACTACCAGGTCGGTCAAACCGGAAAGATCGTCGCGCCGGAGCTGTACATCGCGGTCGGAATTTCCGGGGCGATCCAACATCTCGCCGGGATGAAAGATTCCAAGGTGATCGTCGCCATCAACAAAGATGAGGAGGCGCCGATCTTTCAGATCGCCGATTACGGACTTGTCGGCGACTTATTCAAGGTCCTGCCGGAACTCGCCGATGAACTGGAGCGCCGGCAGTGAGCGCCGCGCCCCCAGCGCCCGCATCACCCAGTGTCGACCGGCTGCAGCGGATCGGGGTGATCGGCGCCGGGCAGATGGGTGGCGGGATTGCGCATGTCTGCGCGCTCGCCGGGCTCGATGTCGTGCTCACCGACATCAATGACGCCGCGGTAGAGCGCGGACGCGCGGCGATCGAGCACAATCTCGGACGCCAGGTCGCACGCGGCCGGATCCGCGAAGACGAAAAAGACGCGGCGATGGCCCGCATCACCACCGGGCTCGACTATGCGTTGTTTGGCGATTGCGACATGGTCATCGAAGCGGCGACCGAAAAGGAGGACGTCAAGCGCGAGATCTTCAAAAAGCTGACGCCCCAATTGCGCCGCGGCGCGCTGGTCGCGACCAATACGTCGTCGATTTCGATCACCAGGCTCGCCGCTTCGACCGACCGGCCGGAAAAATTCATCGGCATGCATTTTATGAACCCGGTGCCGGTCATGACCCTGGTCGAATTGATTCGCGGCATCGCCACCGATGAGGAAACCTTTGCGCTGACCCGCGATCTGGCCGTCAAGCTCGGCAAGACGCCGGTCGCTGCTGAGGATTACCCTGCCTTTATCGTCAACCGCATCCTGCTGCCGATGATCAACGAAGCGGTATATGTGCTTTACGAGGGGGTCGGTTCGGTCGAAGCCATCGACACCGCAATGAAGCTCGGCGCCAACCATCCGATGGGGCCGCTCGAACTTGCGGATTTCATCGGGCTCGACACCTGCCTGTCGGTGATGCAGGTGCTCTATGAGGGGCTTGCCGACAGCAAGTACCGGCCTTGCCCGTTGCTCGTCAAATATGTCGAGGCGGGTTGGCTTGGCCGCAAAACCGGCCGCGGCTTTTACGACTATCGCGGCGACAAGCCGGTCCCGACCCGCTGAGCCGCGCAATGGCTGTCGCGTCTTGTCGATTCGCGGCCGATTCGTTATCAAGCTGTCACAAACGCGTGCTATCCCGCCTGGCGGAAAAATGACGAGCAGAACGAGTCTTCGGTGACGGCTTGCCTGGACAATTGCCCGGCTCTGGTTCTGAATGCGGACTTCCGCCCGCTCAGCTATTTTCCGCTGTCGCTGTGGTCGTGGCAGGACGCGATCAAGGCGGTGTTTCTCGATCGCGTCAACATCATCGATCATTACGACGTGTGCGTGCGCAGCCCGTCCCTGGAAATC
>Ga0335072_10017482_pt1 | contig 10140 bp, 8 predicted proteins | sample Lox_Sample_21_FD_206725 | JGI IMG/M metagenome (GOLD analysis project Ga0335072, IMG submission 206725) | Soil microbial communities from Loxahatchee National Wildlife Refuge, Florida, United States - Lox_Sample_2.1 | ecosystem: Environmental > Terrestrial > Soil > Wetlands | place: USA: Florida...
CAGTCCCTGCGTAGCGCGATACATCGGCTCGGCAGGGCGCGTCGCATTGTCCTCCGCCGTAAATTTGTCCGGGTACAAAACATCCAACTGGTCGCGGCTATTCATGACAATGTAAAGGGCGCCGTCGTGCCAGGTGATGGCCGGCTCCTGGCGAAGACCAGTTACAAACCTCTGCCCGTCCGACTCTTTCTGATGCAGCTTGTTCTCATCGAATTTCCAAATGCCGCCGTGCGTTTTCAGGAGCGGGCACGGATCCTGCCCCGGGAAACCTTTCTGCCGGTCCTGCGTTTGGCAGGCATTGGAAGGTGAGCCAATGTTGATATAGAGCGAGCCTTTTCCGTCGAATGCAATCCCCTTGTCGTGATGCTCATGCTCCGTCGGCAGGTCTTCGACGATGACCTCGGGTGGCCCGGTCGGCTTCAGTTGTCCGGGAGTCATCTTCCAGCGCTCCACTGACTCCACCTTGGCCACGTACAAATAGCCATTTCGCAACGCGATGCCGGTGCTGCTGCCGTCTCCAAAAAACTCTTTGGTCTCGAACCGCCCATCGCCATTTTCATCGCGCAGCCCAACGATCCCGCCACTCTTACCTTTGCCGCTTTGCAGCGCCACGTACAGGTCTCCATTGGGCGCCACCACCGCGTGCCGCGCCGTCCCGAGCCCATCCGCCGCGACCAGCGCGCAGAAGCCTTCCGGCAGCGTGAGGCCGCCATTGTTCGGGTCGCAGGCAAGGGGCGTGGCGGCATGCAGCGCCAGGGTCGTCATGCAACACGCTGCCGCGGCAAGCAATCTAAAACCCATGCGTTTTGATGTCATTCCCTCTCTCCAACGTCGATGTCCGGTACGATGCAGGGGTAGTGTAATCTTTCTGAGGAGACGAAGCGGTGCCAGCGAAAAAGACCCTCTTGTTTTGCCTCGGCCTTATTTTAAGCGGATTCTCGTATCAGGCTCTTCACGCCCAGTCGGCGGATGGAATTTACACGGCCGATCAGGCCAAACGCGGCGAGGCCTTGTTTAAGAAGCAATGCAGCTCCTGCCACGGTGAGGCGCTGGACGGAGTGGGACCGTATCCTGCTCTCAGCGGCGACGAATTCCTCTCCAAATATGAGGGTCAGCCCACAGTCACTCTCTACGACATGATTCAGAAGCTGATGCCCGCCACTGCTCCTGGATCGCTGAGCCGTCCGGAGGCTGCCGATTTGCTGGCGTACATTCTCAGCTTCAACAAATTCCCGGCCGGCAAGACAGAACTGCCCAGCGACGAAGACAGCCTTAAGAAGTTGATCCTGCCCAAGCCGGCTCCGAAGACCTAGGCTCATTGGGTCACGCACAGGGTGGTACGCAACTCCCGAGCTCACGCAGCGGGCGGAATCTTTGTTGTCAGTTGGAGGCAATGGAATAACGAACCACCAGACCCTCAACATAGGTTACGTTCACAATGCGAGCACCCGTCGTATATTCAAATACCTGCGTCTTTAAGCCGTCTCCCGAAACCGATTCCGACAATTGCTTTCCCGGTCCAAACAGGTTCGTAACCTCAGCCATTTTCATTCCCCGCTTAAGCTGGGCCGTCGCCGGAATTGCGGCATCGCCGGTGCTGGCCTGCAGGGTAGCAGGAGGTGCGGCCTGCTGTGCACCCGCAAAGGTGACATAATCTGCGAGCAGTTTCATCACAGCATCGGGGTTTAATTGGTCCGGTGGAATCGAGCCTGACCAGCGCAGATTGAAGCGCGAGCCTCCCTGCAGCCGCTTATCCGCGACCTTTTGCGCCTTGATCTGGCTCGCCACATCGGCAGCCGCGCGATTGTCCTGATTCTGCCGTTCACGCCGCGCCCTTTCGCGGTCAAGGTCCCGCTGCAGCTGGCGCTTGCGGTCTTCATCGGTGGTATTGGCGATATCTCTTTCCAGCTGTTTCTCGTAGTCGCTCTTATCAACTACCTGGGGCGTGACTGTCGTCGATGTGTCATCTCCGAAGGTGCCGAAACCTCCGCCGTCCAACTGGAATTCGATGCGGTCGTTCTTAACCACGAACCCCGTGACCCTTGCCGTGTCCCCTTTGTGGATTGCCACCCCGTTCGCCTTGAGGCGATTGGAATACTCTTTCCAATTCATGGGGTTGTCGTTGTTGAAGCGCAGGTCGATGCCCTGCTGGGAACCGGGCATGTCGAGCTTCACCACGACTTCTTTGCCCACAAAATAGTTAGTTAAAGAGGCAGAATTCTGAGCGCTCAACGGCCACGCACAAAGCGCCAGGACGAGAAGAAGCACCCTCTGCGCAGATCGAAACACGACGTCTCCTTTGGTGACGGCATGATGATAAGCGACCGGCGGGCGACGCTCAATAAATTAGTGAGCGAAATTAGTGAGCCAGGCGATAGACCTCGGACCCCGCAAGCAGAAAGGCCCCGGTTCCAAAAACATAGCTCGTGGCAGCCTGGTAATCTCCAGGCGCGGCCCCTATCGGCTGAATACACCCTAGTCTGCCATCCTGGTAAATGTGGGAGAGCAGCCCGCTCCACGCCTTCTCCACGATGGGCTGGTATTTGGCCCGTTCCAGCACCCCGTGATTGATTCCCCAGGCAAACCCGAAGGTAAAGAACGCCGAGCCTGACACCTCCGGCAGGGGATAGGCAGCCGGATCCAGCAATCCGGGCCGCCAGAGCCCGTCGGCTCCCTGCAGTGTGGCCAGTTCCTCTGCCATTTCCTTGAATTGAGCCACATACCTGGGCCGCGAAGGGTAGTCGGCAGGCATCTCTTGTAGCACCCGGGCCAGCGCCGCAAAAACCCATCCATTGCCCCGCGACCAGAAGATGCTCTTACCGTTTGCCTGGTGCTTGTCGAGATAGGATGCGTCGCGAAAATACAAATGGTTGGCCGGACTGTAGAGCAGCCTGGAGGTGATCCACCACTCATGGTCCATAAAGTTCAGATACTTCATCTCTCTTGTTGCCAGCCGCAGCTTGCTAAGCACCGGGGGGGCCATGAACAGCGCATCGCACCACCACCATAGGGGCTTTTGCGGGTCATCGGGCAATGCCATCACTTTATCCATACGCTCACGGATGGGAGCCATCATGGCCGGATCGTGATAGCGGAAGTAAAGGTCGAGATAGGTTTGTCCGACAGCCGCGTCGTCGGCATGTGCTACGCGCGGGCCAGGCTGCCAGTCGAACTTCCGGCCCATTTCCAGCATGGCCGCTTGATACTTGTTGCCGTTCGCTGCTTTGGGGACGGCCATGAAGCCTACGTAGAGGGCAGCAAAGGTCCAATCCTGGTTGAACCGCGGTTGTGCTTCCGCCAGTTGCCAGTCCGCAACCTTCTCGATGGCATGAACCACATTCTTTCGCGTGAGCCTGGGTGATAGGTCCGTAGCCAGGGGAGGCGCGACCGCAGGTGTGTCGCCCGCCCAGGGACGCTCGTTTTGCGCCCATAGGTTTGTTGGAATGAGCAGAACAACAAGGGCAATGCGCAAAATCATAAGGGCCGATTCCTCTGGCGAATCTTACATCAGCCATTAGGGGATGACCCGGTCGAGGTCCCGCTATGCGGGAAACGGCGAGATGACACAGCGACTGGCACAATCTGCTGCGCCGTTTATCGATCGAAGCGCAGAATATAAAACCGCACTCCGGAGAGCGGATTGTCGTTGAACCGGCCCGTTTCCTCGAACCCGAGCGATCGATAAAGGGAAACTGCTTCCGGCATAGCATCCTGAACCGTGTCGAGGACGACCGCCGCACATCCGTGCGACCGTGCCCACGCAATCGCAGCGCTTACTAAGCCACGCCCCAATCCGTAGCCGCGAAAGTGCGGCTCAACCCACAACCGCTTCATTTCAGCAGCAAGCGTTCCATCCGCCAGCACTCTTCGGGTGACCGCAACACAGCCCGCCTCCTCACCTTTCATCCGCGCCAACAGCAGGTCTGCTTCTTCTTCCGCGAACTTACCCGCCAGGGAGCGCAGCTCCGCTTCATAGCCAATCAGGCAAACACCTGTTGCGCCCACGGGTGAGGCCGTCAGGAACTGTCCATAGTGGCTCAGCAGAGCGCGTGCCTGCGCCAGATCTTCCGGCCAGCGCGCCGGAACAATTTCGTAGTCGGCTGACATAGGCTCATTCAAGCTAACATTGCGGCGCACGCCGTGCCATCCATACAATGGCAGCCATGAGGATATCAGCGCGGAATCAGTTACGAGGAAGGGTCGAGGCGGTGGCGCTCGGTGTCGTCACAGCAAAAGTGGCGGTGCGCGTGGGCGATAACCTGATCGAGAGTGTCATCACCAAGCAAAGTGTCGAAGACCTCAACATTAAAGTCGGCGACGAGGTTACGGCGGTCATCAAGTCGACCGAAATCATGTTGATGGTGGACTAGCGCGGCCAGAGACTTGCTCCCTGGGCACGCTCGAGATGGAGCTCAATCAACGCCGGCAGGCTAGCTCAAATCTTTTATTTTTTTGACCAGTTCTTCGGGATGGATGGGTTTCGCAAGAAGCTCAAATGTGTGTCCGGCCGCTGCTGCCTGGCGCATTAACTCTGCAGTGGTTGCTTGCCCGGAAAGCAGAACTATGCGTGTGTCAGGAAGCGACTCTCTGATCCGAATGGCCATCTGAATTCCTGACATCTGGGGCATCAGGACATCGCTCACCACGATGTCCGGACGCAAAGCTTGCGAGAGCCGCAAAGCCTCCTCGCCGCTGTAGGCTTTGAAGGCCGCGAAGCCATGCTCCACCAGAATCGCGGAGATGGTGTCAGCTATCAGACGCTCGTCATCCACGACAAGCACGGTAGGCGTGGCGTCCTTGGTTTTAGTTGCAGCTTTTTCGATGGGAAGATCAGGTGGCCGAAAATCCTGATGGCCGAGCCAAGCCTCAATACGCAAACGTGCCTCCTGGATCACATGACATGGTGTTTCACCGAAATGGTTGCGGCGAGGGGTAAGAAGATTATAAATCGGGTTCCATGATCAACCGGATCGGTGCTACTCACCAAGGTAACAGCGCCTCCATGTTGTTCGACAAATTGTTTCACTACCCATAGCCCTAGACCAGTACCTACACTCAGTTTGGTGGTGAAGAAGGGCTCGAAGAGTTTTTGCTGGTGTTCCACAGTGATTCCCGATCCGTTATCTTCCACGACAATCTCGATCCCGGGTTGTTCGCCGCGCTGGCTGTTCACAATTGACACACGAAGACGTCCACCTCCTCCTTGCATTGCGTCAATGGCGTTCGATACCAGGTTGGAGAAGACCTGGTGGATCTCGCCGCGCAGCGCGTGAAGTTTGGGAACTGGCTGGAAGTTGCGCGTTACCTCGATGTGAGCTCCATTCAGGCGCGAATGATAAACGGTAAGTACGTCCTCCAATACCCGCGTAATATCCACATCTGTCGGAACCGATGTCTCCCGGTAAAAGCCCAGCGTGTGCCGCGCGATTTGTGATACTCGCGTAAGCTCCTGTTCCGCCGTTACCAGATATTGCTGGATGGTTTCAGGTGTAGCCGACCGCGATATCCGCGCGAGGTAGAGCAGATTGATTACAGATTCCAGCGGATTATTGATCTCATGTGCAATGGTGGCCGCTAATCGGCCGGTTGCCGCAAGCTTCTCGGTAATAAGCAATTTTTCCTGCTGGCTGCGTTTCTCCGTCACGTCCTGGAGGAAAATCGACAGCCCCTCCTGCGAGGGATGTGCATTTGCATGAAGCCATCGCTGCAGCGGGGCATAGTAGTCTTCAACTCGTTGTACTTCGCCGGTCTGCTTCGCCCTGTGTAATGCCTGTCCAAATTGCGAATCCTCCAGCCCCGGGAATGCATCCCACAGGTTCCTTTCAGTTACCTCTCCCGAGGTGCGTCCAATCATGGCGGCGGCCTGGTCGTTGATGTACTGAATGGTCCACTGGTGATCGAGGAACAAAAATCCCTCGGAAATGCTCTCCAGGATCATCCGGTATTGCTTCTCTGCTGCCTCGGCCTTCAGGCGCTGTTCATGCTCCTGGGCTGTAAGCCGGGTCCTCATTTTGTGCATGGTGATATGCGAGCCTACTCTCGCCATCAATTCGCGCGCAGTGAATGGCTTCACCAGGTAATCGTCAGCACCAGCTTCCATCCCTTCCGAACGAGCCTCCTCTCCTGCCCGCGCGGACAACATAATTACCGGTATCGAGGCGGTACGTGGGTCTTCCCGCAGCCGCTTTAGCAAGCCGAAACCATCTAACCGCGGCATCATTACATCGGTCAACACGAGGTCGGGAGGGTCTTCAACGATGGCCGCGAGCGCCTGTTCGCCGTCCTCAAGCGATGTCACTTCGTAGGTTTTCGCCAGCAGGCGCTCGATGTATTCACGAATGTCGCGATTGTCGTCCACCAGGAAAATCCGGGCAAATTCCGCGGGTTTCGCTTGCTGGTCCTCGAACAAAACAGTCAGATCCTGGTTTGCGGAATCTCCCAGGTAGGAAGATGCAGACGACTGGAAGCTGGGCAGCCATTGCAACGCCTCCTGGAGGTAAGGGAGCGCACCTCTGGTCGACGTGGAGTTCGAGGCTTTCTCCAGCACTCTGTTCGCGGGCAGGTGCGAACGCCCAAACGGAATCCTCACCATGAACGTCGTTCCCGCACCATACGCGCTTGCGACCTCGACCGTTCCGCCATGCAAGCGAACCAATTCATCGACCAATGCGAGGCCGATGCCGGTGCCTTCATGCGTGCGGCCCTGCGTGCCCTCGATACGATGGAACCGTTCGAAGACCCGCGGCAGCTCGGATGCAGGGATACCCACCCCTGTATCTCGAACCGAGAACAATGCGTAGTTGCCGTCCTGCTGCAGCCTGGCTTCTACCGTCCCGGTCATGGTGAATTTCAAAGCATTGGAGAGAAGGTTGAGCACAATCTTCTCCCACATTTCCACGTCGATGTATACCGGTTGTGTAAGCGTATCGCAGTGGACTTGGAAGTTGAGACCTGCGGCATCCATCGCTGCCCTGAAGACGCTGGCCAACTCTATCGTTGCCGCACACAGGTCAATTGGTTGGTATAGCGCCTGCACCCGTCCGGCTTCGATTCGGGAAAAATCCAACAGCGTATTCACCAACTTGAGCAAACGCAAACCATTGCGGTGAACGATCTCAAGCTCCCGCCTTTGCTCGTTGTTGTTCGTCGTCTGCTGGTTCGCGAGTATATCTTCCAGCGGAGCCAGCATCAGCGTGAGGGGGGTCCGGAATTCGTGGCTCACATTGCTGAAAAAGGTCGTTTTGGCCCGGTCCAATTCAGCCAGCGATTCGGCACGTTTGCGTTCCTGTTCGTACGCTTCCGCATTCGCGATGCTGGTAGAAACCTGGTTGGCAATCAGTTTCAGAAAGTTGAGATAGTTGTCATCAATTGCCCGATAAGGATTCAAGCCAACGACGAGTGCACCGGCGCGGCCCGTCGGCCCCGAAGCCGGCAAGGGCACGACCGCTACCGTATGGGGAGCACTGTCCCAGGCGCCCGCGGGAAGACCTCGACTCCACCAGAATTTCCGCACGAGGCGAATCTCATGCGAATGAAAGGCCTCAAACACTGGCCAGGTTCCGTCCTTATGAAAGTCAATAGACTCCGGCGCCGCCGGATGGCCTGCCTCTATGCCACTTGCCCCCGCCCGTATCATTTGCCCGGAGTCGCTATCGACGACATAAATCAATGCGAAACAGAGATCCTTGAGATCGGTAGCCAAACTCAGTGCGGTGAAACGGCAAACCTCCTGCCAGGTTCGGGCGTCCCCTGTTTTGACCGCCAAGTCTCCCAGCACGGCGAGTTGCCGTTCGCTGATGATCCGCTGAGTATCGTCAGAATTGGCGCAGAAAATGCCACCCGTTCCACCCTGATCGTTGGGAACCGGGCTGTAGGAAAATGTGTAGTAGGTCTCTTCGCGGTAGCCGTACCGCTCCATAATTAACAGGAGTGCTTCATCGTACGAGCCCTCATTCGCTCGCATCGCGAGCTCTGCCCGGGGTCCGATCTGGTCCCAGATTTCGCTCCACACGTGGTGGGCAGGTTGGCCGAGCGCATGAGGATGCTTGCCGCCTACGATAGCCTTATAGGCATCGTTGTACAGATTAATTAACTCGTCACCCCACCACACGAACATCGGCTGCCGTGATGTCAGCACAATGCGAATGCAGGTCTTGAGGTTTTGTGGCCAATTTTTGACGGGTCCGAGGGAAGTCTTCGCCCAGTCCATTTCCTCCATGAGTCTGCCCAACTCGCCCCCGCCACTGAAGAGGAGCTCTGGGGAAAAGGGATCAAATGGTTTGTTGCGGGGTGTACCGAGACCAGAAAGGGGTTGGCTCTCCGTTAGACGCGGTTCCACAAATTCTCCAATTGCCGTTTTCCTGGTGCTCCGGGAGGTGGATGAGGAACGGAGACCAGAGGTTGTATACCAGACATCTATTTGGCGATGCCTGCTTCCGCGGCACATTTCCGTGCGCGCTCCATAAGCATGGACCGCTCCTGAGTATTGCGAGTCAGCGCGGCAGCAGCCTCGAACTCGGTACAGGCTTCTTCGAACCTGCCGAGCCTGCTGAGGAAATCCCCTCTCACACTCGGCAGCAGGTGATAAGCCTTGAGCATAGGCTCCGATTTCAGCGAATCGACCAGTTCGAGGCCAGCTTGCGGTCCGAAAGCCATCATCACCGCGACCGCACGGTTGAGTTCAACAATCGGGGAAGGCGCGATTTGCGCCAAAGCATCGTAGAGCGCGACAATGCGTGGCCAGTCGGTCACTTCCGCGGTGACTGCTCTCGCATGACAAGCCGCGATCGCAGCCTGAAGAACGTAAGGACCCAGGGCTCCGCGCAGGCGTTCCGCCCGTTCCAACGAGGCGAGGCCACGGTGAACAAGGAGTTGATCCCATTGCGCACGGTTCTGATCCAGTAACAGAACCGGCGTGCCGTTCGGCGCCACGCGGGCCCGCGAACGCGAGGCCTGAATCTCCATCAGCGCTACCAGTCCGTGAACCTCTGGCTCCTGCGGGGAGCACTCGGCCAGCACCCTTCCCAGACGAAGCGCATCTTCGCACAATGCAGGCCTTAACCAATCGTCCCCCGAGGTCGCCGAGTAGCCTTCATTGAAGATGAGATAAATCACCTCCAGGACCGAAGACAATCGGGCGCTCAGTTCTTCTGCACGAGGCAGGTCGAAAGGGACCTTTGCTTCCGAGAGCGTACGTTTGGCACGAACGATCCTCTGCGCAATTGTGCTTTCCGGAGCCAGGAACGCGCGTGCAATCTCACCCGTCGTCAGGCCTCCCAGCAGGCGAAGGGTCAGCGCTGCTCGGGCTTCCGTCGAAAGAACAGGATGGCAGGAGATAAAGACGAGGCGCAGCAGGTCATCGCTGACCTCGTCGTCCAGCGCGCTTGCCAGGTCCGGTACAGCCATTTCTCTGGCTGCAACCTGGCGTCCGACTTCATCCAGTTTGTGTTCCAGCCGCGCGTTGCGGCGGAAGCGATCGATCGCCCGATGTTTGGCAGTGGCCATGAGCCACGCGCCCGGATTCTGTGGAACGCCTGACTCCGGCCACTGCTCAAGAGCTGCTACTAATGCATCCTGGGCCAGGTCTTCGGCTACGCCAACATCGCGCACCATCCGCGTCAACCCGGCAATGAGCCGGGGAGACTCGATGCGCCAGACCGCCTCGATCGCCCGCTGGGTATCCGTCACAGGTACCCATCACACCATCTCCCTCGGGGCCGGCGCAAGCTGGCCCGCTTTCTACCCTGTCTTCCCAGGGAGCCCGGATTTCATCTCCTCAAAGCCCGCCGCAGCCTTCTGTACGTCGGCAGGGAAGTCGGCCATCTCCTGCACCTGGCGCACCTCGATCACGCAGTCCTCACCGGGGCATCGTTTAGCCCATTCGATTGCTTCCTCTCTGGACCTCACCTGGATGATCCAGTAGCCGCCAAGCACCTCCTTGGCTTCAGCGAAGGGTCCATCGGTTACTTTCACCTGGCCGCCGCTAAAAGAGACCCGTGCGCCCACAGAAGGTGGATGCAGCCCATCCAGCGCCAGCAACACGCCCGCCTTTTGCAGAGATTCGTTGTATTTCATCATTGCCCCAACAGCTTCCGCGCTCGGCATGGCGCCCGGCTTCGCACTTTCGTAGCCTTTCGGGAT
>Ga0335072_10017484_pt1 | contig 10138 bp, 10 predicted proteins | sample Lox_Sample_21_FD_206725 | JGI IMG/M metagenome (GOLD analysis project Ga0335072, IMG submission 206725) | Soil microbial communities from Loxahatchee National Wildlife Refuge, Florida, United States - Lox_Sample_2.1 | ecosystem: Environmental > Terrestrial > Soil > Wetlands | place: USA...
GCAGGCCCGCGCGCGTGCCCACATCGAGCACCACCGCGGGCGTCGTGCCGTCGGCGAACTCGCGAACGAGCTGCTTGATCCGGGGGAGGGAGTTGTCGCCGAGCCATTCGACCACGTAGCGATTCGGTGCAAGGAGCCGGATCTCGCCGTCGCGCTCGATCGCCTGGAGCGGCCGCACCCAGGTGTTGAACTGCTGCAAGGGCAGCTCGCTCTCGAGCACGCGCAGACAGCGGTTCCACAGCGTCTCCGACAAGAGCGCACTCCTATGGCGGCAATGGGGCAAATCGAGAAAGGGGAGCGGAGTCTATCGCCAACCGCGCGGTGCGTCTATTGACACTTCCATGCTCGGTCAGTACCCTTGCCGCCTCTCGCAAATCTCCCAGTTCATTGATTTGCCCCGTGGTTTTTCCTGAAAGTGCCTTATGAAACGTACCTTCAATCCGAGTAACCTGCATCGTGTCCGGACGCATGGATTTCGCGCACGAATGGCGACCAAGAGCGGTCGCCAGGTGCTTGCTCGGCGCCGTGCGAAGGGCCGCAAGCGACTCTGCCCCTAAACGCTCGAGTCCAAGACGCGTTTAACCAAATTGACGTTCGAGCCGCGCAAGCGCTTGCACCAGCCGGCGGAGTTTCGCGCGGTACGGCAGCATGGCAAGCGGCTCGCGGACACTTATTTCACCTTGTCCGTGCTCGCAAATCGGCAAAGCCATCCGCGCCTCGGTCTCGCGATCGCGACGCGAACCTGCGGCAGCGCCGTCGCACGCAACTTCATCAAGCGCTTGACGCGCGAATCGTTTCGCCTCAATCAACACACGCTCCCGGCCGTGGACGTGACGGTCGCGGCGCGCGAAGCGGCCCGCCGCGCATCGGCCGGCGCGCTGCGCGCCAGCCTCGCGCACCACTGGAAGAGCATCTCGCGCCAATGGTGAGAGCGGGCGCGAAGCTGTTGATGATGCTGATACGCGTGTATCAGTGGACTTTGAGCCCGATGCTCGGTCCGCGGTGCCGGTTCCATCCGAGCTGCTCGAGCTACGCGCACACGGCGATCGAGCGCCACGGGGCGCTGCGCGGCAGCTGGCTCGGCGCACGCCGGCTGCTGCGCTGCCACCCGTTCAGCGCGGGCGGTTACGATCCGGTTCCGGAGCCTCGAGCCCTCGCGCGAGCGGGCGCGAGCGCCCCGCCGCCCGAGAGCGCAGGCGAGAGATTGCGCAATGCCTAACCTCAATCTGCGCCTGACGCTGTGGCTCGCGCTCGGCGCGATTCTCTACTACAACTACATCACCTGGCAGCAGGACTATCGCCCCGTGCCGCAGCTCACCGCGCAGGGCGCCTCAGGCGCTGCGGGCGCGAGCAGTGCACTCGGCAACACCGTCCCCAAGCCCGCGGGCGCCGCTGTGCCGGCCGCGGTGCCACCGGCCACGCCTCCCGCGAGCACCAGCGGTGCGACCGGTGCGGCTGGCACCGCTGGCGCAACCGGTGCGAGCGGCGCGGCTGGCCCGCTCAACGCGGCAGCGGGCGAGGCTCCGGCTGGGACCGTGCACGTGGTCACCGACGTGCTGGATCTCACGATCAGTTTGCGTGGCGGGGAGATCGAGCGCGCCGACCTGCCGACGTATCCCTTGCACAAGAACGTGCCCAACGTGCCGGTGCGCCTGGAGAACGACGAGCCTGGATCGCTGTACTTGCTGCAGACCGGGCTCGCCGGGGTCGATGATCAAGCCGCGCCCACGCATCTGGCGATTCTGAGCGCGGCCCAGAGCTCCTACACCCTCGCGGCGGGCGCACGGGTGCTGCGGGTGCCGCTGACCTGGACCGATGGGCACGGACTGACGGTCACCAAGACGTTCGTGTTCACGCGCGGCCGCTACGCCGTCGATCTTCAGTACCAGGTGCACAACGAGTCCGCGAGCCCGCGCGAGGTCGCGGCCTATGGACAGATCCTGCGGCACTGGGAGCATGCCTCGCGCTCCTACTTCGACGTCGAGACCTATTCCTTCAAGGGGCCCGCGGTATTCGACGGCACGAAGTCCCACGACCTCAAGGTCGAGAATGAAACGGACAGCAAGTTCTCCGAGAGCATCACCAACGGCTGGCTCGCCTCCCTGCAGCATCATTTCGTCTCGGCGATCGTGCCGGCGGCCAATCAGCCCTATCACTATCAGCTGCGGGTCGAGGACCACCAGTATCTGATGAGCGCGACCGGGCCCTTCGAGCAGATCGCCCCGGGCGGCAGCGCCGAGATCGGCATGAAGCTGTTCATCGGTCCCAAGCTCCAGTCGCAGCTCGCCGCCACCGGGCCGCGTCTCGATCTCGCGGCCGACTATGGGCTCCTCACGGTGATCGCGCACCCCCTGTTCATGGCGCTCAGCTGGGTGCATGGCGTCACCGGCAACTGGGGCTGGTCGATCATCATCGTGACGGCCCTGATCAAGCTGATCTTCTATCCCTTGAGCCAGGCGAGCGGCCGCTCGATGGCGAAGATGCGCGCCGTGGCGCCGCGCATGAAGCAGATCCAGGAGACATTCAAGGACGACCGCGAGAAGCTCGGCCGCGCCATGATGGAGCTGTACAAGCGCGAAAAGATCAACCCGCTGGCCGGCTGCCTGCCCATGGTGGTGCAGATCCCGGTGTTCATCTCGTTCTACTGGGTGCTGGTCGAGAGCGTCGAGATGCGCCAGGCCCCGTTCATGCTGTGGATCAACGATCTGTCGGTGCACGACCCCTATTTCGTGCTGCCGCTGCTCATGGGCGGGGCCATGTTCGCGCAGTTCAAGCTCAATCCGGCGCCGCCCGATCCCATGCAGGCGAGGATCATGCAGTTCATGCCGCTGGTGATGACCTTCACGATGGCCTGGTTCCCTTCGGGCCTGGTGCTCTACTGGCTCACCAACACGGTGCTCTCGATCGTGCAGCAGTGGCGCATCAATCAAGTGGTTCAGGCGGCAAGCAAGCCGCGATCCTGACTCCGCGGGGAGTCCCGTAAACTAGCCGGGTGAGCTCGCCCGATACCATCGTCGCCATCGCGAGCGCGCCGGGGCGCGGCGCCGTCGGCGTGCTGCGGGTGTCCGGACCGCAGGTGCCGCGCATCGCGGGCGCCTTGCTCGGGACGCTTCCCGCACCGCGGCTCGCCCGGTTCGGGCGCTTTCGCGACGCCAGCGGCGCGAGCATCGATCAGGGTATCGCGCTCTATTTTCCCGCCCCGGCATCGTTCACCGGCGAGGAGGTGCTCGAGCTGCAGGGGCACGGGGGGGCGCTGGTCATGGACCTGCTGATGCAGCGCGTGCTCGAGCTCGGCGCCCGCATGGCGCGCCCCGGAGAATTCAGCGAGCGCGCGTTCTTGAACGGCAAGATGGATGTGGCGCAGGCGGAGGCGGTCGCGGATCTGATCGATGCGGCGACGGCGGCGGCGGCCCGCGCCGCGGTGCGCTCCATGCAGGGGGAGTTCTCGGCGCGCATCGCGACCATCGCATCGCTGATCGCGGAGCTGCGCATCCATGTCGAGGCGGCCATTGATTTTCCCGACGAGGAGATCGACTTCCTGAACACGCCGGCCATCACCTCGCGGCTCGCGCGCGTGCTGCATGCGTTCGATTCGCTCGAGGCTGCGGCGCGGCAGGGGACGCTCCTGCGCGACGGCCTGACCGTGGTGATCGCCGGCAAACCGAACGCGGGCAAATCGAGCCTGCTCAACGTCCTCGCGGGCGACGACGTCGCCATCGTGACAGCCGCTCCCGGCACGACGCGCGACGTGCTCAGGCAGCGGGTGCACATCGACGGGCTGCCTCTGAACCTGGTCGACACGGCGGGCTTGCGCAGCGCGGTCGATCCCGCCGAGCAGGAGGGCGTGCGGCGGGCGCGCGGCGAGCTGCAGCGCGCGGATCGGATTCTCTACGTCATCGACGCGAGCGAGGGGCGCAGCGGCGGTCCGGGATCCGGGTCAGCGGCGAGCGATGCGCTCGAGGGGCTGCCGCACGGCGTGCCGGTGACGCTGGTGCTCAACAAGATCGATCTCGTGGCACTGCCGGCTCACGCCGATGCGCTGAGCTCGCCGCCGCGAATCTTCCTGAGCGCGCGCAGCGGCGCGGGCATCGGCCTGCTGCGCGCGCATCTGAAGGCGAGCGCGGGCTATGTCGAGATCGAATCGGGCGCGCTCGGCGCGCGGCGGCGGCATCTCGATGCGCTGAAGCGCGCTCGTGCGCTGGTCGACGAGGCCGGCGTCGCGCTGCGGCAAGCGCGCACGTTCGAGCTGTTCGCGGAGGATCTGCGGCTCGCGCAGCGCGCGCTCGGCGAGATCACGGGCGAGGTCACGAACGAGGACCTGCTTGCCGCGATATTCGCGAGCTTCTGCATCGGAAAATAGCGGGACGTCCGGAGACGTCCGGAGTCATCCGCGACGGTTTCACGAAGTGCCTAGTTTCTAGGCAATTCACTTGCTGAACGACGCTTGGCTGGACGCCTACGACTGCGCGGTAGTTGTGTCCAACGACTCGGATCTTTGCAGAGTCGATGTCTCTCATCAAAGCGCAGACTCGCAAGCTGATTGGCCTTGTTACACCTGGCGCCCCTGTTCGCAAGACCTCAAAAGAACTCAGCGAGCATGCTGACTTCGTCAAACCCAGAGGCTCTTGCCGGAGTCAGTGCCACTGGTGAGCACATAGGACCGGCCTTCCTTTGCTTTGAGGATGGCCTGGCGCTGATGCTCGTGTAACAAGAGTGGCTTGCCCGTGTGGTCGGAGTCGGTCTTGTCGATCCGAAAGAGGCGTGAGCACTCGGGATGCAGCACCTCTTTGCCGACGAGCTCATCAATCGTCCCGCCGGGCAGGAATGTGGGGTTTAGCTGCAGCAGTGGCTCTGGCCAAAAGGCGCTGGCTACACACAACCGTTAAGACAGGCGGCGCAACAGAACCGCAATTTGAAGTCCATTCAATGGTCGAGGTGAAAGGGTGGGGCATGAGGACCCCGATTGCGGACGCGCGCCAAGCACTGCCGAAGTGGCCCCTTGCGTCCCCGTTCCTATCCGCCATTTCATTGCCCATCTTGTTGCTCGTGGTGTCTCAACCGGCCGATCGTCTTCGTCTAGCTCTCGTGCTCTCGCAGCTCCGCTCCCAGGGCGTTCCCCATCGCCAGCCTGCGACATTGGCGCTGCTGCGGTCAGGTTGCCGAAAACCCCCTTCAGTGCAGCGCCAGCATCCTGACGAAACCGGCGATCCGCTCTGCCTCGGCGCTGGTCAGGTCATTTGGAATATTGACCAGCGTCACGACGAGGCCTGGGCGAATCGGAATCGCCGAACGATACGTTCCCGCCACTTCATCCGGTACTTGCTCCGTAGACGTTTCCCTCGTCATAGGCTCATCGCTTCCGAGTTCCTTGTCTCTCTTACGCGGTCCGGCGGTTGTCCGTGTCTTGACCGTGAAATTCGCCGGATCATCACGCCAGCTGAGGAACAGATCGACCGCTCGGCGGATCCGGCGGCCGTATTCCTTGAGCGACGATGGATTGAAATCCTTGGCGCGCTTGTTGGTAAAGCGCCTGACGATCGCGTCGAGATCCAGCTGACGCAGGTCGGCCTTCTCAGCGTCAGAGAGGATTCCCAGGACGTTCCTCGTGGCCACAGCCAGGGCCTGGGCGGTCGCCGCAGGCATGAGACCCCTGTCACCGGCGTGGTCGAGAAATTCCAGCAGATCGTCCGCCGAGTACGTATTTGCCATGACAATATTCCTACGGTATATTGACCGCCAAACGGTAATATAACGAATAGAGATGCCCGAAGCAAACACCCATTATCCGCGGGTCATCCGCCCACAGCTGAGCGCCGACCTCAGCCTGTACCCGGTGGTTGCGGTCATGGGAGCGCGCCAGGTCGGCAAGAGTACGATCTGCCAGGAAATCGCTGAAGCGCGGGGCTTCGCTCGACGAACGCTCGACGAACGGGACGTCCGCGAGCAGGCCATCGCTGACCCCGAAGGGTTCCTGGCGGACCTCGGCGACCGGGGAGCGTTCATCGACGAGGTGCAGCGGGCCCCCGACCTGACGCTGGCCATCAAGGCGGTCGTAGACCGGGACGGGCGACACGGGCAGTACCTGCTCAGCGGGTCAAACCAGCCCAAAGTCGGCAAATCGGTCAGCGATTCCCTGGTGGGACGCGCGACTTACCGGACGCTGCGACCGCTCACCTTGAGTGAACTACGCTTCGACGAAGAACACCGAGGCTGGAGCTTCCTCTTCCAGCCCGATGAGGCGACCGTGCTCGCGGAACTCGAGCAACGCGCCGCCTCCAGCGGCCCGCTCGATTGGCGCTCCGTCGTCAAGACAGGAGGGTTCCCTCGGGCCGTGGCCGCCCCATCGGACCAGTGCCTGCGGATGCTCGACGACTATGTCGAGATCTTCTCGCGCCGCGACATCCTCGAGATTCTGGACGTCGAATCCGCCCCGCGGCTGGAAGCCTTCGTACGACTGACGGCGGCCCGAACGGGACAAGAACTCAACGTGTCGGACCTGTCCAAGGACCTGGGCACGCCTGTTACCACCATCCGGCGCTGGCTCGAAGCGCTGCAACGAAGCTATCTCATCGAGCTCATCCAGCCGTATTCGCGCAACTCGAGCCAGCGCGTAATCAAGTCGCCGAAGCTCTACAGCATTGACGCAGCGCTCGCCCTGGCCGCCTCCCGCGAGACCACGCCCACCGGTTTCCATCTCGAGACTCTGGTCGCGAGCGACCTGCTCGTCTGGCGTGATGGCGCGCCCACCCGTGACCTCTATCACTGGCGGCTCAGTTCCGGGCAGGAAGTCGACTTTATCCTGGAGGAGAACGGGCAGCTGCTGCCCGTGGAAGTCAAAGCGGCCAACACCGTGGGTGCCGGCGAAACGCGGCACGTGGTCACGTTTCGTGAGCGCCATGCCCATACACCGCGCGGGATCGTGTTGAGCGGCGACCCCGAGATCAGGGTAATCCGAGCGGGTGTGATCGCGTGCCCCTGGTGGGCCGTCCTGTGACGCGCCCGCTTCTGATTAGCATTAGCAAATTACTCAGGCCGTCGAGTATTTTTACTCAATGCATCGAGTAACCCGAGCCGGCGCGAGTCGCGGTTGAAGCGAAGGCGGCGAGCCGCAGCGGCCCATCGGGGCATTCGCTAGGCCCATCGAGAAAATGCATGGCGCCTGTCGGCGCCCGCGATCAGATGCCCTGGTTGCCGCGATCCAGATCGGGCGGATTGTCCGTCTCGATGGACCGCGCGAGCCGGGCCGATATGCCGAGCGCCGCCAGCACCGCGATGGTGGCAATCGACGTCGTGAGCGGGTGGTGCCAAAAGAACCACACCATGGTGAGCGCGGACAGCGCCAATACCGCCAAGAAGATCACGATATTCGTCCGCGAGTTCGACGAGTTCCTCATGCCAGCTTCCCCGGGAGATTCCATCCCCATGTCCCCGAGTGCTTTATACCCGTTCAGCAAGAAAACTCCTAGACGCAAAACGCTGAATCGCTCCGCGCCGCCCGGCCCCCGCCCGCGGGGCTCGGCGCGCAGGCTCGGCGCGCAGGCTCAGCCGAGCATGGTCTCGCGGCGCCAGTGCCTGGCCGTGGCCGCGATCAGCACGAGCGCCAGAAGGAGCGCGGAGAGCGCGGAGACGGCGAGATCGCGCGGCGCAATGGGCTCGTCCTTGAGCACGCTCGTCATCAGCAGGTGCTGACTCAAGGAGGGCACGAGCATCAAGGTGCTGCGGGTCTTGAGGGAATAGATGCTGGCGAAAACAATCGGCAAGGTGGGCACGAGGAGCACGCTGGTGAGATAGGTTTGCGCCTCCCGGTAGCTGCGCGTGAACGAAGCGACCAGCATCATGAGCGCCGCGCCGAGCGGCACGAACGGCAGGCAGATGGCGAAGAATTCGAGAGCCGTGGCCGCGCCCAGGTTCGAGCTCATGCCGAGCCGCTCCAGCGGCAAGAACCGGAAAACGACCACGAAGGCGGTCAGATTGATGGCGAGAGACAGGCACATGTAGGCGCAGGTGGCGAGCAGCTTTCCGCCCACCAGGGAGGTGCGCGCAACGGGCAGGGTGAGCAACGCTTCGAGAGAGCCGCGCTCGCGCTCGCCGGCGGTGCAGTCGATCGCCAGGTACAGCCCGCCCATCAACACCGAGAACAGCACGAAATAGGTCATGAAGCCGAGCACCACCACCGCGCGTCCGGCGGGCGTGGTCACGTCGATGTCGTTCACGGCGATGGGGATGGCCAGCAGGGGGCTGACGCCGCGAATCTGCGCGCGGCGCTGCGCGATGCCGCTGCCGTAGGCGCCGAGCAGCGCACGCAGCCGATCCGCGCTCTTGCGCGTCTCGGAATCCGAGCTGTCCGCGACCAGGAACAGGGGCGCGGGCAGCGCCTGTGCGAACCGCGGCGCGTAGTCGAGGGGCACCATCAGCACCAGCGCGGCGCTGCCGCGCCGCACGGCGTCGCGCGCGTCGCTCTCGGAGCACGCCCGCAAGGCGAGCTTCGCGCCCTGCGATTGCAGATAGCGGATGAGGTTCGGCGCGCGCTCGGCGCCGCAGATCGTGACCTCGAGCGGCTCATCGGATTGCGCCACGCTCTGGTCGAGCATTCTCGACACCATGGCGCCGAACAGGATGGGCCCGAACAGCGGGCCGAACAGCAGGGCCGAGACCAGCGTGCGCCGATCGCGCAGGTTCTCGAGAAACTCCTTGGCGAAGACGGTGAGCAGGGCGCGCATCGCTCGGGGGCTCTGCCGGTCAGCGCGGACCGCAGAGCTCTGCCTCCTCGCCGAGCACCCGCAGAAAGGCCTCTTCCAGCGATGCCGTGCCGCTCCTGTCGCGCAGCTCCTGCACCGGCCCCTGCGCCAGCACCCGTCCGTGCCCCAGGATCACGACCCGATCGCACAGCGCCGCCACCTCCTGCATGACGTGCGAGGAGAACAGCACGCAGCGTCCCTGCGACCTCAACTCGCGCAGCAGCTCGCGCAGATTGCGGATGGCCATCACGTCGAGCCCGTTGGTGGGCTCGTCGAGCACCAGGTTCGAAGGGTCGTGAATGAGGGCCCGCGCCAGCGCCACCTTGATGCGCTGGCCCTGCGAGAATCCCTTCGCGCGCCGGTCGATGAAGGCGCCCATGCCGAGCGCGCGCGCCAGCTCGTTGCTGCGCGCCCGCGCGCGGCTGCGCTCGACACCGTGCAGGGCGCCGAAGTACTCGATGTTCTCGCGGGCGGTGAGGTTGCCGTAAAGACCCGCGGCATGCGGCAGCACGCCGAGATGCGCGCGCGCGCGCGAGGTCTCCCCGCGGATGTCCACGCCGTCGATGCGTGCGCTGCCCTCATCGGGGGTGAGCACACCGTACAGCATGCGCAGCGTGGTCGACTTGCCCGCGCCATTGGGCCCGAGCAGGCCGGTGATCTGTCCGTCCGGCGCGCTAAAAGACACCTCCCGCACGGCATCGATGGCGCCGAATCGCTTCGACAGCGACGCCGCCTCGATCATGGGGCAGGCCCCGTCATGGCCGTGAAGAAGGGCGCCGGACGCTGCCGCTGCAGACAGGCGGCATCGAGCGCCTGCGGATCGGCCGACTCCAGGAACGCGGCCATGATGCGCGGGACGCAGCCGGTCGCGACCTGGCCGTGCCCCTCGCCGCGCAGCACCAGGTGCCGGTAGCGCAGAAGACCGCGCGCCACGCGCTCCGCCCCCGCCGGCGGCGTGACCGGATCGGCCTCGCCGGAGAGCAGCAGGGTGGGCACGGCGCTGTGCAACGGCTCATGCAGATCGGCATCCACCGGACCCCGCGGCCACACCCTGCAGATCTCGGCGAGCGCATCGAGCTGCTCGCTTCCCTGGTAGGTCGCCTCGATGCGATGCCGCTGCTCGGCGCTCATGGGCGCAAAGAACGGCACGTCCTCGCTGCACACCACGCTGTTCTGCATGCCGGTCGCGATTTGATCGCGGATCTCGCGGGCCAGCATCACCGGTTGCGCGGCGAGCGGCGCGAGGCGCCCCGCGGCCGCCTGATGAATGAGCGAGGGCAGGAGTGCCGCCTCGCTCGAGCTGTACGAGAGCAGGCGCAGCGCCGCGGCGAGCACGCTGCGGTTGAAGTCGAGCGCCAGCGGCTCGCCGGTGGACGGATCGCTCAGCGTCAAGGCCTGCG
>Ga0335072_10017488_pt1 | contig 10137 bp, 4 predicted proteins | sample Lox_Sample_21_FD_206725 | JGI IMG/M metagenome (GOLD analysis project Ga0335072, IMG submission 206725) | Soil microbial communities from Loxahatchee National Wildlife Refuge, Florida, United States - Lox_Sample_2.1 | ecosystem: Environmental > Terrestrial > Soil > Wetlands | place: USA: Florida...
TCGGTGCGACCAAGAGCAACGGATCGTCATCGCCGTCCGCGGAAACGCTGGCCAGCTACAGTTCAAAAGGCCCTACGACCTACGATCACATCGTGAAGCCCGACCTCGTTGCCCCGGGCAATGACGTCGTCTCGCTCTCCGCTCCCGGAGCTACTTTGGAGGCCGCCTACCCGGCCGAACTCGTGACCGGAAACGACGGCAACAATGATTACTTCACCCTCAGTGGCACCAGTATGGCGACTCCGGCAGTGGTCGGCGCTGTTGCCTTGATGTTGCAGGAACATCCCACCCTTACGCCCGATCAGGTGAAGGCGCGGCTGATGGCGACGGCCTACAAGATGGGCCTGACCTCTACCTCCGCTTACGTCCCGCACCTCTTGCAGACCTTCATCGATACTTACGATCTTTTCTCCGTAGGATCGGGCTTGCTCGACGTGCAGACTGCGATCAGCAGCAGCGCTCTGGCTCCGGCCGACGTTGGAGCTGCCCTTTCGCCTACCGCTGTTTATAACTCCCAGACTGGCGTGGTTTCGCTCTTATACGGAAACTCGAGTGTCGCGCCCACCTCGGTGGTTTGGGGAACCTCGGTGGTTTGGGGGACGTCCGTCGTATGGGGAGCCTCGACCGTCAGCGGTACGTCTGTGGTCTGGGGCGCTTCACTGCCCTGGAACAGCAATCTGTTGAGCGCCTTCAGTGTGGTTTGGGGATCGAGTACCGGAACTGCGACCACTGCTAGCAGCGTGGTTTGGGGTGCATCGGTGGGGAATGCCGATGCCGCCTTCAACGATGCGGGAGATGACGAGCAATAGCCGCGTGAGAACGAAAGAAAGGAGGAAAGCATGAACTACACACGGCGAATTCAGCCCTTCATCGGCATCATGGTCGCGGCAGCGGTATCCGCGTCAGCCTACTCGGTGATGAAAAGCCACTCGCTCCATCTGCACTTCGCGCTGATGGTTTTGGCCATGGCAGCGGCCACGTCAAGGATGAAAGTGAAGCTGCCCGGCATCAACGGCAACATGTCGGTCAACCTGCCGTTTCTGCTGGTCGCGGTCGTGAACCTCAGCGGAGCCGAAGCGGTAGCCATCACCTTGGTTTCAACCCTCGTACAGTGCTGGCCCCAGTCATGGCTGAAGCAGGGCGCAAAACTCAAAGGCGAGCAGATGATCTTCAACCTCAGCATGATGGCATTTGCCACCTGCATGGCGAGTCTGGCCTTCCATGCTGTATGGCTATACGGAGCGTCCCGGAGCATGCCCCTCGCCCTGGTAGTGTCGACGGCGGCCTTGCTGCTCGGACAAACGATCCCGGTTTCCGCCATCGTTGCCATCAGCGAGAACAAGTCGGCGGGCCCAATCTGGTTCAACGTCCTGCAGCTCTCTTTTCCGTACTATGTTTTGAGTGCGGGCGTCACTTCCATGCTGCAGATGGTCGGCACTCACATGGGCTGGCCCTTGGCGCTGGGCGCATTCCCCGTGATGTACGGCATTCACTCTTCGTACCGGCTGTACTTCAGCAAAGTAGCGGAGACTCCGCGGACGCAAGTTCTCGTGCGCGCGGCGAACGCATAAACGAGCCTTCGGTAGGTTCGAGGACGGCAGCGCCAATCCCGCCTGCCGCCCTTCTTGTTTTGGTTCACGGTGTAAGGCGGTTCCCAACCGCCTTATAAGGGTCCCGGAAATCAGAGCCTTGACCGTGCGATTGCGCGACCTCAGCAAGCCTTGCCGGCGGCTTGGCAGCAGTTCTTCGTCCATGCCACACCCAGCGCATGCAGCGTAAGCCGATCGACAAGAGTTAGTTTTTCAGGGTCCAGCACGACTTCGTAAGCGTACTGAACCGCCGGATCAACTGTGATGCACCAGCGTTCGTGGCGAACGACGCCCCCACAATGGTCGCAGGCAGAACTGGCGCTGTAGCGATTGCTGTGATACCAACTGGCTGCGGGGTTCGCAAACATGCCCGACACCTCCCCAAAGACACTCCCCGTACCATTCCCCGCGCCTTGAGCCGTACAGCCCGGTGGAACTTCGATCTCTCGCAGCGTAAGTTGCAGCATAGAGTCTTCCAATCTGAACTGTCACACCTATTGGTGATCAGGATCACAGACAGTAAACGGTCGATGGCCAGCCGGCCAGCCGACAATCCCCGTTGCCCTGAGAAGCCTCAATGAACGCGCCTGTTAGCATCAATCATCTTTCGCGGTGCTCCGCCGTTTCCCCGACCCTCCCGGTCCACTTCGGACCCGATCGTTCACTCCCGGACAGCATTTATCGAATACGGACACTCCGCCCAATCTGCGATTTCTTTCTTCCTGCAGGATGAACAATCACTTAGCGTAATCCGTCTTTGGGCCGCGGGTTGCTTACATCGAGCCAGCCCATTTGGCAAGGAGGGCGGCGATGACTCTTCGTGATCTGCGAATCGCGATTCGCTACCTGCTGAAGACGCCCGGCTTCACGGCCACAGCTGTGCTGATGTTGGCCGTCGGCATCGGCGCTACCACGGCGATTTTCTCGGTCGTTGAAGGAGTATTACTCCGTCCGCTGCCGTTTCCCCATCCAGAAAAACTGATGGTAGTGACCGACCTCGTCGAGGGTCTCGATCTCAAGGGTAACGGCGAGTCGGGGGTCACGCCGTTTGATGTTCAAGCCTTCATGCGCGACACCCACAGTTTCGAAAGTCTCGGCGGCTACCAGCAAACTGGATATGAGCTGACGGGCGCGGGCGAACCCGCGCAGATCTATGCTGCGCGTCTCTCGGGCGACGTGCTGCGGACCCTTCGGGTAGCGCCATTGATGGGCCGCTGGTTCACGCAGCAGGAGGATGACCAGAAGCAACACGTCGCGCTGGTCAGCTATGCGTTCTGGCAAGATCGACTCCACGGGAATGTGAACGTGCTCGGAACAAAGTTCCAATTGGACCGCAGCTTGTACGAGGTCATCGGCGTGATGCCGCGCGGGTTCGAGTTTCCTCTGCAACCGGGGCATCTTAACCGCAACGAGGTGTGGATCCCGCTGAGCCTGACCCCGACGGAACTCAGCTTTGACGGAGGAGCCGGTTGGGGTTTAGACATGGTGGGACGGCTGAAGCCTGGAATCACTCCGGAGCAGGCGACGAGCGATGTGGAACGGGTAACCAGCCAGACCATGCACGACCATCCGCCGTCCGAAACGGGGCTCAGATGGAATGCACTGGTGCGGCCCTTGCACGAAGAGACGGTGGAACGCGCCCGGCCGCTGGTGCGGACTTTGTTTCTCGCGATCTTTGTCGTCATGCTAATCGCGTGCGCAAATCTCGCGGGGCTGCTGCTGGTTCGCGCGATCCGCCGTCGCCGTGAAATCGCGGTCCGCATGGCGTTGGGTGCGGCTACGTCGAAGATGCTGCGGGAGGCAATTCTCGAAAGCCTGGTCTTAAGCATGGCCGGCGGTGTGCTCGGCTTGCTGCTGGCAACCAATCTGGTTCGCGTGGGTGTGAGCTGGCTGCCTGAAACCTTGCCCCGCGTCGATGAGATCGGAGTCGACTGGCGCGTCGGGGTCTTCGCGATGGTGCTGGCAATCGCGACAGGGCTGGTCTGCGGATTGGCGCCCGCTTTTGCCGCGTTTCACACCAGCGTGAACGAGACTCTGAAGGAAGGCGGCCGCACCGGCACCACGGGCGGCGGGCACGCGCGCTTGCGCTCCTCCCTCGTCGTGGCCGAGATCGCCATCGCCATGGTGCTGCTGGTCGCCTGCGGCCTGCTGTTGCGCAGCTTCGAAAGGATGCGCGCCGTTGATCTGGGTTTCCGTCCAGAACACACTCTGGGCGCCTACTTTTCGCTGCCCGAGCAACCGTACGGGAACCAGAAAGCCATCAATGCATTGGAAGCCGAACTCATTCGCCGGCTACAGCAGCTTCCCGGCGTAAACTTCGTCGGTTTCACTTCCTCGCTGCCCGATTCATCTGGCTGTTGCAGGACCGTTTTTGTGGCCGAAGGCTATGCGCCGCCGAAAGGGGTCGCCCAACCGCTGGCGATGCAGAACAACGTGCGTGGAGATTATCTCGAAGCCATGGGAATTCCGTTGCTGCGCGGCCGTTACTTTACGCTGGCAGACAAGGCCGACTCGCAACTCGTCGCAATCGTGTCCCGCAATGTGGCCCAGCACTACTGGCCCGGCGCCGATCCGATTGGCAAGCGCATTCGGATCGACTCAGTAGACACCAACCGGGGACCGCGGATCACGATCGTGGGCGAGGTCGCCGATGTAAAGGATGGATCGCCGGATGCCCCCAGTATGGAGCAGCTTTATCTGCCCGTCGATCAGGTGGAAGCCGCTTACGGCGGCTGGGCACGGCCCACGGACCTGAACCTCGCCTATGGCTATCTGGCGTTGCGGACGGAAATGCCACCGGAGCAAGAGGCGAGTGCGCTAATCACCACGGTGCATTCCGTCGATCCGCAACTGGCGCTCGACCAGGTCCGAAGTATGGAGCAGGCCGTGTCGGAAAGCGAAGCGCCCCGCCGATTCAACACCGCGCTCATCTCAGCCTTTGCGATCGCCGCGGTTCTGTTGGCGGCGCTTGGCATCTACAGTGTCATGGCGTTTTCAACCGCTCTGCGTGCGCACGAGATGGCCATCCGCCTTGCCTTGGGGGCACCGCGGACGGGAATTCTGGGTCTCGTCTTTGCCTCGGCGGCGAAACTTGCGTTCTTTGGCTGCGCCCTCGGACTGATTGGCGCAGTTGCTGTCTCGCGCTTGTTGCAATCCATGCTGTTCGGTGTGGACGCGTTTGATCCTCTGGTTCTAACGTTGGCGGTAGTATTCGTGCTGATGCTGGCGTTGGCGGCATCGTGGCTGCCCGCGCACCGGGCCGCATCCATCGAGCCGATGCAGGCGTTGCGAGCGGAGTGATTTACCTCTGAAGCCGCAGCCCGTCGTTAGCCGTCAGCTGACGCAAAAGCCCATCTCACTCAAACTACGGCGATGTTACGAATGCTGTGCCCGAATCCCAGAGCAGAGATCCATTCCCGGTAAGCAGCGCTTCCCTCCTTGTAGTAGTACTCGTGCGGCGTTCGGGGCGGGCTCATCCGATCGGACAAGCCCGACTGAACCTACGCCACTCAGGGTGCACTTTGCCCCTCATCAGGAGGTCAGTTTCCCAGTGACCAGGTAACCTTGGGAAGGTACGCCGAAGGCATCGGCGACTCGATTGAAGAAAGCGAATAGAGCTGTGATGTAAACGGCTTCTGAAATCTGTTCCTCGTTCCAACCTACGACTCGCAACTTCTCAACGTCCTCTCCAGTGGAACGGTAAGCCGCACGCGTTATCAGTTCCACATATTCAAGCAACGCACGCTCAGCGGCGGTCAGACCTGCGTCGTCCAATTTGCCTTCGACGATGGCCTGCACACATTGATCGGGAGCTCCCTGAACCCGCAGGAAGTAAGCATGGCTATCCAGTCAATACGGACACCGGTTTAAATACGAGACGTAGCTGGCAATCATCTCTTTGTGCCGGCGGGAAAGGTGTCCCTCAGAAAAGTGGACCGTGTTTCCTAACTCGAGCACACGACGGAGGAAGTCCGGACGCGCTCCGAAGCATTTGATAATGCCGGGAACTTGTTGTCTGCCGGATCCGGAGCGCCAGAAGTCGTACGCGGCGGCAGTTTCGCCCGTAGCTTCGCCATCCTCGATGATCCTGATCTTCGTGGCAGGTTTGGAGGCGTGAGATTCATCGCTGCCTTCCCCGCTCGTTTTGCGCCTCTCGTCATTCGTCACGGTTTCCACCTTCGGGCACAATCACCTTGCCTTTGTCGAGTTCGTATCGTTGCGCGCTGCACGCTCTAGCTCCAAATTTCATCGACTAAGGTTGAGGTCCACTCAAGCTCTAGCGGACCCACACCAGCGTATCGAGCATTGAGAGTTGCGACAAACTAACGCGATGTATTTCGTGACGCAATGACACAAAAATACTAGACGCTGTCTCGCCACCAACTCCGTTTCGCACCTCGGCGCAACCGAATAATCCATTCGAATTATTGACCGTCCGCGTGTGACTCCCGATAATCGCGCAACTCTGGGTTCGATCGTTTCGGAAATCTCAATCGTTTTAAACGCATGTGCTGTATGCGTGCGCTGATGTCGAGGAACGACTCGTCGAAATGACTGTGGGGACGCATGACTCGTATCAGAAGCCTGGCCTGTGTTTTGCTCACGAGCTTTGCCGGAGTGACCGCGAATGCGCAGCAAATTACCGGTAGCATTCGCGGCATCGTGGTTGACCCTAGCGGTGCCGTCGTCCAATCCGCCGCGGTAAGCGCGCAACAAACTGAAACGGGATTGACGCGCACGGCGGCCACCAATCGCGATGGCGAATTCGTTCTGGTCGAATTGCCGATCGGGCATTATCAGATCCTGGCCGAAGCCAGGGGCTACCAAAAATATCTGCAACAAGGAATTTCGCTGAACGTCAACCAGACTGCGACGGTCACCATTCACCTCAAGCTCGGAGCGGAGACCCAGGAAGTCGAGGTGAGGGCCGATGCTGATTTAGTACAGAACACGGTGAGTAGTCTTGGCCAAACTGTGATGGAGCGCGAGATTCTCGACCTGCCGCTCGATGGCCGCAACTTCTCACAGTTGGGCCTGCTACAGCCTGGAGTCGTCCCCTTGACTCCCGGGCTGTTGGAAGCAGGAGGTCCAGCGCGGGAAAACCAGGCGTATGCGGTCGATGGCCAGCGGCCGGAGTCGAACAATTTCATGATCGACGGTGCCGACAATGTGAGTTCAGTAGACGGCGGTTTTGTCCTGAAGCCGCCCATCGACGCCATCGCCGAGTTTAGAATTCTCACCCACAACGCGAATGCGGAGTTCGGACGCAACACCGGTTCCACGACTAACATCATCACGCGCAGCGGCACGAATTCGTTTCACGGAGCGGCCTGGGAATTTCTTCGCAATGATGCGATGGATGCATCTGACTATTTCACGCAAAGCGTTCAGCCCTTGAAGCAGAACCAGTTCGGCGCTACTTTCGGCGGACCGATCATCAAGGACAGGACCTTCTTCTTCGGTTATTACGAGGGCTTCCGGAATCGGCAAGGGGAAAGCGTGCCCGCGACCGTCCCCTCTGGATCGGAAAGGCAAGGCAACTTCGCGGAGTTATGTACCTCGCTCAACGCCAGCATTGACCCGACCACTGGTCTTTGCAGCAACCCTCAAGGGCAACTCACTTACTTCGGAACCCCAGTTCCATTCAACCAGCTGACACTTTTCACTCCGATCGATCCGATCGCAACCAATGTCCTGCCTTTTTTCCCTTTGCCGAATAGTGGAGAAAATGGCTACATCGCCACCCAGACCTTAAGCGAGAACAACAACCAATTCGGATTACGCCTGGACCACTATCTCTCTCGCGTCGATACGTTGAATTTTCGCTACATGTACAGCAGCGGTCCAACGACCGATCCTCTTTCACCCGTCGGCGCGAATGTGCCGGGCTTCCCCGTGGGCGAATACGATCGCGCGCAAAACTTTGTCGCGCAGGAGACTCACACCTTTTCGCCGGCGACGATCGGCGTCGCGCGTTTCTCGTTTCTGCGAAACACCTTCCTGCTGGACCAGCACCTGAATCATGAATCCCCGGCCGACTTAGGGTTCCAATATGCCCCCACTCTGCCTTCCGCGGCCGGGCCGCCGTTCATTCAGATTGGGGGATACGCATCCGTTGGCGATCCCATCACCGGCCCCCGCAACACTTTTCAGAACACGTTTGATGTCTCCGCTTCGCTAAGCTGGGTTCATAGCCGTCACGAAATGAAATTCGGTGGAGGCTACCGGCGCGATCAGATCAACGCGCTGCAGGGTATCGCCAGCAACGGCTTCTTCGTATTCGAAGGCATCCCTTCGTTCGAGGATTTCCTTTACAACGACGGATTCGCCAACTATCTGTCAGGCAATCCGGTGGTCTTCCTGCAAGGCGGAGGAAATTTCACTCGCGAGATCCGCGACCGCGCGATCAATTTGTATGCCCAGGATACCTATAAAGCCAGTGCTCATCTCACGCTGAACCTCGGGCTTCGCTACGAACTACCGTTTCCCTCCACCGAGAACAACAACATGGTGAATCTGTTTGTTCCCGGACTGCAGTCGACTGTGATGCCCAACGCTCCTGCGGGACTTCTTTATCCCCAGGATCCGGGCGTGCCCGCGGGTCTGATTCCTACGCAGAAGACTGCGTTTGCTCCTCGCGTTGGCCTTGTCTGGGATCCGAGGGGCGACTCGAAAACCGTGGTCAGCGCGGCTTACGGAATTTTTTATGAACCTTACTATACGGGCGAGGGCGGTCCGCTGCAGGATCCGGTCAGCGCTCCTCCCTACTTGAAGACTCAGCAAATAGGTTTCCCAGTCAACTCGTTCGCCAATCCGTTTTATACGCCTGATCCTTTTTCTCAGGCTTTCCCTGAACCGATGACCTTGCTCGTTGTCGATCGGAACCTGCATCTGCCCTACGCGCAGGATTGGAATCTGAACATTCAACGTTCGTTGCGTGAGAACTGGTTTTTCCAGATCGGGTACGTAGGTACTACCGGCGTGCGACTGCCGCGATTCATTGAAGGCAATCCGGCCGTCTACTACCCCGGAGTGGTTACGACTGGCTCCGGATGTTCGGTGGCTCAGCCGTGTCCCATTTCCACCGAAAACAATGTGAACCAACGGCGTCTTTATTCTGGATGCACGCTGGCCCAGCCCAACAACTGCGTCTATAGTTCCGTGGGAGAGATCGCCAGCGTTGCCAACTCCAGCTACAACGCTCTAGAAGCCAGCCTCCGCAAGCGTTTCAGTCATGGACTTTCCTTCCTCGCCTCCTACACTTGGTCCCATGCCATCGACGACGTTTCTTCTTTCAACATCACCGGCTCGGCATCGCAGCCCGTGGCGGGAGAAAACGATCTGGCGCAGGACCCATTCGATCTGGCGGCGGAACGTGGACCGTCGATGTTCGATGCCCGCAATCGCCTGGTTTTCAGTTATCAGTGGAGCCTTCCCTTCTTGCAACATTCGCAAGCCTGGTACGGGTACGCTTTCGGTAACTGGCAGTTGAACGGGATCTTCACTGCCATGGCCGGCACGCCCTTCACCGTATTCGATTCGAATGATGTTTCGCTGCAAGGGCAGGCACCGGAAATCTCCGGATTCTCCAGCAATCGGCCCAATGTCGTTGGGAATCCGAATTCTGGACCGCGCACCGCGACGGAATGGTTCAATGTCAGTGCCTTTCAGCAAATTATTCAAAACCCGCTTTCTCCGGTCGAGCAGTTCGGCGACGAAGGCCGCAACGCGGTTCTCGGCCCCAGATATGTGGATTGGGACTTTTCTGCGTTCAAGAACATTCGATTGACAGAATCGAAAGAACTTCAATTTCGCGGTGAATTGTTCAATCTGCTGAACCATGTCAACTACCGCTTACCGGTCAGCGACATCGAATCGCCGAATTTCGGACAAATTCAGCAAGACGTCGCCCCAAGGGTCATCCAGGTGGCATTGAAATTTCTGTTTTAGCGTTCGCGAGAGAACAACTGAATGCCCGCCAAACTGGAGGAGCGCCCACTTGCTGCCGGAAGACGTGAGCTGAGCGAATTCGATCTTCGTTATTACGGCTGGCGGGTGGTGCTGGCAGCGTGCCTCGGCGTCATGGCCGGGTTCGGCTCGCTGTTTGTTTATACTTTCGCGGTTTTTGTGAAACCCCTGGGTACGGAATTTGGCTGGAGCCGCGAATCGATTTCCAGCGGTTTCGCGATCGCCGCGATAACTGTGGGCGTGTTCTCACCTCTGCTGGGCCATTGGATCGATCGCCTTGGTCCCCGCCGCGTCATTCTTCCTTGCATGACGGTCTTTGGCTGCGGCGTCGCTTCGCTGGCGCTGTTGCGGTCGGGATTGTGGCAGTTTTACGTGACCTGCTTCGTCTTGGGTGTCGTGGGAAACGGTGCCGCCCATCTCGCGTATTCGCGATCCATCTCGACATGGTTTCACCAAAAGCTGGGGATGGCGCTAGCCTTCGTGATGGTCGGAGCCGGTTTAGGCGCAATGATCCTGCCGGTGGTAGCGCAAGCGATTATCAGCCGGTCTGGTTGGAGGGCAGCCTATCTCTCCTTGGGTT
>Ga0335072_10017490_pt1 | contig 10137 bp, 9 predicted proteins | sample Lox_Sample_21_FD_206725 | JGI IMG/M metagenome (GOLD analysis project Ga0335072, IMG submission 206725) | Soil microbial communities from Loxahatchee National Wildlife Refuge, Florida, United States - Lox_Sample_2.1 | ecosystem: Environmental > Terrestrial > Soil > Wetlands | place: USA: Florida...
CGCAAAGACCTCACCTGCTTTGCACGCAAATAGATAAGAGAAACCCAATTGCAACGCAAACGCATCAATAACAATCCACAATACTTACCGCAAAACAATCGTGGAATCAAATCGATGCCTGGCGGTCAAAACGCGGCGATCCAATGGAATCAAATTCATACGCGCTGTTAGCCCGTTTCACCCCAGGGGAGGGGGGGGCAGGCGATTGCCGATCGCGAATGCCAGAACCATCTCGCCAATCCCCAATCCTGATCCGGTGCCCTCGGTTGACGGGTGCGGTTCCAGGAGCGGGAAATCCTGAGGCTCGTGCGACCCAACCGTGCGCGACCTGGTTTATTCAGAACCCATGCGAACTCGCACCCGAGCGTCGGTCTTAATCCTTTGTGGTTGTTTGGCGTCGTGCTGCCTTTTGGCACAAACCTCCGGCTGGCAGCCGGCAGCGGGACACACCCAGATCTCGATCTGGCCGGGAGCGGCGCCCGACCCGCAACCGGTGCGCAGTCCGGAAACGGTCGAAACCACCGGCGCCAAAGACGCGGTGGGAGGCAAACCGTGGGTGGTGGTGAGCAACGTTACCCGGCCGACGATGACCGTTTACCCCGCCGCCGGCACCAACACCGGCGCCGCGGTTGTCGTGTTTCCCGGAGGAGGCTATCAGATCCTGGCGATGGATCTGGAAGGCACCGAGGTCTGCGACTGGCTCGTGCCGCGTGGCATTACCTGTGTCCTCCTCAAGTATCGCGTGACCGATGTCGGCCCATATCCCAAATCGGGACCGTATCCCGAGTCGAAGATGGCCCTCGACGACGCCCAGCGTGCAGTCGGCCTGGTGCGCTATCACGCAGCCGAATGGGGAATCGATCCCCGCAAAATCGGTGTCCTGGGTTTTTCGGCAGGTGGGCACCTGGTGGCCGCGATGAGCGTCCACTTCGACAAACGCATCTATCCGCCGGTGGACGCGGCCGATGCGGTGAGCTGCCGGCCCGATTTCGCGGTGGCTCTCTATCCCGGACACCTGTCGCGATCGGCCGCCGAGTGGGATGCAAAGCAGGGGACAACGAAGTTCGCGCTGGCGCCGCCGGATCGCCTCGCGCGAGCGGACGACGAGTTAGGACTGAATCCCGATTTGGTGATCACGAAACAGACGCCGCCCACGTTTCTCCTGCAGGCCGAGGACGACCACGTGGACAGCGTCTACGACGCGCTCTCCTATTTCGTCGCGCTCCAGCGAGCCGGCGTTCCGGCCGAGCTGCACGTCTATGCCCGCGGCGGGCATGCATTCGGCCTGCGGCGCACCCAGGAGCCGATCACCGCATGGCCGGATCTGGTGGATCGCTGGCTGCAGACGATCGGGATGATCGACTAATGCTGGCTGCGAACCGCCTCGGAGACAGGAATCGGCACCTGGTCGACGATCTCGATCGCGAAGCCCTGCAATGCCGGCACGTGGGTCGGCGTGTTGCTCAGCAGGCGGATGCGATGGATGCCGAGATCGGCGAGGATCTGGCCGCCCAGCCCGACTTCGCGCAGGATACGCTGGTGGCGATCTTCGTTCCGCTCTCTCTCGCGCGCCTCGCGATGGAAGACGATGCGGTGCGGCGTCTCGGTGCGGTCGATCTCGAAGCCGCGGCTGGCATTGTGCAGATAGACAAGCGCACCGCGCCCGGCTTCGGCGATCATCTTCAGCGACTGCCGCATCGTGCGCTGGCAATCGCAGAGCGTCGTGCCGAAGACATCGCCGGCCAGGCAATGCGAGTGAACGCGGACCAGTACCGGTTCCTCCTGCCCGCCGGCAGTCTGATGGACATCGCCGCGCACCAGGGCCACGTGACTCTGCCCCCCGTGGACTTCGCTCTCATACGCGATCATGAGGAAGTCGCCCCACTCCGTGGGCATAGGACTCTCGGCGACGCGCACGATGTAGCGCTCATGCTGGAGCCGGTAACGGATGAGCTCCGCAACTGTCAGTATTTTGATACCGTGACGGTTACAGAAGTGGATCAGATCCGGCACGCGCGCCATAGTGCCGTCGTCCTTCATGACTTCGCAGATCACGCCCGCAGGAATCAGCCCGGCGAGCCGAGCGAGATCGACCGACGCTTCGGTTTGCCCGGCGCGCACCAGCACGCCGCCCTTGCGCGCGCGCAGCGGGAAAACATGGCCCGGCCGCGCGAGATCCTGTGCCGTGGAACGTGGATCGATGGCGACGCGAATGGTGTGAGCGCGATCGTAAGCCGAGATGCCGGTCGTGACTCCCTCGCGCGCCTCAATCGTTACCGTGAAAGCGGTGCCGAAGCGCGAGGAATTCTCCTGTGTCTGGAGCCCGAGACGCAGATAGTCGGCGCGCTCCTCGGTGAGCGAAAGGCAGATCTGCCCGCGGCCTTCGCGGGCCATGAAGTTGATCGCGTCGGGGGTGACATGCTCGGCAGCGAGCATCAGGTCGCCCTCGTTCTCGCGGTCCTCGTCGTCGACCACAACGATCATGCGCCCGGCCTTGACCTCTTCGAGTGCGCCGGGGACGTCGGTCATAACGCTGGCATCATGCATGACCCTATTGTCTGCGATTGGCGCGCGCCTGACCAGTCGCCGCGTCAGCCGACTCGGCCAGCCTACCGTGAAGGGCCGCCTCCATGGAGCCGGCCCTTCCGGTTACGCGTTCGGTCTACTTGCCGCCCGTTTTGTTCGCCGCCGCTTTGTGATGATGGTGCGGCTTCGGGTTCCGCGGCTGCGCCTTCACTGCGCCTTCATCGACCGCGGTCGTGCCCGGCACGTCGTTGTCGAAGTTGGCGCCCGAAGGAACGAGGTAGTCCTGAACCTCATCCTGGCCGCTGGAACCGGTTTTGACCTGGATCCGGCTGGCATCGATGCCTTTGTCCGTCACCAGGTAGTCCTTGGTGTTCACGGCACGCTGACCGGCGAGATCCTGTGCGGTCATTTCCTTGCCGTGGTGATGATGCTTCTTCTCCGGCAGCGGTGCGGAGTTGCCGACCACCACAACGGTGGCATCCGCCTTCTGCTGCGCGTTCAGCGCGACATCGTCGAGGCACGCCTTGGCTTCATTGTTGACACGCTCCGGGCGCCGCTTGTCGGTGAACTGAATCGCGCAGAGGGTCGATGTTTTCGGCGGCGGCGGTGGCGGCGGCACCTGTACTTCGACCGAGGTCGTAGCCGAGACGCTGTGCGACTTGTCGTCCTGCACCGTGCAGGTCACCGTGATGTTGCCCGCCGGCGCTCCGCTGGTGGCGAGTGTGGCGGAATTGCCGTTGCCGCTGATTTGTCCGCCAGAGCTGGAGTAGTTGTACGTCAGAGGTCGGTTCTGCGGGCTGGAGGCCGTCGCGGAGATCGTCGAGCTGGCGCCCGTCATCACGCTGGCCGGATTCGCCGAGCAGCTGATGGTGGGCGGCTCGAACGGCTTCACGGTAAAGTTCGCAGAGCAGGAAGCGGTCGTGTTGGGCTTGGTGCCCTCCTTGCCCTTCTTGCCTTCCTTAGCATCGGCCTTCACCGTGTAGTTGCCCGGATCGAGAGAGGCGGTATTGACCGTCGCGGTGGTGTCGTTCCCGGTCACACCGGTTCCGCTCCAGGCGTAGAGCACGTCCCAGTTCTTCTTCTGCGCCACCGATCCGGGAGTGGCAGTCACGGTTTCTGCGTCGCCCGGGTAGATCGACGGAGCGCTCGCATTGCAGTCCAGCTTCAGCGGCTCGATCTTCTTACAGCCGAGCGAAAGGAAGGTCAGGCTTGTCCCGGCTAGAACCAGACAAGCAGATTTGAGAGTTCGTGCTTTCATATTTTATGTTCTCCGCATTCGAAGTCGTTCATGTCATCCGGGGGGCCGCTCCATCGAAGAGCAGTTTCTCAACGCAACTGGAGCCCGGTCCGGGTAGCGATGCGAGAAGCGGCGTAAGGCGAGCCGCAACGTTCGTCCAACAGTGTAGTCCTGGTCGACTCATCCGGCATCTCGCAATCGCAATCCGTTCGGTACCTGAGTGCCGTTTTGTTCGGGCCTGCGGGAGCAGATTGCACCGAACAGATTGGCGCCCGCTTCCCAGTTAAGCGGGGCGGAGAAGGCAATATGTGTACTAAATAATAAACAACGGATATTTGCGAAGCAGATAGAACGGGGGTTTTCGTATGGTGCGCTCATGTCTGACTCTGTGGTTACTATCCAAAGATTGCATGGTCTGAGCCGCGCAGCACAGAAGGTCCAGGCTGGCTTTCGCTCAGGCGTGGATTCCCTGTCCTGGCAGAGGCGCTGGCAGGTCGCGGAAGGACGCGCTGGACGCGAGGTCCCGCTGGAGCTGATCGATGGAGCTGAACTGAAGTGCCTCGAGACCGAGCTGTTGGGCGGCTTGGACGTTCTCGCGTTTGTCGTCGAGGAAGAGGGCTTCGCCGGGTCGAACGCCGAGTTTGTCACAGGTGAGGTTGTAAATGGCGGGGTCGGGTTTGGCGATGCCGAGCTCGCACGACCACGTGAGCTGGTTGAAGCCCGCGAGCCACGCAAATTCCCGCCGCATGGTGCCAAGCACTTCAGGACCCATGTTGGAGAGAATGGCGGTGAGCAATCCGGATTCCTGCAGGCTCTGGGCCCAGGCGAGCATCGGCTCGTTGATGGAGGTCCACATAACGACGTCGGTTTCGATGAGGGCGTCGATTTTCTGAGCAGTCCAGGTGAGGCCGGCATCGCGGGCGAAGTTCGCCCAGTAGCCACGGCCGTCCACGCGGCCGAGGTCATACCCGTGGCGGTCGCGCCAGTACAGGCGTTCGAAGGTGTCGCAGTCGAGACCCGTAAGCGAAAGGAGACGCTGGTGGGCGGCGCGGTCCCGGATGCAGAGGACCTCGCCATAATCGAAGATGACGGCGCGCAGAGACATAGAAACAGGGTACAGGGTAGCCGGAGCCGGGTAGCTTTGCGACAGGCACGACGAGTTGCCCTGGACCGGGGGGTCTTTGCGGTGCGCAGCCAGAGCTCATTGCCTCCTTGTGCAAAGATGAGCGAGTGAGATTTTCGGCGAGGACGGCCTGGGATCTGGGAGAGACGCCTCTGGCGCGAGCCCTGCGCCAGCGGCGGGCTGCGGCTCTCCCGATTCTCGACCTCACCGCATCGAATCCGACGCAATGCGGTTTTGTGTACGACGAGGCGGCAATTCTGGCGGCGCTGGGGGACGAGGCGGCGCTGGTCTACGACCCAGACCCGCGGGGAATGCGGCAGTCGCGCGAGGCCGTGTGCCGGTATTACGCAGAGCACGGGGCAAGGGTCCAGCCGGAGCAGGTCTTTCTGACAACCGGAACGAGCGAGGGATACGGCTGGCTGTTCCGCTTGTTGTGCGATGCGGGAGACGAAGTGCTCATCGCCGCGCCGAGTTATCCCTTGTTCGATTTTCTGGCGCAGATCGAGGACGTGCGCCTCGTTCCGTATCCGCTGGTATACGACCACGGGTGGCAGATCGATTTTGCCGGGCTCCAGGAAAGGATCACACCGAGGACGAAGGCGATTGCGGTCGTACATCCGAACAATCCGACCGGACATTTCACAAAGGATGCGGAGCGCAGAGAACTGGAACGGATTTGCGCCGAGCACGATTTGGCGTTGGTGGTGGATGAGGTTTTTCTCGATTATTCCTGTGCGGCGGCCGGCCCGCTGCCTGGCGGCCAGAAGGACAGAGCAGGGGGAAGAAGTTTTGCTGTCGATCAAAACGCGTGCCTGACCTTTGTGCTCAGCGGCATCAGCAAAGTTGCGGCCCTGCCGCAGATGAAGGTGGCGTGGATCGTGGTTCTCGGGCCGGAGCCGGAGCGTCGCGAGTCCCTGGAACGGCTGGAAGTGGTGGCGGATACGTTCCTCTCGATGAATGCCCCGGTGCAGTGCGCTCTGTCGACATGGCTGGACCAAAGTGAAGCCATCCAGAACCAGATTCGGCGGCGAACCCAGCAGAGTCTGCGCACCCTGGACCAGGTGCTGGTCCAGACTCCGGTCGTGACCCGGCTGGAGATCGAGGCAGGTTGGTACGCGATCCTGCAGGTTCCGGCACTGGAGAAGGACGAGGAACTCACCGTGCGGCTGCTCGAAGAACGCGGAGTGTATGTGCATCCAGGATCGTTCTTCGGCTTTGCAGGAGATGGGTGGCTGGTGCTGAGCCTGCTGACGCCGCGGGAGGAGTTTGGCGGGGGAGTGGAGGCCATCTGTCGGACGTTCGCCGCGCCCGGACAAGTCTGACCCTCAAGGCGCAAGGACGAAGCCAGTACCTGAAACCCGAGCTCCCTCCAGGCCGTGAAGTCTGCCCTGTCATGCAGACGGCGCTTTTCCACAATGGTGGATGCCAACGGGTCGAATGTACATTTTCACGAATCGAGGTGCTCTTCTCGGCATCTTCATAATGTCGCTTCAGCCCATCGGGTAAACGGTGGATGCTTCGGGCGGGAGGTTGCATGGCGGGAAAGACGGTCATCGTGACCGGTGCGTCGCGTGGGATTGGAGCGGCGATCATGCAGGCCTTTCTGGATCGCGGATACAACGTCGTGGCCACGTCGCGCGATGTTTCCAGTGGAGGGTTTGCGCCGTCGCCTCAGCTGGCGCTGGTGGATGGCGACATCGGCCAGGCAGCGACGGCCGCAAAAGTGGCGCGCGAGGCGACCACCCGGTTCGGCGCCATCGACCATCTCGTGAACAATGCGGGCATCTTCCGATCAAAACGGTTCACCGACTACACGGAGGATGACCTGCGCGCGTTTGTTTCGACGAATCTCGATGGATTCGTCTTCATCACGCAAGCGGCGGTGAAACAGATGCTCGAGCAGGGTACGGGGGGCAGCGTGACCAGCATTTCGGCATCCCTCGCCGACAACCCAATCGTAGAAGACCCGGGATCAATTCCCATGATGACCAAGGGCGGTATTGAGACGATTACTCTCAGCCTGGCAAATGAATACGCGAAGGACAAAATTCGCTTTAACGCAGTCGCTCCCGGAGTTGTGGACACGCCCATGCATGCCGGGCATGTCGTGGCACGTTCGCCGATGGGAACCTTTTCGGCGCCGAAGGACATCGCTGAGGCAGTTGTCTTTCTGACAGAGGCCGGTCATATCACCGGGGAAGTGCTTCACGTCGACGATGGTGCCCATGTGGGGCGATGGTGAGCGCGATGGGTTCGAGTGCGGAAGCGCGGTTGACGGAGATGGGAATCGAACTGCCTGCGCCGCCTGCGCCTTTCGGCAGCTACGTGGAGACGGTGCAGACCGGGAATCTGCTGTTCTTCAGCGGGATGCTGCCGGTGGTGAATCATAAGCCGAAGTACCTGGGCCGGCTGGGTAAAGAACTCGGTGCTGAGGCCGGACGCGACGCTGCGCGCACAGCGGCACTGGGGGTGCTGGCCGCCGCGAAAAAGCATCTGGGGTCGCTGGATCGCGTCACGCGCGTCGTACGGCTGGGTGTGTTCATCGCTACCTCGGGCGACTTTTTCGATCAGCCCAGGGTGGCGGACGCGGCGTCCGATCTGTTTGGCGAGCTGTTTGGGGCTGAGAAACTCCCCGTGCGGATTGTCATCGGGGTGGCAAGCCTGCCCCTGGGGATGCCCGTGGAGCTGGAAGTCATCTTCGAAGTAACGAATTAGACGCGTGCCCTGCCAGGCGCGTACTTCAACATGTACCGACAACACAGAGGAGAATCCCAATGGCAGCAGTCGCCCAAGTCGCAGCTGGAACGATGAAGGTCGCTCAAATTGGCAAACCTGGCACAGGATTTCAGGTGGTGGAACGCACCATCCCAAAGCCGGGACCGGGAGAAGTACGGATCAAAGTGCAGGCCTGTGGTGTTTGCCACAGTGACGCCCTGACTGTTGAAGGAGGGTGGCCGGGAATTCAGTATCCCCGCGTGCCCGGACACGAGGTGGCGGGCGTGATCGATGAAGTTGGAGCGGGTATTACGGCATGGAAGAAGGGCCAGCGGGTTGGCGTGGGCTGGCATGGTGGTCACGACAACACTTGTCGCGAGTGCCGGCGTGGGGATTTCAGCAATTGCCAGAATGTAAAGATCGCCGGAATCAGTTATGACGGCGGATATCAGGAGTACATGATTGCCCCCGTGGAGGCGCTGGCTTCGATCCCCGAAGGTCTGAAGGACGTTGATGCGGCGCCGCTGCTGTGCGCCGGGATCACGACCTATAACGCGCTGCGCCACAGCGGAGCGTTGCCAGGCGACCTGGTAGCGGTGCAGGGCATCGGCGGCCTGGGGCATCTGGGCATCCAGTTCGCGAGCAAGTTTGGCTACAAGGTGGCCGCGGTAGGACGCGGCCCGGAAAATGCGGCGTTGGCGAAGAAGCTGGGTGCGACGCTGTATATCGACAGCAAGGCGACGAAGCCGGCTGAAGAGTTGCAGAAACTGGGCGGCGCGAAGGTGATCATGGCGACGGCACCCAATTCCAAAGCCATGTCAGAGCTGATCGACGGCCTGGGGCCCAACGGCAAGCTGCTGGTGGTGGGAGCGGCGTTTGATCCCATCGAGGTGACACCGGTCCAGCTCATCACCGGAAGCAAGACCATTCAGGGATGGTGGTCAGGAATTCCGATGGATTCTGAAGACACCCTGCAGTTCGCGGAGCTCACCGGCGTGCGCCCGATGATCGAAACCTATCCGCTCGAAAAGGCCGGCGAGGCGTACGCGCGGATGCTGAGTGGCAAGGCGGAGTTTCGAGTCGTGCTGACGATGTCGTGACGCGGAGCTAAGAATCGGCCAGCGAAGGACCAGTCAGAAAAGCAGCGGTCAGCGAAAACCGGCAGCAGATCCCGCATTCTGCCGGCTTCGCTCAGGAGGGGATAGCAGGGAAATGAGGAGGGAACCGTGGGATTCGCACGATGGCGCCCGATCGGTCGGGGCGCGTGGTTTTTCTCTGCGGCGCTGGCGGTTGCCTCGATTGCGATGGCTCAGGAAAAGGATGTGCGCATGACACCTCCGATGACGTACAAAACCGTGCAGGTGGACGGGCTTTCGATCTTTTATCGCGAGGCCGGACCGAAGGACGCGCCGACGATTCTGTTGCTGCACGGACTGCCCTCGTCATCGCGGATGTTTCAGCCGCTGCTGACGCGCCTGGCGGACCGCTACCACCTGCTGGCGCCCGATTATCCCGGATTCGGACACAGCGACTGGCCTGATCCGAAGCAGTTCGACTACACCTTCGATCATATTGCCCTGGTGATGGAGGGCTTCACCCAGGCCGTGGGGCTCGACCGCTACACGCTCTACATGCAGGACTACGGCGGACCCGTGGGTTTCCGTATGGCGTTACGGCACCCGGAGCGAGTCCAGTCACTGATCGTGCAGGACGCAGTGGCGCATAACGAGGGTCTGGGAGCGAACTGGGCGACGCGGCGCGCGTTTTGGGCGGACCGGGCGAAGTATGAAGACGCGCTGCGGACGAATCTGCTGTCGCTGGCGACAACCAAAACACGACACCTGGGCGACGATCCGAATGTGGAACGGTACGATCCGGATTTGTGGTCGGATGAGTATGCCTTTCTGAATGCACCGGGACAGGCGCAGATCCAAAGCGACCTCTTCTATGATTATCGGACGAATGTCGAATCGTATCCGCACTGGCAGGCGTGGATGCAGAAAACGCAGCCGCGGCTGCTGGTGATCTGGGGTAAACACGATTTGTCATTCGATTTGGGCGAGCCGGAGCGTTATCGCAAGGATGTGCTGAACGCGGAGGTGCATGTGCTGGATGCCGGGCACTTCGCTCTGGACACGAAAGCCGATGATATCGCGGAATTCGTGAGGGGCTTTATGGAGAACGGAAAGTAGGCTGAGATCTCGCCGGCAGCTAACCAACGGGATGAAAAGTTCGCGACCACCGGGTTCGTGTCAGGAAATGAAGCACCTCATCGACCGTGTCCGAGGCGCGCAGGGACATGGGCGCGTTATCGGGCAGTTCCGGCGTGCGAATCGACCAGTAGACGAAGAGCGGGCGGCCCAGGATGTTTTCACGGGGTACGAAGCCCCAGTATCGGCTGTCGAAACTGCTCTGGCGGTTGTCACCCATCACGAAATAGCTATCGGGCGGAACCTCGATATCCCCACCATGCACATATTGACTCATCTGCACTGACCATTCCGCTGTTGAGCCGGTATCGGGCGACGGTGCGATC
>Ga0335072_10017491_pt1 | contig 10137 bp, 7 predicted proteins | sample Lox_Sample_21_FD_206725 | JGI IMG/M metagenome (GOLD analysis project Ga0335072, IMG submission 206725) | Soil microbial communities from Loxahatchee National Wildlife Refuge, Florida, United States - Lox_Sample_2.1 | ecosystem: Environmental > Terrestrial > Soil > Wetlands | place: USA: Florida...
TCGTTAAACCCCATTGCACCTCTCCAGTACCGTTCACGATGTCTTCTTCATTCGCTGCAGCGCTTCTCCCTTCTGCTATTCTCTGTGCTTGCACCTCCGGTGGTAGCAGGTTCTTTCCCCTTTGCTTATTCCGCCGGATCTCCTCTCTCCAGTCCCTGTTCTTAATTCGCGGAATCACTAAAGGCCCATTCGCCGCGACTTCGTTCTTCTTCAGTGCGCCTCCTTCACGAATGTCAAACCCGATAACAGCTTCATGCAGCACGATATCTTCATCTTCATCTTCTGATCCATCGTGTAATCCTGCGCGGGGCCGCTTGCCTAATGTCGAGGATGGGGAGGGTTTCGCGGATTTTGCGGCGAATGAAACTGGTTTCGTGCCGGATTTGGGAGTGAGCGAGAAGCCTTTGATCACGCCCTTTGGATTGGAGGGATCTGAGGACTCCATCGGACTGTCCTTACTAGGTGACATGGCGTCCACTCTCTATTATGTGCTCTAAGGAAGGCGTCGTAAATTTCGAAATGTCGATTTAGTTTCGAGTTTGCACGGTTTGCATCCTTAGTTCGAGTCACGTGAATAATCGGGTAACCTAAAAATCATTTACAAGGCATAAAGTATTAAATATTGTATTTTATGATCATGCATTTGTGATACTTCGAGTGCTCAAAGCTGAGCTCCTTTACTCCACAAGGCATCGCCTCTGAAGACGAGTCCCCAATCTATTAAGACAGTACCCTTCTATTTCCCCATTCCGGAGCCTGAGCCTGCACTTGTGCTTCTAGGTTGCTGGCTCGCTGCTGCTGCTTGCATCTCCTGTTGCGCCCTTAACATCTGTGCATATTGCTGTGGACTGTTCCGAATGCCACCAGGCATACCAGCAAGTGCTGTTCCACTCCCTGCTGCCGCATGCATGGCTGATTGTCGTTGGGCCGCAAGATTTGAACTCAGAGCATCCTTGACGAGTTTGCTGATCTGATCAGGGCTTGCAGTTGGAAACTGGGCCCGGAACTGGGATTCAAGTTTAGTGATTTGGGAAACGGAGCCGTTAGGTTGTTGTGGCTGGCCGGGGTGGCCCATTCGTGGTGATCCGGCAGGACCTACTGAGGGAACGTTGAGGCCATTCGCCGGAGGAGTACCTACGCCATTCATGTTACCAGCGCTGAAAGCAGCTAACATAGCTTGGTTGTTCTGCATAAAAGCCTGCTGGTTCATGCCACTCATGTTCATATTGGCACGCATATTTGGAGAATTGTGGATTTGATTATTTTGGCCTTGTTGTTGCATTTGGACTGCTTGACGCTGTTGTTCGGAGATCTGGCGAGCTTGCATGACTAATCGCATGTCAGGAGCAGCATTAGGAGCGGACATTCGATGCTGAGTGGGCATTCCTTGCATACCCGGTATACCCGGCATTCCTTGCATTGGAGCTTGGGGAACACCTTTGAGAGGCATTTGAGGTATTGTACCATGTCCATTTGGCAACGGGACCTGAGCCGCCATACCATTAGGCAACGGCTGCATCTGAGTATGCGGCAGGTTCTGGCCTGGGACAGCAAGTTGATTCGGCCTGTTAGCATTTGGAGGAATATTAACAGGTGGGCCGGCATTAGGATTTGCAATATTGCGCGCTTGCTGAGGGACCCCATTTGGATACTGTTGAGGATTCGGCTGTTGACCGTTCCTGCCTTGCTGCATAGCCTGCTAATTGAATGTCAGTACTATCTTTGATTATCAATATATTGCATTTACTTACCCTCTTCGCTGCTTCTTGCTGCATTTGATGCCGTTGTATGCGTTCTATCATTTGCAATTCTCGCTCATGCTTCAAACGACTGAAGTCCTGCGGTGTATGTCTGGCACCTTGAGGTTGAGGAGCCTCATTTGCCTTACGCATGGCTGCTAATCCAGCTGCATGCTGTTGTTTTTGCAAGCTTGTCTCGCGTTTCTTTGCCAGCTTTCGCATCGCGTCAACAAGAGTTAAATGTTTCTGATTCCTTCTTCTCTCTACTCGAACACTCGTAGTGGTTCTTCGGCGAACAGGTGTAATAGCTGCCCCTGTCGCGTTGGCCTGTGGTGGGGCTTGCGCGACTTGGGCCAGTAGATTTCTTTGCGCAGCCTCAAGACGATTGTTGTAAGCCCTAAAGTAATGGGTCTTTTGCATATCTGCCGGCAAGCCTTCCAAATGGATCCATCTCTCAAAGCACTCCCATGGAGTGCGTCTCTCAGCACTTGATGCAAACAATGACCGAGTTGACAGCATACTAGAAATAAGTTGCCAGTTGTACGAATACTCACGGACGAGTGTTTTCAACTCGTCGTCTTCTGCCCACGTCCACTGGGAAGAACTGCGGCATTCAAAGAAACTTTGCAATGGCATTGGATTCTCTGATGGTGGCCGAAATTGATGTCCAGCATGGATACGATCCCTGATATGTTTGTTTTCCGGGTTGAAGAGGGCGACATCAAGCATAGCAGGCTCCAGATGAATTTTGTTCGGTCCCTGACCACCGAAAACCACTTGTTCGTTGTCGTCGTCCTCTTGTTCGTATTCATAACGACTTTTCTTTCTCGGGGGACCGTCATCCTTCAAGACGATCTTTCCCTCGACATACTTGCTCAGGGGTAGTGCAGGCTTCCTCCATGACGCATCAGGATCCACTTCTGATGTGGGTAGCTCGGACTGTGGAACTTTCAAGGGTACGCCATACATCGGCAGTTCCCCCAGAAGCTTATCGGTTGCGGGTGACCGCCTTAGACCAAAGACTACATCATCGTCGCTCAGTGAAAACATTGCCGTCGGTGCCACAGCATCCAATAAACTAGCTCGAGGCTCCTCGTCGAAATCATCGACCTGCGAGTCGTTCTCTGCAGAATTCTCCAATTCTGGTGTAGGATGGTTTACTTCCATAGCAGAGGGGGCAGCATCGCCTTGCGTCTGGATGGGTTCCGCAGGTGGAATAATGGCTTTCACTCGAAGCAACTTTCGATCATCTTCATCAGCTTCCACCAATTCCGCGCAAGCTCTGGCCAAGTTTCTGGCAACAGCCATTTTCCATTTTCTTTCCTCTCTAAAGTCCGTCCGCATCCATTTGGCTTCTTTCAGTAGCTCGTCCCAATGTGCTGTAGGCCTATTAGGTTCAGGAGATCGCTTAGGTTGCCGAAAAGACCATTTGTCTTGACTTTGGAGTGAATGGATGCGTCTCAGAACCTTATGGCTCTGGTGCTCGTGATACGGAATGTAGGAGTTAGAAGTTGTTATAGTCTTATGGGCTGACATGAGCAAAGCCTCCAGAGGTTGCACACCCCGGGTGGCATTATACACCTGCGAGAGAATGAGTGGCATGAAGTAATCACCAGACTCTTGAACCTGTGTTTTGGCACTGCTCGTGACCAAGGCTGAGTTACTAGATGACCGATCTGCCAGCTGCTTAGCAAATACCACTGTAGATAGCTTGCTTCTTTCCTTTTCCTTTGCTCGCTCAACCATCGTCCGCATCCGACTGGCCGGGGATTGTGGGGTTGTAGCACGAGAATGGGAGTTTGACTCAGTAGCCGATTCCGTGTCAGCTAAAGGCTTGGCTGCCATATTTCGTTCTGAGGTGGAGGTTGTGTTAGGTTTCGGAATCTGGCCAAGTATTTCTGACACGGATTTATTTCTCATAGCTCCTGATGATACTCTGGTCGTCATACGTTCTAGTGTAGGGGGTGTTGGAGCTGGCCCAGAAGGCGTGCGGCGAGGAGGTGGTGTTAATGTACTTGCGGACGACACATCTTTATGTGCTCCTGAAGGTTTCTCAGAAGAATCAGTAGTTTCCTCAGCCGCATTGGAGGTAGCCGGAGCGGCGGTTGGGGCTTTTGACAGATCGTCTTTGGGTCCGTCATCGACCACAGCCGAGTCAACATCCATAGCATCAGTATCTACTGGCGGAACCACAGTACTAGATAAATCGGGCACTGTCTCCGAACCTGGTCCCTTTTCATCTTCTGGAGTTGGGACCCCAACAACCTCGTCGTCTTCATCATCCATGATGTCTTGAACTACTTCGCCAGCTGATTGGGTCAGATCCCGTGAGCCAGACTGAGAGATTTGGGTAGCCTCTAGAGACGCATTTTCGCTTGAATCAGCACCTGACTTCTCGGAATCGGGAATTTCTCTCTCAGCTTCCCCTGCCGAAGCTGCCGCAGCCTGTTCCTCTTCTAGTCGTAATTGGGCGTCTGCCGTTGTGGGGCTTCTAGCTAGAATTTCCGAGCGGACAAGTTCAATTTGTGCTTTTAGTAGTCTGTCATGCTCCTCTTTCTCAAGGATTTCTTCCCTAGTCGGAGCGAGCTCCGGTGGGGTTTCTGGATCGGGTTCTTTCTCATCAGATTTATCAGCATCATATCGCGGTCCTTCATTATCTGGACTTGTATCTGTAGATGCCTCATGCAGTACTGGCGTAGTAGCCGAATGTGCGTCGATCGTAGAGCCAGGTGAGGACATCGGATCACCTAGAGGTCGTCCATTGTGGGATGGTGGCAACTTGATAGATAGACTCTCTGAAACGACCTCCTTCTCTTTCTCTGCTTCAGTCTCCTCTGCTTTCTCATGAACTTGCCGCAGGTGATCCTCTTGTATTTCTGGCGGAGGGAGATGAGCGATGGTAGCCCTGTGCCCTTCTTCGTGTGAGCCATTAATAAGAGGTTCTGTTAGATTGGCAGCATCTTCTGTGGTAAAGGGTAGGGCTTTTCGAGGATCTATCCCAGGGCTGCCCGGCCTGCTTTCCACTTTATTCCTGATGCGTTCCTCTTCCAAGGCCTCCTTGTCCAGTTCTTCCTCCTGAGCAGCAGGCGGAGATTGTGTTCCATCTTCTGCTTTCTCATCAGTGTTCGAAATTAAAATTGCATCAGAGTTTGACGACAGCTTAGTTTGTGAGCTTCTGGAAGAAGTTCTTTGTAGACCTGTCGCAGCGTTATCGGTAACATGCGCGGCAGAACGACCCCGGCGCGACCTTTCGATGATCTTTGGAGATCCATTTGCAGACCCAACTCCCGAGTCCTTCGCAGGAGTGTTCCCCCTGCTCTTTCCGGTTCCATTGTCGCGAGAGGCTTTCGAAGATAGTCGAGTGGGATCTGTTGTCTGAGATATTACACCTCTACGACCAGTAGAGAGACCATTGGGTGCATGGGATTGAAGCTGACATCGTTTTGGAAGGGAGGACTCGTCGAAAAGTCGATGTCTGTTTAACATTGTTAGTAAGGGCAATGGGGAGGACGGGATATTCGCATTGAGTATTTCATTGGGAACAGACTGTAATATATCATTGTGTTCGAGGAATATGGCCTCTTGGGGAGAAGGCGCTGGCGGAGGTGGTGGGTTGTCGATGTCGAGGACAACCCAGTTGAGAGGAATAGGGCCATTGCACTCTGCGACCGCGTACAGTTCCCGTAGCTTGCGCTTCCGCGAGGTTGCAATCAATCTGGAAGCACGACAATACGTCAGTTTGGCGATCTGAGCGACTCAAATGATAGCTTTGATGTGTAATAATTGATGTTAGGTGCAGCTAGTGCATTAAAAATTACTTACGAGCTTTCATATTGTTTTGATTGCAAGATTCGCGACCGAAACTCGGTCATGTCATCCAGACACGCGCAGACATCCGTTTCAATAAAACGAATGCCGGCAAAGATCTTAATGAGGTCGTTAGAAGCGAATCACGATCTCAAATGCGATGAAAAGGTGGTTGGCTGGATGAAGTGGAAGAAAGGTCACTCTATAGTCGTCTCTTCCTTTTTCGCAAAGTCAAATGAGGCCAGACGCAACAACCATCAAAAGGGAAGATATGCTTTTAAGCGAGACTTCGATAGGGGAGTAGAAAGCGTCATTTATTTGGGGCTATCATATCTTCACAATATTTGGTACAAATCTATTTAATTTAATAGCTATATCGTGACTTCAAAGTCTGCAGTTTGAGTTGGAGGGGTTATCGTTTGCATTATGGCATTTATCTGAAGTGAATATGTTGCACCAAATAGCGCTGCATCTTCCTTGTGCACGCGAAAGCTTAGACGCTAGAACTGAGGCAGCAGCTGGACTGATTCACCTTGCCTCATCTCCATCATGAACAATTTTAACAAGATCAGTTATACCACAATGGGGTCAAATGATGAGCTCATTCTTAGTTTCATTTTACATCTAACAATGTTGTTTGAATGAATATCTTATTGACGGGGCCGCAGCTGGGGCCGTGCTGTCCGCAAAGTTTTCTTCATTGTTCATTATTTTCAAAGCAACCCATGATCCAGGGGCACAGTTCAATAGAGTTGACTCGAGTACTTCCTCTTTATTTCCATATCATACCAGGTCATATTCTACACTCCTGTGCACTCACATATCTTCACGTTGAATTTCCCATATAAACCTCTTCTTTATCTGCCACACTATAACTTATAGCTCGATGACCTGAAGGAAGTTCGTCAGATCTAATGTCGCTGTAAACGCTGATGCTCTCTCGGGGTATGTGACTTGAAGAGCCGCGATTTCAGCCCAGTGCTGATGCCTCATTCCATCGATCCAATCCGGCTTAAAAGCGTTAGCCATAACGTTTCTATTGTTCTCTGTGCTGGGTGTGTTAGCTCTCTCAAATAAGTCCTTGAAGAGATCTACTTCGAGGGCCTTTCCACTTGTGCCTACCATACTTGACAACGTTATCGGATGGCCATTTTGAATTCCGCCCAAGAACATCACTTCCTAAATCCCCTCATTACTAGGCCTCTCCGGGAGTCCTTCATTGAGATTCCAATCTTGAATCCCTGATACATCCAGCCATGAGGCTGCGCCTGTATTGAAGTTGGTAGGCTTCTGTGAGTGTTGGAGATGGCGCGGAGACCAGCTCTGTTATGCCAGGCGTGTATAACTGAATGGGCGCTCTCTGGCGCCGCGTCTGGCAACTTGGACACCGTCGAGGGTATACCATATTACCTTGAAGATCAAAACGCATGTTTCCCTGAGTTGAAATTAAACATTCATGTCGACAAGCAAGATAAACTCGCTGTGGGCGTTGAGAAGCGGTCATATTGAGGTGTTCGAAGGTTTTGAAGATTGTTGAGGAAGATTCCGAAAAAGTGAGGAAAGAGCTGAGTACGTGTATGTATGAAGTATATACCCAGAGAGAGAGAAAGTATCTGTTTACTGCCAGACTTCTCAATTTTAGATGTTCTCATTAACAGCAGCCTGTTCGCCAGGGTTTTGGATTTCACTTTCTTCTGTCTGTTTAGCACCTTTAGATCGCTAGGATCTCTGAACACTCTTGTGTGCTCCCCCGATGGCCGAGTATGTGACCAGTGGAAGAAGAAAATGAGTTTATAACAGCTTGTTCTTGGAGCCTGGCTCTAGGTAGGAATACGTGGGTTTCAATCGCTACAAATCGAGAATCAGGATGGCAATTGTCGAATTGTACAACTCGCATTTGCCCAGAGTTTGCTGTCCTTGTAATAGAAAGGTAGACTCGATCCGTCCAGCGGTATTAGAGCCAATATTTGTTACCGACCCTCACATTGCGACAAGTCCTTACTGGTTCAATTAGGTATTCGTTGTTAAAACCAAGAGTTTTGTATCATCTGTGACGGTAGAGAACAGGACAGATAGATGTAAGCAATTTTAATTATTTGTAATGTGCAGCTGTGGCCGAGCCGGCACCTTAAATCTACCTCTCACCAGCACATGTCGTTTCCGTCTGTGTTTAATTCACAGGAAGTTTTTCTGTCGTCTTAGAGAGTTTGGAACTCATCATTCCAGTGCGTTCTGAGTTTATCGTATCAGAGGGCTTTGGAACTATCTGCTTTCCCTTACCTTCTTGACTCCTATTCATCTCAAACTGCTCGCCAGGCGTAAGCTTTCTGTCGTACCAACGGCGCAGTCTATATCGGAGCCATCTTCTACCCTCTTTACCACTCAGACCGTGTACTGTCATGCCTGGTGGCAAGGATTTGACTTGTTCTTGCTCTTTGCTCTTTCGGCTTGCATCGCTTGTGTCACTAGTTGGGGTTTTCTCTTCTCGCTTTTCACGATATGCGCAGTTAGGACACAACGTATTAACTCTTGAGCAGCCTTCTGTGGTTGAGTGCAAGCAATCTTTTCGTTCGTTCTGCCCAATGGCGCAAGGAGAAACATTTCTTCTAAGTCCCCAGTGCCCACAGGGGACATGCCAGGTCTCATCCAAACGACACATTATGTTTGCTTGGTGAGATACTTTGAGGTCAACGAGGCAGAGAAATGCTTTTCATTAAATGTATATTGGTAGAAGATGCGGGCATACAATACAGTTAGAAGGGAAAGAGACTTAACTTCTCAAGTTGATATCATTTTTAGAGCCTCGTCACTGTCTTGGTCTCCTTGTTGAAGATATATAAGAGGCTTAAATGAACAGTTCAACTGTTTATGGATGGTCCTCGTTTTTTGATTTCTTCACAAAGAGCCTAAACGATGTCTTGCTAAACAGCGTGGACAAACCCCTGAAGAATGCTTGTCTATTACTTTCGACCTGAAAATTCTAAATGGAGAACAAAGCGAAGATTCAATATTCCATAGCATGATTTTTGTGTGATGAAGAAGAGTTGTATGAATATTCAAACTTTATGAAGGAAGTGAGGCTTTATTCTGATGTTTGCATATGTATAATGGCGAGATGGGTTGGCACATACCTGTCCCGTAACCTGCAAAAAATTCCTTCGGCAGGCAACATTTGGTCAAATCATCTCCTAACGCAGGGTCAATAGGCTTTTAATAACTTAATTCAATGTAGTCTAAATACTCAGCCTATCGTTGTTGAAGTAGTAAAACATAGATCATGTACTAAAGAGCGATGGTCACGTGGTACCCCTAGAAAAATGTTTACCTTAGCGAACGCATGATGAAAAGATAGAAAAGACCAAGATGAAATGGTATTTGAGGATTTGCGAGTGTGTTATATTAGTCGTTAGAATATTACAGATTTTTGGGGAAGTTTAGTCAAAGTGCGAAATGAAAACAGTCAGAGGAGCTTTTGAAGATGGAGCGTAAATAGCTACGAATTAATCAAAAAATACAAACGCTTTTAGATTCCGCCCCAAATTGAACCTACCGCAAAATCTGGTATATAAGACCCCCTCACCCATAAAAGACCAGTTCTTTTTTGGACTTTCCGTGGCCAAGGGTAAATTATTCTATAAGACCTAAATAAAATAGTAATATTTTAAAGGGCAAAAATTATGTGACTGTTGAGGAATTTGCGTGCAAAGTTGGGGGAGGTCGGTAAAATACATCAAGTATGTCAAATCTGCACCTAAATACCACTTTAGAGCATGATTCTATCTTATAAGACCTGTCCCAAAACCGCCAAAAAGTCAAAGCTCGGACCAAAACAAAGATCTTATATACCAGACTTTGCGGTATTCTCCTCACCATATTCCACGCCTAAATTACTTGGCCAAGGTATCGGTGAGACTGAGCACTTCACATACATAAACACGCACAACGAACCGATAACACTGATGACCTCGCACAGCCCACTATGAACCTATCTCATTCAACGAAAACCGCAGAGTGAACAATATGCTTCTCTGCCAGGCCTCCAAAGCTCATGTCGAGGGTCCACAATTGGATTATGACGAACAGGTTGAGATCGATATCAAATCTTACAGACCGATGGCAGCGACAATGACAACGATAAGAGCAAGAATGCTAGCTCCGAGCTTGTTCGCATCGTTGGTTTGGAGAGGTCTAGAGGCAGAACCGCTGTTCCACTAGCAGCATTGTTCCGACCATTCCCACCAATGGTGTTGTTCTGAGTGGATCCACTACCATTGGTGCCTGAACCATTGGCACCTAGAGTACAGAAGAGCCATTACAGAAGCGTCACAATTGCTCATAGAGCCCATGCGAGTTCCAGATGAGGTTTAACTTTTACCAGAATCGCTAGCGTTACTCATAGAACCCGCACCAGTTCCAGATGAAGCTGAACCATTGGCGAATACGCCTGCACCGTCGCTCGACTGATTCTGGCCATTTCCGGATACGGGAGTTGCTCATGGAGCAGGTGACACCGCTTGAGCAAGTAGCGAGAGTGCTGGTGAGGCAAGCTACGCCGCTTGGGCAGATAGCGGGAGCAGTATTGTTTTTGAAA
>Ga0335072_10017492_pt1 | contig 10137 bp, 10 predicted proteins | sample Lox_Sample_21_FD_206725 | JGI IMG/M metagenome (GOLD analysis project Ga0335072, IMG submission 206725) | Soil microbial communities from Loxahatchee National Wildlife Refuge, Florida, United States - Lox_Sample_2.1 | ecosystem: Environmental > Terrestrial > Soil > Wetlands | place: USA...
CTCATCCCTCTGAAATACCTTGTCAATGGTCGTTCGATCGCCGTCGACAACGACGCGAAGAAGTTGGAAACCATCGAATACTTCACCATCCAGCTTGACGCTCATCAGGTGATCTTTGCCGAGGGGGCCGCGGTTGAGACGTTTCGCTATACCGGTGGTCATCATCTGATCACCTGGGATAACCTTGGCGAATACCACGCCCTTTATGGCGAGCATGAGGTGATGCCTCCGGTCGCTCCAGTTTACCGGTACACCACCGTTGGAGAGGTCTACGGCTTGCTCCGGTTGGGGGCCTCCCGTTTCGTCGACGTGCGCGATCCAGTCCAAATTGCTTACGAGCGCATCGCTGCTCGGGCGATGGCGATGGCGGCTTGAACAGGCTGACATCGCGATCTCGTGTCTTCAGGAGGTTTGCGCGGCGCATCGTCCGCACAGTTGAAGATTGCGATGTGCAAAACAAGAGCCGCTCCGGATAGGGGCGGCTTTTGTTTTGCCGGCGGACTGGACTACGAGAATCGGGGCCCGGCGACCCTCGCCGGATGAGCCGTGACGATGGCCGCTTCGCTACATATTGGCCGTAAGGACACGCGCGCAGGGGCGGACAAGAAATATCGATGCCACGGCCTCACGCGCAGATGTTCGTGTTACCTTGGCGGTTCGAATCGGGGCAATCGGGCCGTTCACGCCGCCGATCAACGTCGGGCTCTTAGCCATGTTTCAGTTTCTTCGCAAACCCAGCTCTCGCACTCAGTTCAGGGCGCGCTCGGCCGGCCGGGACGCCGAAACCGATCAAGCGAGAGCATTGTCCATTTTGGGTGCCATCGACCAAGCGCTCGATGCGGCAAAGGTTGAGAAAAATGGCCTTGGCGTGCGGATCGACGACGTGCTGGGACGTGCTGCCGTTACCTTTGGCAACGACTCCGACGAATATCTCACGCGAGAGCCGCAGGACAGCCGGCATCAGGACCTCATGGGCCGCGAGATCGCAAACGGGCAACGGAGGCTGGCCGAACTCGACGTGACCATCGCACATTTCGAATTTTTGAGAACTGCCGTGCTCACGCGGTTTCCCAACCTTGGCGCTTCGAACGCTGTGCCGGTCCAAAACGCGACGGAATAGAATCATTGCTGCCGCAATGCTCCGAGGCTGCCGCGCGGCTCGATCATGGTTGAAGCTGCGGCGTTTTTCCGGAAAGTCAAATACGGGTGCATGCTGTTGCGGGCTGGCGACGCATGGTTAACGAGCCATTAACGAATTCGCCGCAGGAATGCGTTGTCGGCTATCAAAGGGTAACAGGAATGGCAAAGTTTGCTTTGGGTGAGACTGTCACTGATGAGAAGGGGCGCGCTGCCATCGTTCGAGCCGCCTTCCTCACCAAAGAAGGACAGCAAAGCTATGCCATCGAACTGAATGGCGCGATCAACTTCATCGAGGAGATCAAGCTGAGAAACACTCCGGCATCGAACCTTGCAGCTTGATCAACGCTGTCGGTGTGCCTTTTTCTGCCGGCACCAGAAGCTCGCTGCGCTGAACGCAGACAGCATCACCGGTAGAAAGATCTGAGTGCGCTGCGCGTCCAGTCCGCATGCGGCGCTGAATCGATTGGCCCGGTCTCCTGCTTGCGGCTCGCGCAAGTCTTGCCCAAAGCCTTTTCGGTTCTGATTGGCGTTCTCCTTGCGCCAGCCGGTATCCACTTCGCTCGAAAGCGCTACCGTCGCTGAGCTGCAATCTCCAAAAGAGATGCTTGGCATCTCTATGTTTCAATTTTGGTGATCGCAATTCGTCCCTACTGTCTCGACATCGAGATAGGACAGGGAAATTGCGATGACCAATGCGGGCGTGCACGGCGGCAGGAGGGATCCGAATCTCTCCGCAGCTCCGAACTGGCGAGCCGTGCTGTCGGCGTTCTGTGCCAGCCTGGTGGGAATAGGGCTGGCGCGCTTTGCCTACACACCGCTGCTGCCGGCGGTGGTTGACGCGCATTGGTTTGAAGCTTCGGCTGCTGCCTATCTCGGAGCGGCAAACCTGGCGGGCTATCTCGCCGGCGCGCTCCTCGGTCGTCCGATCTCCTCCCATATTGCGGTCGCCGTGACCATCAGAACCATGATGCTGACCGCGGCGGTGGCTTTCTTTGCCTGTGCGGTTCCGATTTCATTCGCCTGGTTTTTCGTCTGGCGCTTTGCTGCCGGCTTTGCGGGTGGAGCGCTCATGGTGCTTGCAGCGCCGACCGTGCTTCCACACGTGCCGGCGGCCCGTCGCGGCGTCGCGAGCGGCGTGATTTTCATGGGGGTGGGAGCCGGCATCGCGGCTTCCGGCACGCTCGTACCGCTTCTTTTGCAGGAAGGGCTACGGGAGACGTGGCTTGGACTGGGCGCGCTGTCGCTGCTATTGACGATCGTGGCCTGGGGCGGCTGGCCCGCTGACGCCGCATCGACGCACATCGCCACACACCCGAAGCATGCTCATCCTCCTCAGCTCCGTGCGTTGCGGGCTCTTTATGTCGAATATGCCTTGAACGCGGCGGGCTGGGTGCCGCACATGATCTTCCTGGTCGACTTCATCGCACGCGGGCTCGGGGAGGGCGTGCAGGTCGGGGCCGAATATTGGGTTCTGTTCGGATTTGGAGCTACCGTCGGTCCACTACTCACCGGACATCTCGCCGATCGTGCTGGGTTCGCGCCAGCGCTCCGGCTCGCCTTCTTCATCGAGGCGTGCGCCGTCGCCATCCCGGCGTTCGGCTTGGGCGGGGCCTGGCTGATCGTATCGAGCGTTGTCGTCGGCGCATTCGTCACCGGCACCGTTCCGCTGGTCCTTGGCCGCATCCACGAGTTGCTGCCGCATCATCCGGCTCAGCAAAAGGCGGCATGGAGCGTGGCGACAATTGCGTTTGCGCTCTTTCAGGCCGCGGCCGCCTACGCGCAATCCTTCATCTTCGCGCAAACGGGCGACTATCGGCTCCTGTTCCTGATCGGCACGGCTGCCATCGTGCTTGCGCTGGCGATCGATCTCATCACCGCGGTGACGATTGCGCGGGGTTCTCAAGCTCAGCGGAAGAAGCATGAGATGCGGGCGTTGCCGCTGCTCGTCGACCACACCGAGCGACACCGAAAGAGATGATTCCGAGCCCGCTTAAGAACGCGACGCCCGGTATTCCGCGCGCGTCATCAGCCAGTCTGCTGCGGCGTTGAGGTTCGGCTCCGTTCCCAGACCCGGAGCATCGGGCAGGGGAAAGAGCCCTTCCTGGGCACGAGGGAATGGCTGTGCAAGTGCCTCGCGTAATGGATTTTCCATTACGTCGTGTTCGAGCAATCCCGGACCTCCGACCGCCGCGAGCACTTGAGCTGCGGCAAGGAGACCGACACCGCTGCCGAGCCAGTGCGGGCAATAGGATCGTCCCATCTGGATTGCCCGCCGGCCGATGGCATACGCACCGGTAACGCCGCCCCACTTCAACATGTCGGGCTGCACCACGCCGTGATGGCCGTTGGCCATTAAGGCCGCGAAAGCCTCAAAGCCCATCACATTTTCTCCACCCGCCAGCGGCACCGGCGACAGCATCGCTAGCTCTGCCCATTCGGCCGCCGGTCTGTCCGCCGCAAGCGGCTCCTCGATCCAGCCCAGGCCAAACGCACCCAAGCGAGGGACAGCGCGCCGCGCCTCCGCCAGATCCCAGCCCTGGTTTGCGTCCACCATGAGCTGTTCGCCGGATCGCAGATCGCGCGCGATGCTGGAAACGACTCGGTCGTCGGTCTCCGCGCCGAACGCGACCTTGACCTTGAAGGCTCGGAATCCCGCATCCCGGCTGCGGGCGACGGTTTCCAGCGCCGTATCGGGGTTGAGGCCGCTTGCATAGGTGGGCACCGTGTTGCGCGTCTGCTTACCGGCAAGCAGAGCACGCAACGGCTTTCCCTCGCGCCGCGCGGCGAGATCCCACAACGCCAGGTCAAGTCCGCCAAGACATGCAGCAAAGGGTCCAGGCTCCGCACCTTGAATGGCCCAGCGATGCGTGCGCGCAGTCAAACTGTGCCAGGCGTCAGCCGGATCAAGATACGTTCCCGCCAGCGCCGCTGGACAAATGATCGTCTCTAGCAGGCGCATCTTGTTGTCGGCGCTGTAGGGAGGGAAGTTGCACCAAACCTCGCCCCAGCCGTGAGCACCGTCGGAGTCTTCGACGCGCAGCAACAGCACGCTGCGTCGCGGAATACTGCCGAAGGATGTCTTGACCGGCTCCGTAACTTCGGCGCGAAACAGGAATGTCTCGATCCGCGCGATGTTCATGGTCATGGGTGGTGTTCCTCGTCATCCTGCAGCGCAGGATCTATTCGGGATGCTCGGACAGGAACTCGATCATCAGGCGGGCGATGTCGTCGACTTTCTCATCGAGCGCGAAGTGGCCTGCGTCAAGCAGATGGATCTTGGCGTCCGGCAGGTCGCGCCTGTAAGCCTCAGCGCCCGGCGCGATGAAGGAGGGATCGTAGCGGCCCCAGACAACCAATGTCGGCGGCTTGCGCTCACGCAACCAGGCCTGCCAGGTAGGGTAGGAGGCGACGTTGGTGCGATAATCATAGAGCAGGTCCGCCTGGATTTCACGCTGTCCCGGCCGCGACAGGAAGGCGTATTCGTCGGTCCAGGTGTCGGGATTGTAGCGTTCGGGTTTCGGGCTGTTGGCGATGTGACGCTGCGTGGTCCCTTCGAACGAGGTGAAAGCGTCGACCTGTTCGGGGTGAGCGGCCCGATTCGCCCAATATTGCGCGATGCCGGTCCACTTGACGCCGAGCCCTTCCTGGTAGGCATTCGCATTCTGGATGACGAGCGCGCGGACGCGCTCAGGGTGAGCGACCATGATCCGGAAGCCGACCGGACCACCGTAATCCTGCAGATACAGATGGTACCGATCGATCTTCAGTTGCTCCAGCAGGGCGTTCGTGGTCTCGGCCAGATGATCGAAGGTGTAGAAATATTGCGAGGGCGGCGGCGCATCGCTCTGGCCGAAACCCGGATAATCCGGCGCGATCAGGTGATAGCGGGTAGCCAGCAGCGGAATCAGGGTGTCGAACATCCTCGACGAGGACGGATAGCCGTGCAGCAGCACGATCGTGGGCGCATCCTTCGGTCCTGCCTCCCGGTAGAAGATGTTGAGGCCATCGATTCGCGTGCGATGATAGGTGATCGTGGCCGAGGTCGATGGTAGCGCCTCCGCGTTGGCTCCATGGCTGACGGTCAATGCTGCGGCCGCCGAGATGAGGGTTGGGTGCTTCATGCTGACCTCCGCTCATGCGATTGAGGTTGTTCGCGCCGCTCGACGGTCCTGACCGCCGGGCTCCCGGCAGATACTCTCTCGTGATCTCCGCGATAATGCGCACGATCTGCAATATATTAGTGCCAATCCGGGAATAATGGGTCAGACAGCGGCGGACGAATGCTTATCTGTCCGGGATCGGCGGCAGCCCGGCAGGTGGAGGCCATGATGAATTCCAACCGGCAGGACCATTGGGAGCATGTCTATCAGACCAAGGGCGAGCGTGAGGTCAGTTGGTTCCAGGAAAGTCCGGCGCCTTCGCTGGAGTTGATCGCTTTGGCCGACGCCACGCCTTCGTCCGCCATTGTCGATATCGGCGGCGGCGCGTCGCGATTGGTCGATAGCTTGCTGGCGCAAGGCTACCGTGACGTCACCGTGCTGGACCTGTCATCCGCGGCGCTTGCGACGGCGCGGGAACGGTTGGGACGCGATGCCGATCGTGTGCACTGGATTGTCGCTGACGTGACGACATGGCAGCCTTCGGAGCGATACGAGGTCTGGCACGACCGTGCTGCGTTTCACTTCCTCAATGCCCCTGAAGAGCGGGCAGCCTATGTCGGGTGTCTTCGGCAAGCGCTGAAGCTTGGAGGGTATGCCATCATCGGGACCTTCGCGCTCGATGGCCCCGAAAAATGCAGCGGCCTGCCGGTGACGCGGCATAGCAGTGAGACGATCGGAGAGCTTCTCGGACCCGGCTTCAAGCTGTTGGACAGCAGACGGCACCAGCACACGACGCCGTGGCAATCGGTGCAGAACTTTCAGTTCAGCACCTTCGTGAGAATTAGCTAATTAGCGCCAAGCGCCAGATTGTTCACACAGAGGCAAAAAAAAGGGGCCAGGATCGAAATCCCGGCCCCGCGCTTCATGAATTCGCTCAGCCCTTCTTCGCGTGCGGGGCTTCTGCCTTCCAGGACTTGAGAAGTTCGTCATAGTCGACGGTCACGCCTTGCGGCTTCTCGTTGGCGAGCTTGCGCTGTGGCGCAGTGTTGCCGTCCTTCTCGGCCTGGGCGTACCAGTACTCCGCGGTCTTCTCCGGATTGAGCTTCGGCCCGAGCTTGCCTTGCACGCCGGATTTCTCGAGGCGGGCGAGGATGGCGTCCTGGTCGCGAGCGAGACCGTCCATGGCTGCCTGCGGCGTCGTTTCGCCGGAGATCGCCTTCGAGACGTTTTGCCACCAGACCTGCGCCAGCTTGCCGTATTCCGGCACGTTGACACCGGTCGGAGTCCAGAGCTTGCGCGCCGGGCTGCGGTAGAACTCGACCCAGCCGCCCACCTTCGGTGCGAGGTCGGTCATCGCCTGATGCCAGATGTCGCTCTCGCGGATGACGTGCAGGAAGGTGACGGACTTTTTCAGCGAGACTGTCTTCGAGACGCAGAACTGGGAGTAGAGCCAGCCGGCCTTGACGTTTTCCTTCGGTGCATATTTGAGCAGAGTCCAGCAGCCGACGTCCTGATAGCCGAGCTTCATGCCGTCCTTCCAATAGGCGCCATGGGGGCTCGGGGCCATACGCCATTTCGGCGTACCGTCCTTGTTCATGACCGGGAGGTCAGGCTTCGAGAGCGCTGCCGTGAACGCGCTGTACCAGAAGATCTGCTGGGCGATATGCCCCTGTCCCGGCACCGCTCCGGCTTCGAGGAAGTCCATGCCGGCAGCTTCCGGCGGCGCGTATTTCTTCAGCCACTCGACAAATTTGGTCAGAGCATAGACGGCGGCCGGTCCATTGGCGTCGCCGCCGCGCGTGATCGAGGAGCCGCGCGGAATGCCGTCTTCCATGCGGATGCCCCATTCGTCGACCGGCTTGCCGTTCGGCAGGCCCTTGTCGCCGTTGCCCGCCATCGACAACCAGGCGTCGGTGAAGCGCCAGCCGAGTGACGGATCCTTCTTGCCGTAGTCCATGTGGCCATAGACGCGCTCGCCGTCGATTGTCTTGACCGTGTTGGTGAAGAAGTCGGCGATGTCCTCATAGGCCGACCAGTTCACCGGCACGCCCAGCTCGTAGCCGAACTTCTGCTTGAACGCGCTCTTCAGCTCGGGCCGCTGGAACCAGTCGTAGCGGAACCAGTAGAGGTTGGCGAATTGCTGGTCGGGAAGTTGATAGAGTTTGCCGTCGGTAAAGGTAGCAAAGGAGAGGCCGATGAAATCGTTGAGATCAAGATTGGGATTGGTGATTTCCTTGCCCTCGCCGGCCATGAAATCGGTCAGCGATCCGCCGATGATGTCATTGTAACGCGGATGCGTGCCGATGAAGTCGGAATCGTTCATCCAGAAGTCGTAGATGGGCTTGCCGGATTGGATCTCGACCTCGATCTTGTCGACGATCAGGCCTTCGTCCATCATTTCATGATTGACCTGAATGCCGGTAATTTCGGCAAACGCCTTGGTCAGCGTCTTCGATTCATATTCGTGAATGCCTAGAATTTCCGAGGCGCAGCTTACCTTCATGCCCTTGAAGGGCTGGGCGGCCTTGATGAACCATTCCATCTCGGCCATCTGCTGGTCCTTGGTCAGCGTCGATGGCTGGAATTCGTTGTCGATCCATTTCTTGGCGGCGTCGACCTGTTGCGCATAGCTTGGCGTCGGGGTCAACAATGCGGGTGCCGCGACGGCCGTCGTTGCCGCCGTTGCTGCCGCGCCTTTCAGCACGTCACGACGTTTGATTTCCATGTTGTCTCCTCCCTATGGACCTGCCGAGCACCATGCGCGTCAGGCTCTTCGCCTTTCAGGCGAAAATGAACATGGCGATGCCGAACAGCCCCGATATGCCGAGCGGATACCAGAGCTCCCCTCCGCCAAAGCGAATCCACAAAATATTGATGTAGGCTGCACCGAGCATCGTCACGAAGAAGCGGTCACCGCGTGTGGTCGGAAAACCAAGAATGCCTTTACGCGGCACTTCCGGCCGGTAGATCGCGAGCAGCGTCAGAATGACGAGCGCCAGCGCGATGAAGCAGAAGAAGATCGCGGTTTCCCAGGTCCACGCCATCCAGACGAACTTGGTGGCGATCTCGCTCCAGCCGTCGGCGATCCACTCGAACATCCGGGCGCCTCCGTTAAACGCGGCCAAGGGCAAAGCCCTTGGCGATGTGGTTGCGTACGAACCAGATGACGACGGCGCCGGGGATCATGGTCAGGACGCCGGCAGCAGCAAGCAGCGTCCAATCCATTCCCGATGCCGAATAGCTGCGGGTCATCACGGCGGCGAACGGCAGTGCGTTGGTTGCTGTGAGCGTGGTGGCGAGCAATTGCTCGACCCAGGAAAACATGAAGCAGAAGAAAGCCGTCACGCCGATTCCGTTGGCGATCAGCGGCAGGAAGATGCGGACGAAGAAGTGCGGGAAAGAATAGCCGTCGATCGCCGCCGCCTCATCGATTTCGCGCGGCACGCCACCAATGAAGCCTTCGAGAATCCACACCGCCAGCGGGACATTGAACAGGCAATGCGCCAGCGCCACGGCCCAGACAGTGTCGAACAGGCCGACCGCGTAATAAAGATTGAAGAACGGCATCGCGTAGACCGACGCAGGCGCCATCAGGTTCGTCAGCAGCCAGAAAAACAGGTGCTTGTCGCCGATGAAGCTGTAGCGGTTGAAGGCATAGGCCGCAGGCAGCGCGACCGTGACCGAAATGATGGTGTTGATCATCACATAGGTCAGTGAGACGCCGAAGGCGTGGACCCAGGTCGGATCATTGAGGATGAAGAAATATTTCTCCAGGGTCGGATGATGCGGCCACAGCGCCATGTGGGACATGATGTCTTCATTGGGCCGCAGGCTCAGATTGATGAGCCAATAGATCGGCAGCATCAGCAACAGTAGGTAGACGATGAGCGCGACCTTCGGAAACAGGCCGCTGCGCAACCGGCTTTCCTTCTTGGAGGCGATGGTCTTGGGAATCGGGCCGCGCTTCATCAGGCGTCCCTCCTGCGATCAAGCTGAGTCATGATCGTGTAGAAGATGTAGCAGAGCGTGATGGTGATGAGATTGTAGATCAGCGACATCGCAGCCGCATTGCCGAGGTCGACCTGGCCGAGCGCGATCTTGACGAGATCGATCGAAAGGAATGTCGTGGCGCTGCCGGGGCCGCCGCCGGTCACCACGAACGGCTCGGTGTAGATCATGAAGGTCTGCATGAAGCGCAAGAGAACCGCGATCACCAGCACCTTCTGCAGCTTCGGCAGCTCGATATTGATGAAGACCGCCCAGCGGCTCGCGGCGTCGATGCGGGCTGCCTGATAAAATGCGTCCGGAATCGCGCGAAGCCCCGCATAGCTCAGGAGAATGACGAGCGGCGTCCAATGCCAGACGTCGATGATCACAATCGTGCACCAGGCCGAGATCGGGTCCTGCGTATCGTTGAAGGGAATGCCGAGCCAGTTGATCGCGGCGCCAAACAGGCCGATATCGGCGCGAGCAAAGATCTGCCAGATCGTGCCGACGACGTTCCACGGAATCAGCATCGGCAGCGCGATGATGACAAGGCACGGGCCGACGGCCCAGCCTTTGCGCGGCAGGCAAAGCGCAACCGCGATGCCGAGCGGCACCTGGATCAGCAGAGCGGTGAAGGAAAAGGCCAGGTTTCTGATCAAGGCGTCGGCAAAGCGCGCGCCGATATCGGTTGTCGGATCGAGAACGGCGCGGAACCAGGCGTCGCCGTTCCAGAAGAAGTTGTTGGCGCCCATGCTGTCCTGCACCGAGTAGTTCACCACGGTCATCATGGGCAGCAGTGCCGAGAACAGCACGAAAATAAGCACCGGCAGAACCAGCAGCCACGCACGGTTGTTGATCGGCTTCTCGATCACAGTGGTTCTCCTGTGACGCGCTCGTCATTGACGTAGAC
>Ga0335072_10017493_pt1 | contig 10136 bp, 7 predicted proteins | sample Lox_Sample_21_FD_206725 | JGI IMG/M metagenome (GOLD analysis project Ga0335072, IMG submission 206725) | Soil microbial communities from Loxahatchee National Wildlife Refuge, Florida, United States - Lox_Sample_2.1 | ecosystem: Environmental > Terrestrial > Soil > Wetlands | place: USA: Florida...
TGTTGCTGCTGATAATTCTGTTTGTCTTGTTGTGCCTCTTGTTGGGCTTGTTGGGTGTTTACGTTGTTCCAGGAATTGGAGCTGCTGTTGTACTTCTGCCATCCCGAGCCGCTATTTTGATAGACGTTGCCATCATGACCCGCGTACATGTCGCCGCTGGAATTTTTGCCAGCGTAAGTATTTCCGTAAGCGGAGGAAGTCGCGTAGCCGTGTCCGCCTTGTGAACCTTGGACGGAACCGACCGACCCGTTGGCGGTGGAGTAGTGTTGGGTGTAGGCAGATTTATTTCCGTTCTGCACGTACGACTGACCCCACTGGGCGGTCGGGCTGGAACCCTGGTGCGTTGCGCCGTAAGTTCCGGTGTAAGGGTTGTAAGCTTGTCCGGCGCTCTGTTTGCCGTAGGGAGTCGAGACCGACGTGCCTTCCTTGTAGGTTCCGGTGTAAGGATTGTAAGAAGCGGCGTGAGTTGTGGAACCATAGGCCCCGTAGCTTGTAGTGGAATAGCCGTAAGAACCGTTATGGGCGTTGTAATAAGGCGAGCCGTAGGCGCCATATGCACCGTAGGGCGTGGCGTAGGGGTGATACACGGGATAAGCGCCGGGAGGATAGCCGACGTATGGCGGATAGTAGTAACCCGTACCGCTGCACATGACCGCGCCAACCACGGCGCCCATAGCAAACGCGCCTAAGTAGCCTGCGGTGTAACTCGCCTGAGTGGTGCCGTTGACGGTGGTTTGCGTGACGTAGGTGACATTGTAGACCGGAGAACTGGGCGGGATGGTGTAGATGACCTGTGGCACGGAAGGCGCGGTGGTCCAAGGACCCTGGGGAGTCGAGGACAAGAACCACACCCCCTGCAGACACAGGTAGTAGACATCGCCGACCTGGATGACTTTGTCCGGAGTGTTGGTGGCGTACTGCAAAGAGGTGCCTTGAATGGGAGCGAACTCGGGATTGCCGGTGTAAGTAACACTAGCCTGCGCGGCCGCCTTGACGGGATCCAGGGTCATAGTTGTGGGAATTTGCGAGATCAGGACGGCGTCCTTTGCTTCAGGTGTGCCAGGCACAGAGGCAAGAATGGCACCAACGGGAAGAGACACTGGGATGTTGGAGAAATCCGCGGGAAGACTGAAGGTAGCGAAGGTCCAAGGGCCAGAAAGGGTGGGCGCACTGAACCAGCGACCCGCTGCGAGGTAATAAAACGTGTGCGTGGGGCTGTAGAGAAATACAGGACTATCAGTGTTGTTCGCGTAGGAGAGTTGTGTGCCGGGAATGGCCGTGTAGGTCGGCTGCCCATCGAACAAGATGATTTCCGAAGGAGCGGTGCTGTAAAAAACAGTGGGAACGACGGGATTGGGAACCTGAGGGGGAGGAACCATCTTCTTAACGTCAACAAACCTGCCGGAGTTCGGCAGGTTATTGAAGTCTTTGGGAAGCATGGGAATTTGCACCCAAGGTCCGCTGAGGCTGCCGGAACTGAGCCAGATATTGTCGACGAGGAGGTAGTAATAATGATTTTTAGTAAGTTGGAACACCGGCCAGTTGGTGTTGACGACGTACTGCAAACTGGTATTTGCAACGGGCGAATAGATGGGGGGCCCGTCGATGCCCAGAAGAATGGCCGGGGAATAGTTTACAAAAATGGCGGGAGGATCGTTGTTGACCGGAACGCTTTTTACGCTTTGTGGCTTGGGAAGATAGGCGACGACGCGCTCGAGGGAAATGTTGACGACGGGGGGGACAAAGGTGCGGACGAGTTTGTCCATTTTTTGGGAGATAGCGGGATCGGTGCCTGGGAAATAACTATTCGTGACCTGGATCCCATAAATGGTGACGATGTGTTTGTCGTTATCGACGCTGGTGGTACCGGTCATGCTGACGGCACCGACGATCTGCTTGGCACCGGTTGGAGTGAGCTGAAAGGCTTGGCGCCAACTGATATTGGTGTAGTCGGTCCAAGAGTCGACCTGCGGCTGATAAATGATCATGGTGCCGCCCGGCTGAGTGAGCTTGCGCGGCCAGCCAGGGTCCTGGGCAAAGACACAAGCGGTCGCTAGCAGCGTTACTGCAGCGAATCCTGCGAAAATCCTGAAGAACCTCATGTGATCCCCCTTTCGATCGCTGTCTATTTCAGAGCAGCGGCTCTTAAGCCGACCCGGTATCGGCTTCGGTTGAGATGGGTGGCGTGAGAAGGAATTGTCGTGGTTTTTAGCAAGGGACTTCTGCCTGGTTGTCTCCGTTGTACTACAACTTGGAAGGCCGCGGAGAACAAATCGGTAAGTCCTGCGAAATAACCATCCGAGGACGATCAGATTCAGCACAAAAAACATGGTAAGTGCGGCCATGCCGACAAAAAACAACAGTTCTTGGACCAAATAGAATCGCTTTAGGAGGGGGTACGACGCGAGAGCGACGAGCACACAAGCGGAAAGGGCGAGGATGTTCCTTGGGGTGGGTCCCGGTTTCCTGGCGTCGACGAGCTTTGGCACGTTCACTTTTTTCTCCTGCTGCAGGACTCGGGAGCTGAGGGGAGTCTGCCCGAGTCCTGCAAGCTGGCTTGGAGAAACGATCGGGTGGACCCGACCGTTTACCGTTAGAACCGGAACTGAATACCAGTCTGGAAGCGGAAGTTAGTTTGGCTGTTGTTGCCGCCGGTGAAGTTATTGCCGAAGCGGGTCAACTCATAATCGGCATCGACCAGACGGATGGCGATGTGATCGGTTGCTTTAATATCCACGCCACCACCGATCGCCAAGGCAAACGCGTTATTGGTCGGAGACTTGGATCCGCAGAGGCCATCGCTGGTGCAGGCGCTGGCATAGAAGTTAGAATGGGCGCCGCCCACCAGGACTTCAGCAAACGGCTCAAATCTTCCCGCGCGATACTTAAACTGAGGACCGAACAGATAAGTAAATGCATTCCCGGAGGCGCAGCCGGTGGATCCGAGGGGATTACCCGGTTTCAGACACTGCGTGTAACTGCCGTATCCCTGCAAATCCGCAGCAACCCCGAACCAGTTATTCAAGTACAGCGCCGCTTGGCCGCCACCGCCATTCAGGTTCTGACTGTTGAAATAGGAGGGGAGGCCGGGGTTGAATCGGAAATAAGAATAATCGCCGGTGACTTCGACTTTATCTTGGCCGTAGGCCAGACCAACGAAAAAGAATGCACAAACCAGACTCAGAAGAACACGCTTCAATGTAATTGCTCCTTTTATTGATTTGTCCGCTCGTGGCGGATGGTTTGTATTTCTGGATTTCGATAAGAGAGAGGACAAGGACGGAGACTTCGCGTTCCTCAGCACTAAGGAACGAGAAGAAGCGCAAACTGGGCCGCCCGCCTGCTTGCACTTTCCCGTCCTTGGTCCTCTCTGTTCGTCCAGCTATTGCTAGCTGGAATCCTTTGGTGGTCTACGCTGTGGCCCGTGCCATCTCGACCAGGTCTAAGCCACGAAGCTCGACCACCGTGAAAAACTCCAAAACTGGAGGAGCCGGGCTAAGCTCCATCAACAGCAAGAGTCGCTTGTAGACATCGGACTGCAAATGCTGGACCAGGTCCGCTTGACTGTCCCAGCGTGCTTCCATCTGCAATCCGTCTTGCGTTGGCCATGCCTGAACAAGCTGACAGCTCAGACATCCTCGCTGCACCTGAATGGGACCAACGAGCGAGGCCAAGGCTTTTCCGAGTTCCTGTTTTTTTCCGTGCGGAACGGAAACGCTCAAGAGCTCTATGATCATGTTGTCTCGCGCCGCACCGGGCTTCTCGGTGACGGGCCACTAACGCCCCGAGATTCACGAACGTAAGCGGCATCGATTTGCGATGTGGGAAATGCACGGCGGGTGCCGAACAGGACTGGAGACGGGGAAAAAACCGCTAGCCGCTGAAGGGAAAGCGATTACGGGCAGCCATGCAGGCAGCGGAGAAGACTTGAAACGCTGCAAAACGCACGAGATTTTGGAGTGCCCCCAACTGTTTGGAGGTTCGCCCGCTCGACGGCGGATCTAGATAATGGCAATCGGGAACAGGAAGAACAGAAGCAGTGCTGGTCTGTGGTTGAGGCGCTTCACGCATGCTGATTAGTCCGAGACCTTGCGCCAGCTTGGCCTCTTCTATACTCGGCGGAATTGCAGCACTGTAAAAAACTCCGCCACCGGCGGCGTAAGTTCTTCTTGCCAGTTATGGTTGGACTCGGGACGCGACCTGCGGCATCCCGAGTCCGGGGGTGGGCTGGCTAGGGGGCTCACGAATAGAATTGGAGCTCTGCCAGCAGGTTGTTGTTGATTGCTATAAGCAAGAAAGGGACCGAAACCGCAGCGCAAGCGGGACACGAGCTAAACAAAGGGAAAGAACTGGCTCTGAAAAAGGCATGAGCGGGAACGCTGACGCACCCCAACCGACAATGCACAAAATTTTGGAGTGCCCCCAAGGCTTTGGAGCCAAAGCTTATTGAAACTGTGGGTTGGATTTCTTAGATGAATGCTCGGCGTGTTCTTTCCTGATTTCTTCCTTTTCTTTTTCGGTGGGAGGATACTCCTCAAATCCCTCGGTGATCTCCTGGTTCACTTTTTCCCAAACCTTGTCGACATTCAGAATCTTTTGCTGGAGAAACAAGCGCCAAGCGAGACCTTTGCGCTTCACGTCGATTAGATCAATCATCAACGAGCCATCGCGGGTTACGGAGGAATACCACAACTCATAGGTGTAGGCCCAATTGTCGAGAATGAAGGGGTCAAAGCCGCCGAAATCGCCGTTAGCTGCGAAATTGGCCTGCGCCTGGCTAGTAGCCAGATAACGCACGACCAGATCAGGATTCTCGTTGCGATTGACCTCTCGAAGGCCGCGTTTGATCAATTCCCGAGCAACTGCTTCATGGATGTTGTCGCGAATTTCGTTTGGGTTTAATTGCAGCATCACCAGGTGCTCCACTCCGCCAACGTAGGCGAAAGTCTTGTACTTTGAGAAATCGAGGTCGGGATTGAAATCGACCAGTAGTTTGGCCTGGACGGCAGGCGCGCCGAAGCCGGCCAGTAACGCGAGAAGAATCCCGAAAACGCGGGCGCGTTTAGATAGCCGTGATGTACTTGCCATGGGTTACCCCTCCGAGTACTGTCCGTGCCGATTAAACTCAGAAAAATATGGTTAGTTAGTAAGGGCGACGGATGCCCAGTTTCTTCAGTCGAGCTTCCAAAGTAGTGGCCTTCAGGCCGAGGATTTCCGCGGCGCCGCCACTGCCGCGCACGCGCCAACGCGTTGACTGCAGCACCTTCTGGAGATATTCGGATTCCACTTCCTCAAGAGGACGGAGCGTACGGTTGCTGTTGTTTTGAGCTTCGGGCAGTTCGGCGCGAAAAACCGGACCCGTGTTGACGATGAGATTGCGTTCGATGACGTTGGCGAGTTCGCGCACGTTTCCGGGCCAAGGGTAGTTCTGCAGATCGCGCATGGTCGCTGCATGAACACCCTCGATATTGCGTCCCATCCGGTTTCCGAGGCTATGGAGCAGGTGCCAAACCAGAGCGGGAATGTCTTCGCGACGTTCGCGGAGTGGCGGAATGACGATGGGAAATACGTTGAGGCGATAAAACAGGTCTTCGCGGAATTTGCCTTCCTGCACCATGGCTTGGAGGTTGCGACTGGTGGCGGCGATGACGCGAACGTCGACGCGCATCGTCTTCGGGCTGCCCAGGCGTTCAAACTCGCCCTCCTGGAGTACCCGCAGAAGTTTCGACTGCGTTTCGGGAGGCAGTTCGCCGATTTCGTCGAGGAAGATGGTGGACTTGTCGGCCAGTTCGAAACGGCCAATCTCGCGGGCCAGTGCGCCCGTGTAGGCGCCTTTTTCGCGGCCAAAGAGCTCGCTTTCAATCAGTGTCGAGGGCAGCGCGGCGCAATTCACGTTGACCATCGGGTGATCCCTGCGCCGGCTCATGTCGTGAATGGTGCGGGCAATGAGTTCCTTGCCGGTACCGGTTTCGCCGAGAATCAACACGGCCGAGTCTGTGGATGCCACCTGCTCGGCCTTTTTGAGTACGGTGCGAATCGCCGCGCTGTTGCCCACGATCGTGCCATGGGCGTGTTCGAGCTTGATCTCTTCGCGCAGGTAAACGTTTTCCTGTTCGACTTTGTCTTTCAATTCGCGGATTTGCGCCATGGCCTTCTGCAACTCATCGTCAGCTTGCTTGCGGGCCAGCGCGTTGGCGAACAGGTCCGCCACTTCTTGCACGCGTGCCAACAGATACTCGTCCCAGTGCACGTGTTCCGTAAAACTGGAAATATGGATGCCCCCAATGGCAGTACCGCCGACGCGGAACGGAAAGACCACGGCGGATTTCTCTCCCGTGGCGAGCATATGCTCTCGCTCGCTCGCTGCTTCTGCGGGAAGATCGTCAGGCTCGTCCGCCACGGAAACCTCGCCTTTTCGAATGCGCTCTGTGAGCCACGGGTACTTGACAAGGGACTCCCGGAAAGCGGGAAATGGAGGCTTGGACCAGGAATAGGTAATTTCGATTTCGCCGGATGTGCTATCAATCCGGCCAAGTGTGGCGCGGTCCATGCCCAGCGATTCCGCAATTACGCGCAAGCCTTCGTTGATTTCTTCGTCGATCCGGTTCAGCGCAACATTGACGAATTTCGAGGAGAGCATCGCGAAAGTCTTCTCGAAATCCAGGTAGCGGGCGGTTCGTTGCGCCGCCAGTCGCTCGCTCGCGTCGCGCACCACCGCATAGAACAGTGTTTCCGTGCGGGTCTTTATAGAATTAATGTTGATATCGACAGGGAATTCCGAGCCATCCTTGCTCCGTGCAAATAGCTGACGGCCTGAGTCCATGCGTTGGAAATACGAAGTAGCCTGAAAAGCAGGCCGGCGCAGCGCGTGTTCGTTCCTAAAGAGTTCCGGAACTAAAATTTCGACCGGTTGACCGACCAGCTCATGCCGCGTGTAGCCAAAGCGTTTTTCGGTTTCCGCATTCACACCAAAAATCCGCCCTTGTTCGTCGGTGGCTATGATGGGATCCGGTGCCGTCTCGAAAAGCGTGGAGTGGATTTGCCAGAGGTTCTCTTGATCGGTGAGGAGATCACGGGAGGGCCCGGTTCCCCGGGGGAGTCCATCCTTTACAGCAATGCTGTCGCCCTTAGAGGCCGGAAACGAACGGACCGGTGCGTTCATTTGTCATCCTTGGGCGGTGAATAAGGGTAGTCCGGTCTGGCAATGGGCGGTAGCAGACTGTAGTTGGACCTGGCCAAGGAGCGAAGTTGGCGCTGTGGAGAAACTAAGCGATTAGGGGAAAATAGTCAAGGTCACAAAGGACAAAATCTCCAATACATTGGGGGGCCCACAAAATCTTAGGGGCACGCTGCACGCCGGCGATAACCACACGCCTGTCAAATACTGAGAAACAAGTCACTTCTAGCTTTTTAAGGGGCAATTTGCTTTGGAAGAGAGCTTGCACCCTAAGCAACTGAGAGTTGGCCCGCGCTTTGGCGACGAGTCCGTCTGTGAAGCGCGCTGGGCGGCTCGTGGTATCCGCGATGCAAAAATTGAATGAAATTGGACTGCACTTGCAGACGATTCAGAAATGAGGAGGTTGGCAATGCAACTGAGACGGGGCAGTAAGGTTTTCACTTTGGTACTGGCGATTGCTCTTTTGTCCGTTGCCGCAGGCTCACTGGCGGCGCAACAGGTCTCCTACAACTTCATGCCGGGAACCGACTTCACCAAATACCACACCTATAAATGGGTGCAGATTCCCTCGAACATACACCCCAATCAGATTGTGGACCAGGAAATCAAAGAAGCGATCAATAACCAACTTCAGGCGAAGGGATTTACCTCGGCGACTGGCGATAAAGCGGACCTCTATGTTGGCTATCAGTGCTCAGTAGACCAAGAACGACAGTGGAATGCTTGGGGAACAGGCCGTGGCTTCGGAATGGGCATGGGTTCAGCTACGAGTTCCACCATTTCGAATGGTACTCTTGCGGTAGACTTCTACGACCCGGCTTCGCAAGACCTGATTTGGCGGGGGCAAGCGACCAAGACGCTGAACCCCAGCGGTAACCAGCAGAAGGACATGGAGAGGCTGAACAGCGCCATGAAGAAGCTGCTGAAGAACTTCCCGCCTAAGCAGAAGTAAGGCGGCTTGTAGGAACGCAACCGATGCTTCGCAACGCTCGACAGACTTGGAGAACTGAGGAAAAAGTATGCTCAAGACTTTAGGAGTCGGAATTCTCGGATTCGGCAGTTTGTTCGCGTGTGGTGTACGGGCGCAAAACCCGGAAATGCAACAAAAGCTCGCGGAAGTAAAGCAGGCCATGGCCACGAATAAGCAACTGCTCGCGCAGTACTCGTGGACCGAGCAGGACGTCATCAGCTTGAAGGGCGAAGAAAAGAAGGAAGAGCTTTACAACGTGCAACTTGGACCGAACGGCAAGCCGCAAAAGACTCCGGTCGATCCCAACTCGATGTCGGATGACGATCGGAAAAAGCGTGGCCTGCGGGGCCGCATCATAGAGAAAAAGACCGAGGAATATAAGGAATACGCGCAATCGATCAAGACGCTCATCGAGCAGTACGTTCCACCCGATAGGCAGAATCTTCAGCAGGCGTACCAACAGGGCAACGTGATGATCGGAGGAGAGGCAGGTAACCCGGGGGAGTATCGACTGGTCATTTCCAACTACCTGAAACAGGGCGATAACATGACACTGGTTATGAACAAAGCCCAGAAGGACTTAGTAAGCCTGACAATTTCTACTTACCTAAGCGATCCGAGCGATGCGGTCAACGTCAACGTACAGTTCGACCGCATTCCTGGCGGCCCAAACCACGTTTCAAGTGAAACGATTAACGGCGTCAGCAAACGATTGACGATCGCGGTGCAGAACACCAACTACCAGCAATTATAGGACGCCCTATCGCGAGTTCTGGGCGAAGTGGGGGCAGCCGCATCCGCGAAAGATCCCTCTATTGCTCCAAATTACTCCAACTCTGTTTGCGCCACGCCAACGGAGACTTGCCTGCCGAATTCTGGAAGGCTCGCGTGAAGGCGCTCGTTTCCGAATAACCCAACGCTTGAGCGATATCTGTAATCTTCATGCGAGTATTTCTAAGGAGTTGGCGGCTTATTTCTAGTCTTCCGAGAGTCAGCAGACTACGAAAGTTCGTGCCATCGATTTCCAGTTTCCGATTGAGTGTTCTTGGGTGAAGTCCGAGTTCCTTTGCCACATTCGCAAGCGTGGCCTGGCCACAAACAGAGCGTGCTCTAAGGATTCGGACCACTTGATCCTTAATGCTCGGCTGGGTCACCAGCCAATATTTCGCGACAGCCTTCTCGAGTTCCATTCGAACGTGTAGGTTGGCGGACTTTACAGGCCGATTGAGAAACTTTGAAGGGAAAACAATAGCGCTCTGTTCGGCATCAAAAATAGGCATCTGCCCGAACAGTTGGATATAGGGTCGTACATCATCCGGGGTAGGCCGCGCTATGCGGATCTGTTCGGGCGCAAGACCCGAGAGCTCGCGAATCATGTTAAAAGCCATGGCCACCACGAGGTCGTTGACTTGCTCGATGCCTTGCACGTTCGGAAGGTGAATGCCGTAGCCCCAGATAGCGATTTTCTCTTGGATCGAAAGATAGACAACCGATCCTTTGACGTAACGCGGCTGATTTACGCAGAGGTCATAAATCGCGCTCCCCAGGGTGGGTGCATTACGCATCAACTGCCCGACAAGCCCGAGGCTCTTCGTCCCTGCCTGCTGTCCTATTAGGAGACCAAAGTGTGAGCATTTCGTCGCAGCAACACAGGCGAGAATAAGTCTGCCTGAGCTCGCGAGCGATAAGAGGTTTTCTGGATTTTCGAGGACGTTCGTCGCAAATCCATTGGCCGATAGAATTTCCGCCGGATTTTGGCCAAATTGATGAAGGAGGCGAGGGACTGCAACCAATGCCCCCACCCTTTGGTAGCCTTCCATCCCCATCCGCTCCGTCTAGACACTAACACCCCAACCAAGACCGGAGCGTTGCCTGGAAGATTAAAGTGTCTGTAACGTCCCACAAATTGTCGCAAAATGTCAAGACTGCAGCAAGCTGGTTATGGCATTGTCCCCTAGCTCACCGCCCGGGTAGCAGGTCGATTTCGTT
>Ga0335072_10017494_pt1 | contig 10136 bp, 7 predicted proteins | sample Lox_Sample_21_FD_206725 | JGI IMG/M metagenome (GOLD analysis project Ga0335072, IMG submission 206725) | Soil microbial communities from Loxahatchee National Wildlife Refuge, Florida, United States - Lox_Sample_2.1 | ecosystem: Environmental > Terrestrial > Soil > Wetlands | place: USA: Florida...
TCGGGATAGACGGGGGGCGGGGGCTGAATGCCTACTCTCGCGGTTTCCTCGCCGACCAACTCGAACAAGAGTCCTTGCACTTGCCGCACATCGGGGATCTCGTGCAACTCAAGCCGCCCCTGCTCGCCCGGCGACTCAACGACCAGCGTCCCGCAGCCAAAAATCCGGTCTATTACGCCCTGACGGAAAGATACGTCACTAATACGATTAAGCGGAAAATCGCGGCCCGTGCGGCTCAGGATGCCAACTCGCAGCCGAAGCCGTCGATTGGTCAGCTCATAGGTAGTGGTACGCCACCGCAGGAATGGCACCCCGAACCAGCTGACACCAGCGACCAGCGCAGCCAGCCCGACCGCCAGCCTGATCGGCCACAAATTGGACGGCGTGCTCGGCAAGACGAAAATGATCGCGATCGCCGCCGCGACGATGAGCAAGAGCACCATAGCCGGTTTCACGAGCGTCTTGCCGTGCGGATGCAGCCCGAGGACAAGCTGCTCTCCGGGTGCCAACCCATCGTTAGGCGCCACATGTCACATGATGGCACTTCATCTGAGCGCTGACGACACGTCCGGGCCGCCAGGCGACGCCCGCGCCCGCTGCCCGCGCCTCGCCCCCCGCCTGGCGTTACCTGACGTGGATGACGTCGCCCGCGGTGACGGCGGCTGGTGGTCCGGCCGGAGGCCGGACCACCAGCCGCCCGGAGAAGTCCACGTCAACGGCCTGCCCCCGGAGCGACTTGCCGCCAGGCAGCTCGACTGCCACGGTGCGGCCTAGCGTGGTGCACAGGCCCGCGTACGCGGGGCGGAGGCCGCTCTGGTCAGGGTCACCTGACCAGAGCTCTGCCCAGGGCTGGTACCAGCGGGCGAGCTGGCCGAGTATCTCGGCCAGCAGTCCGTTACGGTCCACGTCACCGCGCCCGTGCTGCTCAAGCGAGGTCGCGGTCGGTACGGGCAGTTCGCCAGGCTGGCCGAGCACGTTGAGGCCGATGCCGACCACGATCGCGTCGCCGGACTGCTCAGCGAGTATCCCCGCCAGCTTTCCTTCTCCTGCCAGTACGTCGTTGGGCCATTTCAGGCTGGCTTCCACGCCGGCGAAGGAGCGTACGGCCGCGGCAACAGCGACGCCGGCCAGCAACGGCAGCCAGCCGCGCGCCGACTGCGGCACCTGACGGGGCCGCAGGAGCACCGAGAACGTGAGGGCCGCGCCCGTGCGGCTCTGCCATGAGCGGCCATGCCTGCCACGGCCTGAGCGCTGCTCCTCTGCGGCGAGTACCAGGCCTTCAGATTCGCCGTCATGCGCCCTGGCGAGCAGGTCGGCGTTGGTTGAGCCGGTACTGGCGACGACCTCGACGCTCTTCCACGGGCTGCCCCCGCCGGGTACGGCGGCCCTGAGCCAGTCTGCGTTCAGCACGTGATCATTGTCCTCACCTGGGAAAGCGCGCTCGCAGGCGGCACGGGCTCGCGTCATTATGCATGTCACAACATCTGCTCGCATAGCGGTACGCTTGCTATCGCCGGTTCGGGCACGGGCGAAAGCCCTCCTAAAAGGAGAGTCCGCAGGTGGCGTTCCGTAACCGTTCGCTGCTTTCTGTCATCGCCGTGTTCGCTGCTGGCGTGCTGAGCTGTCCGCTGATCACGGCCTGTGGATCGGCCGCGAGTCCGGCCGGCGCCCCGCTCGCCTCGACCGGCCTCCTGGTCGGCGGTCCTGGTCAGGCCGCGACGTCGTCGAAGCCTGCCCCTGGCAGCCTCACCCTTACCGAGACAGGCAGCACGCTGATCTACCCGCTGTTCGCCAACTGGGCGCACGCTTACCACGGCATGTACTCCAACGTCACGGTCAGTACCGCTGGCACCAGTTCTGGTGACGGCATAGCGGATGTGACCACGTCAGACAAGAAGATGTTCGTGAACATCGGCGCCTCGGACGCGTTCTTGTCGAGCGGGAACCTCGTGCAGCATCCTGACCTGCTGAACATCCCCTTGGCGATCGCGGCGCAGGAGGTCTTCTACAACCTGCCTGACCTGTCGCCAGGCACGCACGTGCACCTCAACGGGCAAGTCCTCGCCGGGATGTACGACGGTCAGATCACGAACTGGAACGACGCGAGTATCAAGGCACTCAACCCTGGCGTCCCGCTGCCCAGCCTGCCTGTCGTGCCGCTGCACCGCGAGGGCAGCACCGGCGACACGTTCCTGTTCACCAGTTACCTGTCGGCCGGAGACCCGTCCTGGAACAAGACTTACGGCTACGGCACCAACATCGCCTGGCCGAAAGGCATCGGCGAGGCGCCGGCGGTTCCCGGCAACTCGGGCATGGTCTCCGAGTGCGGCGTTACCCGCGGCTGCGTCGCCTACATCGGCATCAGCTACCAGGCCAGCGCACAGAGCGGCGCTCACCCGCTTGGCTACGCGGCGCTGAAGAACGCGGCGGGCAGCTATCTGCTCCCAACGCCGGCGACCATCTCCGCCGCCGTGCAGCCGTTCGTGGCCGCGACGCCGCCTAACGAGTCGATCTCGCTGGTCAACGGCCCGGCGCCGGCCGGCTACCCAATCGTCAACTACGAGTACGCGGTCGTCAGGTCCGACCAGGCAAGCGCGACCGTTGCCGACGACATCCGGGCGTTCCTGCACTGGGCGGTTACCACGGGGAACTCGGCGAGTTTCCTGTCCGCTTTCCGGTTCCAGCCCTTGCCCCTGCCCGTGCGGCAACTGGCCAATCAGCAGATCGCGAGGATCCGATGACCGCGCCCGCTCGCACAGCGCCGCAGGGACCACAGCGACCACGGGGACCACAGGCGCCGGCGCGGCGGCGCGCGCCATCGCCGCCAGCGCCACCGCGCCAGGCCGGACCGGCTCGCGCCACGTCCGGACGCGCACGCCGTTTGCCTGGCGGCTCGGGAACGCCGGGCATTCTCAGGTCGCTGCTGGTCGGGCTGCTACTCGCCGCGGTTCTCTGGGGCGTGGTTGGCGCCTGGACAGTCAGCCAGCACGCCTCCGCGGCCAGCGAGGTCGTCAGCACCAGCGAGCCGCTGAGCCTGGCGGCGCAGCAAATGTACCGGTCACTGTCGGACGCGGACGTCACCGCGACAACGGCGTTCCTTGAGGAGCAGGAGACAGGCAAGCCAGAGTCACTGCCGGTCAGGCAGCACTTCGAAGCAGACCTGGTGAGCGCCGCCGCCGAGCTTGCGGTGCTGACCAGCGCAGGCGCAGGCGCAGGCACAGGCACAGGCACAGGCGGAAGCCGCCAGCTTAGCTCCGAGCTAGTCACGATCTCCGCCGGCCTTCAGGCCTACCGTGGCTACGTTGAGCAGGCACAGAGCTTCAACTCCTTCAACGTGCCGCTGGCCGGCGCCTCGTCGATGCAGGTCGCTTCCGAGGAGATGCACACAGAACTGCTGCCTGCGGCCGGCGCCATCTACGCACAGGAAAGCTCGGCACTGCGGGCTGCCAGCGCGCAGGCGACCGGCTTTCCGTGGATCATCATTACCCTGCTGCTCGCGATCGGCACCGGCTACGCGCTGATGCGGAGCCAGCGCTGGCTGACCAGGCGCACGCACCGCAGGATCAACTTCGGCCTGCTGCTCGCCTCGGCGGCGCTGCTCGTCAGCGTTCTGTGGCTGGCGGCCGCGTTCATTTCTGCCAGGTCAGACTTCAACCAGGGCATCGGGCACGGCTCGGCTCCAGCGGAATCGCTTGCCCAGGCCGTGATCGCTTCTGAAGGCGCGCGCGGCGACCAGATACTCAACCTGATCTCACGCACAGGCAGCACGTCGTTCAGCCAGGATTTCGCCAGCAAGACCAAGCAGATCGGGCCGCTGCCCGGCTCGCTGCTCAGCTCTGCGGACGCCGCCTCCCTCCAGGTCAACCGCGAGGAAGTCCTCACTGCCGAGCACGCAGCGACGATCTGGTACAAGGCCGCCGACCGCGCCTTCAACCTGGACACGGCCGGCCAGTTCGGGCAGGAGACCAGCCTGGTCATCGGCACCGCCAAGGGTGATTCGACCCCGTCGTTCATGAGATTGGAAAGCGAACTGGGCCGGGCCATAACCGCCGATCAGAACGTGTTCAACTCCAGCGCGGCCAGCGGCAGCGGCGCTTACGGCGGCCTGGAGGTGGCCGTGATCATCGCCGCGCTGCTGATGGCCGCTGGCAGCGCCTGGGGCATTTCCCGTCGGCTGGCCGAGTACCGCTGATGGCTGCTTTCCTGACCCGTGATCAGGCGGAGGCCGCCGTCAGCTCAGCCGCGGCGGAGCGGGACACGATCCAGGCCAACCTGCTCGAACTCGACGGCAGCTTCGGCAGGCGCCTCCTCGCGGGCGCCACGCTCACCGGCCGCAGCAAACAAGCATGGGACCAGGCATCTGCGACGCTCGCGAGGCTATGGGACACCTATACCGGCTATTCGGCGGTGATCGACAAGGCGGCGGAGATCGTCAGGTCCCCCGGCCGCATCCCGGCACAGCGCCTGGAGGAAGCGGCGAACCTGCTGACCGGCCCCTCGGTCAGGCTGGAGCGCGCGGTCGCTCCGCTCAGCCAGCGCGAGCTGACCTCGGGCGGCGAGGCCAGGCTCACGCTTCAGGCGACCGTGCGCGACATGCGCTCCGCGTTCAGCGAGGTCGTTCCTGTCCTGACCGCCGCAGAGAACGTATGGAACGAAATCTCCGACGGGATCAGGCAACTAACTACCGAGATCGAGGCGGCCAAAGGGCAGCTCACCGGTCTCGGCGACAATGAGCTGGCGAACAGCGTCACCGAGGCCGAGAACGGCCTCGCCGGGCTGCGGGAACTGCTGAACAGCGACCCGCTGTCGCTTTGGTCGGGCAACCAAGTCGACCGGAGCAGGCTTGACCGGCTCAGCGAGCAGGCCAGGAAGGCGACCGCGCAGGTCGCGCTGCTCGCCCGCGTACGCGACGACGCCGACCAGCAGCTCGCCGCGGTCGCGGCGGCGGTCGCCGCCGCGCGTGAGGCCCGCTCCGATGCGACAGAAGCGCGCGAGCGCGCGGCCTCGCGGATAATTTTGGCGGCTGAAAATAATCTTTTGCCCGATGTTTCCGTGCTCGCCACGCGCGTCGAAGGACTGCAAGCACTCCGGGCGTCTGGCCGGTGGACCAGGCTGGCATCCGAGCTCGACCTGATCGGCAAGCAGGCAGCGGCGGTGACGAAACAGTGCAGGGACGCCGAGCAGGACGCCAAGGGGCTTGTGGAGCGGCGCAACGAATTGCGAGGCTTGCTCGATGCTTACCGTGCCAAGGCAGGCGGCACCGGCGGTGCGGAGAACAGTGAGCTTGACCACCGCTACCTGCAGGCCAGGGACCTGCTCTGGACCGCGCCTTGTGATCTCGCCGCGGCGACGGCCGCGGTGAACGGCTACCAGCAGGCGGTGCTGCATCTGCGCAAGAGCGGAGAACGACGATGACGACGCCAGCGGAGCGGTGTACCCAGCCAGGGTGCGGCGGGACCATCGACGGCGGGTACTGCGACGTCTGCGGTGTCGCGGCCACGGCCGCGCCTGCCGCTAGTTCGACCTCGTCGGGCAGCGGGACATCCGGGCGGGGCAGCGGGACGTCGGGGACCGGCAGGACTCGGTCGGGCAGTTCCCGTTCCGGCCGCGGGTCACGGCCGTCGCGCGGCAGCCTCGGTGCCGGGCTGATCGAGATTCCGCCCGTGCCCTATCGCGACCCCGCTTCGGCGGTGCTCGCCAACCCCCAGGTGCCTGAGAACAAGCGGTACTGCGGCGTCTGCGAGCGGCCGGTCGGACGAAGCCGCGACGGCCGCCAGGGGCTGGCCGAGGGGTACTGCCCGAACTGCGGCAGCAAGTTCTCCTTCTCGCCCAAGCTCGTGCGCGGCGAACTCGTCGCAGGACAGTACGAGGTACTCGGCTGCCTGGCTCACGGCGGGCTCGGCTGGCTGTATCTGGCGTTGGACAGGAACCTGTCCAACCGGTGGGTGGTACTGAAGGGCCTGCTGAACACCACCGACCCGGCCGCCGTCGAGGCGGCTGTCGCCGAGCGGCGGTTCCTTGCCCAGGTTGAGCATCCGAGCATCGTCGGCGTATACAACTTCGTGCAGCACGCCGACCTGACGACCGGTGAGCAGGCCGGATACATCGTCATGGAGTACGTGGGCGGGCAGTCGCTTCGGCAGTTGCTGGCCGATCGGCGAAAGGACGGGCAGTCGATGCCGCTGCCCGTCGCGCTCGCGTACATGATCGAGGTGCTGCCCGCACTCGGCTACCTGCATACCCAGGGCCTGGTGTACTGCGACTTCAAGCCGGACAACGTGATCCAGACCGAGGAGCAGCTCAAGCTCATCGATATGGGCGGCGTCAGGCGGGTCGACGACGACGAGAGCGCGATTTACGGCACGGTCGGCTATCAGGCACCTGAGATCGCCGACGAGGGGCCTTCGCCTTCTTCCGACCTGTACACGGTGGGACGGGCGCTCGCGGTGCTGGCGTTTGAGTTCACCGGGTACCAGAGCAGCTACGAACACAGCCTCCCTGATCCGGCGACGGTACCTGTGCTTGCCGTACACGAGTCTTTCCTCCGGCTGCTGCGGCGGGCCACCAACCCTGATCCTGGCCGGCGATTCGATTCGGCGGCCGAAATGGCCGAGCAGCTCACCGGGGTGCTGCGCGAAGTGCTATCGGTCGCCGACCACAAGGAAAGGCCTTCGTTCTCTTCGCTGTTCAGTCCTGAGCTGCACACGGTCGGCGCTCCGCCGGTCAGCGCGGGGGACGCCGGGCCTGAGGCCCAGGCCGGAACGATGCGCTGGCCGCTGCCGCCACCGACCCTGGCGGACGTGATCGCCGGGCTGCCGGTGCCCAGGGTGGATCCCGATGATCCGGCGGCGGGGTACCTGGCCACGCTGGGGACGCTCGAGCCAGGTCAGCTCGCGGCGGTACTCGCCGCCGCCGCAGGAGGACAGCAGGGCACGCCACCTGAGGTGGCTGGTTCTGTCGAGACCTTGCTCGCGCTGGCCAGGGCCAGCATCGTGATCGGCAGCCTTCCCGCCGCGGCGAACGCGGTCGCCGCGGCCGCCGCCAAGGATCCAGGTGACTGGAGGATCGCCTGGTACGGCGGGCTCGGCGCGCTAGCCGCCGGGCAGTTCCCGCAGGCCAGGGAGGCGTTCGACGCCGTTTACGACGCGGTGCCTGGCGAGCTGGCGCCGAAACTGGCGCTCGCCTTCACCGCGGAAGCGACCGGTGATCACCTGGTAGCGACCAGGTACTACCGGCTCGTCTGGACCATCAACCGGTCTTTCGTCAGCGCGGGCTTCGGGCTGGCTCGCACTTTGCTGCATGCCGGCGATCGTGCAGGAGCGATCACCGCACTGACCGCGGTGCCAGATACGTCGAGCTACTACGTGGCCGCTCAGCTCGCAGCCGTGCGGATTCGGGTGTTCCCTCCGGCCGACCGCGCCATCGTTTCCTCGGCAGACCTGCGCGAGGCCGGGGCAGGGGTGAGCAGGCTGAGACTCGATCCTGGCGCGCTCCAGCAGGTCACTGCCGAAGTGCTGCAAGCGGCACTGAACCGGATCAGAGCCAGGGAACAGCTTGAGCCCGGCCAGCTACTCGGCTGTGACAGCACAGAACGCTCGCTGCGCTTCGGGCTCGAGCGCAGTTACCGCGCGCAGGCACAGCTCACCTCTGACCGGCGGCGGCGCACGGAACTCGTCGACCTAGCCAACAGCGTCCGCCCGAGTACGTGGTCATGAGCGCGCCAGACACGCCGGCGGCGGGACCTAGCTGCCCTAGCTGTGGCCAGCCGGTCTGGCCAGGCGATAACTTCTGTGAATCGTGCAGTGCGGAGCTCTCGCCCGCGCTGCTCAGCGGCGACCAGGCCAAGCCGGGCAGGCAATGCCCTGACTGCCCGGACGCCACGATCAGCCCGGAGGGATATTGCGAGAATTGCGGTCGCAAAGTGCCGTCAGGTAACGACCACGTCGAGCTGGCGCTCGACATCGTCGCCGGGGTAACCGACCGGGGCCTGCGCCACCCGCGCAACGAAGATGCCATGGCGCTCGCCAGCGCGCTCGCGGCGGGAGGCCCTGTCGCGCTCGCCGTGGTCTGCGACGGGGTTTCCACCTCAACCAATCCGGACGAGGCCTCGCAGGCCGCGTCACAGTCAGCCGTCCAGGTACTGCTCACCGCGGTCAGGAGCGGCGGCGACCTTTCCGACGCTTCCGTGCGAGCGGTCAAGGCGGCGCAGCAGGCGCTCGACGAGCTCGCTGACACCGCCAACGCTCAGTTCAACGCGCCCTCGGCGACGTTCGTTTCTGCCGTGGTCATGGCAGGGATGGTCACGGTTTGCTGGCTCGGCGACAGCAGGGCCTACTGGATCGACGCCGATGGTCCCGAGGCGTCCAGGCAGCTCACCATCGACGACTCGATCGCGCAGGAGCTGGTCGCGCGCGGTGTGCTTTCCGAGGCCGAGGCACTGGCCTCACCGCAGGGGCACGTCGTGACCGGCTGGATCGGCGCCGACGCCGCCGAGGCCAAGCCTCACGTGGCGACCTTTGAGCCGGAGGGGCCAGGTGCCGTGCTGCTGTGCTCAGACGGCCTGTGGAACTACCAGCCGGACGCCGCCGGGCTCGCCGGGCTCTCGCTGCCCGGCGCGATCAGCGACCCCCTCGGTACCGCGGTGGCGCTCGTTGACTTCGCGAACAAGGCGGGCGGCGGCGACAACATCACGGCCGTGCTCATTCCTTACCCGCCGGGCAACCGCAAGCGGGAAGGCGACACGTCCCAGCTTGCCGTGACCGACATTGGAGAAAGGCCCCATGAGCCAGACTGACTTCACCGTCGACATCTTCCAGAACGAGTACCTGCCAGAAGGTGCCCGTGAGGTGAACGCGATCGTGACCGTGACCGCGCCCGATGACCTGCCGGCCGGCGGCGGCCCGGGCACGGGCAGCCGCGGCGAGGCGATCATCATTGACTGCTCGGGGTCCATGGACTACCCCCACGCCAAGATCGTCCAGGCGCGGGCCGCGACGGCCGCGGCGATCGACGTGATCCCAGACGGCGTCGCGTTCGCGGTGATCGCCGGCACCGAGGTGGCGCGGCCGGTTTACCCGAACAACGGGACGACGGCGGTCTCCAGCTTCCAGACCAGGGAGACGGCCAAGCAGGTCGTCGCAGGCCTGAAGCCTGGCGGCGGCACGGCCATGGGAAGCTGGCTGCGGCTGGCCAGGCAAATCCTGGTGTCGAGCGGGGCCGAACTGCGGCACGCGATCCTGCTGACCGACGGAAAAAATGAGCACGAGTCGCCAGAGGCGCTCACCGCCGCGATCAGCGAGAGCGAAGGCAACTTTAGCTGCGATTGCCGCGGCGTCGGCACCGACTGGCAGGTCGCCGAGTTGCGCAGGATCTCGACCACGCTGCTCGGCACCGTCGACATCGTGCCTGATCCGAGCGGACTCACGGCCGATTTCGAGGCGATGATCACGGCGGCGATGGGCAAGGCCGTCGCCGACGTGGCACTCCGGGTCTGGACACCGCAGAGTGCGGAAACCAAGTTCGTCAAGCAGGTCGCGCCGGCCGTTGACGACCTGACTTCACGGCGTATCCCGACCGGACCGCAGGCCGGTGACTACCCGACAGGCTCGTGGGCCGGCGGCGAGAGCCGCGACTATCACGTCTGCGTTCAGGTCAAGGCGGCCGCGGTGGGACAGGAAATGCTGGCGGCCAGGGTCAGCCTCGTCGTCGGCGGCGAGGTCAAGGGCCAGGGCCTGGTCAGGGCGGTCTGGACCGATGACGAGGCACTGTCGACGCGGATTAACGCGAACGTGGCTCACTACACCGGCCAGGCCGAACTGGCGCAGGCGATACAGGACGGACTCGAAGCCCGCAAGCAAGGCGACGAGGAACTGGCGACGGCGAAGCTTGGCCGGGCGGTGAAGCTGGCCCAAGATTCCGGCAATGACGACACCGCCAGGCTCCTCGCCAAGGTCGTCGACGTTGTTGACGCTGCGACGGGTACCGTGCGGCTGAAGCGTAAGGTCGACGACGCCGACGAGATGGCACTCGATACCAGGTCGACCAAGACCGTACGCACCAAGAGGTAAGCGAGCCCACATGCCAACCTGCCCTGACGGCCATCAGTCGACGTCCGCCGACTTCTGTGACACCTGCGG
>Ga0335072_10017495_pt1 | contig 10135 bp, 9 predicted proteins | sample Lox_Sample_21_FD_206725 | JGI IMG/M metagenome (GOLD analysis project Ga0335072, IMG submission 206725) | Soil microbial communities from Loxahatchee National Wildlife Refuge, Florida, United States - Lox_Sample_2.1 | ecosystem: Environmental > Terrestrial > Soil > Wetlands | place: USA: Florida...
CCCCAGTAGCCACTACATCCACATCGGGGCGGCTGTACGGCTGGACGAGAGACGCCAGCCAGCCCGTTCGCGCCTCGGCGTCATCGTCGAGAAAGGCCGTGATGGGCTCAGTGGCCGCCCGTAGCCCGGTGTTGCGCGCACCGCACAGTCCTGGCGGGCCGCCGTTGTCTAGGACTGTCACTCTGGAGAACTCACGACGCGCTCGCGCTGCTAGGCCGGCATTGTGATCCACCACCAGCAATACCTGAACCGGCCTTGGAATTTGATTGAACACCGACTCGATGGCGGCGCGAGTCTGTTCCCAGCGCTGTTCTGTATAGGCACAAATGACGACGCTCACTGCCAACTTGGCATCATCACCGGGTGCTTCCTCTGCCGTTTGGGCATGGAATAGGCTGTCACTCATGCAATGCTCCCATGGACTGTACGATCCATCCTGCAGCTCGCCATTCTCGGAGTGGTAGCACATTACGCGCGTCGAAGATCCGCGGGATACGCACCACAGAGCGGAGTCCGGCCGGGTCGAGCTCGCGGTACTGACTCCATTCGGTCAGATGGAGCACGATGTCCGAATCTTCACAAGTCTTTTCTGGCTCGTCGACGTAGTCGAGCTCTGGATATGCCTGCCGGGCGTTATCATTGGCTTCCGGATCGTGTACTCGGACCGTCGCGCCCTCCAACTGTATGGCCATTGCTACCTTGAGGGCAGGAGACTCGCGCACGTCGTCGGTGTTAGGCTTGAACGCGGCTCCCAGCACTGCGACATTTCGTTTAGCGAAAGACCCATCCACCAATTCTCGTGCCAGGTCGACGGCCCGTTGTACGCGCGCATCGTTAATTGCGTCAACCTCGTGCAGGAACTGTACTGAGTCACCCAGGCCGAGTTCACGTGCGCGCGCCATCAATGCCCGGATGTCCTTAGGCAGGCAGCCGCCCCCGAACCCGAGCCCTGCAGATAGAAATTGGCGGCCGATCCGGCTGTCGTGTCCAAGGACATCTGCGAGCGTCACGACATCCGCTCCAGCGGCCTTGCATACGTCTGCCATGGCGTTAATGAAGGACACCTTGGTTGCCAAGAAGGCGTTAGCCGCCACCTTGGCCAGTTCAGCCGTAGCCAAATCGGTGGTGATGTACGGCACACCCGCGTCTATGATCGGCGCGTAGACCGCCCGTAGCTTAGCGTCCGCCTCATCTGAGGTTAGCCCCACCACCAGCCTGTCAGGGCGAAGCGTATCTTGCACGGCGAGCCCTTCCCGGAGGAATTCCGGGTTCCAAGCCAGGCTGGCGGCAATGCCCCTCCCGGTAAGCTCGTTGAGCCGGGCAGCCAACCTAGAGGCGGTCCCGACCGGAACCGTTGACTTGCCCACCACCAGGCAGTCGCGAGTGACATTTGACGCGAGTTCCTCTATCACGGCTTCTATGTAACTGAGGTCGGCGCTAAGCGAGCCGGGAAGTTGAGGTGTACCGACACAGATAAAGTGCGTGTCGGCGAACTTGGTGGCCTCGGCCAGAGAGGTATCGAAGCGGAGTTTTCCTGAGCTTACCGTCTTTACTAGAAGGTCACTCAGCCCTGGCTCATAAAATGGTGATCGTCCGTCTGCCAAGGCAGTTATCCTGCGGGCATCCGTATCTATGCCAAGCACTTCATGCCCGAGTTCAGCCATGCATGCTGCGTGAACCGCCCCCAAATAGCCAGTGCCAATTACGGAAATGCGCACTCTTTCCCCCCCTGTTTACTGCTTAGGTTAGCAGCCGACGCATATCCGTTTGGATGCATGCTCTGGAACCGCCATGCATCACGGCACATAGCCCGGAGATTTCTTTGAGTCCGCCAGCCCCACAATTTCTCCACCCGGCACGCGTCAGCAATGAGCGTCCCGACATCACCGGCTTGCCTGGCTACTATTCGATACGGGATCGTCTCACCGCTTATTTCCTCGAACGTGGCAATGAGCTGCAAGACCGAGACGCCCGTGCCAGTTCCGAGGTTGAATTCTTGTTTACCCGTTTCGTCATCGAGGTGATCCAAGGAGATACAGTGCGCCTCCGCCACATCCATGACGTGGATATAATCCCGAACCCCGGTGCCATCGATCGTGTCGTAGTCGTCGCCATACACCTCTAGGCACTCAAGCCTTCCTACTGCCACCTGCATCATGTATGGCAATATATTGCTTGGAATGCCTCGCGGATCTTCGCCAAGGAATCCGCTCGGGTGCGCGCCGATCGGATTGAAGTAGCGGAGTGCGATGACGGAGAGGCTTGGGTGTCGCCGGCACGCGTCATCTAGGATCTGCTCACACATGAGCTTGGAGCGTGCGTAGGGATTTGTCGGCGCAGCCTCGGCGTCCTCGGAGATCGGGGTACTGTACTGGTCGCCGTAGATGGAGCACGAAGATGAGAAGATTAGGCGGCCCACGCCGTGCCTCAACATGGCAGTAACGAGGCTGATGGTGCAACCGACATTGATGCCGTAGTAATCAAGTGGAAGATGTACCGATTCGCGAACGGATTTCTTGGCTGCGAAATGTATAACTGCCTCGATCTGATGCGTCGTGAATACATCATCCAGCGCACGCTGATCGCGTATATCCATCTCATAGAGAGTTACATTCCTACCGGACACGCCATAAAGGGCAGCCAATGCCGCTGACGAGCTGTTCGAGTAGTCATCTGCCACCACAACGTCATGTCCGCGCCGCAATAGCTCGACGCAGGTGTGGCTTCCGATGAAGCCGGCCCCTCCCGTCACCAAGATTGCCATGGGTTCCTTTCAGGCCAAATGCCATGATCGTTCAGAATGCGCTCAGTCGATAACGCCATTAATCCTGGAGTGACAGTCAGTCAGGACACCGAATCCCGGGATCGAAAGGTAGCTTTCCCGGGAAAAACGTTGTGGCCTAGGTTCAAGGCTTGCGTACCCGAGCATAAATACGCTCCAATTCGGCACCATTCTAGTTCCATGAGCGCGACTACTACGCCCGCCAGGTGCTGAATTGCAGTCAGTGTAATCCCACCCCTTTCCTCCGCAAGAGTCACTGCCTCCAGGCCCTCAAGACACAGCAGAATAGACATTGACGTTGCCAGAAGATTCCGCACACCTTCTCTGTCCCCATGGCAGGCGGCTCTCGTCAGTCCTTATTACACTGCACAAATCTACGCTGGCTATTGAGAGCTTGCCTCGGCAGACTGGCGTAGATGTCCCACGTCGTTTGGCCCGTGAACCGGCCGACGACCGGTGCCCCGACTCGCATCACCGCCACAACTCGTTAGTTCTGCACGCTATGTCCGGACTTACTACCCACTAACCCGAAGTTACGCGGGCCGATCAGGAGATGATTGTCCAGCGGTTTTAAATGACCGTAAGCCGTCGTCGCGTGCCGCGTCAGTCCAGTCCGGGTAGTCGCGGAAGTCCGGTAGGCCGGCTGGTGGTTTGGCGCCGAGCTGCTTCCCGCCGCGAGACGCTGGGAGACGTTCCTGGAGGTGACCGGGGCGATGCTAACGGGTGTGGCGCAGGCGAGGGCTGGCAGCTCATCAGGCGTGTAATCGGGCCACTGACGTGGCCCAAACGACGTGGAACATATACGCCAGTCTGCCGAGGCAAGCTCCCGACGCCCCGGCGTAGATTCGATCATGCGAAAGGGGGTGGCGAAAGCGACCTGCCACGAGCAACAGGCAATTTACGCAGGATCGTTCTGCAATACCAACGCCAGCGGCCCTTTGCGGAGCATACCGCGCCTGTCGTTCTAGTCCTCCAAGTCCGCATGGAATGTATTCCGCTGTGCTTGCAGGCGTAGGAGGCAACTGCGCTCTGTCAGCAGTCCTGTCACCGAGACGCGAGAGGTGCGACTGGTTCCCGCGTCTGTACATGAGGATGGGGTGACATGAATGCGCGAGCAGAACATTGATGACCTAGACGCTGCACGACTCATGCGCGGTGCCACTGCTGAGCGCCCGCGGGCGTGGGGGTGTCTCGCCAAGGGCGTGCTGAGGCACGGATGCTCGTGACGGGAGGTGCCTTGGTCGACTCGCTCGCCCGGCACCGACCGAACAATGCGGCTGTCGAGACACGCGAGCAGCAAACGTCTTATACGCAGCTTGTCGACCTCACTTGCGCAATACGGGAACAGATCACGCAAAGCCCTGCCGGGGCGGGACCGATCGTCATCGCCGACGATCCAGGTGCAGGTGCGTGTGCGGCTATTGCGGCCGCTCAGGCTCTAGGCCGAGCGTACGTCCCACTGTCAGTTAGTCATCCTGCCACGCGGGTTCAGCAGATACTCGCTGCCGTTGAGCCGGCGGTTATCGTTCAGTCGGATCGGACAGCCACCCGCATGGCTGACGCCCTGTCAGGACGTTACCCTCTTCTGACGATATCTCGTGACCTCGCCGGCCTGTCATGGGCCCGGTCACCGGAACCGGCAGCCAGCCGCCCCTCCCCGATTGGCAGCGACATCGCATATGTCATGTTCACATCAGGGACCACTGGCCGCCCTAAGGGCGTTCCCGTTAAGACAGAATCCCTCATGGCGTACCTGGACGTAGCGACGAAGCACTTCGGCGTGCGGCCGGGGGATCGCGCCTCTCACTTCTTTGAGCTTACGTTCGATCTGAGCGTCCACGATATCTTCGTGACGCTCCTCGGCGGGGGAACGCTCGTGGTCGTCCCAGCTGAGCAGCGAATGTTTCCCGCGCACTTTATCCGGGAGAAAGAGATCTCTCACTGGTTCTCCGTGCCGTCGGCGGCCGAGTCTCTTCATCGGGTGGGTGCGTTGAGGCCAGGTATCTTCCCGCGCCTGCGGCAGACGCTGTTCTGTGGCGAGCCGCTTCGCTGGCCCGTTACCGAAACCTGGCAAGCCGCCGCACCCAATTCCCGCGTCGTCAACCTTTACGGCCCGACCGAAGCCACGATCGCGATCTCTTCCTACGTCGTACCCAGGCGCAGATCAAGGTCGGACGAGGTGTACGGGATCGTGCCGATTGGCAACGTCTTCGAAGGTCAGCACGGCAGGATTTTCGGCAGTCCCGACGCTGGCGGGCAGCCCGATCGCGGTGAGTTGTGGTTGAGCGGCTCGCAGGTGATTTCCGGCTACCTTGGCGCAGGAGATGGCTTGGACGCCTTTGCGTCAAGCCCGGATGGTCGCGTTTGGTATCGCACTGGTGACGCGGTGGAGCGGGACGGCGCCGGACTGCTCCATTTCGTGGGGCGTATCGACCACCAGCTCAAGATCTCTGGGTACCGCGTCGAGCCCGCCGAAATCGAGGATGCCATTCACCGTGCTTTCCCTGCCTGCCGCAGCATCGTGGTCCTGTGTGACCGGGGCAAGCGCCGCGGCCTGGCCGCCGCGATCGTCTGCGAGGAAGGGGACCTGCCTGCCGCGACTGCCGTGCGGGAAGCGTGCGCCAGAAGCCTGCCCCCGTACATGGTTCCGGCTTATGTCGTCGCACTTGGCTCGTGGCCGGTAAACGCCAACGGCAAGATAGATCGGGCTGCGGTGCGGCGCCAACTGGAGGAGCACGCTGCCCCCGAGGTAGCCGCGCAACACGGAGCAGCGTCATGAAGAAGCAATCGGAGCATGAAATCCGGGGCGCGGTCCGACGTCTCGTCGCCGAGCGAGTTGACGAGGTATCGCTTGATGATTCAGCGAGTCTTCTAGAAGGGACCAATCTTGACAGCCTAGGCGTTGTCGAGCTCCTGGTTGCGATTGAGGAAGAGTTCAGCATCAATATCGACTTCGTGATGGTCGATCCTGAGTCACTTCTCTCGATCAGCGGACTAACGCGTCATCTATCGCTGCTCATGGACGACTCTAATGGCGGCTAGCGACATCTGGCTGATCGGCGATGAGCTCGCTTGCCGGACTGCACAGGAGTGGGTACAGGAGCGGTCTTCTGCCGCTCCCATTACGATGGTCACCGCATCCGACCTTATTCACCGCGTGGCGGATCCCTCCGCTGGGCCTCGCGGCCCTGAGCCATGGCTGATATCCGTGAACTCTACCGCGATCATAGGCCGGGCTGTCCTCGAGCGCTTCGGGGGATGCACTGTCAATATTCACCCGGGGCGTTTGCCCGACTTTGGCGGGCTTTATGCTGTCCAGTGGGCAATTCGCCTTGGCGAGAGCGCTACGGCCGCTACCGCGCATTTCATGACTGAGACTTTGGATGCCGGCGACGTGATCTATACGGCCCCTGTTCCCATCGAGTCTCATGACACCGGGCTTTCAGCGTGGCTACGGTGCCTTCGCGCCCAGGCGGAAGTCCTCAAGTGGCTTCTTACCGAAATCACCGCCGGACGCGAACTTCCCCGGGCCAGGCAGGACCTGTCCCTGCTGCATTGCTTCAAAGCGGCAGACGCTCTCGGAGACCAACTCCCCAGCCATCTTCATGCCATAGAGGCGGAGCGGTGGGTGCGGGCAGGGAACTATCAGCCCCTGTCCTCTCCTACATACAGCCCGACGCTGGTGATTCCCAGCCCGAGACTCACGCTGTTGCTCGATGAAGTCGCGGTATCCGACTGTGAAGCAACTACGGACTTGGAGCCCGGAGAAGTCAGGGCGGTCGATGAGAAGCTGATCGTTGGATGCGCGGCAGGCTCCGTGCTCTTGCTGAAGCGAGCGCGCGTGGTCGCAAGCGCGGAGCTTCCCTCTGAGTGGTTGCGCGCAGTCGGCAATCTAGACCGAAGTTCCGTCCACGGGGGCCATCGGAAGGCCGGCCGGCCGGCGTTGGCGGACGTCGACGGCGAGAAGGCTTCCCAGGAATGACCGTCGACATCTCTCCTATTACTGACGCGGACGTAGCGTCCGTGGCGGACTTCCTGCGTGTCAACTACCAGGACCGAGTTCCCTGGGCCAGTTCGCGCCTGGCGGGACCGTGGAAGGTGGAGGCACCTAATCACGGATTCATGCTGCGCAATGGGCAGCGCGTCGTCGGTGCACACTTGGCTTTCTACTCAGAGCGCCCGATAGCGGGACGAATGGAACGGTTCTGCGACCTGGGCACGTGGTGCGTGCTGCCCGAATTTCGACTCCACAGCATCCGGCTTATCAAAGCGGTACTGGCACAGGACGGCTACCACTTCACCGCCCTTACGCCCAGCGACAAGATCGCATCGATCCACACCCGATTCGGATTCCGGCCCCTTGACACGTGCGCGGCCCTCATCCCCAACCTGCCGTGGCCGACCCCGCTGGGCCGGACGACGATCAGCGCGGACCCGCAGGTCATCGAGAGCACACTCGCCGGGATAGAGCTAGAACTCTATCGCGACCACGCGCAAGCGCTGGCAGCTCGCCATATGGTGCTGCTCTGCGGGGCCGACTCCTGTTACGTGATGTACCGGAAGATGAGGGTCAAGGGCGTACCGCTCGCCGTGATCGTCCACGTCAGCGATCTCCAGCTATTTCGCCGTGCCATTTTGCCGTTGAGCCGTCATCTGCTAGTCCGTCATCGGCTGCCGGCGACCATAGCAGAGCTACGGGTCATCGGACGCGGGCCGACCATCTCGTTCAAGGTGACTCCGTGGCCCAAAATGTATCGCAGTGCCACCCTGGAACCTGATCAGGTCGACGACCTGTACAGCGAACTCCTCTGCATACCGTGGTAAACGGGGAGAAACTACGCGGTCCAGCGCAGGGATCCGGGACTTCTCGTCGACGCACATCGTCAGACGTCATCTGTCGGGCGCATGTACAGCCGACGACGACGGCGCGAACCTTGCAGCGGCGCTGCCTGGACCGCGGCGTGTTCTGCGCAGTCGACGCGCTGCCGTAGCAACCGTTCATCCACCGTCGACAGGGCCGTCGCCTCCCGGACCTCGTCCGCCGTCACGTCTGTCACCTAGTGTCTCCTCTGTCCATGAGTGCACCGTAGTAATAAGAGTCACACCTGATAATCCGAATCTGCATCTTTCGGCGGAGAACGCACTGTTGTTACAGTTATGCAGCGACGCCAGCCTGGCTGAGTAGCCTTCGGTCGGTACTAAGGAGCGACCTTGCCAGCCTGACGTGGGGACAGTGACTCATGCTCTTGGGGGGGCGGGATGAGCGCTAGATGCTGCATGCAAGAGTCAGGGCAGGTGTGCCACGATGTCGGGCCGCCTACCGCGGGGGAGCTTGGCCTAGTGGATCCCGCACTGGCGCACGAGGCCCATGGCTGCCACCAAAGGTTCGACTGCGACCGCAGCGACCTCCCCGGGAGGCGGGCGACCCTACGACTGCCTCCCACAACCTCTCGGGTAGGGGGGAGGGCCTCGGGTGCAGCTTGTCCTGTGTGACAGCAATCGCATCTTTTGCGAGGCCCTCGCATCGATGCTCCAGACACGCGGTCATCGGGTGCTGGCCATCGCGACGACCGCCAGCGACAGCATCGCGGCCGTAACTACGAACCGTCCGGATGCCTGTCTGCTCGACCTGCGCTTCTCTGACAGCAGCGGCCTGGATGTCGCTCGGGCGATACGACGATACGTTCCGGAGACAAAGATCCTGGTCTTTTCCTGCGTTACCGATCAGGCGGTGGTGTCGGAAACGAAGGACATCGGCGTTGTGGGTTTCCTCAGCAAGGGTCAGAAACCAGAAGCGATCATGGATGCTCTCGAGTTGATCAACGTGGGAAGAATGGTCTTCGACCTCGGGTCCTCGCGCCAGCCCAACCGGCGCGCGATGCCGTCGCCGACGGAGGAATTGCTCCGGAAGCTCACACCGCGTGAAAGGCAAGTGCTGCAGCGCATCGCGGCGGGCCAGGACACTGCGCAAATGGCCCGCGAAATGAACGTCGCGATCAGCACCCTGCGCAGCCACATAGGGTGCGTTCTGAACAAGCTTGGCGCGCATAGCCGAGTCCAGGCCGCTGCTATCGCTAACCGGGGGTCCAACGGCGATGGCTTCGAGACTTAGCTCAGGGGACCCGGCCGTCTCGCTGCAGGAAGGTAAAGAACCATGGCGATCAATGTCATCGTTGCGGACAAGGAACGCACCTTCGCCAACGTGCTGGCAGCTCGGCTCAGCGACGAAGATGATATAAAAGTAATGCATGTCTTCCAGGTACAAAAGCCAGACCCATCGATGCTGGCGGGAAAATACGCCGAAGTCATGCTGCTCGACGGTGATCTGCCAGAGGACGCCGCGAACCGTCTGAGCGAGAAACTCTCCTTCGGCGACAAGCCCACCCGGGTAATCATGCTCAGCTTTTCGTCCGAACCCGAGCGGATCATTAAGGCCTTTCAGGCTAAAGCAGCCGCCTGGGTACGCAAGGACGAATCCCTGGAACATCTGCTGCGCGTGATCCGCGGTGTTGCCCGGGGCGAGAGCTGGCTGCCCCCGAGCGAAATGGCTGATGTCCTGCAGGTGCTCATATGGGGCCGAGACCAGCATCGGGAGAACCAGCTTCTGCTGAACAAGCTCACTCCACGCGAGCGTGCCGTGCTGGCTTGCCTGGCGGAAGGTGCCGCCCACCGTGAGGCTGTGGCGGCGCAGCTGCACCTTTCCGTGAATACCGTCCGTACCCACATACGGAACCTCATGGCCAAGCTTGGCGTCCACTCGATGCTGGAAGCGGTTGTCCTCACCAGGGACGCCGGTGGCTGGCTGTACGAGGAAGGCGGCTCACCGTCCTGAGGTGCCCCGCCAGATCGCTTCGAGCGGGTGGCGCGGATCAAACGACGTACGATATCCACGCCAGTTTGCCGAGGTAAGGTTCCACCTCCCAGCGTAGATTCGTGCATGCGAAAGTATATCGATGGGGGGCACGGTGCAATCGCAGAGCATCAGACTATTCTCGACGTGCCCGCCCTCGTCACAATATCAATATGGTGACGACTACATGCGCAAGGTCAAAGAGGTGGCCGAGTGGTGCGACGACGCCGGAATCGAGGGTGTACTCGTCTATACCGATAATTCTCTAGTAGATCCTTGGCAAGTGTCTCAGGTGATCCTGTCCAATACCTTGAGTCTGGCACCGCTAGTCGCGCTCCAGCCGGTATATATGCATCCATATACTGCAGCAAAAATGGCGGCCACCTTCAGTTATCTCTATAATCGCCGTATATATTTGAACATGGTCGCCGGGGGATTTGTGAATGACCTTATCGCCCTGGGAGATTGCACCGAGCACGATGATCGCTACGACCGGATAGTCG
>Ga0335072_10017496_pt1 | contig 10135 bp, 4 predicted proteins | sample Lox_Sample_21_FD_206725 | JGI IMG/M metagenome (GOLD analysis project Ga0335072, IMG submission 206725) | Soil microbial communities from Loxahatchee National Wildlife Refuge, Florida, United States - Lox_Sample_2.1 | ecosystem: Environmental > Terrestrial > Soil > Wetlands | place: USA: Florida...
GCATCCTGCAGCAGTTGCATAAGGCCGGAGCTAAGGGTGTCGTGGTTGCCATCAACGGAAACCTGGTGTGGGCTGACTTGTTTGCCAGCAACGATCTGCTGTCACGTTATTGGCAGAAGCTGGCCCGCTCCTATGCTGCCGAATCGCTGACGGCCGCGGGCGCCAAGGGCCAGGCGGACCAGAAATCGGCGCAGGCCTTTCTGGATCGCATGTCGGGCAATCGCGAAGTGGTCGAGACCGATCCCGGCGTCTTTCGCCGCGTGGAGATCACCGGCGATGGATTCAAGGTGTTCCGGCTGACGGCGCTGGTACCGAAAACCGACTTCGACCTTCACATCGCGAAGATGACCTATGAAGAGAATGCATGGCGGAAGCCCGTTCCCTACGGAATGGTCCGATAAGTGAAGAGCGTTCAGTGATCCGTGGCCGATGATCAGCGGTTAGTGGCCGCTGGTTGGTCGTGGTTGGCGGTCAGTCAGTGGCCTTCGACGAGGCGCAGCTCAGATACCTGCCTTGGAATGTTCGGGTACTTGGGCGGGCACGAAGTCGTTCATCACGGCCTGACGCATCAGGTCGGGAGGCAGAATTCCCTGTGCCAGAATGAAATCGTGAAACTTCTTCTGGTCGAAGGTCACGCCCTTGGCGGCAAGCGCCTTCTCGGTCTCGCCGCGCAGCTCGATCAGCCGCGTGTATCCGTAGAAGTAGCTGTTGGCCTGTCCGGGAGAGCGGTAGGTGAAGCGCTCGACTTCTTCCTCGGCGAACGCGTGTGACAGAACCACGTCGTGCTCCAGGATGCGATAAGCGTCATCGGGCGTGACCTTGCCCTGTTGCAGCTCGGGATCGATGAAGGCGCGCGCCGCCCTCAGCAGTCGCAACTGCAAAGAGATGAGCTGCCCATCCAGCGGCATGTAGGGCTTGATGAGGTATTCCGAGTACAGCCCCCAGCCTTCAACGTTGGTGCTGTTGAAGGCGTAACGCACGCGCGCCAGCGAGACGCCGTGCTCCAGCATGGCGTCGAACTGCAACTCGTGACCGGGACGCGCTTCGTGCGCGGTCAGCGTCCAAGCCGCTGCGTCATAGCTGAAGTCGTCGTACTTCAGTTCCTTTTGTCCAGGCGCGGCCGGGATGTTGAGCGGCAACACGAATTCGCCCTTCTGTCCGGTATTGTGGACGAACGGCGGAGGTACCATGTGCGGCGCGGGCTGCTGCGCGGTTTCGGCCGCGGTGGCGATGCGGATCTTTGCCGGCCGGTCGGGCAGACTGACGATCTGCTGCTTCACGATGATGGTTTCGATCTGTTTGAGGCGGTCCTGATAGAACGGCAGGATGGCGTCGCCGACGATCTGTTGCTTCTTCAGCTCGCGGATGACGTCGCGATAGTCGCTCGACGGCAGCTTGCGCTGCTGCGCGATCTGCGCCGCGATGGTTTGCATCTCGCCCTGGATTTGGGTGAAGGCCTGGTGCGCCATGGCCGCGAGCTGGTCCGGCGGAATGTCGATGCCGTAGCCTTCCAGCTCGAGTGCGTACTGCTCCGGCGGCAGCCGGAAATCGGAACGCGCCTTGGGCAGGATGGTGGTGCGCACCCAAGTGTCGTAGTCGGCAAGTTGCGCCTTCAACTGCGCGTAGGGTTGCTGCCAATTCTGCAGACTGTTTTTCTGCATGAGCGCGGCGATGCCCTCGATGTACGCGGAATTGCGCGACATCTCGGTCTCGATTTCCGCTTTGGGCGGATAGATCGCGCCCGGCTTGGACATCTGCTCGATCGCGCGCTGCTTCAGAATTTCCGTGATCGCCGTGTAGCCGGGCTCAAGACCGGCATATTCACGGACGCGCGCGACCGCAGCAGAATGCCGTTCCGCCGGCGTCTGCTCGTCGAGCAGGATTCGCACGCCGCTGAAGACGTATTGGCTGGCGTTGTAGAACGGCACGAGGTGTGCCCGCTGATAATCTTCTCGCCGAAAGTCGAGTCGCACGCGACGGATCACGATGTTGAGGTCCTGCGCGACTTCCTTCGGCTGCTTCTCGGCCGCCGCGGCTTTCAGTTTCGCCAGCACTGCTTCGGTTTCCGCCCGCTCCGCATCCTCGTCGGCCAGCGTCGGCTGGGAAATCTTCGTGTCGTATTGCGCCAATCCCTGTTGCGATCCGAATTCCGGATGGTGTTTGAACGAGATATCGAGCAACAGGTTGGTGTAGCCGTTGCTGATTGCAATCCAATCTTTGTCGGTGCCATTCATAGACGAGGCTGCCTGGTGCACTGGCTGGCTTTGCGCCCCGACGAAACTGCTAAAGAGAACAATTGTGAAAAGCCATCTCAGATGCTCCATTATTTATCCTGCTCCAGAGTCGTTGACCGAGGCTCAACGTTTCTTGCAACCGCCCCTGCCAGTGTTCGAGGCCTTCCTGCATACCGGACAAAGCTTAGCACGCAGTCTGCCTGCGCTCTCTCAAACCGCGCCTGCACTTGCAATCTCTCGTTCTTACTAGAGGTAATCCCCTAGACGCAATAATCCACTCCTCCTCAGATATCTCAAGGAAGCATTGGCTTCGAGCCGTCGCGTTCTAGGAAGTATCCATTTGACGGAGTCTTCCGCGAAATCTCATGCTATATTGTGCCGGCCGCGACCGTCGCTTTAGCCCTGTAATCTCTTATCTGCCTGCCGGCGTCTGCGATCTCTAGTAGGCCTACCGCTTCGTGCACAGTCCTTGCCTTTCTACTACCGCCGGTAGTCGGCCATTTTGTACCGAAGGCTCATAAAACTCGCGCCTTCTATTTGGCGCTCCATCTATAAATATAGTTGCAACTAATCTTGACGGAGCTGCCGTCTTGTGAAATATTCGCTGCGCACAGTCCAAGGCCAGTATGAGAAAACGGCCTAAGTAGTTTGTTCGCGTCCGGTGACACCTTGTTGTCGGTCAAGATTCACCTACAGCACCATACATATATATCCCTTACATTTTTCCGCTCCTCCGCACTACTGGCCAGCAGTGCTGGGATACGGAGAACACGCATGGGTCTATTACTATCTACGCGATTGATCATTCATCTGTGTTTGGTTCTTGCTGTGCTCTTGCACTTTGGGATTATGCAATCTGCCTATGCGTCCTCTGGAGGAGAAATTTCTGGAACAGTCAGAGACCCAAGCGGGGCAGTTGTCGTGGACGCCATTGTGGCCGCCACAAATGCAGATACAGGTGTCAGCAGAACCACCAGGACCAATAACTCAGGGAGCTACGCGATAGCAGGTTTACCCATTGGACGATACTCAGTAGACATAACCGCCGACGGCTTCAAGTCATATCGTCGCACCAACATTGTAGTCGACGTAAATGACGCCCTCCTGGTCGACGCCGTGCTAGACATCGGACAGCCTTCGTCAACGGTAACCGTGAATGGCTTACTGAACCAGATTGAGTCCGCGAATACGCAGCTAGGTGAGGTACTCAGGAGTGCGCAGATTTTAGCTATGCCGCTGAATGGGCGGAGCTATACCGATCTTCTCGCCCTGCAACCTGGAGTCGCCCCGGCAACGACCATCACTTCCCTCACCGTGCAGGGCCTTGGCCAAAGCGTATTTTCGCCATCGGGGAATCTCAATCCAGGCATTCTTTCTATCCAGGGACAGCGCGAATCCGCAAATGGGTTCACAGTAAACGGCGCCGACGCAGAGGAGACGGGCAGCATGGCTGCGGCCATCATTCCTAACCTCGACTCAATCGCCGAGTTCCGCATCCTTTCCTCCAACTTCGACGCCGAATACGGCCGCTATACTGGAGGGTTGATTAATGTCGTGACCAAGTCCGGCACTAACGATTTTCACGGCGACCTTTTTGAGTTCTTTCGCAACACGGATCTAGACGCACGCAACTATTTCTCTCCTACCCGCGGTAAATTTAATCAGAATCAGTTCGGTGGAACCCTGGGCGGGCCGATTGTGCACGACAAGATCTTGTTCTTTGTAGATTATCAGGGGACCCGGCTGGTCCAGGGCACTGACACCGGCCTCATACCCGTGCCGACGCAGCTCGAGCGGACGGGGGACTTTATAAACCAGGCAAGCTATCTTACCGGCGTAGTCAGCGGACCATACTGGGCCAGCATGCTGAGCAATAAACTTGGCTATCCTGTAACCGTAGGCGAGCCGTATTACACGTCCGGCTGCACCAATGGCACGCAGTGCGTTCTGCCCAATGCCACGATACCTCAGACGGCGTGGTCGGCTCCGGCGATCAACCTGTTGAAATACATTCCGGGACCAAATGCGGGCACCTCTACGTTTTCTACATCCTCCTACAACGATGTGTTGAACGACAACAAGTTCGGGCAACGTCTGGACTTCATTAAATCCTGGGGTACTATATTTGAATATTATTCCTGGGATAATTACTCGGAGGACAACCCGTACCCGACGGCTCAGGGAGGGGCGAATGTTCCGGGATTTAACGGCTTTGATACCGGTCAGGCACAGCTGGCTGTCTTCGGCGTCACCAGGACTTTCGGAAGTAGTGCGGTCAATGAATTTCGTGCCAGCTATACGCGCGCTGCCAACGACCTTGGCCAGCCCTCTGGAGGCCTGGGCGTCTCCCTGGCATCGCAAGGCTTTGTTACCGGCCAAGGCACATTAGGGATCGTACCGCTATCTCCCCAAACCGAAGGTATAGAAAATATATTCTTCAATAACTTTACGATTGGATCGGTTCCAGATCGGTTCTATCAAATCAATGACGATTACGAGATCGCCGATAATTACTCTAAGATCGTCGGCACACATGCCATTAGATTTGGCGGTCAAATAGACTACGACCAGATCAACACGTACCCATTTGCCGATCTGAATGGCAGCTTCAACTTTTATGGGACCGAGACGGGCATTGATTTCGCTGACTTCCTGTTAGGTATTCCCAGCCAGTACACGCAAAACGATCTACGCCCCTTTTATCCGCGCAACAAGTATTTTGGGCTCTATGGGCAAGACACCTGGCGGATAACACAGAACCTCACCCTGAATTACGGTCTGCGATGGGACCATATCGAACCCTGGTACGAAAAATACAATAACGCTATAACCTTTGTCCCAGGCGAGCAGTCCATCGTATTTCCCACGGCACCGACGGGTATCGTATATCCGGGAGACCCCGGCGTCTCCAGGACCTTGGCTCCCGCCGGAAATCTCAATTTTGCTCCGCGCCTCGGCCTCGCCTTCTCTCCTGATGCGCCACGCGATGCATTCCTCGGAAAATTGTTCGGAGGAGCCGGCAACACAAGCATCAGAGCCGGATTCGGTATTTTCTATTCGGTGATTCCGGGCGAGACGCTCGGCTTGATCAGCGACAACGCGCCCTACGGCTTCACTTATACCAGCCCTGCTCCACCGCTGTTCGCCACGCCATTTATCGATGCCGGCACAGGAAACATTGAGGGCCAACGGTTTCCAGCTAACCTGGCGCCGCTGAACGTCTCGCCGAGCAATCCCGATCCAAACATCGACTTCTCGCAGTTCGAACCCATCGGTGCGATTCCAGGTTATCAGCCTACCAATACGACGCCCTATACCGAATCTTATATGTTGTCGCTACAGAGGCAGATAGGCTCTAATATCGTAGCCACCGTGAGCTATGTCGGTAATCAGGCCCATCATTTGCTTGTGTTGGAGGCGGCAAATCCGGGCAATCCGGCATTATGTCTCAGTTTGAGCCAGCCTAGCGAAGTGGCGTCAGGGTCGCCTACCTGCGGTCCATTTGGCGAGAACACAGTTTACACCACTGCCTCCGGCACCATCGTTAACGGAACTCGCGGCCCCTTGGGTCCGTCATTTGGCAGCGTCAGCTACCAGGCCACAGCTGGTAATTCGAACTACAACGCGCTTGAATTCAGCGTCCAACGTGTCAAAGGTCCTCTGCAGTTGTCTTTGAGCTATACCTACAGCAAGGCGATTGACCAAGCTTCAAATTTCGGCGATCAGATCGATCCATTTGATCCCAGCCTGACTCGCGGACTGTCTTCCTTCGACATGAGGCACAATTTTGTTGCCAGCTACACGTATAATCTTCCCTTGGCAAATCTCTTCCGAGCCAGCAACCGCTGGACGAATGGCTGGTCGCTGTCAGGCATCACTCGCCTGAGCACTGGATTTCCTGTCACCTTCTATAACTATGAAGATACTTCCCTGCTTGGAACACAGGGTAATGGCATTAACAATCTCGCGGTGGATGGACTTGAGTATACCGGCGGCGATCTCGCCTTGAACACGAATCCGCGCAATGGACAACCTTATTTCAATACTTCCTTGTTCAGCTTGCCTCCGCTGGGATCGCCGGGCAATACCGGGCGTCGCTTTTTCTCTGGGCCGGGAATGGAAAACTTTGATTTCGCGTTGCAGAAGAATACGGCCATTGGGGAGTCGAAAACTCTGGAACTGCGGATGGAAGCTTTCAACGCTTTCAACCATGCTGAATTCTTCGGTCCATCCTCAGTTGACGGTAATATCAGCAGCCCCACCTTCGGCCAAGTTGTCAACGCTGCGCCGCCGCGGCTGGTGCAGATCGCACTTAAAATTTTGTTCTAAATTGTCGCCAATACTCGGGTGAGCGCCGCCGCAGGTTTATTCGGAGTGCGTTTGTAGCCGCACGGCCGAACTTCTCAGGGACTTGTAATCTCCTTAGTTGACCCAGTCTGGTTGGGACGAAAGCACATTTGGTCCGCGGCACCTTCGTCACGTTTTCCAGTTTGCCGGTCCTCGATCAACGCACCGGGCTAGAACCTGATGACCCGAACTAAGAGTCCGGCGAGACCAGCGCCAACCAGAGGACCAATCACTGGAATGCCGGCGTACCCCCAATCGGAGCTCCCTTTGCCGTCAAGCGGCAGGATCGCGTGCGCAATGCGCGGCCCAAGGTCGCGTGCGGGATTGATCGCGTATCCGGTTGTTCCGCCGAGCGAGAGCCCGATACCCCACACCAGCGCGGCCACGAGATAGGGACCGAGTCCTGCCGCGATCCCGTTGGCCGCGACTTCCTTCGAGAAGATCGTAGCCACACCAAACATCAGTACGAATGTGCCGATGACTTCGCTGACGAAATTCCAAAACAGGTTGCGAATTGCCGGCTCCGTGCAAAATGTCAGCAGCTTCAACGTTGGATCTGGCGTTTCCTTCCAATGTGGGCGGAAATGCAGCCATACCAGTACTGCACCAACAAACGCGCCCAGCATCTCTGCCGTAATGTAAGGCGCTAGCTTTGAATAGTCACCGGTGGAGACGGCAAACCCAACGGCCACCGCCGGGTTGATGTCCGCATCCTTGCTGCCACATGCGATCGCTACAAAGACACCGGCCATGACGGCGAAGGCCCAGCCGCTGGTAATCACCATCCAGCCGGCGTTTTCCGCCTTCGACCTTTTGAGCAGGACGCTCGCAACCACGCCGTCGCCCAAGAGAATTAATACCAACGTTCCCATGAACTCTCCGAAGAATGGCGAAGTCATTTCCTTCTCCTTCGTTTTAGTGCATAGTTATTTGCTGACCGGCTGGGCTGCAGGCTTCGCCGTTTTAGCCGACTCGGGCGTCGAGGGCTCCAGCCAATCGAAGGACCGGGTTACCGCTTTCTTCCACATCCGATAAGTGGCTTCTCGGAGATCCTCTGCCATGTGCGGTTTCCAGGTGTGATCCACAGCCCAGTTGGCGCGGAGCTCGTCCAGGTCTTTGAAGAAGCCGACGGCCAAGCCGGCCGCGTAGGCGGAGCCCAGGGCGGTCGTCTCCTGCACGACAGGTCTGACAACGTCGCGATTCAGAATGTCGGCCTGAAACTGCATGAGCAGGTCGTCCTGCACCATACCGCCGTCAGTGCGCAGGACATCGAGCGCGATTCCCGAATCCTTCTCCATCGCTTCGACCACCTCACGCGTCTGAAAGGCGGTCGCTTCCAGGGCGGCGCGCGCCAGGTGACCCTTGTTGGCGTAACGCGTTAAACCGGTGATCACGCCGCGGGCTGACGTTTTCCAGTAAGGCGCATACAAACCCGAGAATGCCGGAACGAAATAAACGCCGCCGTTATCTTTCACCGTGCGCGCGAGCGTCTCGATGTCAGCGCTTTGGGTAATGAGTCCGAGGTTGTCGCGAAGCCATTGCACCAGCGCGCCTGTAATCGCAATACTGCCTTCGAGCGCATAGTTGGCGGGTTGGTCTCCGAGCTTATTGGCCACGGTCGTAATCAGACCGAATCGCGATTGCACCGGCTCGCGGCCGGTATTCATCAGCAGGAAGTTGCCGGTGCCATAGGTATTCTTGGCTTCGCCCGGCTTGAAGCAGGTCTGGCCAAAGAGTGCTGCCTGTTGATCGCCCAGAACCCCGGCGAGAGGAACGTCCTTGACCGCCTCAACCTGAACGTTGCCATAGGTCTCACTGCTGGAGCGGATTTCCGGAAGCATTTGCCGCGGGATTCCGTATAGCGTCAGCATCTCCTCGTCCCAGGCCAGGGTTTTAAGGTCCATCAGCTGCGTGCGGCTGGCATTGGTCACATCTGTAACGTGGATTCCGCCCTTAACCCCTCCTGTCAACTTCCATATAAGAAAACTATCGATGTTGCCGAAGAGAACGTCGCCAGCCTCAGCCTGCTCGCGAACTCCACGGACATTGTTCAAAACCCATCGAATCTTGAGTCCGCTGAAGTAGGCAGCAAGAGGAAGGCCCGTCTTCTTGCGGAACCGGTCTTGTCCGCCATCGCGTGTGAACTCCGCGACCGCATCCTCAACGCGTGCGTCTTGCCAGACGATCGCGTTATAGACTGGCTTGCCGGTCTTCCGGTTCCAAACAATGGTCGTCTCGCGCTGGTTGGTGATGCCGATGGCTGCGAGGTCCTTGGGCCGCAGCGCTCGTTGTTGCATCGCTTCCGCCATGACGTCCTGTGTACGCCGCCAGATCTCCTCGGGATCGTGTTCGACCCAGCCCGGCTGGGGATAGATCTGCTCGTGCTCCTTCTGCGCAACAGATACGATGCGGCCGGTCTTGTCGAACACCATGAAGCGAGTGCTGGTGGTTCCTTGATCGATTGCCCCGATATAGCTAGACACAGCAGATCCTCCTGTCGTTTCTGGGTAGACTCGGGTCGACTCATGCCGCAGAGTTCTTCGTTTCCTGGGGCGACAGTCCAGCCAGCTGCATATAGCGGTTGAGCTTGTCGATGTATTGCTGGGCTTCCGATTGCGCAGCCTCGGCTGGCCATCCCAGCTCCCCGGCTAGAATTGACGCCGTGACCGGCGCAGCGGCAATTGCGGACCGCCAGCTATAGAGCTGCAGCCCGAGCCGGCGGAAGAGAACGTCCTCGACGGTTATGGCCATTTCGTGTCGCGCGCAGTACGCGACTTCGGCACGAATCGGAGCCAGGCCTTCGACGAGCGGCTTGGCAAGGTCCTTATCGCTTGCGTCCAGCGCCAGGACCTCCGGTGCCTTGGTACCGAACTTCATCGCCAAATGTTTGGCGGTTTCTTCCGATATGCCGTCCACGGCAGCCAGCGTGGTCCAGTACGTGGGCGTATAGCCGTCGCCACCCCAGAGAACGTGCTCGCGCGTAGGCGATTCCGTGACCGGCTCGCCGAGATACTTCTGGACGGCATTCACCGTGTCCTCACCCATGGCGCGATGCGTCGTCCACTTTCCGCCCATCATGCTGATCAATCCGCTCCGCGAATCGACCTCGAGCACATCGTCGCGCACCAGCTTCTTGGTATCGCGGTCATCTCCGGAGCTAACCAGCGGCCGTGCTCCAGCTATCCCGCTTACCACCTGGTCGGCGGTGGCGGGAGTTTTGAGGTAGCGATTCAGGTGGTCCAACAGGTAGTCGATCTCTTCCTTGGTAACGTAGAGTTCGTCGTCGCTCTTGACCTCTTGTTCGGTAGTGCCGACCAAAAGTCGTCCCATCCATGGCACCGCAAACAGTACGCGGCCGTCGTCCGTCTTCGGAATTAGCAAAGCATCCTTGCTGGGCATCACATCCATCGGGAAAAGGATGTGAACACCCTTGCTGGGTCGCATCCGCGCATTCAGCTCGGGATTGGCAAGCTGCCGCAAGCTATCGGAATGCGGACCAGTGGCATTCACAAACGCCCGAGCACTCACCTTAAAGGTGCGCTGGGTGCGCTGGT
>Ga0335072_10017497_pt1 | contig 10134 bp, 9 predicted proteins | sample Lox_Sample_21_FD_206725 | JGI IMG/M metagenome (GOLD analysis project Ga0335072, IMG submission 206725) | Soil microbial communities from Loxahatchee National Wildlife Refuge, Florida, United States - Lox_Sample_2.1 | ecosystem: Environmental > Terrestrial > Soil > Wetlands | place: USA: Florida...
GCGCCCAGCCGGCTGGCGCCCAGTACCTGCTGGATGTTCTTGCCGTCATGCGGCTCGAGCACCACGAACCCGACGTCGAAGTCCGGATCGGACGAGCTCGCCCATTGCGGCGCCACGATCAGTTTCGTCGGCGTCCACACCCCGAACGGCTCCCGGCCGTCGCGGTAGTCCGGGATGAACACGATGTCGCTGTCGTAACCGCTGCTTCCCTTGCCGCCGTTAATGCAGTGCGCCGCGGCAGGTTCAGATCGTGAGCAGGAACGGCAGGGCGTCGAGCAGCCGGGCACCACCAGCAACGTGCCCGCGACGGCGGCCGCGCAGAGCCGGCTCAGGCCGAGCCTGAAACGCAAGGTCACCGTCCCGCCACCCCTCCGCCGACAGCAAGACATGGGCTAACCGCACCACGAATTTACTGTCGGTGAGATTCCGGCTACATCTTGGGGTCGGCGGGCCCGTCGAGCGGTAGCTTGAGCAGGGCGTTCTCGACAACCTCGGTCAGCGCCGGGTGAATCCAGTACTGGCCGCGGGCCATGCTGGCGACGCTCTGCCCGGACGACATGGCCTGGATCAGCGGCTGGATCAGCAGGGAGGCCTGGTAGCCCATGATGTGGGCGCCGAGCAGCCTGCCGGTCGCGGGATCGGCGTACAGCCGGCAGAATCCGCTGGTGTCCTGCAGGGCCCATCCGTAGGCGGTGTCGTGGTACGGCTGGGTGGCCTGCACAAAGGGCCTTTTGCCGGCCAGATCCTGCAGGCGGGCGCCGACCGTCGCGATCTCCGGGTCGGTGAACACGGCGGCGGGCACCCAGTCATGCTGGAACCGGCGCAGGTCGCGCGGATGCGCCAGGTTGTGCGCGACCGTCCTGGCCTCGGAGTTGGCGACGTGCTTGAGCTCGAACGGCGAGCTGGCGTCGCCGATGGACCAGATCCCGTCGGCGGTCGTCCGGCCGTGCTCGTCCACCTGCACGCGCCCGTCGTCCCTGAGCTTGACTCCGGCCAGTTCCAGGCCCAGGTCATCGGTGTTGGGCTGGCGCCCCGCGGCCACCAGCAGCAGGTCGCCCGCCACCGTGGTGCCGTCGTCGAGGACGACGGCCGCCCCGCCCGCGCCATGCCGGTGCACGGCGGCGATCTTCGCGCCCAGGCGGACGTCCCAGCGCTGGCTGGCAAGCGCGGTGAAACGGTCCGAGAGGTCGGCATCGAGCGTGTCGAGCAACGCGTCGGCCTTGTTGACAACGTGAATGCCGACCCCGAGGCCGGAGAATATGTGGGCGAACTCGGCCGCGACGGAGCCGCCGCCGACGATGACCATGCTGGCGGGGAGCTGATCGATCCGCATGATCGTGTCCGAGGTCCAGAAGTCGACGCCGGCGTCGGCTATCGCCGGGGGGATCGTCGGCCGCGACCCGGTCGCGACCACGATGCGGTCGGCGGTGATGGCGGTCGTGCCGTCGATGACCAGCTCATGCGGGCCGGCGAAGCGAGCCCGGCCCTCGAACAGCGTCACGTGGCCCGCCTCCGCCCGGTGACGGCGGCCGGCGGCCGAGATCCGGTCGATCTTGGAGAACGTCCGGTCCCGAATCGACGGCCAGTCCACCCCCGTCACGTCGGCGTCGACGCCGAACGCGGCCGCGGTGCGGGCCCGGTCCGCCACGTCAGCCGTGCGCACCAGGATCTTGCTCGGTATGCAGCCCCGGTTAAGGCAGGTCCCGCCGAAGACGCCGGCCTCGATGAGCGCGACCCGACCCTGGGCGTCGTCGTCCGGCACGATGTTGTTACCGGAACCGGACCCGATGATGGCCAGTGAAAAATGCTGCACCTTCGCATCGTAGGCGCTGGTGACGGCGGCTACGGCTTTCTGCCGATGCCGCAGTAGCAGCTCAGGCCGGATCCGTCGGCGGTCGGCGCGGTCGGCGAACCCCGCCACTGGGCGAGCGGTTGCAGGCCGGCGCCGGTCATCTCCGTCCCGTCGAACAACCGGGCCACCGTCGCCCCGTCCCGAGGCGGGATCGTGAGCGATGAGGTGGCGTTGTAGCTGCGCGCCATCGCCGCCGCCGTCTCGGGCTCGATGTCGCTGGCGGCATGCGCGATGACGAGGTAGCTGCCGGGGGCGAGATCGGCCACGATCCGGGAGATCAGCCGGTGCGGGTGCTCCGCGTCGAGCAGGAAGTGCACCACCGCGATCAGCACGACCGCGATCGGCTGGCTGAAATCGAGGGTCCGCCGCGCGCCGGCCGAGATCGTCACCCAGTCCCGCAGGTCGGCCTGGATGTGCGTGTTGTCGGCGGTGGGCAGCCCGGTTCCGATGTCAAGGAACTGGCGGACGCCCGCGGCCGACAGCTCGCACGCTCCTTCAGCACTGCGCTGCCCGCGCTGTACCCGGATGTTTCGGGCAAAGACTATCTTGCCGTCAGCTGGTGATGAAGGCCGGTTTTCCCTGCGGGAGCCGGGGTGGCAGCGGTCCAGTCACCCCGGCTCGCTCTGGTCGGCTAGGGGATAAGCGCGTGCAGGCCGTGCAGGATGACGAGCAAGGCGTCGACGAGCAGAAACATGAAGCCGATGATGAGCCCGGCGATGGTGATCTTGAGGATCGCCCGCCAGAAGAAGGCCACGACGACCGCGGCGATGATTATCAGGACGAGCGTTGGATCCGGCCCTTGTGGGGCCGAGGCGAGTGCCAGCATGTTGGCTCCCGTGGCGAACGACGCATGATGCAGCTACTGACGTGTAAGCGTCGGCTTGCTAGCATCGATGCATCACGATCAATGAGACTCGTGGACTTTGATCCGTGATCCGCCGGGCCGATGTCGCTACACGTCGGCCCGGTTTCATTTCCCCTGGGCAAGGGCGAGCGATGCCGCATGCGGGGGGCCCCTGCAGTCCGGCAGAGCGAATAGGAGCCGGGCGCCGCGCCCTTCCCTCCGGTTGTTATTGCGCATCCGCTAGGCCACCCCCTAAGCCACTGCCCTTAAGTTCTCGGACTTGTGTCTGCTTTCGGCAGGTTCGACGGGACGATCGTGAGGTCGTAGGTGGCTTCCTCGGTTGGCAGTTTCGATCGTTCGGCGGTGGTTCTTCCGGAGGTTCGCTTTCTGTTTTGCCTGTTCAGCGGCTGGGCCTCGATCGCGGCCGTGAGCTGTCCGAGCGGGTCGCCGCTGCCGGACGGGCGCTGTCCGCAATGGCGGCAGCAGACGTCGGCGGCAACGTGGTCGCGGACGAGGGACAGCACGGCGGTGAACGAGACGGCGGCGATACTGGTCCCGGCTGCGGCGGCGGCCCGGGCGGCCATGGCCGCGATCATGTTGTGCACGAGGAGCAGCGCCCAGGCTTCCTGCCTGGCCAGGGCTGCCGACCGGCCGCGCAGTTCGCGGCCGGCGCCGCGGACTGTCTTCTTCAAATGAAGAAAAGCGGTTTCCACCTGCCATCTCGCTGCGTAAAGAGCCGCGATCTCCGCTGCGGGGAAGGCACCGGGGTCCAGCAGCGTGGTCAGCACGCGGATCGCGGCGGTCTTGGTCCTGCCGCGGCGGGTGCGGGTCACGATCGTGAAGCAGACGAGCCGGGCAACGGTGTCCTTCAGCCTGGCCAAGGTCCCGTCGCCGGCGTCGCGCCTGCGTTTCCCCAGCATGTTGCCGCTTTCGCGGAGCAAGACCAGTTCCGATCCGTCTTTCAGCGTCCTGAGCCGGCGGAACGGGACGGAGCGGGCGGCGTTCTTCACCCGCCACAGCAAGTGCGCGCCGGTCGCGGAGAAGCGGACCCAGCGGTCCATGGAGAAGAAGCCGCGGTCGGCGAGGCTGAGCTGCCCGGGGCCGAGGGCGCCTTCGAGCTGGTCGGCGAGGGCGTTCTCGCCATCGTGGTAGCCGCCGGCCGCGGCGGCCTTCCACCGCATCGTCCCTGCCTGCAGCAGCGCGACCAGCCGCAGCTTCGGGTGCTTCCCGCCCTCCGGGACGCCGAACTCCGCGGCCAGCTCCGGGCAGTTGAACAGGTCCAGGGTGGTGCCGTCGAAGATGACCAGCTCCAGGCCGAACGCGGTCCCGCCCTCCGCCAGCGGGACGTCGCCCCGCGCCGCGTCGAGCTCGAAGGCCCGGCGCATCGGCTGCTCGCCGAGCCGGGCGCGGCCCTGCGAGAATGCGGGGCCGGTCGGGACCGGCGTGCCCGGCCGGACCCGCGTCCCGGGCATCGAGAACGCCCTGGCCAGGACCATGTCATAGCCCTGACCGGGGAAAAGAGCGCCTACTGCCACGCACAGCAGGGTCATCTCCGCGTTCAGCGCCCGCTCGAGCAGGTGCCCGTGGCCGCCCTCTGCCGCAGCCCGGCCGATCGTCCCGGATGCCAGCAGCTCGCCGATCAGCCCGTCCCGGCGCAGCTCGCCAAGCCAGTCCTCGTCGTCCCACAGCCCCGGCCCGGCAGCGATCCTGGCCGCGAGCGCCCCGCTTCCCGGTTCCGGCCCGTCACCCTGGCCAGCGGAAACAGCGGACGGCACGGGAACGAGCATGGCAAAATGAGCGCACAACGAAGCTCCTGCGGAAGATGTGATGATTCGACACCACACGTCCTACCAGGGGCTTCGTTGCATTCTCCCGGCCTTCCCCGCCCCGCTGCCGCATCGTGACCAGTCGGCAACACTCCACCCAAAAACAGACACCAAGCCTAAAAAGTCCGAGAACTTAAGGGCAGTGCCCCCTAAGCTGATGCCTTAGTTCTGCTCTAATGGGCTCTACTAAAATCTACTGAACTCTAGTAGAGTTGTGAGAACTTCAGTGAAGCGCTGTGTAATTAGGGTAATTACCGCAATCTCGCATCGTCAACCGTTACCAAGCCGACTTATTTCCGTGCCCCTGGAGGTGAGTAGTCGTGCACCCCGCTCCGCCTGCGCTTCTCGGACTGGCGCATCGTCTGCGTTACCTCCGGACAGACCGCTGGCCGGACGGCAAGCTGACTCAGTCCGCGCTCGCCAAGGCCCTCGGGAAAGAAGTACGGCTGTCCCCCGCGACCGTCGCGTCGTGGGAAAGCAAGACCGCCCCAAAGCTGCCGCCTCGCGAGAGGGTGGAGGCATACGCCCAGTTCTTCGCCACCCGCCGGTCGCTGGAGCCCGAACCGGCGCTGCTGCCCCTCGACAGCTTCACCCCGCAGGAGCACGCGGACTACCTCATATTGCAGGCCGAACTGCTCCGGCTTCATGACGCCGCGCGCGGGGGCGGGGCCCCGGAAGCGCCGTTCCTGGCCAGGCAGTCATGGCATTTCACCGACAGCGGGCCGCTGACGCTCGTCTGCGCCCAGCTTCCCAGGCAGGAGGTATCGTCCCTCGCCGAACTTGGCAACCCGAACTACACGCAACTGCTGGGTTTCGGCGACCTGGACGCGATGGTAGAACTGCATGGTCACGTCCGTGCGGAGAACCCGAGTATGGAAGTCTTCTACAAGGCCGCTCCGGAGGTGAAGGCCGATGACCTCTCCGGGCATGTGGTGATCATCGGCGGTATCGGCTGGAACGACGTCACGCGACGGCTTATCGACCTGAGCCGGCTGCCGGTCCGGCAGGAAGAGGACCCTGATGTGACGACGGGTGAGATCTTCCTGACCGAGGCTGATGGCGGGCGGCCAACGAGATACTTGCCGCAGTGGTCGCCCGAGACGAAAAAGCTTATGGAGGACGTTGGCCTGCTCGTCAGGTTGCCCAATCCGCTGAACTCCGGCCGCACGATCACTATGTGCAACGGAATTCACAGCCGTGGCGTGCTTGGTGCCGTGCGCACGCTAACCGATGCACGGTTGCGCGAAAAGAACGAACAGTACATATCCCAGAATTTCCCGGAAAATCAATTCGGCATCCTCATGCGGGTGCAGGTCATCGGGGGAGAAACGTTGACACCTGATTTCAATACTGAAGGAACGGTGCTCTACCAGTGGCCGGTTAAGGCCTAAGCGTGCCCGATCTAGGAGGCGAAGGCGTCCTCCAATATCCCACCCACGCCGAGCTGATCGAATCTAGTTGCCCGTCCGCGCCGTCCGCGCCGTCCGCGCCGCCGGCCCGCGCCGGCCTCGACGCGATCATCGTGCCGGCGTCCAGGCCAGCGGAAAACCTCGAAACCGCGGTCAAGCTGGCCACGGAAACAGACGCCCGGCTAATTGTCTTGTGCAGCTTCCGTACGCACGCGGACGACGTCCGGGCCCTGCTGGCGAAGCACAGGCTGCGGGATCCGGCCGTCGTGGAGATGCCGGAAGAATGCAACGGCTGGATCCTCAGAGACTTCAAGACCACGGAATGGGTCCACCACGGCCCGGGTAAAGGCGTCTGCGGCGCCCGCAACAGCGACCTGAGCATGAAGCGAAATTCCGGGCTGCTTCTCGCGCGCCTACTCGGCTGGGAGCGCATCTTCTTCATAGACGACGACATCAGGGCGGTCTCGGCCGACACGGTGCTCAGCACGGTATCCTTGCTGGGCTCCGGTGGCCACAGCTACCGAACGGCGGGAATGTCGGTCCAAAAGTACCCTGACAATTCGGTCGTGTGTCATGCGCGGCGGGCAGTCGGCGCATTTCAGGGTGTCTTCGTCAGCGGGTCGGCGCTCGCAGTGGACTGCCGGGTGCCGTTCGATTTCTTCCCCGATCTCTACAACGAGGATTGGTTGTTCTTCTACCGCGATGCCGCCGAGGAGAGCCTGGCGACCGGCGGATCGCTAGCCGAGCAGCTCGCATACGATCCGTTCGCAGACCCCCAGCGGGCCGCGGGCCAGGAGTTCGGCGACGTAATCGCCGAAGGGCTCTACGCCCTGCTGCATTGCGGTCTCGGCCGTGAGTCCGCCGACGAGGAGTACTGGAACCGGTTCCTCGAACAGCGCGGCTGCGTGCTCGACGGCGTTAGCACGCTGCTGCCGAATGCGCGACCCGAACTGCGGGGGGAGATAAGCAAGGCGATCGGCGCCGCTCGTCAGGTGCTCCGGGAGATAACCGCCACGATGTGCGTGGACTACCTGGCTGCCTGGCAAGAGGACCTGGAACGGTGGGGCAAGCTGCTCGCGGACCTTCCGCCCGCGTCATCGATCGAGGAGGCGCTGAGCATCATCGGGATCAGTTAGTCCGCCTCCCCGCCTGGATCACCGGACACATCGGACATAGGCTCTTGTCGAAGGAACGCAGGGTCAGGGAGCAAGGGGCTGTTCCGCTGACCGGACGTGGCTGCTGAGACGGAGCGCGGATGGCGGGGAACCGGTCGCAGGTTCCCTCGATGCTCCCCTTGCTCGCCTTTGTGTGCGCCCTGGTCCTGGTGGACACGGTCTTCTTCTCTGCCCTCACCCCGCTGCTTCCGCACTACACGCAGACGGCCGGGCTGACCAAGGCCGGAGCAGGCGTGCTGGTCGCCTGCTATCCGGCCGGGACGCTCGTCGGGTCGCTGCCGGGCGGGATGCTGGTTGCCCGTTTCGGCGAGCGTCGGGTCGCGCTGCTGGGACTTGGCCTGATGAGCGCGGCGACGCTGGCCTTCGGCTGGACGCACAGCGCCTCGGTCCTTGACGCCGCCCGGTTCGTTCAGGGGCTCGGCGGCGCCTGCACGTGGGCGGCGGGCCTGGCCTGGCTCTCCGCCAGCGCCCCGGACGAGAGGCGCGGCGAGCTGCTCGGCACGGCGATGGGCGCCGCGGTCGTGGGAGCGCTGTTCGGCCCGGTCGTCGGCTGGGCGGCCATCCAGCTCGGCACCGGGCCCGCGTTCTCCGCCGCCTCCGTCGCCGGGGCGGCGCTGATGCTGGCCGCATTCGCGGTTCCGTCGCCGAGGCCAGACGGATCCCAGGCACTGCGCGAGGTGCTGCCCGCACTCCGCGATCCCCGGCTGGCCAATGGCATGTGGCTGATGGCGCTGGCAGGCATCGCCTTCGGCGTGGTGGACGTGCTGGCTCCGCTGCGGCTGTCCCGGCTGGGCGCAGGCAGCACGATCATCGCGGCCACGTTCCTGTGCGGGGCTGTCATCGAGTCGTGCGTGTCACCGATCGCAGGGAGGTTCAGCGACCGCTTCGGGGCTCGGCGGCCGGTGCTGATCGGCCTCGGGGCGGGGACGCTGTTCGGCCTCCTGGTATGGCTGCCCGACAGCGTGCCCTGGCTTGTCGCGGTGCTGGTGTTCGGGATGCCGTTCTTCGGCTCGCTCTATACCCCCGCGGCCGCCATGGTCAGCGAGAGCGCGCAGGACCAGAAGCTCAATCACGGCATCGCGTTCGCGCTGACGAACCTCACCTGGGCCGCCGGGCAGGCCATCGCGGCGTCGGCGAGCGGTGCGCTGGCCGAGGCCACCTCCGATGTGGTCCCGTACCTGCTGCTTGGCGCGGCCTGTCTGGCGACGCTGTGCGGCATGCTCAGGACCCGGCCCGCCGAGCTACCCGATTTCTCGCCCGAGGCCGACTGACGCGCGCTCGGCGCTAGCCGTTCACCGGCCCGACCGAGCTGCAGACCGGCCCGCACCATCTCGACCTTGTGCACTACGGGGCGACCTTCGACGGCCGCGACCTCGAGCTCACCTCGCGCGAGTTCGAGTTCCTCGCCTACCTGGCCAGGAACGCGGGCAAGGTCTGCACCCGGCGGATGATCCTGGAGAACGTCTGCGGCCCGGGCTACGCCGGCGAGCTGGACTACCTCAAGGTCTACGCCTACCGGATCAGGCGCAAGCTCGGCGGCGAGGACGGGCGGTTCCTGCAGAGCGACCCGTCGATCGGCTACCGGCTGGCCTGGCGCGACTGGGGCCACCAGATCGACGGCAACCGGCTCTGGTTCGGCAACCTGACCGTGACCGGGTTCAACTCGGGCAGCTACATCCCCGCGCACCCGCAGGAGATCCGGCCGGGCGCCGAGGCCGCCCTGGCGGCCGTAGCGGCCGGACTGGGGGAGACCGAGATCGACGCGCTCCCGTTCTCGGGGGCGGTGACCGCCCACCAGCGGATGGAGAGCCGCGAGCTCAACGGCCGAATTGTCCTTACGCCTAACGCACGGCCATAACTGATCTCACGCCTTCGGGGCGGTTGTGCTGCCTATCAGGCGCCGTCGGCCTGGAGCTGGGAACGGTACCAGCCGATCTTCTCCTGCAGGTGCGCGTGCTCCGCCTTTAGCGCGGCGATGCGCTGCCTGACCTCCTCGTCGTGCTCGACCAGAAGGGCCAGCCGGTCGGCCATGGTGGGCTCGCCGCAGCGGGCGAGCTCGGCGTAGCGACGCATCTGCGCGATCGGCATCCCGGTGTCGCGCAGGCAGCGCAGCACGCCCAGCCACTCCAGGTCCTCGTCGCGGAAGCGGCGGTGGCCGCTGGGCGCGCGGCCGATGTCGTCGAGCAGGCCGATCCGCTCGTAGTAGCGCAGCGTGTCGAGGCTGAAGCCGGACTGCTCGGCGGCCTGGCTGGGGGAGATGCTGCCGGTCATAGGTCCCGATCATGACATCTGGAGTGCGCTCCAGGTCAAGGGAATGAAACGGACCGGGGCTCAGTGGAGTCGTCCACAGGCGCCCCGGTCCGTTCCAGATCATGGTTGGGACTTGGACTTTCTTACGGCGCTGAGCCCTTCGCTCAGCTGTAGCTGGTCAGATCGGCCACCGTGCTGCTGGAGTTGACGGTGCCGCCGGTGCCGTTGATGATGTGCTCGATCGTTCCGGTGCCGCCGAGCGAGACCGTGACCATGTCGTTCCACTGCACCCCGGACGAGGTCGGCGAGGTGAGCGCGTTCGCGCTGACCACGCTCGGGGTCACGTCGAAGTAGCAGTACACGCCCAGGCCGTAGGCCTTGAAGCTGGTCACGCCGCTGGCGACGGCGATCGAGGGATAGCCGTCGGAGGATCCGTCCATCCAGGCCGACTGGCTGGGCGGGTCGTAGGGCATCTCGCTCTGGTAGAAGTAGTCGGCGCCGCCGTTGCCGTTCCACTGGGTCTGCACGGCCTGGTAGTGCTCGACCGCGAGCCCGTAGAAGGTGACGTTGGCGCCGTTGACGACCAGGCCGTTGGCGGCGGTGTTGGTCGTCCAGCCGACCGTGCCGCTGTTGCCGTGGTCCGCCCGCCACAGCCACAGGTCGTCGCCGATGACGTTGGCGCTGTTGACCTGGAGCGTCTCGGTGGCCTTGCCGACCGTCGCCCCGCCGATGCGGGCGAAGACGTCGGACAGCACGGTCGGGTCGGACGCGTGGCTGG
>Ga0335072_10017498_pt1 | contig 10134 bp, 10 predicted proteins | sample Lox_Sample_21_FD_206725 | JGI IMG/M metagenome (GOLD analysis project Ga0335072, IMG submission 206725) | Soil microbial communities from Loxahatchee National Wildlife Refuge, Florida, United States - Lox_Sample_2.1 | ecosystem: Environmental > Terrestrial > Soil > Wetlands | place: USA...
GAGGGCATTGGCCAGGGCCGTAAGGTCCAGCGCGACGGCGTGCAGCGGTACAAGGGCCTTGGCGAGATGAACGCGACCGAGCTGTGGGACACCACGATGAACCCGGCCAGGCGCGTGCTGAAGCAGGTCACGATGGATGACGCCGCGCAGGCGGATGAGATGTTCAGTGTGCTGATGGGCGAGGACGTGGAGGCGCGCCGCTCGTTCATCCAGCGCAACGCCAAGGACGTCAAGTTCCTCGACATCTAAGACCGGGAACGGGCAGTCCGGGCAAGCGGCCTTCACCGAGGGCCGCAGCCATGAGGGGAAGGTAAGCCGTAAGTGCCTGACGTGACCACACCAGAAGCACCGTCGGAGGGCCAGGGCCGCATCGAGCCCGTCGACATTCAGGTCGAGATGCAGCGCAGCTTCCTCGACTACGCGATGTCGGTCATCGTCGGCCGGGCGCTGCCGGACGTCAGGGACGGCCTGAAGCCCGTGCACATCCGCATCCTGTACGCGATGTACGACGGGATGTACCGGCCCGATCGCGGCTACAACAAGTGCGCCCGCGTCGTGGGTGACGTGATGGGCAACTACCACCCGCACGGCGACTCGGCCATCTACGACACCCTGGTCCGCATGGCCCAGGACTGGGCCATGCGGATGCCGCTGATCGACGGGCAGGGCAACTTCGGCTCGCCCGGCAACGACCCGCCGGCCGCCATGCGCTACACCGAGTGCCGGCTCAGCCCGCTGGCCATGGAGATGCTGCGGGACATCGACAAGGAGACCGTCGACTTCCGGCCGAACTATGACGGCCGCTCCGCTGAGCCCGTCGTCCTCCCGGCCCGGTTCCCGAACCTGCTCGTCAACGGCTCAGAAGGGATCGCGGTGGCAATGGCCACCAAGATCCCGCCGCATAACCTGCGCGAGGTGGCGGCTGGCGCGCAGTGGTGCCTGCAGAATCCGGAGGCCACCGACGACGAGCTGCTCGTTGCCCTGCTCGAGCGGATTCAGGGGCCGGACTTCCCGACGGCGGCCCAGATCGTCGGGCGGCGCGGCATCCAGGACGCCTACCGGACCGGACGCGGCTCGATCACCATGCGGGCCGTGGTGAACGTAGAGGAGGACAGCCGCGGCCGGACCTGCCTCGTCGTCACCGAGCTGCCGTTCCAGGTGAACCCGGACAACCTGATCGAGAAGATCGCCGAGCTGGCCACCGATGGCCGGATCACCGGCATCGCGAATGTCCAGGACGAGAGCAGCGCCCGGCAGGGCCGCCGGATCGTGATCACGCTCAAGCGTGACGCGGTGGCCAAGGTCGTGCAGAACAACCTCTTCAAGCACACTCAGCTGCAGGACACGTTCGGCGCCAACATGGTGGCCCTGGTCGACGGCGTCCCTCGCACGCTGCGGCTGGACCAGATGATCCGGCACTGGGTCAACCACCAGATCGAGGTCGTCGTCCGGCGCACCAGGTACCTGCTGCGCAAGGACCAGGAGCGGCTCCACATCGTGAGCGCGCTGCTGCGGGCCATCGACCAGATCGACGCGGTGATCGCGCTGATCCGTGCCAGCGAGTCGGCGGCAGCAGCGCAGCAGGGCCTGATGGGGCTGCTGGATATCGACGAGGTCCAGGCGCGCGCCATCCTCGACCTGCAGCTGCGCCGGCTCGCTGCGCTGGAGCGGCAGGCGCTGATCGACGAGTTCGAGGAACTGACGACGAGGATCGCCGAGTACGAGGCGATCCTGGCCTCGCCGGAGCGGCAGCGCGAAACCGTCAGCACAGAGCTCGCCGAGATCACCGAGAAGTACGGAGACGACCGGCGGACCGAGATCATCGCCTACGACGGTGACGTGTCCGTCGAGGACCTGATCGCCGAAGAGGACGTCGTCGTCACGATCACCCACGGCGGCTACGCCAAGCGGACCAAGACCGACCTGTACCGGGCGCAGCGCCGCGGCGGTAAGGGCGTTCGCGGGGCGCAGCTGCGCACTGACGACATCGTCGACCACTTCTTCGTGACGACGACGCACCACTGGATCTTGTTCTTCACGAACAAGGGCCGGGTGTATCGCGCCAAGGCCTACGAGCTGCCAGAAGCCGGGCGCGACGCCCGCGGCCAGCACGTAGCGAACCTGCTGGCGTTCCAGCCGGACGAGCACATCGCCGAGGTCCTGGCGCTGCGTGATTACAACGTGGCGCCGTACCTGGTGCTGGCGACGTCCTCGGGCCTGGTGAAGAAGTCCCGGCTGACCGACTTCGACTCGCCCAGGTCCGGCGGGATCATCGCCATCAACCTGCGCGAGGAGGATGAGGTCATCGCCGCCCGGCTGGTGTCGCCGGATCAGGACCTGCTTCTGGTCAGCAAGCATGCTCAGGCGATCAGGTTCCGGGCTTCGGACGAGGCACTGCGGCCGATGGGCCGGGCAACGTCGGGCGTCATCGGCATGCGGTTCACCGACGGTGACCAGCTGCTCGGGATGTACGTGGTGACTGAGGGCGCCGACGTCCTCGTCGCTACCGGCGGCGGCTACGCCAAGCGGACGCCTGCCGACCAGTACCCAGTCCAGGGCAGAGGCGGCCTCGGCGTGATCACTGCCCGGATCGTGGATGCCAGGGGCGAGCTGATCGGCGCGCTGATGGTCCAGCCCGAGGACGAGGTCTTCGCGATCACCTCGGCCGGCGACGTCATCAGGACTGCAGCCGCCGAGATCAAGATCTCTGGCCGTCAGACCATGGGCGTCCGCCTCGTCAACCTGGCCGAGGGCCAGAGCCTCGTCGCGATCGCCCGGAACGCGGAAGCGACCGCGGCGGAAGCGGCCATCGACACCGAAGCGGAGGCAGACGCCGCTGCGGGCGCCCTGGCTGACCTCGCCGAAGCGGACCTGGCCGGCGGCGATGCTGACGGCGCCGGTCCGGCTGCCGGGGCTGCGGATGAGGGTGACGGCATCGATGGCGACGGGCCCGACGACGAAGGCGATCGGTGATCGCCGCTGGGCGACTCCGGGCTGCCGGATCTGTGCCCGCTGGCGTCCACGCTGGTAGCGGGGCTGATTGACCGTGTATCGTGCCGGAAAGTAGCGTAAAAATGTGGGTAGGTCCCGGGGGACTCGGCCTATCACGGGGACAGTTGTCCGCGAGGTCGTCTGCAGGCTGCAACGATCTGGCCGACCTGGGCGTCATAAGAGAAGCGGCAGCTGCGGTTCTGGTTCGAACGAATCACACTTAGCTGACTTGGGGATAACCTCGTGTCAGTGAACTGTGCGGAGGAGGACGGGGTGGACAACCGGGTGGAGGCGCCATCTCGGGCGTCTGGCGATGGTTCTGAGAGCGAGACGCCAGCAGAAAGCTCAGAGAGCGCAGTAACACCGGTTTCAGCGTCGTCCGCCGAGGCGGCCGCGGAGCCAAACGGGGCCAGTCAGACGGTGACCGCACCGGCCCCCGCCTGGCAGGCAGGCACGAGCCAGCCGCCCAGCTCGTTGATGGCGCCCGCCCAGGCCAGGCCTGCCGCGGGCTCAGTGACGTCGCCGATGGCGGCAGTGACCGGCGCGGCAAGCAGCGCGCGCGGCCTGGCGGCAAAGGTTGGTGCCTCGTTCTCGGGCGTGACCAAGAACGCGTCGAGGCCCAAGCCGAAGGCGCCGCCGCGCGCTCCGGCAGCCGCGATCAGGCGGCCGGCGGCGCCAGGTGCGGGCCTGCCGCCACGGGCGCCTCAGCCCCGGCCGCAGCAGGGCGGCACCCAGACTCGCCGTGCGCTGCTGAGCCTTGAGCGGATCGAGCCGATTTCGGTCATGAAGTTCAGCTTCCTGATCTCGCTCGTTGGCTGGATCGTCATGTTCGTCGCCGTGGCGGTGGTCTACTTCTCGCTCTCCAAGCTCGGCGTATTCGCCAAGATCGAGCAAACCGTCGGCCTGGTCACCTACAACAAGGATCATCCGGGGAGCAACGCGGCCAGCTGGTTCAAGGCTTCTCGGGTGCTGGAGTACACCGCACTGGTGTGCACCATCAACGCGATCCTGTTCACGGCTCTGGCGACGGTCGGCGCGGCGCTGTACAACGTCGTGACGACCCTCACTGGCGGTATTGAGGTAACGCTCAAGGAATCCGACTGAGCAGCTAGTCCCGGCTTGCGGTAACCTATCCGGCGTGCCGGACGCAGGCGGTGTCGGCACGAGTTCGGGCCTGTAGCTCAGACGGTTAGAGCGCTTCCCTGATAAGGAAGAGGTCAGAGGTTCAAGTCCTCTCAGGCCCACCCAGCTCAGACTGACTAGCGGCCGTACAAAACGAGAGCCGCTAATCCCTACGACTGGTAGGGCCGCCCCCCGGCTGACAACTCCGGCAGCGATCGCGGCATACCCGGCCGGCGTCCTGGGCGCCGAATGCGTCATGATCGGCGACAGCACCGTCTATGTCTTCGCCGGGCTGCTCGCTGAGTCGCCGTCATCGGCTATGCCGACAAGCCAGGCAAGGTTGAAGCGCTGAGAGCCATACGGGCAGCGGAAGTCGTTACGAACCTGGCCCAGGCTACATCGGCAATGCGAGCCGGAGCGACGCCAATGACGAGCGGCATATCCCCTAGAAATGCTCCATGACAAGTCCCAAGCCTTCGGCGTGGCTGGCCATCTCAACTACAAACGGCCAGGCGAGGCTTTCGTTGCGTTGGTAGAAGCGACGCTTGGAATCGCCTGGAGGAAGCCGGGACAACAAGCCGCATCGAACTAGATCCCGGAGTGGGTGCTGCAGGTTGCTCGGGGTCAGCTGGAGATCCTTCGCCAGATCGGTGAGACAGACGAGGCCATCCCTGGACGAAGCGATAGCAACCATCACCTCAAGCCGGTATCTCTGCCCGAACAGCACTTCCGACATAGCACGAAGGTGCTCGGGATTAACGGCCGACACACCGCAAGAATACTCGCAACTAGTTACGCGTTACTCGTAACGTGTAGTTGAGGCTCGGAGTACGAGAGGTGCCAAGATGACCGGTCCGGAGCTGCTACGGCGATCCATCTGGCGCGTTGCTTGCATGGCGAAGTACCGTCGTGGTATGGGGATCGCGCGCACTGGGCCACGAATACGACCTGCTAAACGACCGGCGGCGCTGGACGAGTACGCGGGACAGTGGGTCGCGCTTAAGGATGGGCGTGTCATAGCGCACAGCCCTGACCCACGGACCGTAGTCCATGAAATGCGACGAATGGGGCGGGCGGCCGAGGGTGCCGTCCTTCAGCGAGCCTCCAAACCTACAGATTCCCTCGCTGTGGGCCTGGGGTGACGCCCAGAGCATCGCGTTTCCACATATTCCCGTACCGCGAGGAGGAACCGCGGCCGAGTCTGCCGCCTGCACAGCGCCCGACACTGAATTTGACTCTCTCCAGTGCCGGCCAAGAGATCCGCGTCCGTGCGTTAGTCGACACAGGTTCTCACGCTTGCATCTTCGGCCGTGCTGTCGCGGATGCGCTTGAAATTGACGTCGGCCCAGGCTCAGGGCCACGAAGGCGACTTGGGATCCTTGGCGGCGTCCACGAGGCCGTTACAGCGCACGTCATCATGGACCTTCCTCCCTTTGAGGGACTCAGCTGGGAGGCAGACGCAGCCTTCCTGATCGAGGATCTAGATCTTTCCTTCGCCGGCGTACTCGGCCAGGAGGGCTTCCTCGACAAATGGGTTGCCTCATTCAACTATTACGACGGTTTTTTCGTAATAGAGGAACGCGACAGTTTCGTTGAGCGCCTCGGCGTCGACCCTTATGAGATCTATCAGAGGGGGCCCTTTGACAGCGAGTGGGAAAGGCCGACGCCCAACTAGTCACTGCCCGCGCGGAGGCGCCCACGCACCCGCTCGCTCCGTTCCCAAAGTCCGTCGACTTCGTCGTCCAGGACGCCGGGAGTTTCCGTCCCTCGCGCCCGTACCACCGCTCTTCCGCTGTGGCTGGCAGCAGCCAACTACGACATCACTTGACGGACTCGGGAACGGTGTCCCTAGAGCTGGCCCTGCAATGTCCTTAGCTGCCCGAGATATCCGCGGGTCATGCCGACATTATTCACGCCGATCTGTCGGGGAATCTTGCAGCTCAGAGGACCACTGAGGAGTCTGGAGTGGCAGAGCCGACACCTGATAAGGAAGAGGTCAGAGGTTCAAGTCCTCTCAGGCCCACCAGCCACCACACCGCCCGTCTGGATCCGTTGCCTGTGCCTGCCACGTCCGGGCCAGATAGGTAGCGTGGCCTCGCCACTGCGGTCAACGCCGCCGACACGCCTCCCTGATCCGGCCAGATCGATGACACACGAACAGGTACTTGCGTCATGAGAGAAGCCGTACCGCCCGCGACGACGTACCAGCAGACCTCCAGCCGCTACCGCGGGACGGGCGATGCCCGGGAGCGTTTTGAAGATCTGGCCGTCCGTGATGTCAGCGCGCGGGCTTTCACTGCCCTAGTGGCGCGCGGGGATTACGATCCGCGGATCCACGGTGACGTCGCCGCCGGAAGCGAGCCACTTACCGTGACTGAGCACCTCGAGCTGCTGGCAGCGGGGGAACTGCTCGCCCGTTACTACCGGCATCCCGCGCATGCCCATCGTGCGCTTCAGGCGGGGGCGACCTGGGCACAAGTGGCGGCCGCGACTGGCCGCGACGAAGCCCAGGCCCGGCAGGATTACCGTGAGTGGGCAGAAGACGAGCATCGCCTGTGGGAGGACTACAACGGCGAGTTCGGCATCAGCGCCGCAGAATATGCCGCCGCCATCGCGCGGGCCAGCAAGTCGGCGGAGCAATAACCCCGCGCCGCGCTCCACTACTCGGTGTTACCGTATAGTGGTAGTGGTACTCGGTACTACGTAGTACCAGGAAGTCTTGCAGAGGATCCGCGATGGACGGCCTGACGGAGATGCTCAAGGGAACGCTTGAGGGCTGCGTGCTTCAGGTCATCGGCAGCGAGGAGACCTACGGATACGCCATCACGCGTCGGCTGAACGAGCTCGGCTTCGCCGACGTCATCGAGGGGACGGTCTACACCATCTTGCTGCGGCTCGAGAAGAACGGGCTCGTCCAGGTTGCCAAACGACCTTCCGGCTTGGGCCCGCCGCGCAAGTTCTATGCGCTCAACGACGCGGGGCGCGAGGAACTCGCGACGTTCTGGGCGAAATGGAAGTACCTCTCATCACGGATCGACAAGCTCAGGGAGGGCGGAAATGAGCCTCTGGGAGACCATGACGGGCAGCGATCTCACCAGGGAATGGAAGGCGTTCGAAGCGCGGGCCGAGGCATTGCCGGGTGACTACCGGGCGGCGTGGGAACAGATCAAGGTCCACCTCTTCCCTCACTCCGGCTTCACGGGTCGCAACCTGATGCCGATTCTTGACGGCGTCCTGGGGCTGCTCGAAGAGACAGCGGCGGATGGGCAGAGCATTCACGAGGTGCTGGGAGACGACATCGAGGGCTTCTGCGCGGCACTGGCCGACGGAGAAGGCAGTCGGAGCTATCGCGACCGGTGGCGCAAGCAGCTGAACAGAAACGTCGCCAGGAAATTGCGCCGGCTAGGAGGCTGACGTGGGCGTCCGAGACATCATCGATGGCAAGCGGCAATGGCGGGCGCACATGGCGCGCGTTAGGGCGCTCCCACGGGATTACCAGATCGTCTACAAGGAGATTCAGCGGTACTTCTTCAAGGTCGGACCGATCGACTTGCCTGACGGACCTGTGCTCTCGGGGATCGTCGACTTCTTCGAGGAGGGTGTCGCGGCCGGCAAGGGCGTCCTGGAACTCATCGGCAACGACGTCGCTGCCTTCTGCGACGACCTGGCGATGGACCGTAGGGCTGCCCGCCCATGATCATCTGGGCGGCTGGACGTAGGCGACCATGTTTCCGGTGCCGTTCAGCTTGTAGGAAGGCCAGGCCCGCGCATAACCCCAGGGCTGGCCAGGAGACCGGACCAGCACGATCAGCCGCCGGTGACCCGCCTTGTGGGGATTCTGCAGGTTCCGCGTGTAGCCACAGCTGAGGTAATAGGCAGCGGGTCCCGTAGGCAAGGCACCATATGGATGGCCAACGCTGGTCAGGTAGCAATGACCATTAATGCCGAGCGCGCGCAATGAATTCACGGTGTTGAGGTCGGCGCGGGCATCAGCTTCCACCTGTGCCGTCTGGCGGTCCAGAACGGCGTGCTGCGTGCCAAGCTCTACGGCAAGAAAGACAACCACCAGGGCCACTGACGCAAATCGCACTCGTGCCGTGGGCCGCCCAGCCAGCCAGGCAATGCCGTCGGCGGCCGGGAGGGCGAGCAGAGCCCAGGCTGGCAGCAGGTAGCGGGCATTATCCCTGATCGGAAGCGTGTACAGGGCATATACGGCGAGGGCGCACAGGGCTGGCATCGCCGCGAACACCCAGCCCCTGGTGAGGCGAGTCACGTAGATTCCGAGCAGCGCAAGCAGCGCAAAAATAAACCACCACAAAAGCAGCCGCGGATGGCTCCAGCCCGTGAAATAAGCGGTGGCGCCGCCGTCAATTACCCGAAGGCTCTGAAGCGGATCGAACTTAGTTCCGCCGACGGCTTTCGCTGTCCCAGAAAGCCTCGCGGCCGGGCCCTGAAAATACATATAGGCTTCAATGAGCCATTCCCCGCAGCCGATAGCCAGGCCCGCGAGGACGGCGAGCAGGAGCGCGCCAGAGCGCCGGGCCGATGGCCGGTGCGTCAGCGACGCTGCAGCAACGACCAGGAGCGGCACGGCGAGGACCACGCTGTCGGGCGGGCGCATCAGCGTGGTAAACCCGATCGCGACGGCCAGCAGGACATAGAGACGACGGGGCGGGTCGGTCCTCGTCCAGACCTGCAAGAACAGCCCCACCGCCGCCAGACCGCCCAGGGCGATCCAGTAGTTCGGGAACAGCTGGGAAGCCTGGGATTGCACCATCCCCAGACCCCCGAACATCAACGCCGCGAGGGCCAGTACCCAGGCGGGCTTGAGTCCGCGCCACGCAAGCAGGGCGAGGAACATGCCGATGCCGGCCAGGATCGTCAGGTAGAGGCGAAGCACGAAAGCAGAGTCGGTCAGCAGCATGACTGGTGCGACCAGAAGCGGCAGGCCGCGAGCCCTGTGGGGGCCCCATGGCATCGGCGGCACGTGCTTGCTGATCTGGCTGGCATACACAGCCTCATCCAAGCTAAGGCCCATGCGCAGTGGGGTGAACAGCAGCACCGCAAGCGTGAACGCCAATGCGGCCGCAATCAGCCAGGCCACGCTGTCTGGATGTATGCGGGCGTAGCCACCGGGAGGCCGGTCACCGGCATCTCCTTGGTGGGCTACCTCAGATTGGGCGGCTCCAGATAGCCGGCGCCTTATTTCTGTGAGTGTGGCCATCCGGCGTGAACGTGCCCCTCATTCCCCAGCTCAAGCACAACGTCGCGGAGCAGCCTACACTCGGCGAGTTGCTCTGCCGGGAACAATTGGGAATTAATCCGCCTGGCCACCACGCTGGTCCGAGGCCAGGAGATCGCGGGACTGATGTCACCGCCTGACCGGGCCTGATGGCCCTGGCCAGCATCCGCCCGGCTAAGCAACGCTGAAGATGGCAACAGCGCCGTTCCCGGTCGGGAGTTGATGATCGGCGAGATGGAGCACCAGCGGAGCGCGACCTGACTGAGGCCGGCGGCAAAGGGTTCCCCGGCGGCAGGGGTGCCCGCGGTGATCCGTGAGTGCTTACACGGGGGAAGTCATGGCCAAATTCATGATCAAGTTCATATATTCCAGCGGATCCTGGGCGCGCATGATCAAGGTTGCTGACGACCGGAGCTCTGCGGTTCGTACCCTGGTGGAGTCGCTTGGCGGGTCTCTCGAGGTCATCTACTGGGACGTGCAGAGCTCGGCCGCGTATGCGCTGGTGGACCTTCCTGACGCCGTGGCCGCGGTGGCGGTCATCACCGCCACCTCGAAGACAGGCGCCTTCCTCGGCGTCGAAGCTCACGAGCTGCTCACTGAACGTCAGATCCATGAGGCTCTGACGCTGGCGAAGGATGCCTCCATCGTCTATGACGCACCGGGAAGCGCGGCAACAGAGCCGTCTCTGCGCCTGGCAACGGTCGGCGCGCAGGAACCGTGGCCTGACGATGCGACCGTGACGCGCTGGGCTAATGGTGACGGATCTGGCTAGCCGTGCG
>Ga0335072_10017499_pt1 | contig 10134 bp, 9 predicted proteins | sample Lox_Sample_21_FD_206725 | JGI IMG/M metagenome (GOLD analysis project Ga0335072, IMG submission 206725) | Soil microbial communities from Loxahatchee National Wildlife Refuge, Florida, United States - Lox_Sample_2.1 | ecosystem: Environmental > Terrestrial > Soil > Wetlands | place: USA: Florida...
TCTTGCCGGCCAGGTCGATGGGCAGCGTGATGTTCTCGGCCGCGGTCAGCGTCGGCACGAGGTTGAAGTACTGGAAGACGAAGCCGATCCGGTCACGGCGCAGCCGGGTGAGCCCGGCGTCGTCCAGTCGGCCGATGTCCTGGCCGCCCACGTAGGCCGACCCCGAGGTCGGCCGGTCAAGGCCGGCCATGCAGTGCATGAGCGTCGACTTGCCCGACCCCGAGGGGCCCATGACGGCCGTGAACCGGCCGCGCTCGAAGGTCACGCTCACGTCGTCTAGCGCCCGGACGGCCGCCTGCCCCGCCCCGTACGTCTTCGACAGGTTCACGGCCTGTGCCGCCTCTGTCAGTAGCTGTCCCGTCATGCTCACAGCATCGGACAAAACGGCTCGCGCGGAAACGGCCACCCGGCTACACCCGCATCAACCGATCGGCTGATGCCGCCCCCCACCGCAGCGCCCCACGCCACCCGCCCCCGTCGCCACCCCCACCCACGCGATGGCGTAGTTGCGGTGCTCTGGCGGGACGCGATGGCGCAGTTGCGGTGTCCTGCCGCTACGCGATGGCGTTGTTGCGTAGCTCTGAAGGTACGCGATGGCGTAGTTGCGGTGTCCTAGCGCTATGCGATGGCGTTGTTGCGGTGCTCTGGCGGGACGCGATGGCGCAGTTGCGGTGTCCTGCCGCTACGCGATGGCGTTGTTGCGTAGCTCTGAAGGTACGCGATGGCGTAGTTGCGGTGTCCTAGCGCTATGCGATGGCGTTGTTGCGGTGCTCGGGCGGGACGCGATGGCGCAGTTGCGGTGCCCTGCCGCTACGCGATGGCGTAGTTGCGTAGCTCTGAAGGTACGCGATGGCGTAGTTGCGGTGTCCTAGCGCTACGCGATGGCGTCATCGCTGCGCCCGGGCCTCACGCGATGGCGCCATCGCTGCGCCCGCTGCTACGCGGCAAGCCGCGCCTACTGCAGCCCGGTGCGGACGGACGTGACCCGCTGGGTGTTGAAGCCGAGCCAGTGCATTCGGCCGACGTAGCGCGCGTGCTCGATCTTGATGCAGCGGTCCACCACTACCGTCAGCCCGGCGTCGGCGGCGATCTTGATGCCCTCGGCGTTGATCACCCCGAACTGGCACCACAGGGTCCCGGCCCCGATCGCCACCGCGTCCCGCGCGATGCCGGGCAGGGCGTCGGGCGCGCGGAACACGTCGACCACGTCCACGTGCTCGGGGATATCGAGCAGGCTCGGGTAGGACTTCTCCCCGAGAATCGAGGTCTCCCGCGGGTTCACGGGGATCACCCGGTACCCGTGCCGCTTGAGGTAGTACCCGACGAAGTTGCTCGGCCGCAGCTCATTGCTTGACAGGCCCACGACCGCGATCGTCTTCGCGCTGTGCAGCACCTGCTGAATCGCCAGCGGGTCCTGGTACTGATCGATGTCGACATCAAAATCACTCACCGGTGCTCCACCCTCTCAATGGACGCCGCCACGAGCGCGAAGCCCTGCTCGAGGTCCCAGATCAAGTCTGCGGCGGATTCGGTGCCAACCGAAAGCCGCACCGTTCCCGGCCCGACCCCCGCCGCCGCCAGTTCGGCATCGCTGAGCTGCCGGTGCGTCGTGCTGGCCGGGTGGATGACCAGGCTCTTCGCATCGCCGACGTTCGCCAGGTGGGACCAGAGCGTCAGCCCCCTGATGAGGTCCTGCCCGCCGGAACGCCCGCCCGCGCAGTCGAACGAGAACACCGCCCCGGCCCCAAGGGGCAGGTACTTCTCCACCAGGGGCCGGTACCGCGAGTCAGGCAGCCCCGGATAGGTCACCGCGGACGCCAGCGGATGGGCAGACAGGAACGACGCGATCTCCAGCGCGTTGGCCACGTGCCGCTCCATTCGCAGCGACAGCGTCTCCAGGCCCTGCAGGAACAAGAACGCGTTAAACGGCGACATCGCCGCGCCCAGGTCACGCAGTGTCTCGGCCCTCAGCTTCATCAGGTAGCCGTAGGTCCCGAACGTCTCGTGGAACTGCAGCCCGTGGTAGGCCGGCGACGGGTCGGCGATCACCGGGAACCGCCCGTTGGACCAGTTGAACGTGCCCGCCTCGACCACCACGCCGCCGATCGACGTGCCGTGGCCGCCGATGAACTTGGTCGCCGAGTGAATGACGATGTCCGCGCCCCACTCGATCGGCCGGCACAGGTACGGGGTCGCGAACGTGTTGTCCACCACCAGCGGCAGGTCGTGGAGGTGCGCGATCGCCGCCACGGTCTCGATGTCGAGCACGTTCCCGGCCGGGTTCCCGATCGTCTCGGCGAAGAACGCCTTCGTGTTCGGCCGCACCGCCGCCTGCCAGTCGTCCGGGGAATCCGGGTCGACCCAGGTGAGCCCGACGTTCATCTTCCGCAGCAGGTGCTTGAGCTGGTTCACCGTCCCGCCGTAGAGCGCCGACGAGGAGACGACGTGGTCGCCCGGCTCGAGCAGCGTGAACAGCGCCGCCGCCTGGGCGGCGATCCCGCTGGCGAACGCCACCGCGCCGGCCCCGCCCTCCAGGTTGGCCACCCGCTCCTCGAACACCGCGACGGTCGGGTTCATGATCCGCGAGTACGTGTTCCCGTACTCCTGCAGGTTGAAGTACGCCGCCGCCGACTCCGGGTCCTCGAACACGTAGCTGGTCGTCTGGAAGATCGGGACCGCACGCGCGCCGGTGTTCGGGTCGGGCCGCTGCCCGGCGTGCAGTTGCCGGGTCTCGAATCCGAACGCCCGGTCTTCCTCGACCCGGGCGGGCTTATCAGTCACCAGGACCCCTTTCCTGAGGTCACGAAGCCAGGCCGGGCTTGTTCAGGAACTGGCGGATGATCGGCGTCTGCCGCGCTTCCTCGAGCAGGAAGCAGTCGTGGCCGTACGGTGCCTCGATCAGGCGGAACTCGACCGGCTTGCCGAGGCCGCCGAGCGCGCCGGCGATCTCCTCCGACGCGGACGGCGGGTACAGCCAGTCGGAACTGAACGCGATCAGCAGCGTCCGCGCGCACACGCCTTCCAGCGCCCGCGCCAGCGAACCGCTGCCGTACTGCCGGGCCAGGTCGAAGTAGGTCAGCGCGCGCGACATGGAGAGATAGGTGTTGGCGTCGAAGCGCCTGACGAACGATCCGGCCTGATGCCGCAGGTAGCTCTCGACCTGGAACTCCGGTTCGGTGATCGTGTAGCGGATGTCGTCAGCGAACTGCAGCCGCCGGCCGAACTTGTCGTCCAGCGCCAGCGCGGACAGGTAGGTGACGTGGCCGACCATGCGCGCCACCCCCATGCCGGCCTCCGGCGCGCGGCCCGTGCCGTAGTAGCGGCCGCCCTGCCAGGCCGGGTCGCGCATGATCGCCTCGCGCGCGATCGCGTTCCAGGCCACGCCCTGCGGGTGCAGCGCGTGCGTGCTGGCGATGGCCACGACGGCGTCGACCTGATCGGGAAACAGGATCGCCCACTCGAACGCCTGCATGCCGCCGAGCGAGCCGCCGGCCACCGCCGCCAGCCGCTCGATACCGAGTTCGGCCAGGAACGCGCGCTCGGTCCGCACCATGTCCGCGACGGTGATCACCGGGAAGTCCGGCCCGTACGGCTGGCCCGTCGCGGGGTCGGCCGACGACGGCCCGGTCGTCCCGCGGCAGCCGCCGAGCAGGTTGGTGGAGACCACGAAGAAACGGTCGGTGTCGAACGCCTTGCCCGGGCCGATCATCCCGTCCCACCAGCCGAGCCCCCGGCCGGCCACCCCGTCGCGATCCTCGGCCGCGAACCCGTCGCGCGTGCTGGCTTCGGGCGGCGTCTTCGCGAAGCCCGCCGCGTGGGCGTCGCCGCTGAGCGCATGGCAGACCAGGATGACGTTGTCACGCCCGGGTGAGAGGCAACCGTAGGTCTCGTACGCCACGCGGACCGGGTGCAACTCCCGCCCGCAGTCGAGCCGCACCGGCTCCGGCAGGTCGAGGTACCGCGTCTCGACCGTACCCACACTGCCGGCCGGGCCGGCGGCGCCGGCCGCGAACGTCGTGGCTGGCTCCGTCATGCAGGTTATCTTAGCTGGTCGTGGACGGTGTATTGTCAATCATCTCCATCGGGAAGCTGGAGAAGTAGGGGAAAGGGAATCACACGATATGACCACGGTCACCAACGGCGTCAACGTGCAAGCACTGCTCGAGGCGCGCGAAGCGCTGAAGGGCGCACCCGAGGCTGCCCAGTTCACCTGGCGCGCATCCGCCACGTGGCAGAACGGCGTGCACAGCCAGATCAAGGTCCAGAGCTTCTTCGGCCTCGGCGAGGAACACGCGCACAAGACCGAGTCGACCTTCGAAGCCGACCACCCCGAGGTCTTCGCGGCGACGGACAACGGCATCACGCCGATCGAGTACCTGATCGTCGGCCTGGCCAGCTGCCTGACCGCCGGTGTGGCGTCCGTCGCGGAGAACCGCGGCATCCAGCTGCGCTCGGTCGAGTCGACCGTCGAGGGCGCACACGACATCCGCGGCATCCTGGGCGCCGACAGCGACGTCCGCAACGGCTACAACGACATCAAGGTGACGTTCCACATCGACGCGGACGCGTCGCGCGAGGACATCGAGGCGCTGGTGGCCCAGTCCCAGAAGCGCTCCGCCGTGTTCGACGCGCTGACCAACCCGACCAACGTCACCGTCGAGGTCGCCTGACCGGGCAGCCCGCCGAGCACGCCGCCGCGGTCGTCATCGGCGCGGGGCACGCGGGCCTGGCCGCGAGCCATTTCCTGACCGGCAAGGAGATCGACCACGTCGTGCTCGAGCGCGGCGAGGTGGCGAACTCCTGGCGGCGCGAACGGTGGGACTCTTTGCGGCTGCTCACTCCCAACTGGCAGAGCCGCCTGCCGGGCCAGCACTACCAGGGCCCGGATCCCGACGGCTACATGACGATGGGAGAAGTGACCGAGTTCATCGAGCGCTTCGCCGCGGTCTCGCGCGCGCCCGTCCGGCCCGGCACGAACGTCACCTCGGTGCGACGCAGCGACGACGGGTACCACGTGACCACGAGCCGGGGCGACATCGGCTGCCGGGCCGTGGTCATCGCCAGCGGCGCCTGCAACCAGCCCTCGGTGCCGCAGTTCACGGACGCGGTGCCGGAGTCCGTGGAGCAGCTGACGCCGTTCGACTACCGCGGCCCGGACAAACTCCCGGACGGCGGCGTGCTGGTGGTGGGAGCGTCGGCGACCGGCGTGCAGCTCGCTGCCGAGCTGCAGCGCTCTGGCCGGCCGGTGACCCTGTCGGTGGGCGAGCACGTGCGGCTGCCGCGTACGTACCGCGGCCGGGACGTGCTGTGGTGGATGGACGTGGGGGGCGTGTGGGACCAGCGCTACGACGAGGTCGAGGACCTGACCCGGGCCCGGCGGCTGCCCTCGCCCCAGCTCGTCGGGACGCCCGAGCGGGCCACGCTGGACCTCAACGCGCTCACCTCGATGGGTGTCGAGCTGGTGGGCCGCTGGGCGGCGGTCCGCGACGGCCGCGCGCTGTTCTCCGGCGGCCTGCGCAACATGTTCTCGCTCGCGGACCTCAAGATGCGGCGGCTGCTCGACACGTTCGACGAGTGGGCCCGGGCCAGCGGGCGCGACGGCGCGGTCGGCCCGCCCGAGCGCTTCGAGCCGACGCGCGTGCCGCAGTCGAACCGGCTGCAGCTTGACCTGGGCCGCGGCGAGATCCGCGCGATCGTGTGGGCGACGGGTTTCCGGCCTGACTACGGGTGGCTCGACGTGCCGGTCCTGGACGCCAAGGGCCAGCTGCGGCACGACGGTGGCGTGGCCGACAGCCCGGGACTGTACGCGCTGGGGCTGCCCGTGCTGCGGCGGCGCAAGTCCTCGTTCATCTACGGCATCGAGGACGACGCGCGTGAGGTGATCGATCACCTCGCGCGGTACCTGGCTGGCTAGTGGCGGGTCGGCAACCGCGCGGGCTTGGGACGGACGACCACCGGCGTAGAGCTGCCCGGCCCGGAGACGGTCACTTCCTTGGTGATCACCGTCTCGGTGCCGCCCCGCACGTAGCCCACGAGCTGGTGGGTACTGGCGGACAGCAGGATCTCCGTGATGCCGTCGGTGAACGGGAAGCGGAACGCGAGGTCGGACTGACCGGTCACGTCGGTCACCTGCTGGACCGTGACCCCGGGTATGCCGGCGAGCATCAGGAACCAGCTGCCGTCCGGCCCGCCGCGGTTGGCGTAACCGGCCATGATGTTGAGCAGCGCGTTGACGGCGTTGCAGTCGCCCGCCACGTCGGCGCATCCCGTGTCGTAGCCATTGAGCGTCGCGAGCAGCTGGGGCAGGGTATCGGGCAGCGACGGCGGGAGGCGCTTGACGGGCGGCGGGCCCTGCGGGAACCGGGGATTGACCAGCGTGTAACTCGGGCCGGCGGGCATCAGCCACTGGGTGGACGCGGCGCACGCCGCCGAGCGCGAGCACACCTTCAGCGTGCCGTTGACGTAGCTGGCCTGCTGCGAGTCGTCGGCGGTGGCCCAGACCGTCTGGTCGCCGGACGAGGTGGCCAGGTCCCGCAGTATCCACGTGCCGGGCTGGACGAACAGCCGCGGGCCATTGGTGAAGGTGACGGCCCGGTCGGCCTGCTCGGCCAGCAGTTCGGCCGCGGTCGGCGGGGTCAGGCTCGGCTGGGTGCTGCCCGGCGCGCCGACGATCACCATCTGCACCACCGCGAACTCGGTCAACGACCCGTCCGGGTCCCAGGAGGCCTGGGCCAGGAAGCTGTAGTCGGACGCGTCGAGGATGATCGCGGCTTTCTCGCTCTGCGGCGTGGCCGGCAGCACGAACGCGACGCCGGCCCGGCCGTCGACGGCGGTGACGTGGCTGTCCACCGTGACCTCGGGGATGGCGGCCAGCGCCTGGTAGACCTCTGCCTCCAGCCCCGGTGGCAGCACGTAGTTCATCAGCATGTCGTCGATCACGGAGAACGCCGCCAGGCCCTGCTGAACCTTCGTGGGCGTCGAGTCCGGGTAGACCAGGCGGGCCAGGTAGGCGTCCAGGGCGGCCGGGTCGGCCGGCAGCGACCCGAGCTGGGAGTAGGCCGGGATGTTGTCGCCGGTGTCGACGCCCGCGGAGACGTTGTCGCCGTAGGTCACCAGGCCGTCGGCCGTTTCCCAGCCGGCCTGGGTGTGCACGCGCGCCCCGCCGCGGGGGCCAGGCGGCACTTCCGCCTCGACCACCCGGTACACCCACTGGCCCGGGCTCACCGCCGGCTGAGAAAGCGCCGCGGCGGACGCCCGGTCGGCCAGCAGCTTGGCCGTCAGCACCGCGGGGGCCGACGGCTGGACCGCCACCGCTATACCCGCCGCCGCCGCCACCGCCACGGCGGCAGCGGCGGCGGCCCCCGCCCGGATACCGAGCCGCCGCCGGCGGTTCCGCGCGGCCCGGCGCGCCAGGCCGCGCGGGGCCCGGATCTCCGCGGTGGCCTGCTCCATCCGCTCCCGGAGCCGCTCTTCGAGGTCGGTGCTCATCGCCGCCTGCCTTCCTGGTACGCCGCCAGCGGGCTGTTGCTCAGTTCACGAAGCCGGGCCAGGCCCCGGGAGGTGGCCGACTTGACCGTGCCGACCGAACAGCCGAGCACCTCGGCGGCCTCGGCCTCGCTGAGGTCCTCCCAGTAGCGGAGCACGATCGCCGCCCGCTGCCCCGGCGGCAGCTGGACCAGCAGCCGGTACAGCTCGTCCCGCTGGTCGACCCGGGTGCTGCCGTCGGGGACGATCCCGCGGTCCGGGCCGCTCAGCCAGGGCAGCCGGGCGCGCCACCGGCGCTGGCGGCGCCAGTCGTCGGCAGCCAGGTGGTAGAGCGTGCGGCGCAGGTAGCCCTCGGGGTCGCCCTCGAGCTTGCGCCAGCGCGGCAGCAGGCGCTCCAGTGCGGCCTGCAGCAGGTCCTCGCCGGCTTCGGGGCCGCCGCCAAGCAGCGCCGCGGCCCGCAGCAACGGCCGGCCCCGTTCGGCGAGGAACTCCTCGAGCTGGGTGACCCGCTCGTCTGCCGCCATCCGCAGCCTCCCGAATGTCGTTCTCCACACCCAAGCACGAACGGGAGCCCGGAAACGTTGACGGCCCTAGACCCCCTAGCGTTAGGGGCATGGCGATCATGACGCGAGCCCTCGGGGCGACCGGCGCGGACGTGACCATCCTCGGCTACGGCGCCATGGAGCTGAGAGGCCGGCCGCGCGGTCCCGAGATCGCGGACGAAGACACGGGCCGCCTGCTGAACGCGGTCCTGGACGGCGGCATCAACCTGATCGACACCTCGCCCGACTACGGCCGCAGCGAGGAGCTGATCGGCACCTACCTCGGCCACCGCAGGGACGAGTTCTTCCTCGCCTCCAAATGCGGGTGCCCGATCGAGTTCCCGGCTGACGCGCCTCCGCCCTACCCGCATGACTACCGCCCCGCGAATGTCCGCGCCGACGTCGAGCAGTCGCTGCGGCGCCTGCGCACCGACCGCCTCGACCTGGTCCAGGTGCACATGTCACCGAGCCGGGCGACGCTGGAGGAGAACCACACCGTCGAGACGCTCAAGGACCTGCGGGCCGAAGGCAAGGTCCGCTTCATCGGCATGTCGGGCATCCTGCCGAACCTGCCCGATCACCTCGCCATGGGCGTCTTCGACGTGTTCCAGATCCCCTACTCGGCGGTCCAGCGCGACCACGAGGAACTCATCACCGCGGCCGCCGCCGCGGGCGCGGGCACGTTCATCCGGGGCGGCGCGGCCCGCGGTGCCGCGGCGGAGGACAAGAACTGGCAGGTCCGGCCGCTGAGCCAGGACCCCGGCGTCGGCCAGCGCAACTGGGAGACCTCCGGCATCGCCGGCCTGCTGAGCGAGGCGGGCATGAGCTCCATGGAGTTCGTCCTGCGCTTCACGCTCAGCCACCCGGGCCTGTCGACCACGATCGTCGGCACGGCCAACCCGGTCCACCTGGCCAGCAACATCGCCGTCGCGGAGCGGGGGCCGCTACCCGCCGATCTCTACGAAGAGGCCAGGAAGCGCCTCCCGCTCCCCTGAGCCCGTTAACCAGCCAGGGCCGCGTCGAGCAGGACGGCAGCGGCGGCCCGGGCCGCGGCGGCCACGCCCGGGTCGCGGTCCATCCGCGCGGAGGTCCCGCTGCCGTCGTAGAGCAGGTGCAGCTGCCGGGCCAGCACCTCCGGCTCGGGCACCCCGGCCTGCGCCGCCAGCGACGTCAGCAGCTCACGCACCCAGCGCCGGTAGCCCTCGGCGGCCCGCTCGGCCGGGTCGCCGGGATGGGATTCCGCGCTGGCCCGGGCGAACGCGCAGCCGCGGTAGTCCGGCTGGGCGAACAGCTCGCCCTGGCCCTCGAACACGGCCAGCAGGCGCTCGCGCGGGGTGTCGTACCGGTCCACCGCGGCCATGATGCGCCGGGTGACGCTGGCGCGGCGGGTCTCCAGGTAAGCCCGGACCAGCTCGTCCTTGCTGCCGAAGGTGTTGTACAGCGAGGCCTTGGCCACCCCGGCCTGCTCGATGACCCGGTCGATGCCGACCGTGTGCACGCCCTCGTTGTAGAACAGCTCGTTGGCCGCGGCCAGCAGCCGCTCCCGCGCCGACGGACGTTCCTTGACCGCCATCGTGACCGCCACCTTCCTAGACAGCCTTGTCTATCGTAAGCCGGCCCGGCCGGCGCCGGAGCAGGCCGAACAGGGCCAGCGCGGCCAGCGCGATCACGGCGGCGCCGTAGTAGCGGGCCGTGCTGATCAGCCCTCCGCCGTGCACCACGCCGAACCCGGCCAGCACGGCGGGCAGGCCCAGCCCCAGGTAGGACACCACGTAGAGCAGCGACACCAGCCCGGCCCGCTCGTGCGCCGCGGCCAGCGGAACGACCGTGCGGATCCCGCCCTGGAATCCGCTCCCGAACCCGGCCCCGGCGATCGCCGAACCCGCGAAGAACACCGCCGCTGACCCCAGGCTCACCGCCAGCACGGTCACCGCCACCCCGGTGATCAGGAACAGGATGCCCAGCAGCATCACCGTCCGGCCCGCCGCCCGGCGCAGCACGATGATCGCGACCACCGCCGAGGCGGCCAGCACGAACAGGCTCAGGCTGCCCAGCACCACCTCGCCCGACCCGGTCAGCGCGTGTACCAGCGCCGGGCCGAGCGCGC
>Ga0335072_10017500_pt1 | contig 10134 bp, 5 predicted proteins | sample Lox_Sample_21_FD_206725 | JGI IMG/M metagenome (GOLD analysis project Ga0335072, IMG submission 206725) | Soil microbial communities from Loxahatchee National Wildlife Refuge, Florida, United States - Lox_Sample_2.1 | ecosystem: Environmental > Terrestrial > Soil > Wetlands | place: USA: Florida...
CCAGACATTTTTCAGATACGCAAGGATACACCGTCAAACGAAAGTGGGAGGAAGAACTATGTGGCCGGTAGCGCGAAGGGAATTTCACCTGGTCCGGAATCTTGGTATGGCATTGTTTCGCATTGGATTGGCAATCGTAGCGACCGCTCTGATCGCATTCGGCGGCGTCGGCCTCATGGCTCAGACCGGCATTTGTCCCGGAAGTTCGAGTGGACGATGCTTTCCCAATACGACGAATGGCATCTTCACCTACAGCGATCAAATTGATATGGACGGGCTCACCAATGCCCAGCTTCAATTCTTCGCTACAAATTATGTTGGCGGGCAGAAGCAAACAGCCGCACAAGCGGCCACTTTAAGAGCACTCAACTCAAACTTCCTGGTGCTGCACTACCGTCTGTCGGAGTTCTTGGGATATGGAACGTGCAGTAGCGCAACGCCCCCGGTCCCGACAACGAACAGCCCCCTCCCCATTGTGGACACGCCCACGGGCGACTGGGGTTTAGAGTGGCCCTGGTCAGACAATACAACCACCCCACAAACAATCACTACTCCCTGGCCTGGAGGAGCGCCCTCGGAGCTCTCATGGTACGCTGGCGCGAATGCTCCGGTAGGCTCATACACGTATAGTGGGTCACCGTGGGTCTACGCCTGTGGATCACAGCATTTCCTCATGAACATCGGCGATTTGAGCCCCTCGGGCTGGCCGGCTTTTTACAGTGGCTTGGTCCTCCAGGAGATGCAGGACAACACCGACGACGGCGTCTTTGCGGATTCATTCAGCATTCCCACTCTCTTCGGAGGCTTTACCCCCAGCTTGCCCTTGCAAGGCACGGATCCGGCCTTCGAGCAAACCTGGGCGACGAACATGCATGCTTTTACTGACTACATGCGTACCCAGTTTGCCGGCAATTACCTATGGATTCCCAATGTTGGAGATTGGGTTTACGCCTCTGATCCCACCGACTACACCAACGTCGACGGCGCGATGATTGAGTTCTTTGCGGAGTACGGCGCCGGGAGCGGCACCCCCAGCTTTCTGGCTCCGGCCGACTGGGCGACGCAGATGAGCCGCGATATATCGCTCGCCAACCTTAACAAGATCGTGATCATGCAGGACTACCCCAGCGCGGCGCCGAGCGCCAGCTACGAGCGGCTGTTTGACGCAGCAAGCTACCTGCTGGTGAAGGGAAACTACTCGTATCTGAATATGAACGCTACGGGACCGGTGCAATGGTGGCCTGAGTACAACATCCCCATCGGAACGCCGATTGAGGCGCTTCCCAGCACGACCGGCACCAGCACCAATGCGGTGGCCGGATTCCAGATGACCTCAGGCAGCGGCGCTACCTATTATCAGCGCGCTTATTCAAACGGAATCGTCCTGGTCAATCCCGCGGCCAGCGACACCGGCCTGATCAATCTGGGCCAGACGTATTACATGGCTGTCAACGATCCTGATCCGAACCAGGGTGTAGTTCCTGCCGACGGGGTTCCTACGGGCCAGATCAACTATGCCGCCGTGAGCTATGTCGACCTTGCGCCATGCCCTACGATCAACCAGGCGGGGTCGGGCAACTGCGCGGCAATTCTTCTGAGCAATGCGCCTACAGGCCCAGGCCTTCCCACGCTAACGCCTACGGTGACGGTGACAACGTCCTCGTCCATCATCACGCCGGCGCAGTCACTGACGGTGACCATCGCCGTTAATGGTGGAACCGGCAATCCCACACCCACTGGCTCTGTTATTTTGAGCGGCGGCGGCTACAACTCCGGAGCAACGGCTCTTACGAGCGGCAGCGCAGCCATCGTCATCCCCGCGGGTTCGTTGGCCCTTGGCAGCGATACGCTGATGGCCACCTTTACCCCGGACTCCACCAGTTCGTCGATCTACTTCGGAGCCGCGGGTGTGTCTTCCCCAGTGACAATGGAAAACGTCATCCAGGGGCCGGACAATGAGTTCGACTGGACCTGGATGGGCGGGAGCAGCACGATCGGAACCACATCGGGTCTGAACGGAGTGTACCCTGCGCAACCAGGACCACCGGCTGCCAGCGGGATTTTCCCCGGAGGCCGCGAAGCGCCAGCGCTGTGGGCCGACAACAGCGGCAATATATGGCTCTTCGGGGGAGCTGGTTTTGACTCCGTGGGCACGAATGGCGGTCTCAACGACCTTTGGGAATTCACCCCCTCAACCGGTCTATGGACCTGGGAGGGCGGAAGCAACACTGCGGGCGGCACCGAGGTGAATAGCGGCCTCGGTAATTTTGCTGCCGGAAACATTCCTGAGAGCTTCTTTATGGGTTCGAATTGGACCGATCTCAGCGGAAATCTCTGGCTGTTTGGGGGCTGGGGGGCCTTAGGCACAGACATGTGGGAGTACAAACCTTCCCTGGGCCAGTGGGCCTGGGTGGGCGGAAGCTTCACCGGCCAAAACGGAGTGTACGGCACGCAGGGTGTGCCAAATGCTGCCAACATCCCCGGATACCGCGGAAACCAGGTCGGAGTTACCGATAACAACGGCAATTTCTGGCTCTTTGGTGGATATGGCGTCGACTCCGTCGGGAATTGGGGCGATCTGAATGACCTTTGGGAGTTCACTCCTTCAACCGGAATGTGGACCTGGGTGAGCGGCAGCAACCAGAATGGCGGCTACCAGTCACCCGGCAACTACGGCACCATGGGTGTTTCGGCCGTCGGAACCCCGAACGTTCCCCCGGGGCGCGATAGCATGAGCGCCTGGATTGACGCCGATGGCAACTTCTGGGTCTTCGGGGGCGAGAACGCCAACATCAACGCCGATTACAACGACCTGTGGGAGTTCACGCCTTCCACGGGTCTTTGGACATGGGTGAGCGGAAGCAATACAACCGGCAGCACCGGCGTGTACGGGGCTTTGGGTGTGCCTTCAACTGTAAACGTCCCCGAATCCCGCGATAACACAGTGAGTTGGACCGACAGTACCGGCAATCTCTGGCTCTTCGGGGGAAACATCGGCGGTAACGCATTCCTCAACGACCTCTGGGAGTTCACTCCTTCCACCAGTATGTGGACCTGGATGGGTGGAAGCACTATGCTCGGCGTCGCCGGCGGTACAACGGGATTGCCGGGAGTTTACGGCACGCTGGGTATACCTACTGTCGGAAGCACGCCTGGAAGCCGCCAATCCGGCTCGAGCGTGACCGATTTCTACGGCAATCTTTGGCTGTTCGGTGGAGAGGGCCTGGATTCCGCTGACAATAGCGGCTCTCTCAACGATATGTGGGAATACAAGCCACCTACAGTCAAGACCACGCCCGCAATAGCAGTGACGCCATCCGCATTGAGCATCACCTCGGCGCAGGATCTTGCTGTAACGGTTGCCGTCAGCGGCACAATCGGCACACCCACCGGCACAGTTGTGCTGACGGGGGGCGGATACACCTCCACGGCGGCAACTCTGGTCAACGGCAGCGCGACCATCAACATCATTGCCGGCGGACTGGCAGTCGGCAGCGACACGCTGACCGCAAGCTATGCTCCGGATCGGACTGACTCGCCGATCTACACGAGTGCATCTGGGACGGCCGCTGTAACCGTGTCTGCGGTGGTTGTGCCGCCTGCTCCGGCCTTCGCCATTAGTGGTTCTGCTGTCACTGTGGCAGCCGGGGCTACCACCGGAAACACCTCAACCATCACATTGACTCCCAGCGGTGGCTTTACCGGCAACGTGCAGCTGATCGCCGCAATCACCGCCAGCCCAAACGGAGCCGTGGAGCTGCCGACGCTGAGCTTTTCAACCAACCCGGTGAGTGCTTCAGGAACGACCACTCTGACCATCACAACCACGGCTGCTGTAGCAGCAACTAAAACCACCAGCGGTCTGGTCAATCCTAAAGGTCCCGGTCGTTGGTACGCGGCAGGCGGCGCAACTCTGGCCTGTATCCTGCTCTTCGGCATCCCGGCGAAGCGGCGTTCCTGGCGCACAACTCTTGGAATGCTGTTGCTCCTGGTGGCTCTCGCTGGTAGCGGTGTACTCGCATGCGGTGGGACGACCACTTCCATTACTGAAACTCAAGCTACTCCCGGAACAACTGCGGGAGCCTACACCATCACCGTGATCGGCACGTCGGGTACAACCACGGAGGCAGGCACAGTCTCGCTCACGGTGCAATAAGCAACGGGCTCCGCAATAAACTGAGGGTAATGGCGATTTCACCATTACCCTCAAGCGGGTCTGGTCACGCAACAGGCGACATTAAGAAGACAGTAGCTTTTGCTAGTGAGAACGCCGGTTGAACGCCACACAGATCTTCAACTGCCATAGCGGGTCAGGCCAGCTACTGGTCGAGGAATTGAAGCAAGACTGCTTGATGTTCGCCGGTGCGGCAGATACAGCAATTTGGGAATGGGCCGTGCTCACCCTTGTTTCCCCGTCCGGCCTTAACGCAGCCCGCGCATCCATTTGACGTAATCAGAATAGAGCCGCGTGGATGCCTGAGATCCAGCAAAAGCGAGCGAGCCCGGCTGGTTCATCATTCCCTGGTATTGATAAATCAATATCTTATCCACCCACGGCGATACAGCCTCCAGTTGACGCTGAACGCGGTCGAAAGACGCCGGAACCAGGGCGCTCTTGTATACTTCGCCTTCAAATTCGAAGACCTCGACATCGGCCCACATTCTCGCCTTTTTTGCGCGATCATGAGCCTTCCGCAGACCCTCATAAAAGGCTGATGTCTCGGTCACTTTCGATTTCCGAACCCCAACTTCATCCTGGTAGGCCACAATATCCACGTCCATCGCGTCCAGTTGCCGAACATATTCATCATCGGGGGTTGCGACGCGCGTGCCATAGGGCGCAATCATGATTTGAGCACGCGGCATGAGTTGTCGCGCCAGCCTGGAATTGGTGTTAACGTACTCGATGAACTCCGGAGTATAGCGCGGATTGATGCGCGCCTCATCCGGCCAATACCACCCATGGAAGCTCTGGTGGTGGCCGTAGAGACTGGCAAGTTCCTCTATCGCCAGGAGTCGTCTTTTTGTGGCTACGGGATCCGATATGATCTGTTCGCTTTCCCAGTCGCCATAAAATCCGCCGCCGATAAAAAACTTGATCTTGTATTTATCGGCCGCGGAAAGCACCACTTCAATTGGATCCGAACAGGCCAATTGCCATTTCGGGAAGACCTTCGAGTCATAGAACGAACGGTAGTAGACCGCGGTCGCCATCAGTACCAGGTACTCCATCCCGGCATCCGCAATTTCTTTTATCTTTGCGTCCCACTGCGCCGCCGTGAAACGAACGCAAGCCGGATTCCAATCGACTCCTTCGACTGTAGCGTGATGCTGAAACTCAAACCAGCTTCCTGCGATGCGCTTGGTTGCATTGGAATTGGGCAAAGCCACTGCTCCAGCTGGATCGATTGCAAGAGCAGCGGCTCCAGCACCCAGGGCGGAGACAAAATCTCTGCGGTTCATATCGCTAATCATCAAATATCTCCTTCGCGGGAGTCCCGTGCAGGTGGTGGCAAATTACGCCTGGGTTGCAATGGCGGAGGCGGATCGCTTCCGCCAATTGCCATGCGTAAAGTCTGGGAACTCGACTGGCGCGCTGCCACGGCTCACGGAGGCGACACTCAGCGGCGCTACCGCGGCCCATGCGGCCGCATCATACACATCCATATCCGGCGCGAGCCCATTCCGCACACATTCGAGCAGGCGGAAAAGCATGATGAAGTCCATGCCGCCGTGCCCTCCGCCTAACTTCGCCGCGATTTCGCCCTCACGCTTCCAGAGCGGATGCTGGTACTGCTTCCAATCATCGATCGATCCCCACTCCTCGCCCTTGTTCATGCCGTCGAAGTAGATGCGGGGTGGATAGTCTTCAAACAGGCCCTTGGTTCCGGCGATCAGATTGATCCGGCTGTAGGGGTGGGGAGTCGACACCGTGTGTTTGACCGTAATTGTCAATCCATTTGCGGTCTGAATCAGCGAAGTGTTCATGTCGCCTGTCACGTATCGCTCAGCCCAACGCGGATCTCCAGGTTGCAGGTTTTGCTTGCGGTAGAGATCGAGGCCTCGCTGCGGGGAACTCATCGACACCAGCGTCGCAAAGCGGTCTCCGCGCTGGATGTTCATGTAGTTGGCTACCGGACCCAGCCCATGAGTCGGATACAGATTGCCGTTGCGCAAAGTGTGCTCAGTCCGGCGCCATAGGCCTGGTCCGTCGTTGGTAAACAGCAAGCTGCGAAGATCGTGAAGGTATGCCCCCTCGCCATAGAGGAGCTCACCGAACATACCATCGTGCACCATGCGCAGGATGAGCGTCTCGTTGTAGCCGTAGCAGCAGTTCTCAAGCATCATGCAATGCTTGCGGGTTTCTTCCGACGTCCTTACGATTGCCCAGCATTCCTCGATGGAAATGACGACGGGCACCTCGATGGCCACATCCTTGCCGTGTTTCATTGCGGCGACGGCCATCTCCGCATGCAACCTCCACGGCGTCGCCACCAGGACCAGATCGACGTCGCTTCTAGCCAGCATCGATTCATAGGCGTGAGGCCCGTCGGTGTATAAATCCGGCCGCTTCTGGCCGGCCGCTACTACCATTGAAGCGGCGCGCTCGGCATGTTCGCTGAGGGGATCGCACACCGCGACCACCTGACCCTCTGCGGCCAGCAGATTCTCCAGCAACGATGTGCCGCGCCGACCCGGTCCGATCAACGCAATCCGCGGCTCCCGCTTTTCAAAGGCAACGTTTATCATGGTGCGGCTTGATGTGTTTGCTTCCGCATTTGTACGGTTCATAACGCCAAGGCCGACCGCGCTCACCGCACCCATCCGCACGAAATCTCGCCGTGTCCACGATCCCGATCCACTGTTACTCTGGTCAAAACTCATCCTCTTTTGCTCTCCGTCTCGACCCTGGGGAATCGTCTCCGCGAGCTGTGACTGAACGTAAAATTGCATCCCACGGCCATCCGAACCACGATGGCGGCAGGACAATGGTAGCGTAATATTAACGACTATTTTCCTTTGTTTACTATATCACATACGTACGAAAGAAATCGACAGTCCTGCAAGCGTTAGGAGTCTGATTTGAAAGGGAAGTCTTCTACAACGCTAGTTCGCCGAATACCAGCGATGCAGCTCCCTGCACACCGGCAAAGTGTCCTTGTGCGGCCAACTGGACTCGAGGCGCGCGTTTGCGACCGAAATGCAGCAAATTCCCTACGCGCTCTTCGACGTTCGCAACGAACTTCTGGTGTCCTTCCATGATGCCCCCGGAAACAAATACCACCTGAGGATCCAGGATGTTGAAGATGTTCGCCAGTCCTTCCGCGAGATAACCGGCCAGCGTGGCATATGCGCTCTGTGCCGCAGGATCGCCAGCAAGTGCAAGCTGGCTGATCTCGTGCGCCCGAGCCGAGTCGGCAATTGCGGGATCGGCAGCTTTCCCCGCGCGCCCTTCGTACTCTCTCAATAACGATGCTGTGGATACATATGCTTCCAGACATCCCCGGCGGCCGCAATTGCAGTAGCGTCCGTCGATACGGATCGTATGGTGGCCGATGGTTCCCGCAAATCCGCGCTGGCCCCGAACAAGCTTACCGTTGGAGACGATACCGCTCCCGATCCCGGTGCCGATCGTGATTGCAACAAAGTCGGATAGGTTGCGTCCGAGCCCGAAGTTGAGCTCGGCAAGGGCTGCTGCGTGAGCGTCATTCGCGACATAGACCGGCAACTTGAATCGTTGCTCCGCAAACTCGCGCAGATTGAAACCAGTCCAGCCGGGAAGATTTTCAGTCGCGGCAAAGATCGATCCATCATGGGCGTTGATCGCTCCGGCACTGGCGATTCCCAGGCCGCAGAGGTCGATTCGATGGTCACGTGACGCATCAGCCACCTGGCCGATCGCCGCGGCAAGACCTGCGGCAATTGCATCTCTGCCTCCACTGGTTTGAGTTGGAACCAGCACGGTATGGCTGATCGAGCCATTGCAGCTGACGATCCCCGATTTGATGGAGGTACCTCCAATATCGACCCCGATTGCCGACGCGCCGCCCAAGGGAAGCCGGAGCGCGCGGACAAAGCATTCCGTGATTGTGCCGGGGCGCGTGATCGCCGATCCGACTACGACGCACCAGGCTCCTTCCGAAATGGCGCGCCTCGCTTCGGCAGGCGTGGAAATGTGTCCCTCGGCAATGATGGGAGTGCGGATTTGCCGAGCCAAATCCGCCAGCAGCGGCCAGTTGAAAGACTCAATATCCCGCGTTTCTTCGGTATAGCCGTTCAGGGTTGTGCCCACGAACTCCGCACCCGCTTCTGCCGCGGCCCGTGCCTCGTCCAGTGTCGCCACATCCGCCATGACCGGGAGTTTCAGCTCTATATGGATGCGCTCGATCAATTGCCTCCATTGTTCGCCGAACGCCCATGTCCGCCGGGTGCAATCGAGAGCGATGATGCTTGCTCCCGCGCTGGCCAGAGCCGCCGCTGAGGCAAAATCGGGGGTAATGCGCAGCATTCCGTTTACATATCGCTTCTCGATTCCGATGATGGGCACATCCGTATCCCGCCGGATGGCCGCGATATGTTCCGGGCTGTTGATGCGCAGGCCTCTTGCGCCCGCGCCGATCACCGCCTGGGCAATCCTGCGGATGGTTTCCGTGTCTTCGAGAGGGTCGCCGGGCGCGGCCTGGCAGGAAACCACAAGTTTGCCCTTCAATTGTTCCTGAATAGTCGCCATTCTTTGTAAAACCTCGTGCATTCCATGGCTCGCAAAATCCGAGTGCAGTGCCTGCAATAAAGCTTGTATACTTGTATAGTCTACTATACATGATATTAGGAGAGCGAATGAGCAGCACGCTTGGCGCAGGAGTCCTGCTGGCCATGGTCTCAGGCTTGATGAACGGGAGCTTTACCCTCCCCATGCGCTTTCTCGGGCGTTGGGACTGGGAGCACGTCTGGAGTCTCTTCATTACCATCTCCTGCCTGGTGATGCCGGCGGCCATCATTGGCATCGAAGCGCCGCAAAGCTGGGCGATCCTTGCACACGCGCCCGCGCGCGCACTGGCGATTGCGGCGCTCGCCGGTTTTGCTTGGGGATTCGGAGCTCTGATGTTTGGGCAGAGTGCAAGTGCCATCGGTATTTCTCTGGCCAATACCCTGGTGCTGGCGATTAGTTCGGCGCTTGGTTCGCTGTTACCTGTTCTGCTGCTTGCCCGGCAACGGTTCTTCGAACCTGCAGGCCATAGGATTCTTGAAGGCGTAGCTGTGGCTATTGCAGGCATCGTTTTGTGCGGCCAAGCCGGACAGATGCGTGAAAAAGCAGCTGGCGGCCGGATTGAACGCGGCAATCTCGTCGGCCGGGCCCGTCCAATGGGAATTGCTCTTCTGCTTGCGGCAGGATCCGGCGTGCTCTCGGGTGTATTCAATATCGGCTTCGCTTTGTCGCAGCCCATCGCCGCGTACGGACGAACTCAGGGATTGAGCGCATTCGCGAGCACGAACCTGATTTGGGGGGTGATGCTGGCTGCCGGTTCGCTCGCCAATATCGGGTTCTGCGTGCATCTCTTCCTGAAAAGCCACAATTTTCTCAAGTTCCGGGCCGCTGGAGCGACGCGACTCTATCTTCTATCCATGCTGATGGCGCTGCTGTGGGGAGGAAGTATTTTTGTCTACGGGGCTGCTGCGCCGCGATTGGGATCGCTCGGCGCGTCGATCGGTTGGCCGCTTAGCCTGGCCACAGGCCTGGTGCTTGCAAATGCCATCGGATTCGGTCTGGGCGAGTGGAAGCAGGCCCCACGCGGAGCCCGAAGGTGGATGTATTCGGGGCTCGCATTCCTGCTGATTGCCATTGTGCTGCTCAGCAGGGCAGGGGATTGATGTGCCAGGCGCACCAATCTTTGTTGACGAGGTAGAGCGATGTGGAAGATGAAACCCAGGATTGCAGCAGGCTCCGGGGATGCACCGGCAAAATCTGGCGCTCGGCCCTTGCCATTCAGAGCTTTGGACAGGAGCAGCTTTGTCCCCATGTACGCCCAGATTCAGACCCGACTACTGGGAATGATTCAATCCGGTCAGCTCAGATCCGGTGATCGTCTGCCCAGCGAAGAGGAGTTGAGCCGTGTCTACGGCGTAAGTCGCATG
>Ga0335072_10017501_pt1 | contig 10134 bp, 8 predicted proteins | sample Lox_Sample_21_FD_206725 | JGI IMG/M metagenome (GOLD analysis project Ga0335072, IMG submission 206725) | Soil microbial communities from Loxahatchee National Wildlife Refuge, Florida, United States - Lox_Sample_2.1 | ecosystem: Environmental > Terrestrial > Soil > Wetlands | place: USA: Florida...
TCTCTCAGCGTGGTTGTGGAAGGCCTCGTGAACATGGCCCGCGTGATGTCCAGCACTGACAACAGCTGCCATCGCCGCAGCGATGGCAAGATATCCTGCCTTCATCTTGTCCTGTCTCGAGATTGGTCAAGAAATCGAATTCAATTTAGTGTTATTCTTATTGTTATTGCTGTCGGGTTTCAAGGACTTTATAATTTTTTTTCTTTTTTCCTTTTTTTTCCAAACGAATGCCCGCTGAAAGAGTGAAGCGGTAGTGGACGACAGATGGGAAAGATAGCGACGACGAGGAATAGAAGTTCAAATCATCAGAGTCGTGAGGAGAGGTCAAGTAGAAAGGAAGAGGAAGCGGATAGGAAGCCATAAAGAGAGAGACCGGGCGAGTGAAACGATGGGAGCAGGGGGAGGGAACAGAGGGCCGGCAACAAGTCAAGTTAGGCAGGCTGCTAGGGGTGGTCGGCACTCCACCCATCACCTAATTTCACTATTCTTTGCCCTCCTCCCTGCTTTTGCGCCTGGCAGGTCTCAATTGGGCCATGCGGTAGATTGGATAGGTTTAGTCGTCGGCTTGAAGGCTTGCACAATTTACTGACATTGTAATTTGCGGGGGATGGTACTAAGAAGCAATGCATCGAATAGCAGCATGTTGTCTCACTTTGTGGTGTGCCACAGCCTACTATGTAAGGTCCTGTACAGCCCGCTCTCATAACAATAAGCTTATGTCTTTCATTTCGCTTTTTCGCTGATCTCCTCTGATCTCCTTTTGCCGCCTTGTGTTGACCGGCACGGCAGGGTGGCAAAGACACCGAGTGCAACGCTGCTTTTTCCCCACCTTTTCGACAGCAGCAGGATCGGCAGGGACTCTTCATGTGCAGGCTCGCTTATTTAGTCAGGTACAGTGCAGCGCTATAGCGCTACGGGCGCCGCCCCTATCCCTGCTCACTCTCATTTCCCATTTCTCGTAATGGAAGAAAAAGACTCGACGGCTTTTTGGGCTCAATGAAATGAAGAGCTGAAACTGTCTGTCATCGCCCCGATCGTCTGAATGACCACAGCTGATAATCCATAGGCGCTCATGCTTTTGGTAAATGGATTCATCGCGTTGATGCTGTATGTCATAATATCTAGGGGTCCAAGCCGAACCTATCCGAGCTGCATGCATGCATGACTAGTCAGGAACAGCGGTCAGGAACGAACACATCCGCTCTTTCAGCAACCGCTTCTGGCCTTCCCTTTGTTACCCGTCCATTCATCCGCCATGGCCCGGATGAATGGCCGAAAACAAAGCACTGGTCAGACTCCTCGGTTGACCAATTGCCTCGGGCGGTAAAAATAACTAGACTGCGACAGTGCGAGACCACCGGCGACAGATCACAGCAGTAAACACTACTATGCACTGCACTGCCGATGTCGTGATGGTAATGTATAGTCGAGACTGTTGATAACGTATGGGGTCTGGAGAAATCCTCACTCTGCCGTGGTACAGAATGCTTCTCTATCGAATGTCCATGTGACCTCGACCAGGGTTGGACCAGGAACTCAACGGAGCATCGGACATTGTGATCATCGACAAGACCAATGACGATGTAGGCATCATAGACGAGTTCAGATGAACCATTTTCGAACCATCACGTGACTATTTTGTTTTTGGCCTCAACTATCAGGCTTGGAACTTCCCCACGCTCAATTCTCTACTCTCACTCCCAAAACCCTGCTAATCAATAACTAATATAACGATACTCAAGGTACAACATTTCCTAGCTCTCAATTTCGCTCCTTCAACTGTTATACCTAAGTAAGATTTTCAATATTCAAAAACTTCCTACCCAAGGATTTCATAAAGTCGAGCCTATTTTCATTTTTAGTGAAAATCCATGAATCAAGAGAACTTTTCTTTAAGCGTCCCGCCCACAATAGGAGGGAAACAAGTCATCTCGCTGAATGGAGCAAACTGTACAGATTTAAGCAATTGGGTCTAATTCAGCAGCCAACACATAGCAAGAGGAACCCCACACGTGTCGAGGTTCAGATGAGTACATGCCTCAAATCATTATCTTATAATGGGTGAATGCTCCTTCTCGATATTGTTTTTCGATTTCTCAGCATATCCATACATAGGGCAAGGCACACGCGAGAAATCATGCTCTCTGCCCTGGTTCCTACATTACCAATCCCGTTTTCGCTACAACTTTCGAAGTCCTTAAATCCTAGACTTATTTTCTTCAATCAAACTAGCTATGTTACGATGCAGCATGTGGCATATGAGCAAGTGCTCAATAGTATCTAGAGTGGAGATTTCTCTGTCATGCTATATATAGATATGTATACGTTACGCTGTGTTTTTGTTGGATTCAAATCAAGATACAGCTACCAGTTTTCAAGAGACAACATGTTCTAGGGTAATTTTAGTCTCCCATTACGACTCTTCTCTTGCTACCTGGTTCCCAGTGATAGAAGCTATCTCATTTTCGATTCACTCTCCAGGCAGCCTGGTAGTCATCCCAGTACCATAATACAATCCTTCCCTTCCCGGAATTTCCAAATCAAAGAAGTTTTACGCTCGATTCCTAATACTTCACTGCACTTCATATTGCTCACACTACAGTACATGAAGGCCGCATCAAATCGGCCTCACCGTCTCTCTTACGGCTCCTTCTTGCCCAGCGACGTGTCCCTCTCACTAACCAACCATCGCCTCGATTCCCGGAAAACATGACAATACGACGATTCTGCTGCTGCCTACACCACCCCCCTTTCTCTCATATTCCAACGATACAGACTCATAGATTTCTTCACCGATTCATAAGGAGCCTAGCTAGCTGCAATACAACGGCAAACCATAATCTACGGTCTTCTATTCCATGGCCAATGCGCCCTTCTAGGCTCCTGAGCCAATATGTCATGCATTCGGGATGGATGCACGGGCGGCTCGAGCCGCGAATAAGGCACTGGAGGAGTACACCTCCTCGTCCTCATGCGGTCGCTTATGTGCTCATTATCTAAGTGATTCAGCCAAGAGCTCTCTCTCCGTGAGTTCTCCGCATCGTGTCCATCCTATCGCTGTGAGCCTTAATCCCACCCTGTCCGTTCTATCTTACTTCCGGCTTACTCAAAAAGATACAAAATCTACCCATTCATTCATTACTTAGGCATCGAGACAGGAGAGAACAACTCAAGACGTGTCCGCCCCAGTCCACTCTGGGCCAATCCTGTCCATTTCCTTCACTTTCGTGTCATTCTCGTGTCACTGTCACCTGCTCCCAAATTGTACGTCGCACTTACTGGTTGAGTAAAAGTCGGTGGGCATCATATTGCCCGGCTTGTCTGGCTCATCTGTCTACTCCATGTTCGTTTTCTGGTAAAGGGGGGCCTGAAAGGAAGACCGGCCTCGTTGTCATCGAGGGAGATGATGGGTTGTACTGCTAGTTCTGAGGCTCGATATCGAGAAAATTTTCTCTGCCCTATTTCTTGGAGATCTTGGAGTGTGACATAAATGTTCAGCCCGTCCCTCAGCTTGGTCCTTCCATTTTGATCTCCTCTCAAAATTTCGTCTCCCTCTAGCCCCTAAAATCTTTTCTTCTACAGCGTGCTTGCCCAGGATGTGCAGATTACATGAATATCGTGTGACCTATTTAGGCTGCAAGCTCCTGAAAGAGAATAGCATTCTGAAAGAGAACAGCAAATTATCCTACCTCCTTCAGAATCTCGCGTTCTCAAACTCACAGCCCTATGAACCTCACTTGCATATCCATAAGTACATTTACCTGTGTGAAAATGCACCGGAAGGGACATCTGAACGTACCTGCGGGACTGTGACTGACATGATACGCGGTGATACGGTGACAGAAGTTGGCACCAGCCGATCTACCGGACAATGTCCAGCATGCACGGCAGCTGAGACAGCAATCCAGAAGGAATGCCTTCGGGTCGATTATGTCTGTTCCCCTGCCCCCACCGACTGTATAGATGGCTGACCCTGCCGACAGGAGGAGTATACTGGTCCTAGAACCGACGCTGAGCAGGTGAGTTGCTTTGCAATAGTCTAACTGCCAAGACTGAGTTTCAGTAGGAGTCCGCTGCTGGTGCTGGAGGATCGCAAACGAAAGCAAAGAAATCACATCACAAAGAAAGCAAGCATAGGAAGAAGGGGCGTAGGAACTAATGTATGCAAAGGTATGCCTTGCTCCATCCAACTCCTATAGTATTGCTAACAATGTGGAGGAGCAGGATGTGCGATCGCATGACGCAGAAGGATATTCGATCAAAAGCACAGTATGATGAAAACGAGTTCTGGGTGTCATGAGAGTGTATTGGGGTACTGAGACGCCATAATAATTGCTATGGAAAATTGCTGCGGTTAAATTGGATTGATCTGGCCACCCACTGCGTGACAGTATGTTGACTGCGAGTCTTTCGTTTCGTGGGTCTCTTTTTGTGTTTGCTGCTAGTTCTATCAAAATGCCTTCGATGCTTTGCTTCGTTTTCTGCAGGCTGCTCGTGATCATGATCGTCCACCGTACTCCTGATGGGTAGTGTCTTAGATGACCACTTAGACGGCGGCTTGTTCGATGGTTCGCTCGACGATGTCGATGTGAATGACCATGACAACGATGTACTGGACGACGAGCCCGAAACCCTCGTCGGTAACTTGGAAGCTCTATGGATCGAGATCGGAAGACTCATCGATGAAGTTTCCTTCGTCCCTAACGTGTCCAACCCGTTCTCTAGTTGGAGCGCGGGCTTGTCAATTGTATCTTGTAGAGAACCACAACAAATGGATAGCTGAGGATCGATCTCATGGACCACCTCGGAAGCGCTTGCGTACTTCTGCGACCAGCAATTGATGATGACACGTCCTAGGCTCGCGTCGTTCTTCACGGGCGGGAACTGCTGCTGTTGGTATAATATCCGGACCTCTGCCAGGGGCTTTTCACGGTATGGTAGTTCCTTTGTGGACATCTCGTAAATGGCAGATCCTAAAGCAAACAGATCGCTCGCCTTCGTAGGCTTATCTTCATTTTTGGAGGGAAGTTGACTCCATACCTCATAGCATGTTGAAGCCGGTGAACCTTGCACTGACGATCCAGCAAAGTCACACAATTTGAGAACATCCCTCGAATCCAGTAGCATATTATGGCACCCAACATCTGCATGTATGATTTGATGGTCATGAAGGAACGCGAGACCCTCTGCTGCTTGTTTCGCCCATTTTCGCAAGTCGACATCTGGAAGAAGGACAAGCCCAGGAAGGGACTTCAATCGATGTCGGATAGTCTCACGGCACCGCTCTAGTATTAGTCCTTGAGGATTATCTAGCTCGAAGCATCTGATAATATGGGGTGATGGCCTTGTGTGTTCAAGGATGCTGTACACTTTGCGTTCTGTTGCCATATCCTGTTTACTCCTATGACAGCCGTAGGCCACTTTGATGACCCTTAATTCATCAATGATGAGAACTAATCCCGAGATTCCATGGCCGATTCCTTGCAAATCCAGTATACTGCCGATCCATCTCTTTGGCAATGGCTCCTTCTTAGGCTTTTCGACTATTACTCGGCGTACTTTGGCGCGCATTGGACGGCGGTAGCGGTACAGCAACAGAGTATGACTAAGAAAGAGATCCAAGTGCCAGCACGAGCGACCTCTAAGTCTTCGCCGCTTTCCGGTTGGAAGAGCAATCCTATTGCAGTTGTATTGGGGGTTTGTAAAGGAATACAGTGCAATATACCGGAAATTTTGGAACCGCAGTAGATCTGATTTAGGAAGTTCCAAAACAAATTGCAGTGGCCTTTCTAGGACCCAAGTATAGTGAAGAGACGGCTATAAGCAGTGCAAAGCAAGGCCAATCAACAAATTCGATTTCGACACGGTAACAGATTCCGGGCGAGAGTTCCACACAGAGCTAACCACTCTCGATTTCTGATGCATTCGATGCTGTGACACCTAACCGATTTATGTTTTGGGCAGCTATTGGGAGAAAGACTTGTTAGACATGAGGGTGTAATGGAAATTATATACATTGGTTAAAAACGGCGCTGCACTGAAACGAGAAGAACTTGCATCAATCCCTTGCATTCTTAGCTGCGTTTCCCAACATTATCCCCTCGACGTTATATCAGGCATCTTATGGCAGCTGCAGCAAATCCACAGCCCTATGCTTCAAATACTTTTGCCTTGGACCAATAACGTGGTAACATTTGTGTGTGTGGAAATCTGGATGCTGAAAACGTCGCGCGCCAACGCAGCGGCAGCCAAAGCATACGACTCTTGATGAATCTGAATTCGGTGTCGCAAATGGGAGAGTAGGACTATTTTGAGCCATAGGGAAGGTATACAGCTTCGACATCTCCCAAGCGCCTTGCTTTGCTGGCGTTTAACGCCCAGTCGGTTACGTACAGCGAGTGCTGTAATTGATAACACCGCTAATTTGCCTTTTGTCCATTCAGTGTGAGATGTATTAGCTCTATTCCTGGTAGACGCCCAATATATCGCCCCACTCTCATGTAACTGCAAGTACAAACAAAAGATAGAGGAGCGAGTAACGAGCGGCTCTGCTTAACCCAAGGCTGTTGAGATTGCCCAAAGGTATGGAACATGGCTGGAAGCCTTGTCGGTGGCACGGAGCCTGTTTGTCTACAGAATATATGAGACTCTGGGAGAAGGGACCATGATGCTGCACACGGATCCGGCGCTGAAAAGGTTGTTTTGCTCGAGTTATGATGTGCATATCAAGAAAGGTGAAGTGCTAGCGGTTCACAAGGCTGGACTGACTGCCCTGCATATCTGGCGAATAAGAGCAACCCTCTCCGCCTTTATAACCAATCGGCAGCGCTAAAATGGCCTTCCCGCATCGGGATGATCGCGTGGGATCACAGGCAAAAATCTTGCGTTTGTCAGCCTTATGTACCTGCGATGTCTTTCAGAAGTCCAGACTTTGATGGGTTTGGGTCTATTTCAAAGCCAAACAAGAACAGGAAAAGATGACATTGTCCAGCGCCTGCTTACTCACGCGTGAGGTCATTTGCGCCGGTTTCGGTGGCTTGTCCTCCTATCGGCACGCGATGTTTCAGTACCCAAAACACGAAGAAAAGTAGGATGATTCGGACAGCGCCATTAACTTTATTTCTTACATCTTAATTCACTGCAACTAGACTTTATAGCTTCGGATTTTTCCCTTAAAATCCTTCCTTCTTTTCTTTCCAAAACTTCTCCAAAGTCGATTACGATCATTGATAATGCAGTCCGCAACACGATGCTTTGCCCGTGCGGCTATCAAGTCCTCTCCCTCGACCTCGGCCTTCAAGACCGCTACCCGAAACACTGCCTTTACTCTCCCACGACAGACCTTCCGTCAACAGAGTCGTCGAGGCTACGCGTCGCAGCCCTCCTCATCGGGCTCCTCGACGCTTCTCTGGGTTGGAGCTCTCGCAGCTGCTGGTGGAGCTGGGTACTACTTCTACACTCAGAGTAACGGATCTCTGCTCTCGGGTTCTGCAAATGAGACCAAGGGTGTCTTCATTCCGAAGTACGAGGACTATCAGAAAGTTTATAATGAGATTGCTGCGCGTTTGGAGGAGAACGATGACTATGACGACGGCAGTTACGGACCGGTCTTGGTGAGATTGGCGTGGCACGCTAGTGGAACATATGATGCAGAGACCAAAACAGGTGGAAGCAATGGTGCTACTATGAGGTTTGCGCCAGAGGCTAATCATGGCGCAAATGCTGGTCTGAAGGCTGGAAGAGACTTCTTGGAGCCTGTCAAGGGTACGTGGATACAACATTTGTCCTACTCAGTCAATGCTAACACTCACCATAGAGAAGTTCCCTTGGATCACCTACTCTGATCTCTGGATCCTCGCCGGTGTCTGTGCCATCCAGGAGATGCAAGGACCGATCGTCCCATGGAGGCCCGGCCGGAAAGATAAGGATGTCGCCGCCTGCACACCTGACGGACGACTTCCAGATGGTTCAAAAGACCAGTCACACATAAGGGCGATCTTTGGTCGCATGGGCTTTAATGACCAAGAGATTGTTGCATTGTGCGGCGCTCATGCTCTTGGTCGTTGCCACGTTGACCGATCCGGCTATGAGGGCCCATGGACTTTTTCACCAACTGTTGTCACCAATGACTACTATAGACTGCTCCTAGAGGAAAATTGGAACTGGCGCAAGTGGGACGGCCCGAAGCAGGTAAGTCTAACTGCATGGGATTCTCACAAATTGCTAACGAGCCGTTCTAGTACCAAGACAAGACAAGCAAAAGCTTGATGATGCTGCCGACCGACATGGCTCTAATCAAGGACAAGGCCATGCGCCCTTTCGTTGAGAAGTACGCCAAGAACAATGAGGCTTTCTTCAGGGACTTCAGCAATGTCCTTGTGAAGCTCTTTGAACTTGGAGTCCCCTTCGAAGAGACGACCGATCAGTCTAGAATGACCTTCAAGCCAACTCACGATTCCTAGACAACGGACGTAAATAGACGAAGACAACAGATGCGAATAGACACGAGATAATAGACCCCTTTTCGGAGACAGGGATTAATCGAGACTTAGAATTCAACAGGTGCTTGAGAGCGGACTAGACAAGACTAAAAGTAGAGTAGACAGGATTTCGTTGCCTTTTTCCATTTCCTTTCTTCTCTAGAGTTCATCATAACTGTATCATGCTTTTCTCAGCTTGCTTTCTTTCTGCTCAAATGTACGATATCTTGGAAGTAATTTTCTTCACTTCTCTGTGGCCTCGTCTTTAGACCTAGAGTGAGTGATCCGTTCTAGAGCCGTATAAATATCCCTGGCTGCATTGTTTCCGTCCCCATTCGTCCTATGTTATAGGATCCACGCCCAGACGTAATTAGCGAGTCGACGGGTATTCTAATCACATACATCTCCCTCTCATGTCGCACTCTCTACAGTGCATCTTCTTACCGCAGCTTTTTCAATTACTGTCATTAGCAGGGACCTCTCCCGGCTCTAGGAACGACCGAAAGACGAGAACAGCAGCAAGCCTATTTCCCTGTCCGTCCCATAACGATCGGCAGGGGACGACGCCCGCATAGGAGTCGGCGCCCCAAAGGCCTTTGACGCAAGCGTCAAGATACGCGGCGTGCGCATGGTGATAACCATCGGACCGGTTTCGACATCTGCTCTCTTCCAGCGTGTCGCTTTGGGATAGCAGCGAATCGATTGACCCGCTTAGGTCGTTGATCTCCGGTGCGTATTTGATGAAGACGATCGTCTGTGAGAACTGCATGTTGATTACGGATTTGTAAGCATTGTCGAATTTATATCCGAAAGGACCAGTTTGCTAGACGAAGAATGTCAGTTAGTCTGAGAGGTGCGCGTAGGGGGAGACATGAGCCAGTTACCACGACGGGACCCTTTGTGACGCCGAGAAGTGCATGCCATTCAATATCACTACCTCGAGGGAGTTCTTCGACTTCAGCGGCGAAAAATGGTGGTGCAAACCAGGTGTCGCCGCTAATTATCGACCAGTCGGGCAACATTTTGGCGGTGTTCTTTTTAAACTCTTTATGAACATAACCCCTATTGTAACGTTCTTCCCACAAGTCGCGGTCGCCATCGATAAGCTCGGACTGAGTCGAATCCTGATCTTCGGAATATTCTCCACGATGGGCATATTCCCACGCTCTACCCGCCAGTTTAGCTTTGATCGCAATTTTCGAATGGCTGTCCTTGGAAAGGTAAGCTACAGCAGCAGTCCATGAGATGACGTCCGTCGCGTTTCCAATTCGCCAGAGGTGCTGGAGTGACAGCGCTGTTTGAGTTATAAAATTTGAATACTCATGAGTTATCAATTTCTGACATAATCCCGAGTCTTCTAGATGCATGGGAACCTCCGGATTTGTATGTAATGCCATTGTGCTTGGAACAAGTGGGATTTGGCCGGCGATATGCACGAGGAATAGGGCAGAATTGTCCGCCTGTCTGGTTGAAAGCGACAGAGACTTTGCTTGCGAATAAGGCCCGATATTTGCAGGGGCCCAATACGACCTGGACTGGACATGTAAACCCCTTCTTCCATGTTTCCATATTTGCTCACTGAAGAGGTTGAGGTGGATGATGATGTTGTTACCTGGGGGCAAGACATCACCGCACGCGACAGTTACCCTTGCAG
>Ga0335072_10017502_pt1 | contig 10133 bp, 5 predicted proteins | sample Lox_Sample_21_FD_206725 | JGI IMG/M metagenome (GOLD analysis project Ga0335072, IMG submission 206725) | Soil microbial communities from Loxahatchee National Wildlife Refuge, Florida, United States - Lox_Sample_2.1 | ecosystem: Environmental > Terrestrial > Soil > Wetlands | place: USA: Florida...
GACGCCGGCGCAGCAACTCGCCGACGTGAACATGCGCGCCCGGCGGCTGATCGCAGACCAGCAGCACGCCTGGCACAGGGTCAAGGGTGAACTCGCCCAGGCCGGGCTGGTCGTCGCAGAGGTGGAGGCGCTGACTGCGGCCGACCGCGAGTGGCTCGACGCTTTCTTCATGGAGCGTGTCTTTCCGGTCCTCACGCCGCTCGCCATTGATCCGGCTCACCCCTTTCCCTTCATCCCCAATATGGGGCTGGTAATGGCGCTGCTGCTGGTCTCGACCCACGACCGGCACGTCATGCGTGCCCTGATCCCGCTGCCCGGTCAGGTCGAGCGTTTCATCCGCCTGCCGACGGAGCCGGGCGGCCCGATCCGGTTCGTCATGCTGGAAGAGATCGTCGGCCTGTTCCTGGAACATCTCTTCCCCGGCTATGCGAGGGACGCGCAGGGTCTGTTCCGGGTCATCCGCGATACCGATGTCGAGTTCGAGGACGAGGCCGCCGACCTCGTTCTATCCTACGAGACGGCGCTCAAGCGCCGGCGCCGTGGGGCCGCCATCAATCTGACACTGCAGGCCTCGATGCCCGAGGTCCTCAAGCATCTGGTACGGGAAGCGGTCGCCGCTCCGCCGGACGAAGTCTTCGAGGAGGCCGGGATCCTTGGGATCGTGGACCTCAAGCAGTTGATCGTCGACGACCGGGCGGATCTGCTGTTCAAACCCTACACGCCGCGGTTTCCGGAGCGGATCCGTGACTTTGCAGGCGATTGCTTCGCGGCGATCCGTGCCAAGGACATCATCGTCCACCACCCCTTTGAAAGCTTCGACGTGGTGGTGCAGTTCCTCCGTCAGGCGGCCGGGGACCCGAATGTGGTCGCGGTGAAGCAGACGCTCTACCGCACCAGCAAGGACAGCCCGATCGTCAAGGCCCTCATCGAGGCGGCCGAGGCCGGGAAGTCGGTCACCGCCATGGTGGAGCTGCGCGCCCGCTTCGACGAGGAGGCGAATATTCGCCTCTCCCGCTCCCTGGAAGCGGCGGGCGTACAGGTCGTGTTCGGCTTCACGGAGCTGAAGACCCACGCCAAGATCTCGCTGGTGGTGCGGCGCGAGGGCGGCTCCGTCCGCTCCTACGCCCATTTCGGGACCGGCAATTACCATCCGATCACCGCGCGCATCTACACCGACCTCAGCTTCTTCACATGCGACGCTGACCTGACCCGTGACGCCGCACGGCTGTTCAACTTCATGACGGGCTATGCCAAGCCCGAGAAGATGGATGCCATCGCCTTCAGCCCGCTGACGACGCGCAAGCGGCTGGACCATTTGATCCATGACGAGATCGAGGCTGCGCAGCAGGGCCGGCCGTGCGGCATCTGGCTGAAGGTCAATGCATTGGTCGATGAGCGGATGATCGATCTGCTCTATGACGCATCGGCGGCCGGCGTCCCTGTGAAATGCGTGGTGCGCGGCATCTGCTGCCTGCGGCCGGGTGTGCCGGGGCTCTCGGAGAACATCCGTGTGAAGTCGATCGTCGGGCGGTTTCTGGAGCATGCCCGCATCTGCGTTTTTGCCAACGGCCACGCCCTGCCCAGCCGCCATGCGAAGGTCTTCATCAGCAGCGCAGACTGGATGGCGCGCAACCTTGACATGCGGGTCGAGACCTTCGTGCCCATCCGCAATCCGACGGTGCACGCCCAGGTGCTGGACCAAATCATGGTCGTGAACCTTAAGGATAACGTGCAGGCCTGGGAGTTGGGGCCGGACATGACCTGGCGGCGACTGCAGAGCGGCCGCAAGCCGATCTCGGCTCACAACTATTTTATGACCAATCCATCGCTCTCGGGACGTGGCTCTGCCCTTCATGGGCCGGCTCTGTTACAGCACATCGGCCGGAAATTGCCGCATGGCATGAGGGACTGACGCTGACCCTACCCCGCTGCGCCGTAGTCGATCTCGGTTCCAATTCAGTCCGGCTCGTCGTCTTTGAAGGCGAGTCCCGGAATCCCGTGGCCATCTTCAATGAGAAGGCCGTGCTGCGGCTCGGCCGGGGATTGCAGCAGACCGGCCGGCTCAATGAGGAGGGCGTGCACCAGGCGCTGACGGTGATGAGCCGTTATGATGCGGTCGCACGCGCCATGCGCGCACACCCTTTCGAGGTGCTTGCGACGGCCGCGGTGCGCGATGCCGAGAACGGGGCCGAGTTCGTTGCCGGCCTTCGCGCACGCATGCCGGGGGTACCGATCCGCATCCTCTCGGGCAAGGAGGAAGCCGCGCTCTCCGCCGCCGGCGTTCTCTGCGGTATTCCCAATGCCGAAGGCATTCTGCTCGATATCGGCGGTGGCTCGCTGGAGGCCGTGCGGCTTCTGGCCGGCAAGGCGATCCATAGCGAGACGATGCGCCTCGGCGTGATCCGTCTCGCGGATCGTGCGGGTGGGGACCTCCTCCGGGCGCGTGCGATCGTTGAGGAGGATACGGCGCTGGTGCCCTGGCTGGCGCAGGGCGCCGGGCAGGACCTCTATCTGGTCGGCGGCGCTTTTCGGGCGCTCGCCCGCATCCATATGGCCCAGACCAGCTACCCGCTGAACATGCTGCACCACTATACGATTGCGCGGGATGAGGCGCGCGACCTCGCCGGTGTCGTCGCAGGTGCCAGCCGGCGGGCCTTGGAGCGACTGCCCGGCCTGCCGCGCCGGCGCATCGATGATCTGCCCTTTGCCGCGGTCGTGCTGCGTCGGCTGTTGCGGGTGACGGGCGCCGCCCGCGTCGTCTTCAGTGCCAACGGCCTGCGCGAGGGCTGGCTGATGGAGATGATGCCATCTCACGTGCGCGGCGATGAGCCCTTGACGGCTGCGGCACGGGACATGGCCATGCTATTGAGCCGGGACCCGGCTCTACCCTCGGCCCTGATGGGCTGGACCGGCGACCTCGCCTTGCGGGAGACGACGGAGCAGCGCCGCCTGCGCGAAGCCGCCTGCTGGTTCTCGGACATCGCGAGCCACGATCACCCCGAATATCGCGCCGAGCAAGGTTTCCTGCGCGTGCTGCGCCAGCCTGGAACCGGTATCGACCACCACTCGCGCGCCTTCCTCGCGCTGACTATTGCGATGCGCTACGAGGCCGAGCCCGATGCGCCCTTCCTGGCGCCAGCAAGGATGCTGCTCGACATGGCCTCCGCCCAGCGGGCCGAGGCGCTCGGTGCCGCGTTGCAGCTCGCCTATACGCTCTCGGCCGGAACGCCTGACCTGCTGGCAGGCACGGCGCTTTCGATCGCGGACGGTAAGCTCATCCTTGATCTCAAGGAGAATGCCGGTGTCTTCGCCGGTGAAAGCGTGATCCGGCGCCTGGGGCGGCTGGCCGCCGTGCTGGGGCTTGACCCGTACACGGGTAACGAGCGCGTCTATGCAGACATTCCTCCCTGATGGCGGTTGACGTGGCGGAGGGGCTGGGCGCCCGTCTGCTCGCGGCACTGGGCCCGGGCGCAGTGCTCACCGAGCCTTCCGACATGAGCGGCTATTCGGTGGATTGGCGCAGTCTCTACCACGGCCGGCCGCTCGCCGTGGTGCGGCCAGCGACGGTGGAACAGGTCGCCGCGGCGGTTAAGCTCTGTGCCGAGGCGGGTGCGCCCGTCGTGCCGCAAGGCGGCAATACGTCGATGGTGGGCGGCGCGACGCCACCCGACACAGGAACGGCGGTAGTTCTCAGCCTGGAGCGGTTGCGACAGGTGCGTGCCGTCGACCCCGTCGAGATGACGATGACGGTGGAAGCCGGGGTCACGCTGCGGCAGGCGCAGGAGGCGGCCGCCGCGGCCGGTCTGTTGCTGCCGCTGTCGATCGGGTCCGAGGGGAGCGCCCAGATCGGCGGCGTGCTGGCGACCAATGCCGGCGGCAACAACACGCTCCGCTTCGGCAACGCGCGCGAGCTTGTCCTGGGGCTGGAGGTTGTGCTGGCCGATGGCGCTGTCTGGGACGGGCTGCGGCATCTGCATAAGGACAATACCGGCTACTGCCTGCGGCAGCTCTTCATCGGCTCGGAAGGCACGCTCGGGATCATCGCTGCGGCGGTCCTCCGCCTGCAGCCGGGCGTCACCATGCGGAGCGCCGCCTTCTGTGCGCTGCCTTCGGCGGAGGCGGCGCTCGCCCTGTTGGCGCGTCTGCGGCTGCGGGAACCGTCCGCGCTGCACGCCTTTGAATATATGAGCGGCGAGTCGATCGCCTTAGTGCTGCAGCATATCGAAGACACGCAGCTGCCCGTGCCCCCCGCGGATCATTACGTCCTGATCGATCTGGCTAACGGCGCCGGGGCGGAGCCGCTGGAGGCGGCTCTCGAGGACAGTCTTGGCGAAGCATTGGACGCGGGCGAGCTTCTGGATGCGGCGCTATCGCGCAGCGACGCGCAGCGGCTCGCCTTCTGGCGCTTGCGGGAGGAGCATTCGGAGGCACAGAAGCGTGCCGGCGCTTCCATCAAGAATGATGTCTCAGTCCCGGTGTCCCAGATCCCGCGATTGCTGCGCGAGGCGGCGTCTGCCTGTCAGGCTGCAGAGCCGGGCATACGCGTGGCGCCGTTCGGCCATCTGGGTGATGGCAATATTCACCTTAATCTGGTTCAGCCGATGGGCGCCGAACCGGCGGCGTTCCTGGCGCGCGCCGACGCGCTCATGCACATCGTGAACGGCGTGGTGAAGGGGTTGGGCGGCAGTTTCTCCGCCGAGCACGGCGTTGGCCGGCTCAAGACAGGGCTGATGGAGGAGTGGCGCGGCGGGGTGGAGCTGCGGCTGATGCGGCAGGTTAAGGCGGCGCTGGATCCAAGCGGCCTTTTCAACCCCGGGGTGATCTTCCCGGCATAGGGCTGGTCGGCCGGCGCCGGCCTCGGACCGCGTGGTCCTTGCCTACCGCTCCGCGATTTCCCGGCTGTTGTAGGGTCGTACGGCCACACAGGTGCGGCCGTAGTGGTTCATGGCAGAGCAGGTGGAGCGAGCACGGGCCGGGCTCACTTCGGCGATCCAGGCGTGCCAGCGCAGATGCGAGCGGACGCGGGCGGCAGCCAGATGCATGACGCCACCGCCGGCTGTTTTCACGCCGATATGCAGTGCCCGATAGGCGTCGCCCTTACTCCGATAGCTGCCAAGGTCGAGGCTCCAATTCGGCACCGTCCGCGCCGCGAGGCCGACTTCGCTGCCAACTTGCCGCTGGCCGTCAGGCAGCGTCGCTTCGACGGGCACCACCGGGCCGGTTCCGGCTTTCGCCTGCGCTAGGCGGGCAGCCGCCGCAGCACTGGCGGCTGCCAGTGCCGTCGCGGGTCCAAGCTCGGTCGAGAAGCCGGCGTTCAGCATTCCGGCCATCTGCCGGTCGCGGTAGCCGTTGGAGGGGGCGGCCATGACGACGCCGATGAGGCGGACGCCGCCGCGCAGCGCGCTGGTCACCAAATTATGGCCCGCGGCGTTGGTGTAGCCGGTCTTCATCCCGTCCGCGCCGGGATAGGATTTCAGCAGATTGTCATGGTTGAAGATGACCCGGCCGTGAAACAGGAAGCTCGGGGTCGAGAAATAGTGGTAGTCCTCCGGAAAATCCTGGATCAGGCGGCGCGCCAGGATTGCCACGTCATGCGCGGTTGTCACCTGCGCGGGGTCGGGCAGGCCCGAGGCATTGCGGAAAACCGTGTCGTCCATTCCGAGTGTATGCGCCTTCAGGGTCATCAAGGCGCCGAAACGGGTCTCGTCGCCGCCTGCCAGGAACTCGCCCGCCGTCGTCGCGGCATCATTGGCCGAGAGGGTGACCATGGCGAGGATCGCCTCCTCGACCGATATGCGCCCGCCGGGCGCCACGCCGAGCTTGACCGGCTCGACCGACGCCGCATGGACCGAGACCGGCATGAGCTGATTGAGGGTGATGCTATGGTCTCGCAACGCCTCGAACAGCATGTACAAGGTCATCAGCTTGGTCAGGCTCGCCGGATAGCGGGGCTGATCGGCGTTCTGGGCGTAGAGGATCTGCCCGGTGGCAGCGTCCATCATGATCGAACTCATCGGCGGCAGCTGCGCGTCTGCGGCCCGGACCCCGAGCATCAGCATGCCAAAGGTGAGGATTGCGGCGCTGAATGTCCCTAGCCGGACTCTCATTCTGCCGCTCTCCTAACCATCCCAGGCCCCTGTCGCTACCAGCCAGTCGCCGTCCAGCGACGCCGCCATGGCCTGCTTTGGCCCAGTTCTGTCGGAATTGCAAATGGTTAGAAGCGTCATCTCAGATGGGTGCCCAAGCCGGGCAAAAACGTTCCAGAAAAAGATTATTGTGCAATGCACAAAAACGCTTGAATCGCCCGCCACACCTATCTAAACACTAATTGCTGCACCGCAACACAAACGGTCATGCATTGGCTAGAGGCGCTGCGGGATGCGGGATCTTGCGCCAGGGATGCCATGGCCAACAGGAGCAAATGGCAATGGCGAGAGTGAAACAGAACGTAGGGAACCAGACAATGGCAGAAAATACGACGGATGCCCAGACCGGTTTGAATGAGGTCAACGCCGCGGCCGCTGAGGTTGTGGACCAGACCAAGGCGGTATCCGCGAAGACCTTCGATCAGGCAGTTGCCGCGATGAAGGATGGCGTGAGCAAGGCGACCTCGACGGTCGAGGCCTCGCAGCTCCAAATGAAGGAAGGGATTACGAAGACTATGAAGACTGCTGAAGAAGTTGTGGCGTTCAGCCAAGGCAATGTGGAAGCGCTGATCAAGTCCGGCCAGATCTGGACGGCTGGCGTGCAGGACATCTCGAAGCAGGTGGCCTCTTCCTTCCAGGCCTCTTATGAGGAAGCTGTGTCCGCCTTCAAGGCGCTGACCTCGGTGAAGTCGCTGAAGGAAGCCGTCGACCTTCAGGTCGGCCTGGCGCGCTCCGCGGTCGAGAAGAGCGTGACTGAGTCGAGCAAGTATACCGACGCTTCGTTCAAGCTTGCCGAGCAGGCGCTGGCGCCGATCTCTTCCCGCGTGACCCTCGCGGTCGAGAAGTTCAGCAAGCCCGTCTGATTCTCATACCATATCCGACGACTTGATTGATCTCGGGTGCGGCTCAGGCTGCCCCGTCGCACCGAAGAAGGGTCCGGGCTTTGCTCGGGCCTTTCTTCGTTTAGGCGATGGCGTGTCGGAGCTGAGCCTGTGATGCGGGGATGGCTGCCAAGCTTTGAGGCACATGCATTGATGGGATACGGCAACCGATCTTTCCCGGGGCGCTCAGGTCACCACATGCTGGGCATCACATCGTGTTGCCTCCCTTGAAACTGGGTCTTTTCCGGGACCGCCTCCTGCTTCTATGCTCCGCAGGTGAACCTCATCCGGCACGGATGACAGCACGAGTTCTTGGTGGCTGAGCGGTGCGGCGGTAAGGTTCGTTTTCTTCACGAGGATTAGCGATAGCGCGATGAGCGATAGCGACAGGCGCAATGGCGGACGGGATGGTCCCGGCACAGGCGTGGTGGTCAAGACCCGGACCAAGACACGCAAGCCCGCCATGTACAAGGTTTTGATGCTGAACGACGACTACACCCCGATGGAATTCGTGGTGCATGTCCTGGAGCGGTTCTTCCAGAAGTCCCGTGATGAGGCGACTCGGATCATGCTCCACGTTCACAGGCGGGGCGTCGGCGTCTGCGGCGTGTTCACCTATGAGGTTGCCGAGACCAAGGTCACGCAGGTGATGGACCTCGCCCGGCAGAACCAGCATCCGCTCCAGTGCACCATCGAAAAAGAGTGAGCCTGAGCGAAAGTTAATGCTCCTGCACGGATTGTTGGTGCAGGATATCACGTCGACCGTCTTGCGCGCCGCGTTGCGGGCGTAGCCGGCGCGTAGAGGTAAGCACTCGCTGGCGTAGGCAGGCCCGCATCTGACGTGCCGTCGGATGTACGCTCGGGCAGCCAGCGATGAGGTAGTAAAGGAGCGTCGGCATGTTGTCCCGTAATTTAGAGCAGACCTTGCATCGCGCTCTCTCTCTCGCCAGCGAACGGAAGCACGAATATGCGACCCTCGAGCACCTTCTGCTCGGACTGACGGAAGACACGGATGCCGCGACCGTACTGCGCGCCTGCGGCGTCGATCTCGACAAGCTGCGTGGTGACCTCACCGAATTCCTCGACAAAGATCTGGCCGGGCTGGCGACCGATCGTCCGGGTGACCCGAAGCCCACCGCCGGTTTCCAGCGCGTCGTGCAGCGCGCGGCGATCCATGTCCAGTCCTCGGGCCGGGACGAGGTGACGGGCGCCAATGTGCTCGTGGCCCTGTTCAGCGAGCGCGAGAGCCACGCCGTTTACTTCCTCCAGCTGCAGGACATGACGCGGCTGGATGCGGTGAATTTCATCAGCCACGGTATAGCCAAGTCGCCGGGCAAGACCCCGCCGCGGCAGGAAAAGGCCTCCTCGCAGGAGACGCCCGAGCAGGAGGAGAAGGGCAGCCGTCGCGGTCAGGACGCGCTTTCGAACTACTGCGTCAATCTCAACAAGAAGGCCCAGTCCGGCAAGATCGACCCGCTGATCGGCCGTGAGAGCGAGATCGAGCGGACGATCCAGATCCTCTGCCGGCGCACCAAGAACAACCCGCTCTATGTGGGTGACCCCGGTGTCGGTAAGACGGCCATCGCTGAGGGCCTTGCCAAGCGGATCGTCGAGGGTGATGTGCCGGAGGTTCTGGCCAAGTCCACGATCTTCTCGCTCGACATGGGTGCGCTCCTCGCCGGCACGACCGAGCTCGAGAACCATCCCGGCGGCGTACTGTTCATCGATGAGATCCACACCGTGATCGGGGCCGGCGCCACGAGCGGCGGCGCGATGGATGCCTCCAACCTGCTCAAGCCCGCCCTGGCGGCCGGCACGCTCCGCTGCATCGGCAGCACGACCTATAAGGAGTTCCGCAACTACTTCGAAAAGGATCGTGCGCTGGTCCGGCGCTTCCAGAAGATCGACGTACCGGAGCCTAGCTCGGAAGATGCCGTTCGGATCCTGCGAGGCCTCAAGACCGTCTACGAGAAGCACCACAAGGTTCGCTACACGGATGAGGCGATCCGCGCAGCGGTCGATCTCTCGGCGAAGTACATTCATGACCGCAAGCTGCCGGACAAGGCGATCGACGTGATCGACGAAGTCGGCGCCAGCCGGATGCTGCTGCCCGAGCACAAGCGGCGGAAGACGGTGACCTTGCGGGACGTGGAGGAGATCGTCGCGAAGATCGCGCGCATCCCGCCCAAGTCGGTTTCCGCCGATGACAAGGAGACGCTGCGGCATCTCGAACGTGATCTGCGCTCGATGGTCTTCGGTCAGGATCAGGCGATCGAGGCCTTGGCCGCGGCCATCAAGCTCTCGCGCGCCGGGCTCCGCGACCAGGAGAAGCCGATCGGCAACTACCTGTTCAGCGGCCCGACCGGTGTCGGCAAGACCGAAGTGGCGCGGCAGCTGGCCAGCGTGCTGGGGATCGAGCTCATCCGCTTCGACATGAGCGAGTATATGGAGCGGCATTCGGTGTCCCGCCTCATCGGCGCGCCACCGGGTTATGTCGGCTTCGATCAGGGCGGCATGCTGACGGACAGCATCGACCAGCACCCGCACTGCGTGCTGCTGCTGGACGAGATCGAGAAGGCGCATCCCGATCTCTACAACATCCTGCTGCAGGTCATGGACCACGGGAAGCTGACCGACCACAACGGCAAGACGGTCGATTTCCGTAACGTCATCCTGATCATGACCACCAATGCCGGCGCCTCCGACCTGGCGAAGGAAGCGATCGGCTTCGGCCGCGACAGCCGCGCCGGCGAGGACGAGGACGCCATCAAGCGCCTGTTCACGCCGGAGTTCCGCAACCGCCTGGACGCGACGATCACCTTCGCCGGCCTGACGCCGGAGATCGTCGGCCGCGTGGTCGAGAAATTCGTCATGCAGCTGGAAGCGCAGCTCGCCGACCGCAACGTGACGATCGAGCTGTCGTCGGCGGCGAAGGAATGGCTCGCCGAGCGCGGCTACGACAAGCTGTACGGCGCGCGGCCGCTCGCCCGCGTGATCCAGGAGCATGTCAAGAAGCCGCTGGCCGAGGAGTTGTTGTTCGGCCGGCTGGTGAAGGGCGGTTCGGTGAAGGTCACGATGAAGGACGGCAAGCTGGACTTCGAGATCA
>Ga0335072_10017503_pt1 | contig 10133 bp, 9 predicted proteins | sample Lox_Sample_21_FD_206725 | JGI IMG/M metagenome (GOLD analysis project Ga0335072, IMG submission 206725) | Soil microbial communities from Loxahatchee National Wildlife Refuge, Florida, United States - Lox_Sample_2.1 | ecosystem: Environmental > Terrestrial > Soil > Wetlands | place: USA: Florida...
ACTTTAACAGCGACGAACGGTCCCTCTTGAATCGGAAGTGCCCAATTTGATTTGGGCAGATGCAGCTTCTTCTTCGACGATTGCGTTGAAACCCCATCTTTGACAGACGGATCGAATTGTATATTCGAATTCTCCTGTTGAAATGCATCAACCGCCTCATTATACTCTGCAACTGTCTCCACAAATTTGTCTGGATGCGATAATCCGTGAGATGTCAACTTCTCAGCCAACTCTGCAATTGTATCCGCCGTTATTTTAGTAACCACATCATCTCCATACTCTTCCACACGTAACCATTTTTTCCCAGTTTTATCCCACACTTGAAACGCAAAACTCCCCGGTTGCTTCAGAATCTCTCTTCCAAATTTGGCATATGTGAAATTCCTCATATCAATCCCCTCATCCACGAACCGTTCCCCCACAGAATTAAGCATTAAACCCAACGGATATCCCGACTTTGTATATTGATTTGTAAGTTCTCTGCTTCCGGAATTGGGCGGTGAATTAGCATCCCAAGCCACTGAATGACATCCCGACCAGTTTCCGACGAATTTGGCATTCACATCTCGAAGTGAGATTTCCAAGCCATCGCCTGTGTTGTACGGTGTCCCTCTGACATGCGCCAAATCCCAATTTGGACCCAGATATTGAGCACGTAGACGTGGTGATGCTTCAAATCCTCCGCAGCACAGAATAACTGCCGTACTCTCAACAGGGACACCATTTAGATATACTCCCTTGACAAGGCCTTCTTTGACAATTAACCCAGTGAGGGGTGTTGAATATCGAATTTCGATTCCTGCATGAGTAGCTGCATTTGTCCATTGTTCAATTAAACCTTTTCCACCATCTACAATCGACAAAACCATTCCTCCCCAGAATTTATATCGTCCATTGACTTTATATGCTTGTCTACCGTTAGCATCTCACGCATCTGATGGAAGTGACCTATTAAACGATAACTGAAACTTGATGCCCAAACTCGCTAACCATCCCACAGTATCCCTACTTTCATCCACCAGTACTTTGCCCAACTCCCGATCCGCCCTTCCATTCGTAACTCTCATCAAATCATTCCAAAAGTCTTCGTTGGTATAAGGCTGCATGTCAATTAACCCCCTCATATCCTCGTCGACATTATGCACAAAACTTAAGACGTCATCTAGTCCGTGGAAGACAGTCCTATAAGCTCCTGCAGTGAAATAGGAGTTTCCGCCAGCCCAGGATGGCGGACATTTATCGACGAGAAGGACTCTTTTTGCGCCACTTTGCTTCGAGGAAAGAGCAGCTGCGAATCCTGCATTTCCAGATCCAACAACAATGACATCGTACGATGAAGAAAGGGTGGACATTGTCCCAAATCTAACACGTAGTGTGCTTAGTATTCGGCTTCCAGGGATTTTGGTCGATGATGCGGACGCATTAAAGTCTCGGGGAGTCGTCTTCCGATCCAAAAAGGCGGGGCCGGCAAATCTTCTACCGAGCCGCTCGACATCCTAAATTGGCTGCCATTCGCGTTGACTCACCATCACAACAGAGGCGAGGATAGCGAGGGAATGTCACCTGTAAAGGAGACGATTCATTTTGCGCAATTCTTGGTGACTTCACAGACTTTTTATGTGAGTTCGTTATCTGCTGCTTTGGTGAATTTGAAGCCTATATTACCGGGTCATTCACTCGTTATTTCTCGGAGAGTTGTTGGCCGATTTGCTGACTTGTCGGGGGCTGAGGTACCGCTCCTGTCGGCTTTGTGCGCAGTTACTGAATGTAGGTTGCGGATTTGTTTTGCAGGTCGGGCAGGTGAGGCATGCAGACTAATTGTAGTGTGCAGAAAGTGGGAAAAGTCCTGGAGAAAGCGTATCAATGCACCTCACTCACAATCGCAGTTCAGGTACCAGCCTGGGGAAAGTTGATTGATGTCAATGGCAGGATGGGACAGATGCTGGACAAACTGTTCCTCATGTTCATGTTCATGTGATTCCACGGAAAGCGCACGATTATAAAGAGAATGACGAGATATATAATGACTTGGAGAGGTCAGAGGGAACGCTGAAACAGCATTTAGAAAGATCGTTTCCAAAGATAGAGGATAAAGACAGGATACCTAGGACGGATGAAGATATGGCAAAAGAGGCAGCATGGCTTGCTCGATTCTTTCAAGAGTAATAGATTAGGACGAAATTAATGAAAGTGTAGTCCCTTCCATTTCTGTACCGTCTCAATCATCATGACCCCTTCTTGCAACTTCCAAACATTCCTTCTCCAACTCTTCATCCTCATTGCGTATGACTACAATCCCATTCTCCAATAACTTCTCCACACCAATACACCTGACAAACTTATCTGGTTCCCGCACACCAAGAACAACACGTCCAATCAATCCTCCATTCTCAATAATTCTATCCGTACACGGCTTATTCCCACTCAATCGCTCTGAACAAGGTTCCATCGTCGCATACATATCGAGATCTTTCACCGGGTCACCTGTTCGAGATTTCGAGCTCTGTAGCAGCTTGGTCACAGCGTTTTCCTCAGCGTGGGTGTTACCGGGAAGTTCTCGTGAGTATCCGGTTGCAAGGATTTCTCGTGTTTGAGGATGAACGATGAGACAGCCTACGCAATAAGCTGTTTTCGTTGGTATGCATTTGCGGGCTTCTTCAAGTGCTAGACGCAGGAACTTTTGGTCGTCTTGGCCAGTAGCAGGCCTTTCTAATTCAGGAGATTGGTTCATTTCACTAATCTCTCGATGGGATTAACATTGCATCCATCTCTCACAAAGCCTTCTTCTTAGCTTTCTTGGTCATATTTAATTGCGCGGCCTGTCATTCGTGAAGGATATATAAATAAAGCTGGCTCGGTTGTCGGAACAGGACACAGCCCAGTCCGAGCCATTTGACCTTCAGTTTGATCATCAGATCCTGTATCTCAGACGTTGACTTCCAAGCCTATATCATCACCTCCTGTCTACGAGCGTTATTCAACTCCAAGATCAATGGCCAGTTCGCATAGGTCTCGGTATTGGAGCTTTTCCACTGCATTGATTCGACGCAAAGGACAGTGTGCCACATACCAGTGGGCCTCTGCGGATGCTGTAAAAGAGCCCGAAGATTGGACGGCGTTCGCAAAGCGAGAGGATCCGGATCTACCTTCGCCACTAATGTCCTTCCTAGTCAATAACTTTGGATATAATGCTTGTGGATGTATATCTCCCATACCAACCTTCATGTACTAATTTCTATCAGTTCTTGTGAACGAAACAATCTTCTCCGACTCTCGTCCTTTGTGGGATGGACTCCTCAAGCAGGGTGAAACGTATGTTGTCGTATACAGTATAAACCCTATACCGTCTGTTTAGTATGAAATTAATCGTTAGACAAACCCCGGTGGTGGCAGATGAATCTCCGTGAAACCGACCAGCGGGACTCCATTGTGTGGTCAGATATGTATCCTCGCGCACCGAACGAGGCCGACCACCCGTGTTTTATGAATACTTGGTACCGAAAAGCCCTCCAGAAAACGGGTGTAAGTCAATGCGACGAAGAAATCAAGGACCACTATGAAAATTTGGAGTAAGTCGGATAAAAATAGCGGGAGTTGGAATTCCTTGAGATGAAGATCGAGTCTGTAGAATGAGTACTGGTCGTGAAACCGGTACGGGAACACACTTAAGAAACTCGTATTACAGTTGTCTCCATACCTTCCTATTCATCATTTATTTCATTATCTACTCTGGTTGCGGGACGGGATCCCTCGGCGCACGCCGCCAAATATCCCTCAAACACATTAAGGCTTTCCAAACCATTCTCCTCGAATGTGGGCAGACTGGTTATTAACGGCGTCTTACTATTCTAGTGCAGCGGAGTTTGGGAACTCTGGGAGCTTCAATTGGCTCTTGAGATGGTCCAGCTGAATTGTGAGGAAAATAACGTGTATAAACGTCTTGCACCATGTGATTCTGACCGAGAGATTATCAGACCATTCCTCTCAAGATGATCTGATCTCTACAATCCAGGTCTCATACGGATAGTTATCACGGCTTTGGCGAACTTCTTTTCTTCAACTACTTCGCTTTAAATCAACAATATGCCTTGGCACTTTCAAACCAAATTTGTTGGGCGAGATGGCGTCTGCCATCGCTACACTTGGAATGATAAGAAGAGCAACGACTTTGAGGACTCGTCCAGCAGTAGTAAATGGACAAGGTTCCGTACACCAGAACGCCCTGACCGCACATCCGCTGTCATGGCTTCCATAAAGTTGCATTTTGGGTCCGATGCGTGCGGCTGTTAGTCACCCAAGTACGAGACGGCCTCTTACTGATTCACATTAGATCTTGTTAACGAAACAATATTCTGTGATTCTCGCCCTTTTTGGGATGGACTTCTCGAGCATGATGAAACTTATGTTGTGGTCTATGGTATATTCTCCACGCCCATGTTTGTGCGACCTTCAGACTGATTGCCGATTAGACAAGCCTGGTAATTGGTGCAACGGTTGGCTCAAAAAAAAGGATCGAGTACAAAATATTGTCTGGAAAGAGATGTATCCACAGGCACCACCGGACCCTGACCATCCTTGCTTCCTGGGAAACGCGTCCACAAACCCACAGTACCTGGCAGCGCTTCAAAAGACCGGTCTAAGTCAAATTGAGGAAGAGAACAAGGCAAGTGTGAAATGTGAAGAGTAAATTTTCATGAGATGAGACAATAAATAGATTCTTTGGATGAATGCAGCTCCTCATAACGACTAATTGTTGGATAATTGAGTTTTTGTACGACATGACAATCTGTAACTTTCTTCCAAGAGGTTTTGAAATAATCACTTCCTCAACTTTGTTACAGCGATACAAAAAAGATTCTCGTCTCAAGAGATAGGGGTGTCCCTTTGGTCCTCGTAAAGCCGCATTCGCCCTTCTCCACCTTTTCACCTTTCTGGCCTTTCCCTCCTTTCTTGGACGACCTCCACTGCCTTCACATTCCTTTCCCGCAGGAGGTCCACTTTGTTGACGAATCTCCTCTCCACTGGCTGTGTCAATGGGTTCACTCTGCACCATTATCATTACGGTTCTGGAATTGGATGAAGGAAATACCCTTTAATCTGAACTGTCTTGTTTTTTCACAAGCGAATTGAGGAAAAGAACTTTTTCTACCTTTGTCCTTCCTTTGCAAAAAGACGTGCAACTGAATGAAACCAATTGGTAATGAAACAGTGTTGTAATACGACAACTGTCTGGAACGAGATGCTTTCGGGTTGGAGTTGGGACGGCGTCAGATTGCACATGCATAACCTCTTGGAATAACTCTTTGAGAAAATCAACCGTGTTTGGATAGATGGTATGCCTCGGAGGTCCTGGAGGTCCAGTCGGAGCCATTGGTCCAATTCCGACGATGAGGCCAGTTAGTCCGGTAGGACCTGTGGGACCGCGAGGACCTAATGGGCCTTGTGGACCGTGTTTCCCAGTTGGATCTTGATCTTCTTGGGACAGACGGGCCGCTGCACAGGGAATAGTGGTTGGATTAGGACCGCTTCATCGGATGGTGTCTTATTGATATTGCTTCGGATTCTGGTCCAACTCCTGGAACGTTTTCTGCAATTGTTCTTGCAGAGCATAACGCCGACCATCAGTGTGACTGTCAATACTCTTTTCTGGACTAATGCCCTGCTGATGAGAATACTTGAAGTATGGCCTTCCTTGTTTTCAATTTGTTCACTGTTGATTTTGAGAGGTGTGCCGTACGTACATCTGGAGAAATCCCACAAATGCGTGAGATGAGGAATATGTCTCGCGCGTAAATAATGTAAAAAAGTGAATATAGTTGCATCATACGAAACCTTCAAAGATTAATATTGGATCTCAGACATCGTTCGACTTCCTAAACCATACACTATCCTATACCTGAAGTGCACTTTGACCTTAAAACTTCAATGGATAATCCCGTGAAGCTCCAGTGGCATGAATTCGTAACGACATTTGTTGGGCGGAACCGAAGCCTCCACAGCTATAGGTGGGCAAGTGCTGAATCTGAGACAGAGCCTGAAGACTGGGGACAGTTCTGTAGACCAGACTGGCCAGACCCAAACAAGTCTCAGATTATGACTTTTATCCACACGAAATTTGGAAAGGAAGCTTGTGGATGTATGCCCATTACCCTGCAATCGAATACTTGCTAAGGTATATTAGTTCTGGTCAACGAGACGATATGGTATGATATCCGCCCTTTTGCCGACGGGCTACTGCAGAAGAATGAGAGATATGTCATCGTATATGGTACTGTCCCCCCCTTTTGTATTGTCAAATTGATGGTAGAGAAACCATGGTTCTGGGAATCCGAGCTTATTAAAAAAGATCGTAACGACGGAATTGTCTGGTCGAACATGTATCCCCATGCAAAACCCAACCCCGGACATTCATGTTTCTATAAGAAGCCTCCCCCGTCAATTACCGAATACATAAAAGCTTTCCAGCGGACTGGCAAGCGTCAAGATAGCGGAGAGAATAGCGGAGAGAAAAGAACTAAAATGTAATGGGGTTTGGACTTTGTTTGACGCAGATTCAGGCACCTCGCATTTAACGGTGACAATGGAACCGCCGACTAGTTTCGAGATAGTGACTAAAGAACAATGCAATCATAAGTTAAGCATCGTCAAACTCTATCTGAAGATCAAACAACTCTTTCGAAAATCCGGAAGACGAACCTACACACTTACAACGAGAATTCGTCGTGTCTTCCAGTATGTTTGTAGCACTTCACCAGACTACATTAAGTGTTTCCAAGCTAGTCTCATCACGATTGAACTTGGATTCTTGCCAAGAAATTTTGAATCAATTCATATGCATACCGGCCCTGAGATGGTAATATTGATTTCGTGAGTTTTAATTCTGACTGGCTGAGTCGCGTATTACTGTGGCATTTTTCTGTGTTGTTAAATTGGGGAGGCTGGTCTTCATTAAACACCCACCACCGCGACGAGACTTCTTATCCTTTCACTCCTTTGCTCGCCATTTTTCTCGTTTGCTCTTTGGTTCTCCTCAACTTCTCTGGTGAGAGCCTCACGGTCTCCCTTTTCTCCCTACACAATCTCCTCGGAACTTTTACGACCCTACCCCATTTCCCCATCCCGAAACTCGTCTTCGTATAATTTCCTAATTCGGCGATTATGTTCTACTCGGACGCCATCCTCTCTAAGAAGGTATCCTCTCCAAACCTCACTCTCACCTCTCTCTGTGTACGTACCCATGCTAACTCATGACACAGGGTCCCTTAGCCAAAGTCTGGCTAGCAGCCCATGAACGAAAACTCACAAAAGCGCAACTGCTCCAAACAAGCATCACCCGCTCCACCCAAGCCATCGTCGAACAAGACGAAGCTCCTCTCGCACTCCGCCTAAGTGGTCAACTCCTCCTAGGCGTAGTCCGCATCTACTCCCGCAAAGCACGTTACCTCCTCGACGACTGCAATGAAGCACTTATGAAAATCAAACTTGCCTTCCGTCCCGGAAACGTTGATTTACCTACAACCACACAAACAGTCCAATCTCATGCGCTATTGACATTACCTGATACTCTCACCGATTTGGATCTATTGTTACCCCCCGATCCTACTATTTTGTCACAGACAATGGCTTCTGGACGGGATACTACTCTTCTCAGCAACGCTTATGATATTTCGTTGGAACTTCCTCGTGGGTTTTTGGGAGGCGATGAGGAAGATCCATTGTCGCAGTTTCAGGAGGACGGAGATATGTTGGATTTCCAATTAGATGATCAGCGTTCTGATGGGAGGAGTTTTAGTGTTGAACGCGGTCGTGATGCAGTTAGTTTGGGACTGGAAGATGAATTTGGAAGTGTCAAGGGGGATTTGGATTTCGGTATTGGTGCGGGAAAGGGAAGTGTGTTGGGTGAAGACGATGGATTGGGTTTTGGAGACGGTGGCTTGGACTTTGGATTTGGTGGGGATGACTTACCCATTGGTGATGGTATGGGTATGCAAGATGATGATGGTCTTGGAGGTACATCCCCTCCACTTCTAGGGGGATATTAACTTTGTAGATTTTGCGGAACAATTGTTGAATCAGAAAGAAGGAGAGGAAGAACCTGTTCCCGACCAAATCGCCAAAATCGAACGAAAGCGAAAACTCCTCACAGCAGACTCGGAAATCGAAATCTCCAAAAAAGATTACTCTTCACATTTGAAAGATACCAGCTCGATCCTCAAAAAACAACGATTCCTTCCCCGCTACGCTTCTATTATGACTCTCCTTGAAGCACGTATGACAGGCCATCTAGGCGACTCCATCTTCTTCCCAAGCACAATCCATCCCGATCTCAGAGCAATGTTGAATCCCGAAGCATTACGTCGTCTCGATAAACGAAAAGCCGAGGATAGTACCTTGGCAAGACAATCACCCAAGAAAGCACGCGTTGTTGAACCGGAAGTTCTTCAGGAAGAAGGTTTTGGCGATGGTGGATTTGGAGATGGTGGATTTGGCGATACGTTTGGTGGAGGAGATGGTTTTGCGGGCGACGATTATGGATTTGGTGGTGAACCTATGCAAGATCTTCCTGAACCTGAACGACGAGTGTCACCTTCTCTTGTCGATGAAGATGCAGCTCACATGCAAGAAGAAGAGGAAGCACCTACGTCCGTGACAGGATCAATGTCTCATTCCACTTTAGCAGCAGCACATCTCCTACAAAAAGAATTGGCACCACATGCTTCAAGTACATTACACGAGTTGACCGAGAAGTCTGTTCCTTCTGGGAAAGTGAGGAGGGAAGATGCGGTCAAGATGTTTTTCGAGGTTTTGGTGCTTGCGAGTAGGGATGTGATTAGAGTTGAACAGAAAGGTGGGTTTGCGGAGATTAATGTTCTTGGCAAGGATACTTTGTTCAGTAGCAAGGGATTTGGATCGACACAACAACAGATTGTTGTGTAGATTGATTGTGCTGCTGAGGTTTTGCTTCAAATGGATAGACTCGTATTTTGGATGTATATTGGTGTTGCTGGTGGATATGTAAGTTAATTCAAAACATTAGTTTGCCAATTGCATCTGGTCTCTTGAACTTGTCAATTTTGCTGGTGCTGCTGGTGCCGATAGTTCCTGGAGAGTCCTTTCCACCGTTCACCATTGTGAGGGGTGACATGTTTCTTTCACATGCCGAACACCGCTTAGTTTGACCCATTTAATTCTTCGACACCGGCTGCTGCATCATACATGCAACCTGCCTATCTGAGACTCTGTCCCCTTCTTTCTGAAAATTGCCCATACTGGCGTTTCCGGTTGTCCATTGGAATTCGAGTTAGTCGGTTAAGGCAAGACGGTCGACGTCACTGTGAGCGTCAGATTTGCTTGTGAGATTGAGCACGTGGGAACAACTTCGACCCACGACAATCCAAACAGAGTTTGTAGGAGTTGAATTTCTCATTATCATTATGAATGCTATAGCTATGGATGTATTTTTACAAGCCAAAATGTTCCCGCCCTCCAAAAAGACAGCAAGTCCACATCATTTATGTATATGCAATTCAGCAATCCTCAGAAACCAAAACTCGTCCACCGCTGTATCTAATACTCGATCTGAAGCTCAAATTTCTGTTTTAGAAAAGGCATCCCAAAGCGATGCAGGTAAACACTAAAAATGCAAGTGGAAATCCACATATATTCCTTTCAACACGGATACCAGCACTCTTTGTGCCTGCCGCAGAAGTACTCGCTGCTGGACTCGCTAACAAAGTCCCCGTTCCAGAGGTGATTGTGCCTGATGTAAGTGTGCCAGTGTGACTTGTAGTTGCAGTTGTCGGAGTTGTCGTCGGAGTTGTCCCGCTTGAAGAAGTGGAGGTGGAAGTAGTAGTGACAGTAGGGGTTGGTCCTCCTCCTGCAGTAGCAGAGGAACCTACCACTGCACTGAGAGCCAATAAACTAGCGGCAGGAGGTAATGCAGCATTCCCATCAATAGTCCATACTCCCGGTGTTGTAGCAGGACAACTAAACACTGCAGTAGTAACACTATACGCACTAAGTGCAATACTACTTGGCGAAGCAGCAGCATACTGACTTTGTAAATTGCCAAATTCAGGTTGCATAGGAACAGGACTTCCACAAGGGACTTCTACGCCATCTTGGATTTTGTT
>Ga0335072_10017504_pt1 | contig 10133 bp, 8 predicted proteins | sample Lox_Sample_21_FD_206725 | JGI IMG/M metagenome (GOLD analysis project Ga0335072, IMG submission 206725) | Soil microbial communities from Loxahatchee National Wildlife Refuge, Florida, United States - Lox_Sample_2.1 | ecosystem: Environmental > Terrestrial > Soil > Wetlands | place: USA: Florida...
AGCCGGCTTTTGTGGCGCGGACGCGCGGCGATGCGGCGTGCATCGTGTATTCGTCGGGAACGGGCGGGCGGCCGAAGGGCTGCGTGCTCACGCACGACAATTACATCGAGCAGTGCATCGCGCTGACGTCGCTCTACCCTTTCTGGCCGGGCGTGCGCTACCTCAGCATCTTGCCGACGAATCATGCGATCGACTTCATGGTGGGTTTCATCGGACCTTTCGTGTGCGGGGCGACGGTGGCGCATCTGCGGACGCTGCGACCGGAATACATCCGCGAGGCGTTCACGAAATACAAGATCACGTACATGAGCGTGGTGCCGATGGTGCTGAAGAACCTCGAGCGGGGACTGCGGCAGCGGTTCGCGGATTTGCCGCCGACGCGGCGCAAGATGCTCGACTCGCTGATCGGCATCAACCGGGCGCTGACGCGGCGGCGGCCGAATCGCGTGGTCAGCCGCGCGCTGCTCGGGCAAGTTCACGATGCGTTTGGCGGCGAGCTGCGCGCGTTTTTCGTGGGCGGAGCGTTCACGGAGCCGGCGACGCTACAATTCTTCTACGATCTGGGAATTCTCGTCGGGAACGGATACGGCTGCACGGAAGCGGGCACCGTGATCAGCGTGAACGACTTCAAGCCGTTCCGGTCGGACACGGTGGGCAAGCCGCTGCCAGGAATGGAAATTCGCGTCGTGAATCCGGACGTCGAAGGAATCGGCGAAGTCGCGGTGCGCAGCAAGACGGTGATGTCGCACTATCTCGACGATCCGGAGATGACCGCTGAGACGATTGTCGACGGCTGGCTGATGACGGGCGACCTGGGGCGGGTGGATGCGAGCGGGCACTTGCAACTCTTCGGGCGCAAGAAAAACATGATCGTGACGGAAGAAGGCAAGAATATCTATCCCGAGGACATCGAGAACGTCTTCGAGGGCCTGCCGGTGAAAGAATTTTGCGTCTTCGCGGCGAATTATCTCTGGCCCGAGCGAACGATGGTCGGCGAAAAGCTCGTGCTGGTGCTTCATCCTGAGCCGGGACAGACAGTGGGCGATGACGTGATCACCGACATGAGCGAACGAAACCGCCGGCTGGTGAATTACAAACGGGTGAGCGGGTATCTCGTGTGGGACGCCGACTTTCCGCGCACGGCGTCGCTGAAAGTGAAGCGCATCGAGCTCGCCGAACAGATCCGCAAGGGCGCCAGCCGCGACGCGGTGGTGGCTCTGTGAGCGCGGAGCGTGCGATTGAGCACTTTTTCGCGATCGTGAATCCGGCTGCCGGTGGCGGACGCTGCGGGAAACTCGCTCCTGCCGCGCTCGAACGCGTGCGCCGGGCGGGCATTGAGCTGGAAGTGGCGCAAACGGCAAAAGCGGGCGAGGCGACCGCGCTGGCACGCGCTGCCTACGCCAAAGGACAACGCAATTTCCTCGCGGTCGGCGGCGACGGCACTGGATTTGAGATTGTGAACGGCCTTTTTCCGGAGGCGCTGACGCAAGGCCGGCCCGTCCTCGGCTTTCTGCCGCTGGGCACCGGCAATTCATTTCTGCGCGACTTCACCACGCGCGGCGTGGAGCATACGATTGAAGCGCTCGGGAAAAGCAGCCGGCGTCCATGCGACGTCCTCCGCTTGCGGCACTCGGGCGACGACATCTATTTCATCAATCTGCTGAGCCTCGGCTTCCCTGCCGATGTCGGCGAACTCACGAACCGGCGCTTCAAAGGGCTTGGCGAGCTCGGCTACATTTGCGGCGTGATGGCGCGGCTTGCGCGGCTGGAGCATCTGGCGTTTCCGCACCGCATCGATGCCGCCGAGGAATGGGACCGGCGGCGCTGCCTCTTTCTCACGTTCAGCAACAGCAAGTTTACGGGCGGAAAGATGATGATCGCGCCCAAGGCCGATCCTTCGGACGCGCGCATCGAGTACGTCCGCTGGGGACCGGTGGGACGGCTGCAACTGCTGTGGACGTTTCCGCGGCTTTTCAGCGGAACACATATCGAGCATCCGCTTGCCTCACGGGCGGCGGCGCAACGGGTCGATCTCGATCTGGCCGAGCCGGTAAACGCTATGGTGGACGGCGAAATCCTGCGGTTGAAGTGCCGGTCGGTGGAAGTCCTGCCGAGCGCGCTGGACGTGGTCGTATGAATAAGACACTGCGGACGATTCGCTCGGCGCTTTTGTGGATGGCCAGCGGGATTCACTTCGGGGTGGTTGGCACGTTTCTCGTTCTACTGGGACTGTGCATCGACCCACGCAGGAACGATTGGCCGCAGCGGCTTTTCTTTCGCAACATCATGCGAATCGCGGGCGCAAAGCTGGAGGTTCATAAGTCGGCGGGATTCGATCCGAATCGCACGAGCCTCTTCATCTGCAACCACGTGAATATTTTCGACCCGTTTGTGGTCTATTCGGTGATTCCGCAATTCCTGCGTGGATTCGAACTGGAATCCCATTTTTCGGTGCCGATCTACGGCTGGATGATGGGATGGTTCGGTAACGTTCCGGTACCCGTCACGCCGAGCCGCGAGAAGTTCGCCATCATGATGGAGCGCGCGAAGGAAGCGTTCGATTCGGGTACCAGTCTGATTGCGTTTGCCGAAGGATCGCGAACGCGCGACGGGCACGTTCACGAATTCAAGAAGGGCGTTTTCAACTTGGCGCAAAAGTTCGGTGTGCCGATTGTCCCGATGAGCATCGTGGGCTCGTATGAATTTTTTCGCACCGGAAGCTGGATGCTGACGCCCGGGAGAATCACGGTCTACCTTCACGATACGATCGATACGTCGAAAGTCGGCCGCTCGGAAGTGGATGACTTGCGCCAGCGGGTGCAGGACATCGTGTCCGCGCCCGTAGAAGAAGCGATTCGGGCGCGGGAGAATTCCTGAACTACCGCGCTTTGCGGCTAGGAGAGTTGTTCGAGGCTTGCATCCGGAAGGGCGCGGCCGGCGCGAAGTTCCTGCCACGTATACACGACGCGATGCACTACCGTAATCGTCGAAATCGTGGCGATCACCCAGAGAACCGGCGCCATCCTGCGCGCTGCACCGCCGATAATCAAGAGGACGAGCCGCTCGGGGCGCTCCATGAACCCCACTTTGCAAGAAGGAATCAGCGATTCGGCGCGGGCGCGCGAGTAGCTGACCATGAAGGAGCTCGCCATGGCGATCGCCGCCAACGCCATATAGAATGTGCGGCCGATCAGCGTGTAATAGACGATGAGCCCCATGTAAAGCGCGAGATCGGAATAGCGGTCGAGCGTGGAATCGAGGAACGCGCCGAACGCGGTGACGCGGCCCACACGGCGCGCCACTTGGCCATCCGCCATATCGAGAAAGCCTGCGAGAAAAAGCACCGCCGCCGCCCCACGAAAACGTCCCGTGGCAAAGAGCGCTGCGGCCCAGGCGTTCACGCCAAGCCCCAGGAAAGTGAACATATTCGGCGTCAGCCCGGTCGCGGCGAGTCCGCTGACAACATGTTTGAGCAGCCAGCCAGCGCCTTCGCCGATCCAGTAAGTGATGGGTCGCTTCGCGTCTTTCGAGTCGCTATTCATGGACGGATGCAATGATACCGCGGCTTGCAACCTAGAGAACACAAAAGCAGAGCCTCGAATTTGCTTTTTTTTCAAAATGAAGTTCTCGCGATGAATTCCACTTTGGGACTACTAGTTTTCGCGGTGGGCGGGATCGAATTGCGCAATCTGCGCGGCTCTAGTCGTTGCGGCTGCATTTTCCGCAATCGCCTCAGCGGACTCAGTGGGTGTAGGCATTCTCTCGCTGGATCCGACCGAACCTGAACAATCGAAGCCGCTGGCCACCTCGGACGGCGACCCTATCTACGAGGACCAACGACGGATCGCAGCCGCCTGCGGCATTTGAGAAGGTCATCGACGAGGAGCTCTCGAAGGAAGCCGAGAAACGCTCGCAAAAGTGATTTGCGAGTGTTTCCCACGTCGCTTGCCAGTTCACTGCCGCCGCGAGTCGCGATTTGCTTCGCCGCGCTGGCGGGCTTGCTTCCGGGCGACAAACGTCTCACCCACCGCAACTCTCCTGCGGGAGATTGCCGCCCCCCGGCTCGATTCGACATCGTATAAAATGTGAGTTGCGATGGCGTGGGACAGAAACCCGTGATTTTGAGCGCCGCGCTTGCTTTTGGCTTCTGGCCCGCGGCATAACGGCAGCCGTCTGGCGATTTGCGGCTCCTAAAGAGATCGGCCCGGCGAGATCCTCGATATGGCCTGGCGAGTCGTCGAACCTCTAAATGCGATTTGGCGCACCAGCTCGATGCGTCGCCGGATCGTCTACAGTCTGGCGATCGTCCGCATCATTCTTGCTCCGGTGATCCTGCTGGCGATCTACTACCTCTTCAGCATGGGCTGGATTGTGGATCGAATCGTGAGGGTCGATGCGCCGACCGCTACCCTGGCGCAGCAGGCCTCCATTCAGATGCTTGAAGCGCGGCGGGCGGAGCGCAACTATCTTCTGCTTTCCGATCCAGCCTACCTGGAAGCCAATCGCCAGGCGGTATCGCGGGTGAGCGAGATCCTCTCGGAAATCGGAAGCTTGCAACCGGCGGAGCAGAGTACGGTCCAGAAGGCGATGGATCAGATCAAGTTCTATCAGATGCAATTCGCGACTGTTGTCACGAGCACGGGACAGAACCGGGAGGCGACGACGCAGCGGATTCGCACTGTCCTGAAAGACTACGAGAAGAATCTGGACGACCTGCTGAGAACCGCTCGACGCGAACCGCGCCCAGAACTTGTCGATCAATTGCGGGCACAAGTGTCATCGTTCGACGCGGAGATTTCGCAAGCGGTGCAGGCCGGAAATCCCGCTTTGGGACAGGCGACGCTGGGCCTGGACAACGCGAGCGGCGAGATCATGCGGCTGGCGTCTGACATGGAGACTAGAGGCTGGGCGCGCGTTCAAGAAGACCATAAACAGACGCGGGCGCTGATTCGTCGCGCGGAGTGGGTACTGACGATCGTCTCGATGATCACCATTGTGTTGAGCGTCTGGGTGAGCTTCGCCCTGCCACGCCAAATCACGAAGCCGTTGCTGATGCTGAAGCGCGCGGTGGATGATGCGGCCAACGGAAATTATCAAGACACCTTCGACTTTCAGGGCGAGGGAGAGCTGGTTCAACTCGCCAACAGCGTGCGAAATCTGATCGCGCGCAGCCGGGGCAAAGCGGTGGCCCTACTGAAAAGATAGAAGTGCTGCAGGACACTTCGTGGTGCCCGGGGTGGGGGTCGAACCCACACGGAAGTTTCCTTCCAAGGGATTTTAAGTCCCCCGCGTATGCCATTCCGCCACCCGGGCAACGTTCTCCAAACAATAGCATGGACTGCCACTTAGTTGCCGGAATCCCCTGGCCGGGGTTGTTTTACTTGGGAGCTTCGAGGGGCGGCTTTTGCCGTTCCTGGAGGCAGTAAAGAACCAGTTCTACGCGGGTCGACACCCCAAGCTTGTCGAAGACCTTCAGCAGGTAATTTCGGACGGTATGCTCGCTCAGTCCGAGCTGCTTCGAGATTTCGCGATTCGTGAGGCCTTCGGCAACCAAGCGGGAGACGTCGCGCTCGCGCTTGGTGAGCAGCTTGGCGCCGTTTGAATCCTCGAAGCGAAACGGCATGGCTTTCTTGAAGGCTTCGAGCAGGTAGCCGAGATTCTCGCTGTTCGCCCAGACCTGGCCCTCGTGCACCACGTGGATACACTTCCCCAGCGTTTCAACCGGCTCATCCCTGAAAACGACGCCATGGGCGCCGCACCGGAATGCGTCAATCACGAGATCGCGCTCGCGCGAATCCAGAAGCATCACGACGCGCGTCTTGGATTGAAGCGAGTGCAGCTCGCGCAGCACCCGGTAACCCTCAAGGGGTCCCTCGTGCAGGCGAGCGCTAATTACCGCAACGTCGGGGACCTGCTCCTGAACGCGAGCGATCGCATCGCGCGAATCGAGGCAGCAAGCGACGACGGTGATTCCCATCCGCTTTGAACGAAAGATGTTTTCGACCAGCTGACAGTGCAGAAAACTTGCCTCAGCGACCAGCACGCTGACAGAGTTCCGCAACTGCTGCGCTCGTTCCATATCGCACCCCAGCAGCACTGGACTCTGGAAGGGTTGTGGAGATGTTAGATAGGGGCCCGTTGAAACACAATCGGGATTACTACCGTTTTTGGAAGTGCGGCAAGTACCGCCGCCCTCTCCGTAGGTCTCGAATCCGCACTGTGCATGGGTGCTTTGTCCACTCGCGCTCGTAGGGGCATTTGTCACTAGTACTTCGAGGAGGAATTTACTCTGGCAACGAAACTACGATCGCAACTTTCCAGCGTGACTGCCGTGTTACGGAATGTGGCTCCGTCTGGCCCGTTTTCGCGAGTAGCGCAGCCCCACTTCCAGCGTGACTTTCTACCACTTGTGCGGCTTTAGCGGGCGGCGTAACTTGCGCGCCATATTTCCAGGTTTCGGACCAGGATCATGCACGGACTCGATCGGATGTTGCTAACCGCAGCGCTCGTTTTCGCGTGCGCTTCATCCCTGCGCGCGCAGGATCCAGTGGCGGCGGTATCTGCCCCGACGGATGTCGGGCATCGAGATGCGCGTTACCGGCTTTCGGCCAGCGACGTCATTGCTCTCACTTTTCCTCTGACTCCCGAGTTCAATCAGACGACGAACATCGAGCCGGATGGTTACGCGAGCCTGAGCGGCGTCGGGGAAATACGGCTTGGCGGCCTTACGTTGGACGAGTCGATTGCGGCGATTCGAAATGCCTACGCAGCTCTCCTACACGATCCGATCGTCACGATCGAGCTGAAAGATTTCAACAAGCCCTACTTTATCGTCGGCGGCGAGGTGGGCCGGCCCGGGAAATATGACCTGCGCGGCGACACGCGCGCGACAGAGGCGATCGCCATCGCAGGCGGATTTAACGAATCGTCAAAACATTCTCGAGTGTTGCTTTTCCGCAAGGTGAACGACGACTGGTATGAAGTCAGGCCGCTCGATTTGAAACGCATTCTGCAAGGACACGACATCGGCGAAGACCCGGAGCTTCGCGCGGGAGACATGCTCTACGTGCCACAGAATAATTTTTCGAAAATAAAAAGGTTCATACCGACGTCCGGAATTGGCACGTATTACCAGCCGTAGGAGAGAAACAGAACCGAAATGGATAGACTGAGCATTCGGACAACCGAACACCCAGATGCCTCGCAGATCACCTTGCGCGATGCGTTGATGCCGCTGTTTCGAAGAAGGCGGCTGGGGGCGCTGGTGTTCATTGTGATTTTCGCGAGCGCCTTGCTCGCCGGATTGCTCGTTCCCCGCAAATACGAAGCGGAAATGAAGATCCTGGTGAATCGGAGCCGGGTGGACGCTGTGGTGACGCCCGACGCCGACGCTCCTCCCACCGTGGCGTTGCCGGCAATTTCCGAAGAGGATTTGAATTCGGAGGTGGAGCTGCTGAAGAGCCGAGACCTGCTGCAGGAGGTCGTCGTTGCTTGCGGTTTGGACTCGGAGCGCGCGACCTCGATAGACCGGATCGGGAGGGGCATCCGGCACGCCATCGGCATGGCGGAGCCGACCCAGGACGTGCGAGTCGCACGCTCCGTCGACGAGTTGCACGACCGCCTGATGATCGACCCGATGAAGAAGACGGAATTGATTCGGGTGACTTATGCGGCGCGCGATCCTCGACAGGCCGCACATGTGTTGCAGACCCTGGCGACACTCTACGAAGAAAAGCATGCGGCCGTGCACCACTCGCCCGGGACCTTCTCATTTTTCGATCAGGAGACCGCGCATTACCGGGGAGAACTTGCGGCGGCCGAGGCGCGCCTCGCGGGTTTCGACGCCAAAGAAGGTGTGGTGGCGCCGGCAGAACAACAGCAACTGGTGCTTCAGCAACTGAGCCAATTCGAAGCGGACCTGCGGGCAGACGAAGCAAGCGCTTCCGCGGCAACCGCGCGTGTCCATGCTCTTCAAAATCGCGCGGCCGCGACGCCCGAACGGCAAACCACGCAGATGAGGAAGCTCGGCAATGCGCAACTGCTCGCGGATCTCGAGAGCAGCTTGCTGTCGCTCGAGCTGAAACGCCGCGAGATGCTTACAAGGTATTCGCCGGCCTACCCACCGGTAAAGGAAGTCGAAGAGCAAATTGCCGACGCGCGAGAGGCGATCGCAACGGCACAGCAATCGCCCTTAGAAGACGTCTCCACGGATCGGGTGCCGGCCCAAGACTGGATAACGACGGAAGTGGCCAAAGCCGAGGCGGATCGGGCCCAATTCGATGGGCTGGCTGCCGCAACGCAGCAAACGATTCGACGCTACCGGGCGGACGCGGAGCAGCTCGAGCAACAGGGGGCCGTGCACGACGACCTGGTGCGGGACGTGAAGACGGCTGAGGACAGCTACCTGCTTTACGTTCACAAGCGAGAGGAAGCCCGCATTTCGGATGCTCTCGACAGCAAGCGAATCGTGAACGTGTCCTTGGCTGAAGCAGCCACCGTGCCGGCGCTTCCCACAAGCCATCTGGGTTGGGCCCTTGTCGGAGGGTTTTTCGTCGCGGGCATCAGCAGCGTGGGCGCGGCGTACGCCGCCGATAGACTCGATCCATCTTTCAGAAACGCTCAGGAGCTGGGGCAATACCTGGACGTGAAGGTGTTGGCATCGATTCCCGAGAGCAAAGAAAGGATCTAGGTGGGATTCCTCGAACATTTCGGGTTTATCGAGCAACCGTTCGGAGTGACGCCCGATCCACGGTTCCTTCACCTTGGAGCGAAACACCGCGAAGCGCTGGCCTGTTTGCTATGCGCGACGGAAGAAAACCGCGGGTTCGTCGCACTGATTGGGCCTCCGGGAATCGGGAAGACTACCCTTCTCTTCCAATACCTCGAAAACATCCGGCAGAGCGCCAGGACCGTATTTCTCTTCCAGAACCCGCGGGACACGACCGACCTCATGCGCTACCTGCTTGCGGACCTTGGTCTTGATGTCGCGGCAAGAGACCTCCCCGAAATGAACCAAGCTCTGAACCAAGTGCTGCTCGAGGAGATGCGGGCGGGTCGGCGGGTCGTTCTGGTGATCGACGAGGCCCAGAATCTAGGGATCAAAGTTCTCGAATCGGTTCGACTCTTGTCGAACTTCGAGACGCCGTGGGCAAAGCTGATACAGATTGTGCTCGCTGGGCAGCCACGGCTGGCCGAGGTGCTGGCACAGCCTTCGATGGCGCAGCTTCGCCAGCGAATTTCGTCTTTTGCGCGCCTCGATCCGTTCACCGCCGAAGAGACCAACGCATACATCGATCATCGATTGTGGGTTGCCGGGTGCAACGCGCCGGGCTTGTTTACCGTCGGCGCGCGGACTCTGATTGCCGAGCATGGCGGAGGCATCCCTCGAAAGATCAGCAATCTCTGCTACCAATCCCTGGTGATTGCGCACGCGGCGGACCGGCAGCAGGTAAAGGCGGAAATGGTTCGAGAGGTGATCGCCGATTTGGCGATCGAGTCACTTGCGGCTTCTCGAGAAAATGGGTCGGGTGCTCGGCGGATCTTGACGGCGTCCTCTCCGAAAACGCTCTTCCCCGTGAAAGCGGCGCCAGCGGCAAGCTCCTCCGGTTTGGCCACGACCAAAAGCAGCCGCTTTGCTCGCGTCCTTGCAATTTCCTCGGTGTTGTTCCTCAGCATCGTCTCCGGCGTTCTGTGGAAGGTGAAGCTACAACCCCAACCGCTCGGCGTAACGCCTAGCGTCGAAGCGGCAGCCTTTCCGGCGCTCCCTACCGCCCTCGCGCCAGCGCCGGAGACGATGTTCCCCTTATCGATGACCTACCGAGAGAGCAGCGGATCGCCGACCGGATTGACGGCGGGCGGAACGGTCGCCTCCGTGGTGGTCGAGAAAGGAACGACGCTGCGCCAGATCAGCCTGAGATACAGGGGCAGCTTCGGGCCTCGCGATCTTGTGGCGATCCTGGCGCTGAATCCGGAAATCAAGGATCCCGATCGCCTCGAAGCCGGAGAACAAATCAGAATTCCCGCCAGCAAGAGTGGGCCACCGCGGTCGAGGCAGGAGCCCCGATGAGCCGGCATTTCGACGTATTGCTTCGCGAGATGCCGCCGGTGAGCCCAAAGGCGCCGCCGAGCGTCGT
>Ga0335072_10017507_pt1 | contig 10132 bp, 12 predicted proteins | sample Lox_Sample_21_FD_206725 | JGI IMG/M metagenome (GOLD analysis project Ga0335072, IMG submission 206725) | Soil microbial communities from Loxahatchee National Wildlife Refuge, Florida, United States - Lox_Sample_2.1 | ecosystem: Environmental > Terrestrial > Soil > Wetlands | place: USA...
CAAGATCGGTGCCGATTGCAGTAAAAATGTCGCCTGATACGGTTGTGCAAATTGTTGAAGATGCGTTTGGCAAGAGTTATGTGAGGAAAAACGCTGGGAATTGCGCTTCGATCAGAGTTGGGTATGTCGGCTTGAAGGTGGAGGAGTTGGTGGATAATTGTATTGCTGCTTGGCAGCGATGCATAGTCCAGAAGAAATTGGTCAAACAAGGTGTTGAGGGAACAAGGAGTGCATTTATCAAGAGTATGGACAGTGTCGCATTACCTGTTTGGACGACTGAGGAGCTGTATTCTGCTGAGGATGTATTAGAGGAATCTGTTGAGGATTCTGTCGAAGAGCCGAAGAAGGTAAAGTCAAAGGCGGATAGGAAGTTATTGAAGGAGAAAGTGGAGAAGGAACAGGTTCCTGTACCACTGGTGGGCAGCAAGCGAATACGGGAAGATGATGTGGAAACAGCTTTTGAGGAGAGGCGGGCTCGTAAAGCAGCAAAAAAGGAGAAGGGGAGATCAAAGTGAGCCGCAAAAAGGCTATTAAGGCTTAGACTCGTTTGAACTAACAGTGTATTACTGTATTTTACATGGCATGATCTTGTGAACGGTTTCTAGGATCTTGGTGTCGTCAGATGTTCCAAGTGGTGCATAAGAGGTCGTTGAGTCGTTCCTTAAATGGCATTTTGATCGCGGCTAAAACTTCCGCACTCCATCGTCTTCTCCATCCTACCACCTGAATGACTGAGCAATGCGGTGAGAGAATAGCAGAACTACAAGAAGTAGAGAAGGTACTTCGCAATTCTATGCTATACTGACCCTCTAGAAAGTAGCGGATTTACTGAGTGCTAGTGGCTTGGCAATTCAAAGTCTTGCTCCGGGTGGTTCGATCCAAACGAGAAAAGAGGAATTCCAGGAACATGCCGAGACCTTTGCTCGCTTATTAGAGGTACCACCCCTCACGTACTTACTATATTAATCTTGAAGGAGGTCACTGTAACCCTTAGACGGAATATCATCGCACTTTCGAAGACTGCAACGGTTGCTGGGGAGCATTCTTCAATGACATTGATGACACGAGAAAAGGAGGTAGAAACATGGGATAAGATAAGGGAAATCTTGAAGCAACTATAATAGATACCACGGCCTAATTGATATCTTTTGCAATTACATCTAATGCACATTCACAGCAGAAAAGCTCCTTCCTATCAATAGCTTTATCGACTACAAATTTCAAAAGTTTGTGACCCTCACTCCCTTCACCTAACCCTATGTACGTGTTATTAATTATGAAACGCGTCTCGTACGCGCCGGTCAATTAAACCACAGCCATTCACTCACTCACTCACTCACCACCACCACCCTTCTTCAAATCTTCCAAAACTTCAAGCGTGTTTCGATAACAAGAAGACCAGTGTCTACATCGTTTTTGTGAAGATTGTCCGTCACAATGAGTCAGGATGCCGTACCCCTCGATGATCAAGTCGAGAATGAGCGAACGCGTCAGTTCCAAGTCTTCTTGGACGACAGAGTAACTCATGACGTTCTCTCAATAGCTAACTGTGGCAGGGAACAAACGCAGATGCAATCAAAAACATGCTTGATCGTAAATCAAAGCGATTAGTCGTCTCCCTCGACGACCTCCGCTCTCACGACAGAGCTCTTTATGATGGGTATCTTATTCGCTCCTCAACGTTCTGACTTGAAGCATTCTCAATGACCCTACTGAGTTTATTCCCCCCTTCGAAAAAGCTCTCAAGGACACTGTTATGGTCTTCCGTTCTCCACAACACACATACATCAACGACGACACAATCTTCTACATCGGTTTCAAAGGTTCTCTCGGCGACAACCACGTCAACCCCCGCACTCTTCGCGCCACCCACCTCGGAAAAACCATCTCCATCGACGGCATCGTCACAAAATGTTCTCTCGTCCGTCCCAAGATGGTAAAATCGGTACACTACTGCGAAGAAACTAAAATGCATCATCAAATGCAACATCGCGACAACCTCTCTCTCGGAACGACTGCCCCCACAGGCTCCAGGTATCCCGAAGAAGATGGTAACGGAAATATGTTGACAATTGAATTTGGATATAGTATGTATAGAGATCACCAAATGATTTCTATTCAAGAGATGCCTGAACGGGCCCCCGCTGGACAACTTCCCAGGAGTGTGGATGTCATTATGGAAGACGATTTGGTGGATAAAGTGAAACCGGGTGATCGAGTTCAACTTGTGGGCACGTATAGGTCCATGGGAGGTGGTCCGACTTCATCTGCTAGTTTCAAGACTATTATTCTTGCAAATAATGTGGTTTTGTTGGCTAGTAAGGCCGGTGGAGGGATTGCTGAGGAAGTTATTACCGATGCGGATTTGAGGAATATTAGGAAATTGGGAAAGGAAAAGAATGTCTTTGATATTCTTGCAAAGAGTCTTGCTCCAAGTATTTTCGGACATGATCAGATTAAGAAAGCTATTTTACTTCTTCTTTTGGGTGGAAGTGAGAAAAATCTTAAGGATAACGGAACTCATATTCGAGGGTACCAACCCATCCTGAGAGAAGACATCTGACGGTAGTGATATCAACATTCTCATGGTCGGAGATCCTTCTACAGCTAAATCTCAATTACTTCGCTTTGTCTTGAATACAGCTCCCTTGGCAATTGCCACAACCGGAAGAGGTTCATCAGGTGTCGGTCTGACAGCAGCAGTAACTACCGACAAAGAAACCGGTGAACGTCGTCTCGAAGCTGGAGCCATGGTCCTCGCAGACAGAGGTGTAGTTTGCATCGACGAATTCGACAAAATGTCCGATATCGACCGTGTCGCAATCCACGAAGTCATGGAACAACAAACAGTCACTATTGCCAAAGCCGGTATCCATACCTCCCTAAACGCACGTTGCAGTGTCATCGCAGCAGCAAATCCCATCTACGGACAATACGACACGAGAAAAGATCCACACAAGAACATTGCTCTCCCAGATTCCTTATTATCTCGTTTTGATTTGTTGTTTGTTGTCATAGATGATGTATCAGATGAACGGGATAGGATGATCAGTGAACATGTTTTGAGGATGCATAGATACACTGCTCCTGGAACGGAACCCGGACAACCAGTTCGAGAAGATCATGTTCAGAGTTTGGAAGTTGGTGGGAGTGAGGAAGCGGATACTGCGAGAGCAACTGAGATGTGGGAGAAATTCAATCCTCTTTTGCATGCTGGAATTGCCGCACAACAAGGCACTCGCAGAAGCGGACGCCGAACTAAGCGCGATCCAGGAATTCTCAGCGTCGCTTTCATCAAAAAGTATATCCAATTCGCAAAGGGAAGGAAGGCACCTGTTCTCACTAAAGGTGCTGCCGACAAGATTGTGAGTACTTATACTGCACTCAGAAATGATGAGCTGGGTGCTACACAGAGGAAAACCTCGCCTTTGACAGCTCGTACTTTGGAAACTCTCATTCGGTTGTCAACTGCCCATGCGAAAGCCAGATTGGCAAATACTGTGGATGAGGAAGATGCACAGGTCGCCACTGAGATTCTCAAATTTGCACTCTTCAGAGAAATTGTGGAGGATGAGAAAGTTAAGCGACGACGATTGAGAGCAGAAGCTCGTGCCGCACGAGGCGGAGAATCAAGTGAGGAGGAAGAATCTAGTGATGAGGAGGAAGACGCGGAGGAAGAAACTCGTTCAAGAAGTGCTTCTCCTCTTACATCTCGTCGTAGCGGCCGATCTCAACGTTCACGGGGGACCAGATCTACGCAACAATCATCTGCTATGGATATTGATGAGGATGAAGACGACGACGATATTTATGGCGAACAACTTCCATCATCTCGAACTCGTGGAACCCAACACTCCGATTCTCAACAATCATATGCATCTTCGGTGGCTGGTCTTGATTCTCAGTCACAACCTACTCAGAATGTTTCTCCAGCCCCAGTAAGGGTTTCTCCCGCACGTCTTGCCGTGTTTGTCGAACGCATGGGTGAAATTCTACAAACTGCGCTCTTTGAGGATGGTAAAGCCAGCGTTGCAAGTGTGATGGAAGCTGTGAATGAAGGCTTGGATCAAGAAGAGAAGTTTAGTGAAGAAGAATGTGTGAAAGCGCTTGAGATGATGGATGAGAGACACCAAGTTCTATTGATGGATAAGGATGTATACTCCGTTTAGGTGGTTTGAGTCGGATGTATCTTCATAGTTCGAAGTAGAAAGGTTTTTCTGCAAATATTGGACAATATAATTTTAGCTTGTAACGCAATATGGTCTTTGGAACATTTTCATATATCCTTCATTGCTTTTTGTTGTTCTGCTAATTCCCTAAAGCGCGCAACTAGCTCTGTCTCTCTAAGAGCCTTTTCTTCTCGTTGTTGCAACAGTCCTGGTCTTGATGAATTTTCAACGTTACTAGATCCTCCCTTCTTGCTGCGTCGATTCCCAGACATCACAAAGCCCATTTTCTCATACCGCTCGATATCTTCCGGCTGGTGACCATATTCGCCCTTTCCGAGTCTCCTTCTTTTAGCAGAATCTTGAGCGCTAGCGTTAGACGATGTTAACAAGGCCGTACCTAGACGCTTCAGGCATAGGTCCAACAACATCGTCACTTTCACTAGATTCAATATCTTCTGCCGGTTTCGCCGATACTTCCTCTTCGTCGGGTGACGTTTTCATTGGACTCTTTGGCTTGTGCTCACTCGGTCTTCGATGCTCGCTACGATGCCGTGATTTGGAGGCTTTGGGCCTATAGTCTTCTGCAGGTATCTCGCCCGGTGACAGAGAACGTTGTCGTTTCTGTCTTTCTCTATGCTTTCGAAGTTCTTCCAGTTAGCGACGACCACGGCGAGGTTCGTGTACCATTTCCAGAGCGCTCATTCGATCGATGAGAACGACGACGTCTGTGAGATTTATCCTTGGACGAGTGATGAGATATTCTCTCATTCTCCATATTTCTCTTGTAGGTCGTACTGTCTCATGCTTTGCTTTCGTCGACGGACGATCCCAGTATAGAGTGAAGAGTGATCGGCAAAATACTGCAACGCCATTTCCGGTTCCTCATCCGACATCAAACTGTCGTCATGGCACCTCCAGACATGACGGCTCAACAAAAGATCGATGAGGAGCTTGAATTAGAGCGTCTCGTCAATGGAAAATCGTCGCTAGATGACCTTGAAGACTTAGATGATCTGGAAGTCCCTCCCGAAGCGTACAACCTCGATATTGACCCTCCCGGAGAATCGAGAATCACACAACGCACCGAACGATGGACAAAGTTATTTGTACTGGCATTAGCTTGTACATTCTCTGTTGGATCTCATTATTCGCAAGACTGCATTGGGCCGTTGAAGGATATTCTGAAAGAGGATCTGAATATCACGGATTCACAGATGTCGCTTATTCTCGGGAGTAACCTTGTCGCCAATACGATAGTTCCTATTGTGGCGGGACTGCTTGTTGCCAAATTTGGATTGCTCAAGTGTTCTTTGTTTGCCACTGGAGTCTTGTTTGTGGGTCAAGCAATCAATCTTATTGCCTTGATATTTCAAAGCGTTCCCGGAATGATATTTGGTCTTTGTCTCTTCGGGTATATTCTCCCTTGTCTCCACACTAAACTCTAGGTCGGGGATAAGTCCACTCGCCCTAATCCAAGAGACATTAGTTGTCCAAGTATTCGAAGGCGAGAGTATGGGCCTTGCAGTTGCTATCGGTTTAGTCGTTGGCAAAGCTACCTCATTCATCGCCTCCTTTACGACCGTCCCATTAGCACTCTATACCCCTTTCTCATACCGAGCGCCTTTCATGTTATCCACGTTCCTCACTTTATTCTCATTCTTCCTCAACGTCGTATTTGTCATCGCCTTCGCCCGCCCCTCAGGAGCATCTACACTTTCGAATGCAGAAAAGCATATTCGAGCACATAAAACTGTCTCCATGAAAGACATTTATGCTATGAGTGGAGTGTTTTGGTTTTATCTGGTTGTATGTTTTCTTGCAGGAGCGGTATGGATTCCATTTGTTCAGTTGAGTACGACTATTGTTAAACATCGATTCCGGTTGGATGACGTTGAAGCTGCGGATTACGCATCTATTATCTTATTCCTACCGGTGTTGTTGTATCCTTTGGTTGGGTGGTTTACAGATCGATTCAGTCGGCGATTATCTGTTTGTCTGTCTTTGTATAAACTTATCTAATCGTAGTGTTGTTCTGTTCTGTCATGAGTTTGGCTTGTTATGTCTTGCTATTGATGCCCTCTCGGATACTAGGATCGCCACTGTTCGCGATACTGTGTTTTTCGGTTGGATACGGTCCAGCTCCGTTGTTACTTGTAATCATTACACCGTTCCTGACAGAACATGTTTCCACTGCTCTCGGTCTTCACAAAGCGCTTGAGATGGCAGGAAGCACATTGATGCAGACTGTATCTGACCGACTTGAAACGACTGATAATAGTATGCTGGCTTTCTACTCGATCTTGAAGCCTCGAATCTCAATGATCCAGCAACGTTTGTAGAAGTGCATGTTATATGGATCTTACTGGGACTTAACGTCCTCTACGTGATATCCAACCTGTACTTCATCTATCTCGACAGAAAGTCGAATTTCGGAAACATTGAAAACGCAAAATTGCATGATATCAAAGAAGGGTATAGTGCATTGGAACGCCAGCCCGGCGAGCAACACGATCTGGATACACTTCATACCCGAGTTGCAAAATCAAACATCCAAGTTTGGAAGGTGCGGTTGTATATAACACTCTGTGGAATAGTGTTGTTGTTGACATGGATATCATTTGGCATTGTGATGGGATACAGGCGTTCATAAGATTTAGAAGTAATACCATATTCTTACATTTTTCCAACCTACTCATGTTTTATTCTTACCCATGTCACCTAAAATCCATTGACATCGCCAAATCGATACTCATCGTCGATTCTCATAGGACTCTGTAATCCCGTATCATCCCACCCACCAAACCCATTCTGTCGTCCTCCTCCAAACTGCTCATCATCCCTATCATCCCTCTCCTGCAAGTCCCTTACAACAGTGGCCAATTTCTCCTGTAAATACTTTATCCCCTGAAAAATAATCTCATTAGGCGGAATCTGACCAAGCGCTTCAACTTCAAAATAGAATTTATTCGGGACAGCATTATAATCAAACGGTTCACCTGGTAAAGGAGGATCTTCCCATTCTGCGTTACGAGAGGGAGGCCATTCTGCTGCAGCGGATTCTTCGTACCATAGTGTTGTGTGTCGTAGTTTATTGTGGGGATCGTATTCGAATGCTACTGCGGACACGGGTGACCATTTTGCATGTTCTTTTGCAACGCCTTTTTTGGCTATGCATTTTATGCGGAGTTCTTGCCCGCGACGGAGTTTACAGATTAAAACACCTTTGCCTTCGGGATCTAGGAAGTTAGCTTGAGAGGAGAGTCAAAATACCGCTTATGATGGGTGTTCCTATTGTTCCATGTCCGGATTTTATGAGATCGCGGGTGTATATGTCCATAGTTGTATCTCCCGTGCATTTTGCATTCAGTGTCAACTCAACAGAACAGCGCTCACAAGATCCTTCACAAGTACAATCCTACAAATAAGTCATACTCATCAAAAGAGAATACTCTTGAATACAGTAACTTGTCGTCAATGTCTCGTGAGTCCAGCGGTATCATTCCTAACCGATGTGCCAGAAATTCATCTGTAAGTACTGAAGTATTCGTCTCTATCTCCACAAGATCGATTGCTACAGTCGGTAACTCAGCCAATATTATCCTACGAAGAGAATTTGCAAAGCTGTTGGTTAGAAATCAAGGTTCTGAAGGAAAAGGAAAGATACGCTAAGTCGACGTTTGAGAGGACGAAGTCTACGCTGTCCTTTTTGATTTGCCGTATTGTCACTTGAGGACCTGCGTTTCCGTATCCTCCAGGGACAGCAGCCATTTCAAACAGCTGAAGAGGAGACGAAAGACGTTGTTGTGTTGAAGATTTGCGATGATTCTTTAGCGCATATTTTCGTAAATTTGTGACCTTATAAATTACCGTAAATAACCTTTTTCTGACAATTCTTCTGCTTCGCTCGAGGAAAGATGTCATGACACTAGAAGACCATAATGATGCTGTATCCGAGTGTTTATACTCAATTAAACAAACTGAGAGCCGAGGAAGAGCAGTCTTCGCATCCAAATGGATTCGTGCTGAAACCACAGTACACATCGCATCTCAGCCGTACGTGGCCGTGATCAAAGAGGAATTCAAGAAGGAAACATGTGCGTGGTGCTTTAAGTATCAACATGGCAAAGCATCTCCTATCAAACACCCAGATGCGCAAGCTGGTCTGTGGTTCTGTTCAGTGGAATGTTCGCAAGCCTGGACGAAGAATGATTATGATGGTAAACTGTCTGAAGCATTAAGTTCTCTCCGGACTCCTACCGCGAGAAAGGTACGCCATCTGTCTTTGTAGTAACAACTGACATTATAGCAAATGTCAAAAGTACAAGGCTTTCCACTCGATTTAGCAAAACTGGTGACTGCAGCTGTCGTCCAACGCAGTCGAGAATCGGGAACCTCAAATCTCACCACCTCCCGCGGAACGTGGACCAATGTTCTCGATCTCCAAGGAGTTTACGACGACAATATAGATTTACCCTCCGAAGTCTTCCAGCTGTCCAACGTTCTGGAAGCTACTCTTCCTTTCTCACTACGACATCTAGTCACGAGTACCGCATATCCTTTTCTCTGGCGCCATCTGACCAATTCATTTGGAATATGGGAATTACCTATCTCCCCGGACTGTGAGAATTTAGGAAGTGCAATGTATCCTTCAGCATCGTACTTTAATCATTCTTGCGATCCGAATGTGGCGAAATTGAGAGAGGGGAGAGTGGTCCGATTTGTGACGAGCAGAGATGTGCAGGAGGGAGAAGAATTGTGTATTAGTTATGGACATACTGAACGAAAATTAGAGGAACGCAAAAAAGTTTTGAAAGAATGGTGGGGATTCGACTGTCATTGTTCACGCTGTACCCGCGAAGAACAACTCCAAACGATAGATCATAGAGAGACATAGACAGAGTATGCATGGATAGATCAGAATGTATGATTAAAGATGGAGGTGTGTCCTCGATATCTAAGTATGTACAAAACGAGCTCAACTACCATTTAACATAAGTGGTGTGCATCCTCCAACATGAACAATGAATTTCTTGATTGCATGCCCAAACCAAAACAAAAACTCGCTCAACTTGCAAATCATGACTTTGCCTCCACAGAAGTCTCCTTCAAATTGGATACCAAGTACTCTGAAAATCCAGACGTATCAGCAATCTTATCCATCTTATTCTCCCACCCCTTGACATAACTTCTGGAACTCCACATACTAGCATCTTTCCCACTACCCCATCTCGAATACTCCTGATACGACTGGTATCCACCTGGTTCAGAATAATAATCTGCCTCTTTTGCAGACGAGGTACTTTGTCCTGCAACCGACTCAGTTTCGGAAATAGTTTCAGAATGTGCGGTTAGTCGTACTACTTTACGTTTTGGGGGATGAGGACGTCGTAGATAGGAAGATCGTTGACGACGGCCGTATAAAGTAGGTCGAAGGAGGGAGGCATCGGTAGATTGTGTTGAGAATACTGATTCGGGTGGAGAAATGTCTGATTTCTGGTGGAATGGGAATTCCGAGTTTTGTGATTCCTGACGTCTTGAGGAGGAAGTAGTAGGATACTTGACGGAAGGTACCAATGCTGTTGAAGATCGAAAGACAGATTGTGGGATATATGCTGTGAATGGTGAAAGAGTATGTTGTGCAACCGACAACTGTGATAACTTTTCTAAATTTTCAGCTGAGAAGATCGGTCTCATAGCGCCATTTGTATCGAGATCGAGTGGAAATGAGAAATTTTGGACTGCTCCATTGTTGTCGGATTGAGTGTTTGTTAGGGAGGCAGGAGAAAGACATTCATCGGCTTGATTGCGCATAGCCCACTCCAAAGAGAGTTTATGTATTATTGCGGGAACTTCTTCTCTCATTAAATCTTTTAGCAGTCTTTCTATTTCGGATTGGAGGAAGCGTTGGATGACGGAGATGGAGTCGAATGTACTTGATACTTTTACCGAGTCGACAGGATCGT
>Ga0335072_10017508_pt1 | contig 10132 bp, 9 predicted proteins | sample Lox_Sample_21_FD_206725 | JGI IMG/M metagenome (GOLD analysis project Ga0335072, IMG submission 206725) | Soil microbial communities from Loxahatchee National Wildlife Refuge, Florida, United States - Lox_Sample_2.1 | ecosystem: Environmental > Terrestrial > Soil > Wetlands | place: USA: Florida...
TCGGCGCGGTCCGCGGCATCGACCCGGAAACCGGCCACTACTTCGACGACACCAAGCGCTACGTCGACGCGCTGGACCTGGACGAGGCCGACGCGGCTGCGGTGTACTCCGGCAACGCGCGGCGGGTCTACCCGCGGCTTGACCAGGCGCTGAGCGCACGAGGACTCTAGATGACCGCTCAGAGCCCCGCCCCCCCGCCCTTGCCAGACGCCGACTGGCTCCCGTTCGACCCGGACCCGGGCAAGCCCGCCTACCGGCCGCCGGCCGGCGCGGTCGACGCGCACTGCCACGTGTTCGGCCCGGGCGACGTGTTCCCTTACGCGCCGGAGCGCAAGTACACGCCGACCGACGCGAGCAAGGAGCAACTGTTCGCGCTGCGCGACTTCCTCGGCTTCGAGCGCAGCGTGATCGTGCAGGCCACCTGCCACGGCGCGGACAACAGGGCGCTGGTCGACGCGCTGCTCGCCGACGACGGCCGGTCCCGCGGCGTCGCCACGGTCCGGCCACAGGTGTCAGCGGCCGAGTTGGCCGACCTGGACGCGGCGGGGGTGCGGGGCATCCGGTTCAACTTCGTCCGGCGGCTCGCCGACCCGAAGCCGGACGACTACTACCGCCGCCTGGTGGACCGGGTGGCCGAGCTCGGCTGGCACATCGTGGTGTACTTCGAGGCGCCCGACCTGGCCGAGCGCTGGGACCTGTTCACCAGCCTGCCCACGCCGGTGGTGGTTGACCACATGGGCAGGCCGGACGTGACCCAGCCGTTGGACGGTCCTGGGTTCTCGCTGTTCCAGCGCTTGCTCAGCGAGCACGAGAACGTCTGGTGCAAGGTCAGCGGGCCGGAACGGCTGTCGAAGTCCGGGCCGCCGCGGTACGCCGACGTCGCGCCGTTCGCGCAGCACCTGGTCGAGACATTCCCCGACCGGGTGCTGTGGGGGACCGACTGGCCGCACCCGAACATGAAGAGCCACATGCCCGACGACGGCGCGCTCGTCGACGTGATCCCGCGGATCGCCCGCACCGACGACCTGCGCCGCCGGCTGCTGGTGGATAATCCCTTGCGCCTGTACTGGGAGGCTTCCCGATGACGGATTACACCTCAGAGTTCGACGACATCCCCGGCACCCGGGTGTTCACGGCGCGGCGCGCGAAGCAGGGCTACGACCTGAACCAGTTCTGCATGAGCCTGATGAAGCCGGAGAACCGGGAGCGGTTCAAGGCCGATGAGCGCGCCTACCTGGACGAGTGGCCGATGACCGAGGCTCAGAAGCAGGCCGTGCTGGACCGCGACTACAACAAGATGCTCGACCTCGGCGGCAACATCTACTTCCTGGCCAAGATCTTCGCCACCGACGGGCTGAGCTACCTGCAGGCGGTGTCCACGATGACCGGGATGAACATCGACGACTACCAGAAGATGATGGTGTCCGGCGGTCGGTCGCCCGATGGCTGGCGCTCGGTGAAGGACGGTACCTGACATGGCCCGGATCACGGCAGGGCTGACGACCAGCCACATCCCGGCCATCGGGGCGGCGATCGACCTGGGCAAGACGCAGGAGCCGTACTGGCGGCCGCTGTTCGCCGGGTACGAGTGGACCAAGGCATGGGCCCGCCAGAACGTGCCGGACGTGGTGATCCTGGTCTACAACGACCACGCGTCGGCTTTCACGCCCGAGCTGGTCCCGACCTTCGCGCTCGGCTGCGCCGACGAGTTCCCGCCCGCCGACGAGGGGTACGGGCCGAGGCCGGTGCCGGTGGTTCAGGGGCACGCCGACCTGGCCGCGCACATGGCCCAGGCGCTGATCCTGGACGAGTTCGACCTCACGCTGATGTACAAGCTCGACGTGGACCACGGGCTGACCGTGCCGCTGTCGCTGGTCTACGGCCAGCCCGACGCCTGGCCGGTTCGGGTGATCCCGCTCGCCGTGAACGTCGTGCAGTACCCGCCGCCGACCGGGCACCGGTGCTACAAGCTGGGCCAGGCGATCGCCCGGGCGGTGGCCAGCTACGACGACGACCTGACCGTGCACGTCTGGGGCACCGGGGGCATGAGCCACCAGCTACAGGGGCCGCGGGCGGGGTTCATCAACTCCGCGTTCGACAACGCGTTCTTCGACCGGCTGATCGGCGAGCCGGACAAGCTGGCCCTGGTGCCGCACATCGAGTACGTGCGCGAGGCCGGCTCGGAGGGGATCGAGCTGGTCATGCAGCTCATCATGCGGGGCGCGATGGGCCCGTCGGTCGAGGAGTTGTACCGCTTCTACCACGTGCCCGGATCCAACACCGCGGTCGGGCATCTGGTGGTCCGGCCCGTCGGCGAACCGGGTTAGGAGACTCATGCGGATCGCAGTCGCCGGGGCGGGAGCCTTCGGCATCAAGCATCTCGACGGCTTGGCTCTGATCGACGGCGTCGAGGCCACCGCCCTGGTCAGCCGGCGGCCGGAGCAGGCCGAGGAGGTCGCGCGCAAGTACGGGATCGAGCGGGCCACGACCGACCTGGACGAGGTCCTGGCCCGCGACGACGTCGACGCGGTGATCCTGTGCACCCCCACCCAGATGCACGCGTCGCAGGCGATCGCGGCCATGCGCGCGGGCAAGCACGTCCAGGTCGAGATCCCGCTCGCCGATAGCTGGGCGGACGCGGAGCGCGTGGACCGGGTGCAACGGGAGACCGGCAAGGTCTGCATGGTCGGGCACACCCGCCGGTTCAATCCCTCGCACCAGTGGATCCACCGGCGGATCGGCGCCGGGGAGCTGTCCATCCAGCAGATGGACGTGCAGACCTACTTCTTCCGCCGGACCAACATGAACGCGGCGGGCCAGCCGCGCTCGTGGACCGACCACCTGCTCTGGCACCACGCCGCGCACACAGTGGACCTGTTCCAGTACCAGACCGGCGAGGACGTCGAGATCGCGCACGCGGTGCAGGGGCCGATCCATCCCGACCTGCACATCGCGATGGACATGTCGATTCAGCTACGCACGCCGTCGGCTCGGATCTGCACGTTGTCGCTGAGCTTCAACAACGACGGGCCGCTCGGCACGTTCTTCCGCTACATCTGTGACAACGGCACCTACATCGCGCGCTACGACGACCTGGTCACCGGGCGCGAGGAGCCGATCGACGTGTCGCACGTGGACGTGTCGACGAACGGGATCGAGCTGCAGGACCGCGAGTTCGTCGCCGCGATCCGGGAGGGCCGCCAGCCGAACTCCAGCGTGGCCGACGTGCTGCCCTGCTACCGGGTGCTGCGCAGGCTGGAGATGGAGCTCGCCACCCAGGACTAAGCGTCGGCCGCGGCGCTTGCGCCGTTGGCCGCGGCGCTGCGGGCCGCTTGCTCTACCTGGTCCCGGTAGTTCCGCCACGATTCCGGGTCGCCCGGCGGCATGTTGTCCATGTCCCTGAGCAGTCCGGCCGCGCCGTCGATCAGCTCACGGACGATGTCGGCGTGGCCCGCGTGCCGCTGTGTTTCCGCGGTCACGTGCACCACGATGTGGTGCAGGGTCACCGCGCCGCCGTCTCCCCACCACGGCACCCGGCCGGGCGCGTCCAGCGCAAGCGCGCCGATCGTCTCGTCGGTGTGCTGCCACGCGCGACGGTACATCGCGACGATGTCGGCACGGCTCTCGTCCGGCCTGGCCCACTTGTCGTCATTCGGCTTCGCTTCGTCGCTCAGCCACGGCATCGGCAGTCCGTGCGGCCGTCCGAAGACCTCGCCGAAGTACGCGAGCTCGCCGACCGCCGCGTGCTTGACGAGGCCGAGCAGATTGGTGCCGGTCGGCGTCAGCGGCCGCCGGATGTCGTATTCGCCGAGCCCTTCCAGCTTCCACAGCAGCGCCTCGCGGGCGCCCTGAAGATAGGTGTGCAGGTCTGCCTTTGCGGCAAGATCGGTCATTCGCGCCAGTATGCCAGTTATGCGCGGGCCTCGTGCGGGGCTGAGGGCTCGGTGCTAGCGGCGGCGGACGCGCTGGAGCAGGGCGTCCGCCCCCATCGGCCGGATCACGGCGTCCTGGCCGCGCCCGCCGAGCAGGGTCCTGGTCAGCGAGCTGCGGACATCCAGAAGCTGGTCCAGCGCGGTCGACAGGTGCGCGTCGGTGACCCGCAGAGGTTCCGCGCCGGCCGGGCCGTCCGGGTCCGCCGGGTCGTCCGGGTCGTCCGGGTCGTCCGGGTCGTCGGGATCACCGGACGGGGCGTCCTCGGCCGCGAGCAGCGCTGACCTGCGCAGCAGTTCCTTGAGGAACGCGGCGGTGACGCCGTCGGTCCGCTTGATCACGTCATCAGGGTCGGTGAGGTCCAGCTTCAGGGCGCCCTGGTAGAGCGCGATCAGCTTGCGCCGCGCCTCGGGGCCGGGCGCCGGCAGCTCGGCCGCGTGATCGATGCGGCCCGGCCTGGCCGCGAGCGCCGCCTCGAGCAGGTCCGGGCGGTTGGTCGTGAGCAGGAACGTCACGTCGATGTCCTCGCCGAGCCCGTCCATCTCGTTGAGTAGCTGGAAGAGCAGAGGGTGCTGGCCGGTCCGCAGGCCCCGGTCCTCGGCGATCAGGTCGACGTCCTCGATCACCACCACCGATGGCTGCAATACCCGGGCCACCGAGCAGGCCTCGGCGATCCAGCGCAGACCGTGGCCGGACAGGACCACGACGGTCATGGCCGGCAGCAGCCCGAGCAGGTACCTGATCGTGTGCGTCTTGCCGGTGCCCGGGGCGCCGTGCAGCAGCACGCCGCGCTTGAGGTGCTGGCCGCCGGCCAGCAGCCGGTCCGCGTGCCGGGCCACGCCGACCACCTGCCGCTCGATGCCATCGAGCACGTCCGCCGGGAGCACCACCTCGTCGCGGCTGAGCCGCGGCCGGTCCAGGAACCGCAGCCCGCCGCCGCCCCGGCCGTGGCCGAACATCGGATCTCCGAACGAGATCACGTGGCCGCGGAAGACGTTCCTCGCGATGGCCTGGCGCCGGATCTCGTCCACCACGGCCTGCGCCGTGGCCTGGTCGGCGCAGGCTACGTCCAGGCTGGCGTCCGCGCCGGGGTCGCGCTCGTCCGGTCCGCGCAGCAGCACCGCCATCGGGGCGCCGCCGTCGTTGACCAGGTACAGGCCGCATTTGACGCAGGCCCGGGTCAGGCCGCCGGGCCCGGCGGGCAGGGCCGACATGGCCACGCTGCCCACGCCCGCTCCGGCGGCCTCCGCGGCCGGCTGCAGCAGGTCGGCCAGGCCCAGCCTCGGGTCACGGAACCCGGTGAGCCCGATCAGCACGTGCTCGCGGATCGGGCCGGCCAGCCAGTGGTCGAGGCCGGCCTGCAGGTTCACGTGGTCGTAGCCGCGCCACGAGCCGCTCACCACGGGAAGAGCCCAGAAGTCCGGGCCGAAGTGCTCGCGCAGCAACCGCCGCAGCGGTGCGTCGTCGGCGCGGGCCGCCGACACCGCCAGGCGCATCAGCCGCCGGGCCATTCTGGCGATATCGGCGAGTTCCGGTCGTTCGTCCTGCCCGGCGATCCCTTCCCGAATGCCGGCGTACTCGCTCACGGCTCCCCTCCGCTTCCGCGACGGACGCCCGGGAGGAAAGGATCCCAGGTCAGGCGCTTTCCACAGCGTAGCCGCCGGAGCCGGACACGACCCTCAGCTCAGCAGTTTCGCCGGGGTAATTGGTAGGTCGCGGATCCGCCGCCCGGTCGCGTGGTACACCGCATTGGCGATCGCCGCGGCGCTGCCGACGATGCCGATCTCGCCGATGCCCTTGGAGCCCATCGGGTTCAGGTGCGGGTCCTCCTCGTCCAGCCAGATGGCGTCGATGTCCTGGACGTCCGCGCACGCGGCGACGTGGTACTGGGCAAGGTCGTGGTTGAGAAAGTCGCCCGTGCCGGCGTCGATCACGGTCTCCTCCATCAGCGCCATGCCCAGGCCCATGGTGATGCCGCCGATGAACTGGGAGCGGGCCAGCGTGGGGTCGATGATCCGGCCTGCCGCGAACACGCCGAGCATCCGCGGCACCCGCACCTCGCCGGTGCCGAGGTCCACCCGGACCTCGGCGAAGTGGGCGCCGAACGCGTGCCGGGCGAAGCCTGCGTTGCCGGCGACGTCCTCGGTGGTGTCGCCGGATCCCTCGGATCCGTTCTTCAGCAGGTCCTCGCACGCCTTCACGATGGCCGAGCCCCACGAGGCGGTGCCCATCGAGCCGCCCGCGACGGACGCGCGCGGCAGCGAGCTGTCCCCGAGCTCGAGCCGCACCCGGGCGGCCGGGGCATCGAGCGCCTCGGCCGCGATCTCGGTCAGCGCCGTCCGGGCGCCGGTGCCGATGTCGGCGGCGGCGATCCGGACCACGAAGCCGCCGTCCTCCTTCGTTGCCGACGCCTGCGAGGCGGCCCGGTAGGCCGGGTACGTAGCGGAGGCCACGCCGGTGCCGGTGAGCCACCGGCCGTCCCTGCGGATGCCCGGGCTCGGGTCACGCCGGTCCCAGCCAAAGCGGCGGGCCCCCTCGCGCAGGCAGCCAACCAGGTTGCGGGAGCTGAACGGCAGGCCGCTGTGGGGCTCGGTCCGCGGATCGTTGATCACGCGCAGCTCGACCGGGTCGATGCCGGCCGCGACCGCGAGCTCGTCCATGGCCGACTCCAGGGCGAACATTCCGGGGCACTCGCCTGGTGCCCGCATCCAGGCGGGCGTGGGCACGTCGAGCCGGACCACCTGATGCGAGGTACGCAGCGCCGGCGCCGCGTACATGATCCGGGTCGGGGTGGCGGTCTGCTCGGCGAACTCCACGATCGTCGACGTCTGCTCCGCGACGTCGTGGGCGAGCGCGGTCAGCCGGCCCTCGGCGTCGGCGCCGAGCCGCAACCGCTGGATCGTCGGCGTTCGGTAGCCGGTCATCGGGAACATCTGCTGCCTGGTCAGCACGACCTTGACCGGCCGGGCGACCGCGCGGGCCGCGATCGCGGCCAGGATCGCATTCGGCCGGGTGGTGCCCTTGCACCCGAAGCCGCCGCCGACGTGGCGGGCGATCACCCGGACCTTGTCGCGCGGCAGGCCGAGCGTCGCGGCGATCGTGTCCCGGTCCGACGTGGCGCCCTGTGTGGAGTCGTAGATCGTCACGCCGTCGTCCGCCCAGACGGCCATCGCGGCGTGCGGCTCGATCGGATTGTTGTGCTCGGCCGGCGTGGTGTACGTGACGTCGATGCTCACGGCCGCGCCCGCCAGGCCGCCCGGCAGGTCGCCGTGCTCGGTGACCGTCGGATAGGCGGGATTGACCTTCTCCGGCGTGTACAGGCCGGGGTGGTCGGGCCGCAGTCGCACGTCGTGCGACTCCGGCAGGTAACCGATCCGCACCCGGCGGGCGGCGGCGCGGGCGGTTTCCAGGGACTCGGCCACCACCGCGGCCACGGCCTGGCCGTAATAGGCCACCCGCCGGGTCTGGAACAGGGCCAGCTCTGGCTCGGCGTCCTTGCTCAGCTCGGGAGGGTCGTCGCTGGACAGCACGGCCAGCACGCCCGGCATGTCCAGCGCCGCCGTGGCGTCGATGAACTCGATCAGGCCGCGGGCGATCGCGGACTGGACCGGAAAGGCGTAGGCGACGCCGTCGGCCGGATACTCGGCCGCGTACCTGGCCCGGCCGGTGACCTTGTCCCGTCCTTCGATCCGGTTCATCGCGGCATCAGCTCCCGCAGCACGGCGACGATCAGGTTGCGGGCCAGCGCGACCTTGTAACGGTTGCCCGGCAGAGGCCGCGCGTGGGCAAGTTCCGCGTCGGCGGCGCGACGGAACTGGTCGTCGTCCGCCTGCTGGCCGAGCAGCGCCTCCTCGGCCCGCCGGGCCCGCCACGGCGCGTGCGCCACCCCGCCGAGCGCCAGCCGGACGCCCTGGACGGCCCCGTAGTCGCTCACGTCCAGTGCGGCGGCCACCGATACCAGGGCGAACGCGAACGAAGCTCGCTCGCGCACCTTCCGGTAGGCCGACGCGCCGGGCGGCGGGGCGGGCAGCCGTACCGCTGTGATCAGTTCGCCGGGCCGCAGCACGGTGTCGCGGTCCGGCTCGGTTCCCGGCAGCCGGTGCAGGCCGGGCATGGCGATGACCCGTTCCCCTTCCGGGCCGGCCACCCGCACCTGCGCGTCCAGGGCGGCCAGGGCGACCGCCATGTCGGACGGGTGGGTGGCGACGCACTGCGGGGCTTGTTGCGGTGTGGAGTGCCCGAATATCGCCAGGTTGCGGTGATCGCCCTCGATCGCAGGGCAGCCCGAGCCCGGGGATCGCTTGTTGCAGGCCTTGGTCACGTCCTGGAAGTAGGAGCACCTGGTGCGCTGCAGCAGGTTGCCGCCCACCGTCGCCATGTTGCGCACCTGGCCGGATGCCCCGGTCAGCACCGCGCGGGCCAGCATCGGGTACCGCTCGCGCACGAGCGGGTGCGCCGCCAGGTCGGCGTTGCGCACCGCCGAGCCGATCAGCAGGCCCTCGCCGTCGGCCTCGACGTCGCGGAGCGGCAGCTTGCTGACGTCGACGAGGCGCTCGGGCTCGGCCACGCCGAGCCGCATCAGGTCCACGAGGTTGGTCCCGCCGCCCAGGTACATCGTTCCCGGCGCAAACCCGGCGACGGCCGCGGCCACGTCGCTCGCCCGGTCGTAGGTAAAGGTCCTCATGGGGCACCCCTCCCGCTCCCGGCTCCCGCTCTCTCCGTGGCCCGCACCCCGTCCCCGGCCCGTGCTCCGGACCCGGCGACGTCGCCGATCGCGGCGACGATGTTGACGTAGGCGCCGCACCGGCACAGGTTGCCGCTCATGCGCTCGCGTATTTCCTCGGGCACCAGCGCCGGGTCGGCGGTCAGGTCGGCGGTCACCGCGCTGGGCCCGCGCTCGGCGAGCATCCCGGCGGCCGAGCAGAGCTGCCCGGGGGTGCAGTAGCCGCACTGGAACGCGTCGCGCTCGATAAAAGCGGCCTGCAGCGGGTGCAGCGCCTCGTTTTCGCCGTCGGGCGGGTGCCCGGCGGAGGTCAGGCCCTCCACGGTGGTGACGTCGGCCCCGTCCTGGGCGACCGCCAGGGCCAGGCAGGCGTTGGCTCGCCGGCCGTCGATCAGTACCGTGCAGGCCCCGCACTGACCGTGATCGCACCCCTTCTTCGTGCCGGTCAGCCCGAGCCGCTCACGCAGCAGGTCCAGCAGCGATGTCCGCGGGTCCACGCTCAGCGGGACGTCGGTCCCGTTCAGTCGGATCGTGATCTCAGCCATCAACTGCGCCTACCCGGACCGCCGGCGTTCGATACCTCGGCGCGCAGGAAACCTCGCCGCCGGTGCAACCGGCCCGTCGCGCGGGCCGTCTGATCGGACGTGAGGGACAGACTGCGCATGGCGGCCGGCGTTGCCGCGATCGCGATCCTGGCCGCCGGCTGCGGGTCGCCCGCGAGCCCGCCGCCCTCGCAGCCTGCGGTCCTCCGGGGCGTCGCGTTCCGGGTGCCGGCCGCCGACCCCAGGCCCTACGGGGCCGCGGACACGGCGTTCGGCCTGGATGTGCTGCGGGCCTGGTGCGGCAGGGACCCGACGGGCAACATCGTGCTGTCGCCGGAGAGCCTGGCCACCGGGCTCGGCCTGGCCTACCTGGGCGCTCGGGGTGCCACGGCCTCGGCGATGGCGCGGGTGCTGCACCTGCCGGCCCTCGGCACGCCGCTGCTGGCGGGACTGAGTTCCCGGTCGGCGGCGCTGCACGGGCTGGACGGGCCGGGCGTTACCGTGGCCGGCAGCGATCACGTCTGGGCCGACCCGTCGCTGACCACCGACCGCGACTACCTGAACGACGCGGCAACCGGCTACCGCGCGGGCCTGTGGCGGGTCCCGCTGCTGACCGATCCCGGCCGTGCGGTCGGGGACATCAACGCCTCGATCGACGCCGCCACCCGCGGCCACATCCCGCACCTGCTCTCGCCGGGCGAGGTGAAGGGCAGCGGATGGGTGCTGACCGACGCGCTTTACTTGGACGCCGCCTGGGCCGCGCCGTTCCAGGCCAGCCAGACCAAGTCCGGGCCGTTCACCACCGCGGCCGGCGGGCACGCCGGCGCACGGTTCATGCACGGCAGCGGGTTCCGGGTGAGCGCTTCGGGTGGCTGGACCGCGGTGTCGCTGCCGTACCGCGGCGGCAACCTGTCGATGATCGCTTTGCTTCCCGCCG
>Ga0335072_10017509_pt1 | contig 10132 bp, 8 predicted proteins | sample Lox_Sample_21_FD_206725 | JGI IMG/M metagenome (GOLD analysis project Ga0335072, IMG submission 206725) | Soil microbial communities from Loxahatchee National Wildlife Refuge, Florida, United States - Lox_Sample_2.1 | ecosystem: Environmental > Terrestrial > Soil > Wetlands | place: USA: Florida...
TTGCTGGTAGAGATCTGCCCTTGGGGATAGGCGTTGATCACCGGAGTAAGCGCCGGCGATTGGGCCAACACTTGCGCGCTAAAGGCCGCGGTGGGAACGTAACCGATAAGGGTCTGACCGAGGTTCTGCCGGTAGCCTTCGTAGGCGGCAAAGAAAAACGTCTTGTCCTTCTGGATGGGTCCGCCCAAAGACCCTCCGAACTGATTCAAGTGGAAAGGCGGCCGGTGCGTCGGATTTAAAGAGTCCAGCGGATCCAGGGCGTCGAAGACGTCGTTGCGCAAGTATTCATAGGCATCCCCGTGGAACTGGTTCGTGCCGCTCGGCGAGGCCAGGGCCAACTGGGCCCCTGCCGTCTCGCCCGTCTGTGCCATTGCCAGCATGGGGTCGACGCGAATCTCGTCGATGGTATCGAGCGGAACCGCCAGGCGCACGAAATATAGCTGAGACTGATTGATAACATAAGTGGCATCGATGCCGTCGTAAGTATAGTTGTTATCGTCGCGGCCTCTGCCGGCATAGCGAATCGAACGCTGGTTGCCGGCGCCGGGTCCGCCGGCAGTGTCAACCGCGCTCGGAACCATGTCGGTCAAGGTGGCCCAATCCCGGCCGTCCAAGGGAAGTTCCTTAACCTGTTTGAGTTCAATATTCGTGCCCAACGTGTTGGAGGTCTCATCAAGCTGCTGGGTGCTGCCCACCACCTCAACTCGCTCTTGAGCAGCGCTGGAAACCCGCAATTCTGCGTTCAGGGTGGTCGTGTGCTCGAGCGCAATTTCCAGATTCTCGAATTTCACCCTCTGGAAACCCTTTAGAGCCACCGTGACGCTGTACATGCCGACCGGCAGCTCCGGTATGCTGTACGCGCCGCTGCCCGAACTGATTGTCGTGCGAGTGAATCCCGTAGCAGCTCGTGAGGCTGTCACGGTTGCGCCCGGCACCACGCCACCGGAAGAGTCCCGAACTGTTCCGGTCAAACTGCCACGATTGACCTGCGCAAAGAGGTTCAGATGCAAGAGCAGGAATCCCCCAATCCACCACAGCCGCTTGCCCACGAAAAAAACCTCCCCGAAAAATTGCTACGAAAATGACGTAGGCCCATGCGTGACCAAACGCTACACCACGAGACCCGTGTCCAGTAGTAGTCCCTTAGGAGGGGCTTCATCTTATCAAGCTTCCGCCAGAAGCGGTGAAGCCCTTATTGCGTTTTGACAGAATTCCGATTAAGCCCTTCCGGATAAATCGCGACTGCCTGCCAATGCAACTATTCAGGTGCCCAGAGTTTTGGGCAATTGCACTCGCCGACTGCGGCACCTCATTCGAGAAGAACCAGACTCCCTCCGATTAACCCTGTTTTCCCGCCGCGCGCTTCCGGCTGACCGCTTCGCGCGCCGGTACCACCTGGCGTCGTCAACCTCGGCAGGTTGAAGTCCAATGCAATGAACCGTCCCGCCATCATGCGTCCATCCCAATTTCGTCGAATCTGCGCCATTTATAGACCGCAATGGAGAGAATCCAACTCAGGGTGAATACACCCACAATGACGTATCCCAGCGTTCCGAAATTCTCGTTCAGCAGGGCCAGTACCTTCCAGAACCCACCTTGAAGATGAAAGTGCACCGCGAACAAGCCCAACGCCTCGATCCCACCCACGATGAGCGCGACGATCACCGAGACACAGGTGATGGTGAGGTTGTAGTAGAGCTTACGAATCGGCTTTACGAACGCCCAACCGTAGGCGCCGAGCATCAGTATGTTATCCGTGGTGTCGATCAACGACATACCTGCCGCAAAAAGCACAGGGAATACGAGGATCGCCAAGAAGGACATGCCTTTCGACGCCTCGGCGGCTGAGATGCCCAACAGGCCAATCTCCGTCGCCGTGTCGAAACCCAGTCCGAACAAAAAGCCCAAAGGATACATGTGCCAACTGCGCCGTATCATTCCGAACATGGGTCGAAACAAGCGTGCCAAAAAGCCGCGGTCTCCCAGGAGCATGTTGAAGTCCTCTTCGGCGTAGGGTTCTCCCCGCCGGACTCGGACGAACGATTGATAAACCGACCGTAGTACAATCAGGTTGACGACGGCGATCGCGAAGAGAAAAAGGGCCGATACGAGCGTGCCGACAATGGAGCCGATGCTCCGCAAAGCATCTACCTGATGCTGTAAAGCCAGGGCCGTGCCGGCAATCGCCGCGGAACCCAGGATCACTACCGTCGAATGTCCGAGCGAGAACATGAAGCCGATGGCAACGGGGCGCTTGCCGTCCTGCATCAATTTGCGAGTGACGTTATCGATAGCCGCAATGTGATCGGCGTCGACAGCGTGCCGTAGCCCAAAGCTATAAGCGACAAATGCGGTCCCCAGGAGCACCGGATAGTGGCGAAAGGCGATCACGGCCCAAGACCAGGCGCCAAGGTTGATCGCCAGCAATATCCCGTATATGGCGATTACTCGCTGGCGAAGGTGCTCGGCGGCATCGCTCAATAGCGCGCTCACAATGCTCTGCATGGCGGTTTTTAACCTTGATTTCGCCTGTCCTCTGTGGACACAACGTCTGCACGGACGCATCCCTCAACGTCTGGCACTGGCATGGTAACACGCTTCGGAGTTTCGTGCTAACAGTAACGCTCTTCGAGAAAGGATTCACCAAGGGTCAGTTCTTAATTCGCTCATGGAGGTGGTTTATGGGAGAGTTGGCGCGAATCGGTGTTTCTCTGGAGGCCGAGCTTTTGCAGCAGTTTGACGAGGTCATCAGCCAAAAGGGCTATGGCAACCGTTCCGAGGCGATCCGCGACCTCATTCGTGACCGCTTAGTGGAAGTTCAGATCGATCAAAATAAGACGGTCGTTGGAACCTTAACTATCGTCTATGACCACCACCGGCCCAATCTCACCGAGAAGTTGATTGACGCGCAGCACCAACTGGGCGGTAAAGTGCTTTCTTCGATGCACGTACACCTGGACCATCATAACTGCCTCGAAGTTGTCGTCGTGAAAGGCCGCAGCCGAGACGTTCGGGATTTTGCCAACGGAATCCTTAGCCTTCGCGGAGTTAATCATGGCCAGTTGGTCGTCACCAGCGCCGGGGAAGGTTCGCAGTAGCAGTAGAACCCATCAGCACCGCAGTTTGTCGTCCTGGCTCTGCGGTCCGGTAATAGCCTTCTCTTTTCGGCCCGGGGAAGATCCAACAATACAGCCCTCGACGATACCCATCCCATGGCAGGCTAGATAATTCTCCATTCCCACGCGGTTTCACCCTCCGTATAGCTCCTCAAAAAATAAGTAACATAATTCTAAAAGTCGTGCTACTATCCTGGCTGGTAACACCGTTTTCAAATTCGTAACACTTCGCCCAAGGGGCACATGCCGTCGAAACTGCTCGGTGTCGCGCTAGTTCGCCTGACTACCCACAGTACGTGGTCGGTCAATGGCGGCAATTCAGGCCCACCTGCTGGCATTCAGGGCGAGCCTGTTTCCAGAGCAGCGCTTCGCGTGAAGCCCGGCCCGTCGCAAAAGTTTTGGCGACACCCACTAATTTGACACTCTGTGTGTGCTAAGGAAGGAAAAGAGAAATGCGTCCCTATTTTCTACTGGCAATGCTGCTCACTTCACTTCTGGCCGTCGCGCAGGAGAATGCGCCTCAGTTATCAGGGACTGTCGTTGATTCGTCTGGAGCGGTGATTTCCGGGGCTACCGTGCAGGTTCGAAGCGCGGACGGCACTGTACAAGGAAGGACGAAGTCGAACGAGAACGGCTCCTTCGTTATATCTGGACTCTCGACAGGTAACTATCAACTGGTCGTATCGAATACCGGTTTTGAAACCAAGGAGACGCCAGTCACCATAGGGACCGGTGAGACGCCGGCCCCGCTCCGCATCACCCTGGCGGTGGGCTCGGTGAGCACCACCGTGAACGTGCAGGACCGGTCGGACAGCCTCATCGGCATTGCCAGTTCCGCCACGCAAGGTACGGTGGGCGCAACGGAAATCGAAGACCGCCCGATTCTTCGTTCGGGCGAAATTATGGAGACGATACCCGGGCTCATCATCACCCAACATGCCGGCGGCGGGAAGGCGAACCAATATTTTTTGCGCGGCTTCAATCTGGACCACGGCACCGATTTCGCCACTTTCATTGACGGTATGCCGCTTAACCTGCCTTCGCACGCGCACGGCGAGGGGTACTCGGACATGAACACCGTTATCGATGAGCTTGTACAGCGAGTGAATTTCCAGAAAGGTCCTTATGACGCTGAGGTCGGCAACTATGGCTCGGCTGGAAATGCCGATCTGGTGTTTTTCAAGACGCTGCCCGAGGACTTCTTCGATTTTGAAGGAGGCACACTGGGGTACGGCCGGTTCGCTTTTGGCGCATCGCAAAAGCTTGGCTCGGGCAATTTGCTGGAAGGTGGAGAAGCGTATTACGACGACGGCCCCTGGACGCATCCGGATGGCTACGCCAAATTCAACAGCATGGTGACCTACAGCAAAGGCGGAGACACCAATAGTTTCAGTATCACGGAACGTACTTACCATGGAAAATGGAACTCGAGCGATCAAATCGCCGCTAACGCCCAGCCGCTCGTGGGATTCTTCGGCAGTCTGAACCCGGCGGACGGTGGCAATTCCGGCCGCTATAGTTTGCAGGGCAATTGGCATCACACCGGCGCAAATTCCGTGACGAACGTGACGGCCTACGGGTTTTATTATGATCTTGATTTGTTTTCCGATTTCACTTACTACCTGAATGACCCCATCAAGGGCGACCAATTCGAACAACACGACACGCGCTATGTGGGTGGGTTCGATGCCAGCCACACGATTTTCAGCCAATGGTGGGGCCGCAGAGTGGAATCCACGTTCGGCCTGCAGCTCCGCAACGATTGGATCAGCAACGGCTTGTACCGGACGGAAAATCGCATCCGCACGGACAAGGAAGATGTTCTCGCTCCCTATCCCGGCGAGCCCAACGGCTTTTTGCCCGCGGACACGGATGTGAATAAATTTACGGACACGATGGGAAGCTTCTATCTCGAAAATAAAATCCAGTGGTCGAGCAAATTCCGGACGGTCGTGGGCCTGCGCGGCGACGACGACAGGGGTGTCCTCACCAGCTTTTCCGACCCTCGCAATTCCGGCTCGGCCACCAAGTTCCTGCCCAGCCCCAAGGCGAGCTTGGTTTTCGGCCCCTGGTCCGATACGGAGATCTACGCACAGGCCGGATTCAGTTTCCATAGCAACGACGTGCGGGGCGCAACACAGAACTATGAACCGGTTTCGCCGGACTTTCCTTATCCCGATACGCCCACCGCAAGAATTCCCCTGCTGATCCAAACCAAGGGAGCGGAAGGTGGCGTGCGCACTCTGGCCGTCCCCCATCTGCAAAGCACCCTTTCGCTCTGGTGGCTCCACAGTAACTCCGAACTGGAGCAGGATGGCGATACGGGAGGCACCGTGGCCTCCGAACAGTCGAGCAACCGCTACGGCGTCGAATGGGCGAACTACTACACGCCGCGGCAGCATTTCGCTTTTGATTTTGACATCGCGGACTCCCGCGCTCGTTTTACCACTATAGACCCCGACGACGCGACGTTCCTCAACGCCAGTGGCCAGCTTTGCGCAGCAAATTCGAACTGCCCGGTCGACGCCAGTTTTGACCAAGGTCCGGGCGGCAGGTGGGTGCCCGAAGCGGTTGGGCTGGTGATTTCATCGGGCGCCACTCTGCACGATTACAAGGGCCTTTCGGCGACTCTACGCCTGCGCGACTTTGGCCCCCGCTATCTGACGTCCGACGCTATTTATCGCTCCAAGACCACGACGTTGCTCAATGCGGAGGTCGGTCGCAAAATTAACAACACCTTCCGAGTTGCGGTCGAATTCTTGAATCTGCTTGACCGCCGCGATCATGATATTGACTACGCCTACGTCTCCCAAATAACGCCGACCGCTTCGCCGGAATTCACCGATGTTTTCCACCCCGTCGAACCGTTTCAGGTGCGAGTCAAGATAGAAATAACTCCTTTCCATCGTTGATTCCACCCACGATTCGACGGATGTCAGTCCGTATCAACATGCATGGAGCTTACATGACACGACATAGACCGATGCTTATTACAGCTCTCCTAGGGATCCTCACCCTAACGGTGGTGCCAGTCTTTTCCCAGGTGCCAAAACCCGCGCCGCTTAGTATGAAGCTCGAATGCCCAGCGGGAGATTGTCCATTACTCCGCGGCGTCCCCCAGACCGCCGGGATGCGTAGTGGTTTCGTCCGCCTCAAAACGGGTGAGACTGTCGGCTGGCACAGCACCGGTAAGAACGAGGAATCACTGGTCATCCTCCATGGGAGCGGCGAAGCGCGCATCGAAGGACAACCAGCCCGGGCATTTACGGCGCCTGCGCTGGTCTATATTCCCCCAGCGGCACGCCATAATGTTGCCAATACTGGCAGCGAGCTTTTGGAATACGTTTACGTGGTCGCGCCCGCAAATACTCCGTCATCGGAGCAGCAGCCACGCTGAAGGCTGCCTGCTGCAACCGGGAGTGAACAACGGCGCGGCGGGGGCCGGGTTCGCGGACGAGGTCGGGTGGGCGAGGGCGGTAGATACTGTCATCCAGTCCTTGACCGCAGAGCACGCCCGTCTGATCCTCAGCTTAGTTTGCAGGAAATCACTTCCTCCACCGGGAATTTGGGCGGCCAGTATGACATCACCGAACGACCTACCGCAGAGTTTCAAGTTCGCGGCGGGTACTTCAAGAGTTTGCGTTGGAGGGAGCGGCGGTGCAATCCGAGCAGCTTTGCGGCTTGGGAAACATTACCTCCGCAATCCGTCAGGATGCGCTGAATGTGTTCCCATTCTACCCGCGCTAGGGTTGGCACGGTGGCGGGGGGGACTGACTCACAGGCCTGCGAGGACTCAATCGCTTCATACGCGGCGAGAATCTGATCGACGTCCACCGGTTTGGTGAGGTAATGGTCGGCTCCGCGCCGCACGGCCTCGATCGCCGTGGCTATACTCCCATATCCGGTCAAAACAATGATTGAAACAGTGGCGTCCCATTCGCTGAGGTCCTTGACTACATCCAACCCCGACTCGCCCGGCATGCGCAAATCCACAATGGCCAGGTCGGGTCCGGTTTCGCTTGCGCGCACCAAGGCTTCCTCGCCCGACGCCGCCACGTCCGCCTCCCAGCCGCGTAGTTCAAAGGCACGGCGCAGGCGAGTGCGGAACGCCTCGTCGTCATCGATAATCAGTACCGCTGGCTTATCCTTTTCTGTCATGGTAAGTGAGGGGTAATTCCAGGATGGCCTTGGTGCCCACGCCCACTTCAGACTCGAATGCCAGGCTTCCATTCAACCGCTCTGCAAATAAGCGCACCAGGAACGTTCCCAACCCCAACCCGCCGCCAGTACCCTTGGTGGTGTAGAAGGGTTCGGCGATGTGGTTCAGACTCTCGGCACTCATTCCACATCCTGCGTCCTGAACTGTGAAGCGGATCTTTCCCATTTCGGATTCGGCCATAAGAGTAACCCGCTGCCCGCGTGCGCTCGATTCCAAGGCATTCTTAACCAGGGCCGCGAGCGCCTGGCGGGCCGCCAGGTTTGGCAGAAGCGTGGTTACATCGTGCGTAACCGCAATGTCAACCAGGTCTCGTTGCTTGCACGGCAGTGCACTCTTGAGCTGTGCGCAAAGGTCTTTGAGGCTGATTATGGCCGGCATCTCCCCGGCCGGCTCGGCGCTACGCCCGCCCATCTGCCGCAAGATTTCACTGCACCGCTCGACCTGGGACCGAATCAGGCGCGCGTCATCGGCAAGGCTCGGCCCAGTGCTCTCGCCATTTCCATTCAACTCCAAATCCCGCGAGGCGACAGCGATGGTGCCGAGCGGGGTGCCTAACTCGTGCGCCGCCCCCGCCGCCAGCGTGGCGATCGAAGCCAACCGCTCATGATGAGCCAGCCGCTGTTGAAATTGGAGCGCCTCCTGCTCCTGCCGGCGCAACGCTTCCGAGACCTTACCGATAAAAAATGTAATCAGCAGCGCGCCCACTGCAAAGGCAATCCACATGCCCACCAGATGGACCGAAAATCCTTCCGACTCGTGATGGCCTTCGAACGCTGGGATCCGCACGTGGGCCCAAAACAGCGAGGCGAACCCAAGGATCGACAGGCCGCCCAGCGCCCACGTCCAGGCCCTGCTCAGCACCACGGCGGACAAGGTGATTTCCACGAGGTACAAGACGCTAAAAGGGTTGGCGGGCCCGCCCGAGAATGCGAGCAGGGCAGTGAGGCAGATCGTATCGAACGCAAGCAGTGCCCCCAGAGCGGGCCGAGCAGTGAACGTCTGCGGATACCGGTGCACGGCCACGTTGCTCGCCGCGGCCAGCACCAGCGGAATGGCCATCCACCGCAAGGGCAACACAATGTGAAAGAGAAAATGCGCGGCCAGCACCAGCGCCACTTGCCCCGCCAGCATCCCATCGCGCAGCTTGGCAATCCAGGGCAGGGCAAGGCTGGGGGCAAGCTCGCCGGTGGGCCGCAGATCCGACGGCGGTGGGTCACGATGCTCGGTAACACAGACGCGCATATTGGCTGGATGGCTGATGTTTGAAGCCGTCCAGCGTACCGCCGGAGCGGCCGGCCTTCGCCCCCTATTGAGTATCACACAAAGGTGCAGAGGGAAAATGGCGGAAATCGGGCTGTCACCAAGGTGCGACAAAATGCCGCATCGACACCTCCGTCTCCTCCCACTACCATGCTCGCTGGGGCTGGCCAAATACATCGTGGGCAATCTCAACGGGCCAAGGCGATTCATTCGCCGCTTCATTGTCCCCCACTCATTCGAAACGGAGGGATGGCATGGAATCCTGCGAGTTTTCACGTCGAGGCTTCATTCATAAGATGGCGATTGGGGTAGTGATGGCGGGCGCCGCCCGCGTGGAGGCGGCTCGTGCGCAGAGCGCCCCTGCACCGTCCGGACCTTTCACCCTTCCCCCACTGCCTTACGCCTTCGACGCGCTCGAACCATACATCGATGCCAAAACCATGGAGATTCATCACGACAGACATCACCAGGCCTACGTGACCAATCTCAATAAGGCGATCACGGCGCACCCGGAATTGGGCGGGCAGTCTGTGGAGGCTCTGGTGAAGAATCTGGCAAAGATTCCGGAAGACATCCGCACCGCCGTTCGGAACAACGGCGGCGGCCACGCCAACCATAGCCTCTTCTGGACAACCTTGGGCAGGAACAGCGGCGCCGCGCCTGCCAGCGAGTTGGGCAAAGCCCTCAGCCAGAAGTTTGGAGATTATGCGGCCTTTCAGACGCAATTCACGAAGGCCGCTTTGGGCGTGTTCGGCAGCGGCTGGGCATGGCTCAGCTTGGACGCGAGCAAGCAACTCCTCATTGAGTCCACGCCCAACCAGGACTCCGTGTTGACAACCGGCCATCACCCGGTGTTCGGCATCGACGTCTGGGAGCACGCCTATTACCTGAAGTACCAGAACAAGCGGGCCGGCTATATCGCGGCATTTTACAACGTCATCAACTGGGATGCCGTGAACGGGCGATATCGCGCGGCAATGGGGTGAACAAATCCAAGTCCACAGAAAATCGTGGCGGCAGGGATACTACGTCGAACCTGTGCGGGGGGATCACCGGACGATGTGCGATGCTCGAACGTCCGCTGCGAATTAAGACCGTGAATCGCCAATGGGAAATATGACAGCCAGCCTCGCATTGATTTTCCTGTTCTCGAACACGATGGCGTTGACACCCGCACAACGCAGTGTGGTAGCGGAAGCTGAGAAGCGGCTACTCGCTTCATGTTGCTACTCGCAGGCCGTGGGCGAACATTGGAGCGCAGAAGCCGTGCAGATGCGCGAGGACATCGAGCAAATGGCCGCCTCGGGCGAAAGCGAAGCCGCCATCATCGAGCATTACAAGGCCCAATATGGCGAGCGAATCATGGCCGTGCCCGACGGCAAAACGGGGAATTTTCTCTTCGGCCTTCCCTGGGCTGCTTTCCTCATTGGTTCGGTGACCTTCACGGCGATTATTCGACGAATGGCGCGGGCGGACACCCATTTTCGTCCCCGGGCCAATCAAGAAGAGGTAGATCGCTGGCGCGCAAAATATCGGG
>Ga0335072_10017510_pt1 | contig 10132 bp, 10 predicted proteins | sample Lox_Sample_21_FD_206725 | JGI IMG/M metagenome (GOLD analysis project Ga0335072, IMG submission 206725) | Soil microbial communities from Loxahatchee National Wildlife Refuge, Florida, United States - Lox_Sample_2.1 | ecosystem: Environmental > Terrestrial > Soil > Wetlands | place: USA...
GACCGGAACCGCAGATGGTCGTCGAGGTCCACGATCAGCTGATAAGCGGTTGGCGTACCGGGCTGCTCACCGTAGGTGACATCGTTGAAAGCCGCCGCCGACCTTGATAATTCGGATGCCAGCTGGGGCAGCCGTTCGCCGGCGTCGCGCGCCAGCTCGTTGGCGGTGCGACCCGGAGCCGGGTCCAGCGTCCCGCTCTCCTCGAGGCCGCGGGCCACCGCGCGCAGCCGATGCCGAATTGCGGCTGACCAATTGCCTTCAGCGGCAAATTCTTCCGCGGTGGCGCGATGCTGGGCGGCGCTGAGCTGGCCCGCGTCGAACAGCTCGTAGTCGGCGCCGCGGCGGGTGCGAATGGTGCGTCGGGCGATGCGGATCGCGACCACCAGCGCAGCGACGACTAGGGCCAGCAGCACGCTGACTGTGAACCACCCGCCCGGTATGGACGAGCCGTGTTCGATCAGGCGGTAGAGCAACTCGTGGATCCATTCGTGGATACGGTGTGTCACAGAGCCTTTGGGGTAGATCGGTTTGTCGAGTTCGCGTTGCGCGGCCTGGTGCGCGGCGTCGCGGTCGATGTCGATTGCGGACATTGTCGGCTCGTCCTTACACCGGCCGGGTCAGCCAGAGATAGTCGGTGGATGCCGCGAACGCCGGGGTACCGGCGGCCCCGGTCTGCAGGACCAAATCGAATGCCTCAGCGCGGATTCGGCGGTCGGTGTAGAGCAGGACATCCACGCCTGCGGTGAATGGCGCGGTGATGATGCGGCCGATCGCCGACCCGACGGCCGCCACCGTCACACCGGCCAGCGTGGGGCCGACCAGCAGGTGGCCGAGGAAGGCGAATGGGGCGGCAACCGCGCCCGCGATCAAAAACGCCACCAACCAGGTCAGCGACCGGATACCGAACACGCGCCAAAAACTGTTGCGAACCAACGCAAATGACCGGGTTATCGCATCGATCACCGGCAACCGCTCCAGCACGGTGAGCACCGGCGCGAACGACAGCATCGTGTAGCAGTAGACCACCGTCGCGAACACCATCAGTACCAGCGGGAAGCCGATGAGGACCGCCGCCGCCGGGTTGGCTGCCATGCCGAGCGCCCCGACGATCAGGCCCGCCAGTCCGCACAGCAAGATCATGCCCGCGGACTCCAACGCCACCAGGCCGATCAACGCGGGCAGCCGCCCGCGAATCTTGGCCCACGTTTCGCCGGCGGTGATTGTAGAGCCGAACACCGCGCGCCCGACGACCACGGTGAGCATGCCGGTGAGCAGGGTGCCCGCCAGCCAACCGACCAGGCCGGTGAGCGTCGCCGACAAGATCCAGGCGACCACGTCGCCGCTGCTGAGTTCGTCGGGCGGGGCGGTTCTCAGCCGGCTCGCAGCGGCGAGCGGTCCGGCCGCGGCGATCAACGTGATGATCTGGGTGATCACCACGACGATCGCGGTCAGTCCCAAGGTGGCCCTCGGGTTGGCCCGAATGTAAATGGCCGCGCCGTTGAAAATGTCGCTGAGGTTCAACGGCCGCAACGGGATGATGCCCGCGGCCTGTGTGTGGCGAAGCTGTGGCCGCGCGCCGCCGTAACCGGGCTGCGAGACGTAGCCCGGCCCAGGGGGCGGACCCGGATAGTGCGGTGGAGGGTAGCCCGGCGGCGGATAACCCGGCGGTGGGTACCGCTGCGGTGGGTAGGCCAACGGCGGGTAGCCCGGTGGCGAATATGGGGGTGGACCGTAACCAGGCGGCGGGTAATCCCATTCTGGGTAATCCTGGTAATCGGGCGGCGGCGCGCTCACTAGGTGGAGCAACCGTCGTCGTCGATCATGCTTTCCATACTGTCGACCACCGGGCCATTTCTCAACGTACCGCCGTGCGGCGCGTAGCGTCTCAGCCATGGCTGAACTCAAGTCCAGGTTGCGGGCGGATCTGACCGATGCGATGAAGGCGAAGGACAAGTTGCGTACCGCGACGCTGCGCATGCTGCTGGCCGCGATCCAGACCGAGGAGGTCTCCGGCAAGGAGGCGCGGGAGCTCTCGGACGACGAAGTGCTCAAGGTGCTGGCCAAGGAGTCCAGGAAGCGCGGCGAGGCCGCGGAGATCTATACCCAGAACGGCCGCGGCGAGCTCGCGGCCAACGAGCACGCCGAGGCCCAGGTCATCGACGAGTACCTTCCGACGCCGCTTACCGACGCCGAGGTGGCCGAGGTCGTCGACACGGCGATCGCGCAGGTCGCCGAGGAGGTGGGCGAGCGGCCGGGCATCAAGCAGATGGGCATGGTCATGAAGGCCGCCACCGCGCTGGCGGCGGGCAAGGCCGACGGGTCGCGACTGTCCGCGGCCGCCAAGGATCGTCTGTAGGAGTCTCAGGAGTCGTTTGCCCCGACGGTGCACGGGTACCCGTGTCTTTGACACGGTCCAGCTGAAGGCCGGCCGCAGGAGATCGAGACCGCGCCGCTATCGGCGTAATCCGCTGCGGAACAGCGACTACCGACGAGGAGAATCCGATGCCAAACTCATTGCAAGGCAAGAAGGTAGCCATTCTGGCCGCCGATGGCGTAGAGAGGGTCGAACTCGAGAACCCGCGTGCGGTGCTCGGTGGAGAGGGCGCACAGGTCGAGGTGATTTCGCTGAAATCCGGTGAGATTCAAGCGCGTAACCACGACCTGGAGCCGGCCGGAACAATCGATGTCGATCGAACGGTGGCGGATGCGTCGGTGGACGAGTTCGACGCGCTGATTCTGCCCGGCGGGACGGTGAATCCGGACAAGCTCCGCTTGGACGAGTCGGCGGTTGCCTTTGTGCGTGACTTCGTGAATTCCGGAAAGCTGGTCGCCGCGATCTGTCACGGGCCGTGGACGCTGGTGGAGGGCGGCGTCGTCGCGGGTCGAAAGTTGACCTCCTACCCAAGCATTCGCACCGATCTGCGCAATGCCGGCGGCAAAGTCGTCGACGAGGAAGTCGTCGTCGACCGGAATTTGGTGACCAGCCGATCACCGGACGACCTGCCGGCGTTCTGCTCGACGATCCTGCAGCAATTCGCCCTCGCGCCGACGGAGGCCTAGGCGACTTCGCTGATCCATCCGGTTTCGGGCCGGTCATTTGTGGGCATCAGTCACCTGACGGCCGTGATCGCCACGGCGATCGCGACTTCGGAAGGCCCTCGTGACTATCACCGACCCCGCACCCGGCAGTTCGCTGGATTTCGACGGCGTATATCCACCGCAACTCGACTCGCAATTGCTGATCGATACGCTCGAACGGACGCAGTTGGCCCGTGGCCGAGCAGTATTGGATCTATGCACGGGCAGCGGGGTCGTCGCGATCGCCGCCGCCGAATCGGGCGCGACCAGCGTGACCGCGTTCGACATTTGTCCACGCGCCGTGCGGTGTTCGCGAGGTAATGCCCAGCATGCCGGCGTCCACGTCGACATCCGCGAAGGATCGTGGGCGGGTGCGTTGGATTGCGAGCCGTTCGAGGTCATCGTGGCCAATCCGCCCTATGTGCCAACACCACCGGCCGGTGACGCCGAGGTGATTCCGCGGACCGCCGGGCCGGCGTGGGCATGGAATGCGGGTGTAGACGGGCGGATGGTGTTAGACCCGTTGTGCGGTGCCGCGTCCGACCTGTTGGCCGCCGGCGGCACCATGCTGCTGGTGCAGTCCGCATACTCCGGCGTGGGCCGGTCGCTGAAGTCGCTGCGCTCAACGGGATTGGCCGCCCGAGTGGTTGCCTCCCAATGGATTCCGTTCGGACCGGTGCTGTCTGCGCGGGCCGGCTGGCTGGAGGTCACCGGACGGATCGAACAAGGTTGCCGGACAGAGGAACTCGTGGTGATCCGGGCGGACAAGCCATGACAGAACCCGCACGAGTCCAAGTCATACCGAATGGCCCGGTGCTGGTGTCCGGGCCAGTGCGGATCGAGACGCCCGACGGCCGGGTCGTCGAATCGGACCGATTCATGGTGGCGGTCTGCACATGTCGTCGTAGCAAGGACTATCCGCTGTGCGACACCAGCCACCGGCGGTGCCGGCCCGCCCGCTCCCACGGCGGGCAACCGAACTCAGCTCAGCGGTCGTCGTAACGACGTCTCGTCGGCCTTCCATGCGGCCATGATCACCTCGGCCAGCCGATCCTCGACGACCGCGTGGGCGCGGATACCGAACACCACGTCGCTTTCCAGCTGGGGTTCCCGGGCGATCAGATCACCCACCACGTCGTGGCGCACCACCTGCTCGTGCACCGCGTCGGCCTCCACGTGCTCGCGGTAGAACTCGGCGCATTCCCGCGGCGCGTCCAGCCGGTGCAACGCCTCGACCAATCGGCGCGAGCCCGGTGGCGAGGTGATCTCGGTCGACGCGAAATGCCCTATGGCAGCCCCGCGTGACTGTCGATGCAAGCCAAACATCGACATCAGATTCACCACCGCAAGCGACTCGGCGGGCACGACTTCGAGGTAACCCAGATAGGTCGAATCAAGCCTGGCGGCGGTCAACAGGTCGGCAAACAGCTGTTGATGGATCTTCGCTCCGCGGCCGGCCCCGTACTCGTCGAATTCGATTGCGACAAAGGAGGCCTTGGCCTGGCCGGTCAGACGCGGGATCGCCCAGGCGTGCGGGTCGCCCTCCTTGAGGTGGTAGAGCGATCCGTGCACGAAGTACTCGCGCATCTGCTCCCACGTTCCGTTGTCGCGTAGCCAATACGAGGGCCCGTTCCCGTCCATGGATTCAATTGACAGGGAATCCATTTCGGCCGTGGCGGTGTCACCGGGGTTGATCGGGCCGACGTCGCGACGCACCCCCGCCAGGAAGGTGCGCTCCAATTGCCCACGCAGATGCAGCAATCCGGGGTTCCACTCCCACGTCGGGTCAACTCCGGCGAAACCGCGGTAGTGCAGCTCGTAGCACATGTACAGCGCCAGCTGCAGATCGAGACCATACGGATCGGCGTCGCGCACCGAGGTGCCGATGCGAGTCAGCTGGTCGCGAGGTGCGAGCTCGGTGAGGCTGCATCGCACAGCCATCGACAACGGTCCGTACGCGGCAGGCAACAGCGGCTCGACCGTCGTTTGTACGTGGTTCACGCCACGGTTTACCCGCGCATCCCCACCCGTCAAACGGGCCAGTCGCAGCCTGTCAGCTCGGCGGACAATTCCCACAGTCGACGGGCCATCTCGGGGTCGCGGGCCTTCTTGCGTGGTTTGGTCACCTTCGGCTTGCCCCATTGGTTGAAGCGGGGGGCGAGATAGCTGCCGCTGGGCAGGCCGGTGGTGACGGCCTGAATGCTGGCCCGCGCGCCGGTGGCCGCGCTGTGCGCGGGGAAGCGGCGGATGGTGTGCTCCCGCACCCAGGGCAGCACACCGGTGGTGTCCCTGGTGATGTCGGTATCCGTCGCCCCCGGATCGGTCATGTATGTCCGTACGCCGCGGCCGGCCAGCTCGTGCGCGAACAGCATGATGGCCAGCTTGGATTCCCCGTACGCCGCCCACTTGGAGTACTTGCGGGTGTGCCAGTTCAGGTCGTCGAGGTGCAGGCGGCTCAGCGCGTACGCCGAGCTGACCACGGAGATGACCCGATCCCTGATCCGGTCGGCGAGCAGGCACGTCAGCGCGAAATGGCCGAGGTAGTTGGTGCCCATGTGGGTCTCGAATCCATCGGCCGTACGGGCCAGCGGCAGGCCGAGCACACCGGCGTTGTTGATCAAGACATCGACGCCGTCCACCGAGTCGGCGAACTTGCGCACGCTGGTCAGATCCGCCAGATCGAGGTGGGCGATCGTGACGTCACCGGCCATCGCCGCTGCGACCCGCTCTGCCTTCGGGATGGTCCGACAGGCGATCAGCACGCTGTGGCCGGCGGCCGCGAGTGCCGCCGCTGTTGCCGCGCCGACGCCGCTGTTGCCGCCCGTGACAATAATTTCCACCCGGCGATCATCCGATGTTTTCCGCGGTAGCGCAGGGGATCGAGACCCAAGCCGCGGAGCGCCGCAACGATTCGCTACGGCGTTTACCCGGCTGCTTCCGCGGCGACTTTTATTCACCGGAATCTTAGAATTAAATTCCGGAATATCGGATAACTGATCGGCCGGTGGAAGTACGATCGTCGTGCTACGGTCAGCTCGATTTAATCCCGGTAGTTTGCTACTGCCCTGTGCCCTAATGATGAGCGCAGTATTGAAGCTGTCATTCGAGTCGATTGCTGCGTTCTCTATTTTCGTCGAACGCAATCTTGCAGTTAACTGAGAACGGCTGACCGTTCTGCGTCATAAAAGACCAGGTAGACGCGCATCAATGGCAATGACTGGTTGTCTATGCGGTTACGCGACGGGAAATCGTTGTAACCATTTTAAGTTTCCTGACACGGCGTCTCGGTCATCGGGTAGGCTCTGAAAATTCCCAACCGGTTCGGCGTGAATCCAATAGCTATAGGGGGCTCCTATGTCTAAACATCGCCGTGTTCTGCTCGCGTTCGGCGCGGCTGCGGGTGGTCTCGCAGCCGCTGCATTCGTCTCGACAGGTTTCGCGCACGCCGACGATCTAGTCAGCGACGACGGCCTCTCCTTGGTGTCCGCCGGGCCGCACGTGCCCTACACGGCACTCGGCCCCGACGGGTACGTGGGGTTCCAACCGCTTTTCACGGAGTGGCAGCAGTACCAGCCGACCAACGTGGAAATAGGCGGTACGACCGTCGGCAGTTACGACGTGTTCGAGTCTGACTATGCAACCCCGTGGACTGATGAGTCGCTCTACGACTTCGGGTCAGCCACTAGTGGCACCGACCCGGCTGGTCTGGCGGATGCGAAGGTGACCGATTTCGCGCTCGACCCGAGCTTCAACGCCGCGACCGAGGGCCACCCGCCGCTCGACGTCACCGCAGCGCTCCATGACATCAACGCCATTTTGGGCAACGGTGAAGTCGAGAATCTCCTCACCACGGGCTCGGGTACCTGGTTTTCCGTGGATGATCCGGGGGTCGGCTCAGCTCTCTGGTTCGAAGCAGCCGGGTCCAGCGACGCGTCCTTGCTGTGGAGTGGGCTGGCCGACACATCGGCGGCACTAGCGTCCGTTGAGGACCTGGCTAACGTGTTGCCGCCCGATGTGTGGTACCCCGGCATCTGACGCGGTCAGGCTCGACCGGTCATGAAGATCGTCGTGATCGGCGGCTCTGGCGTGCTCGGCTCGCAGGTAGTGCAGAAGCTGAAAGACGTTGGGCACGAAGCGATCGCGGCTTCACCGCGGACGGGTGTCAACGCGCTCACCGGGGAAGGCTTTGCCGAGGCACCTACTTCGGCACGCCACTCTCGACGAATAGCCTGGTCGTCGCTGACTAGGCCGCCTCCAGCTCGAATATCGGGACGGTGCGGGTCGTCTTTGACTGGTAGATCGCGTACGCGAAGGCGGGATTGGTCGCGTTGATCTTCGGTATGACCGCCTCGCGTTCGGACGGGTCGAGCTCACGCGCAACGGCGTCGAACGATCGGGCTGCGACCTCGACACGCGCCCGGGGATTGGCCCGCAGGTTGTGCACCCACGCCGGGTTGACGTCGGCGCCGCCGTAACCGGCGACGATCAGCAGCTTGCCGTCGACGCGAAACACCACCAGCGGTGATACTCGCGGCTGGCCGGACTTCGCTCCGGTCGTGGTGAGCAGCAACAGCTCGTTGCCTTCGTATCGCCCCCCGACTTTGCCGGCGTTGGCGCGAAATTCGTGAGTGACGTTGCCGTTCAGCGCTTTTAGCGTTTCGATATCGGGTTTCTGAGCCACCATAGGCACAGCTACTCGGTCGCGCCGGCTATTCCCGATTGGCGGCAGTTGGTTTGTCGGGGTGGCGGGATTCGAACCCACGGCCTCTTCGTCCCGAACGAAGCGCGCTACCAAGCTGCGCCACACCCCGCTTGAAGCCACGACAGCGTATCGCACCGACCCCGCAACTCGCCAAAGCGGATGGCCGCCGTGGATCACACCCGTTCTGCCGGGCGATGTGCGCCACAGTCCGGCGTGGAATAACCGGGATGTCGGCGACTTTAAATACACTAAGTACCGCACAAGACGTGCAACGGAAGCGAGTGAATCATGACGGTCTTAGGCGCCGTGGTGTTCGGCGGACTGTTGGCCCTCGGGGTGCTCTGGCTGCTGGTGACCGCTCCGGAGAGCGAAGTGGACCCAGCGTGGGGTCAAGCCCAGTGGCACGAACAGCCGCCGCTGTCGGCGAGCGGTGCGACTAGCTCAACGCACTGAGTACGTGGGCTGTGACCGGCTCCGGTCGTGATGTGAGTCGCGGCCGCCGGTGGGCGCGGCGATCAGCGTCAGCAGGGTGGCTTCCGGCCGGCAGCAGAACCGCACCGGCGCATACGGCGACGTGCCGATCCCGGCCGACACGTGTAGCCGCATGGTGGAGCCCCACCGCGACGGGCCCTTGGCCCGAGACCGATCCAGTCCGGAGTTAGTGACCAACGCGCCGTAGAACGGCAGGCACAGCTGTCCACCGTGCGTGTGCCCGGCCATCACCAATTGGTAGCCGTCGGCGGCGAAGCGATCCAGCACTCGGGGCTCCGGCGAATGGGTCAGTCCGAGTCGCAGGTTGGCCGCCGGGCTCGCCGGGCCCGCGATCGCGTCGTAGCGGTCCCGCGCGATGTGCGGGTCGTCCACCCCGGCGGCCGCGATGTGCAGCCCCGCGACTTCGAATTCGCGTCGGTTGTGGGTCAGATCCAGCCAGCCGCGCTCGGTGAACGCCGCGCGCAAGTCCTGCCACGGCAGCGGCTGGCCGTGCACGCGGTGACCCGGCTTGGTCAAGTAGTTCAGCGGGTTCTTCGGGCGAGGCCCGAAGTAGTCGTTGCTGCCGAACACGAAGATTCCCGGCACCGAAAGCAGGTCGCTGAGGCTCTGAATGACCGCGGGCACGGCCTTCGGGTGCGCCAGGTTGTCGCCGGTGTTGACCACCAGGTCGGGCTCCAAGCCGGCAAGCTCGCGTAGCCAGGCCTGCTTACGGCGCTGGCCCGGCCGCATGTGCAGGTCGCTGACATGCAACACGCGCAGCGGCGACGAGCCGGGCTCCAGCACCGGCATGGTCAGCTCGCGCAACGCGAACGCATTGCGTTCGATGACCGAGGCGTAGCCGACTCCGGCAACGGCGGAGCCCAGCGTGATAGCCCCGGTGGTTTTCAGAGCTGAAATGGCGGGCGGCATGCAGGCCAGCCTACTGCCGCTCGGCACCAGCACGCGGGCTATGGCGGCGGTGGCGCCAGGATTGGGATGGTGATCGGCGGAAGACCGGGGATCTCGATGACTTGCGAACCCACCGGCGCCGGAGGACCACCGGGGCCACCCGGACCGTTCACGGGCGGCGGTGGCGCGGGCGGGATCCCGTTGCTGGTCTGAATGGTGACGACCGCGCCGGGGATCGTCTGCCCGTTGGGCGAGGTTCCGACGACCTCGCCGTATTTGGCGCTGCTGTTGACCGACGCAGTGCCGTCGGCGACCTGGAAACCGTCTTCCTTCAAGCGTTGACGTGCGGCGTCGACATCGAGGCCCGCGACGCTCGGCACCCTAGATCCCGGTCCGCCTTCGACGTACACGGGATCGGTTGGCGGTAGGTGGATGTCGCCGAAGCTGGTGGCGATCGGCTTCATCGCGGTGAACCAGGTGCGCGCCGGCTCGTTGCCGCCGTACAGGTTGCCGTCGCCGCAGCGCCGCAGCGGCGACGAACACAGGTCCGACGGCGACGTGGAGTCGTCGTAGATGTAGTTGGCCGCCGCGTACTCGTTGGTGAAGCCCACAAAGCCCGACGACCGGTGCGCCTCGGTGGTACCGGTCTTGCCGGACACCGGCAGGCTCCACCCCGCCGCACCCGCCGACCCGGCTGCGGTGCCGCTGCCCAGCGCGTCGTGGCTCATCGCGTTGGCCAACGTGTTGGCCAGGCCCTCGGGGACCACCTGCTCGCAGGCCTCGGTGGTGACGGCGACCTGGTTGCCGTTGCGGTCGATCAGTTTGTCGATCGGGTTGGGCGGGCACCACGTGCCGCCGGAGGCCAGCGTCGCCGCCACGTTCGACAGTTCCAGCGCGTTCAGTTCGAACGGGCCCAATGTGAACGACCCGATGTTCTGTCGCTTGATGAAGTCGGCCAGGCTCTCGTTGCTC
>Ga0335072_10017511_pt1 | contig 10132 bp, 8 predicted proteins | sample Lox_Sample_21_FD_206725 | JGI IMG/M metagenome (GOLD analysis project Ga0335072, IMG submission 206725) | Soil microbial communities from Loxahatchee National Wildlife Refuge, Florida, United States - Lox_Sample_2.1 | ecosystem: Environmental > Terrestrial > Soil > Wetlands | place: USA: Florida...
GATTCTCTCATCCCACTGTCTGTGACAGACATTCTTGTCCTACACAAAATCAACCAATATCACTATACGTAGCTATACATTGCTACATTCCACCGTCGACTCCAAATCTACCGAAATAACACCATCCTTTTTGTCTGCGAATCGATTGTCCAACTTGATATCAGCGCAAAAATATACGCTCCGTCACAAACAATCCTTATTCAGAGTCCAAATATAACCTTACAAGTTTAACGACTCCCAATCAACATGCGCTTCTCATTCACCGTTATCCTGGCCTCCCTTGCGGCCCTTGCCAGCGCCCAAAATACCGTCGAATTTGTCAATCAAGACTCAACCGTCCGCACCGTGTACTTTACTCAGCAAGAGGGTCTTGCCTACATTGATCCCGTCACCATTACTGGACTAACCAACTGCACCGTAACATTCCCTTCTGGCTGGATCGGCAACTGGTACTCAGTCTCTGAGGGCGCGGATGATGTCCCTGGTATGCTGGGCGAGGTGGCTTGGAATGGTTGGGATGGAATCACCTGGTTCGACGTCAGCGCGATTGTTAACCCCAACGATCTCGATGGCGTGAAGACTATCTCGCCCAAGTTCTCTGGCACCCCTTATAGCGGATGTGTGAGCTATGTGGACGGCTGCGACAACGCTTACTATGCTGCCGATGATGTCCAAACCAAGGCCACCACCGAGACCGCCCTCGTGTGCACCCTTGGCACTCCATCCTCAAGCCCCAAGCCCAAGGGAAGGCGACATGCTCGCCACTTCATCACTGGTCACAGTACGCACTAGACGGGTTTGACGACGATGGCGTTTCTTGGCTTTGGGTAGTACCAGCGCTCCTGTGGAGCTGCTTATGACCACTATCACGACGAAATGTAGATAAAAACAGCATATGGCGCATGGGCAAAAGCACACTATGGTGCTGGAATATACCCTCATGGAGATGTTTCGACTCTCCGTCCTTTCGCTTTTTTGGTTATAGGGGATGATATCATGATGTTCGCTTCTTTATGTATATACTTAGGGATAGATGGATGGAAGAATATGGTCGATAGATGTCAAATGCAAACATCTTTGAAGATCTAGAACAACTTCCATAACGTGAAGGCTGACTTGTACTGTACCTTTTGTGATGATCTGTGGTGAATTACCTTCAATTCATCTCAATTCCATCTCTCAACTGCCGTGCCCAATACCCGCGACACTGAACGGAGCCTCTGCCACCACCTCACATCACTCGCTCGCCAAAGCAGCTGCGTCAAAATAAAGTTTTCTAGTCCCATACTCCCAGAAGGGAATGTCCATGCTGATGTTGAAAGTATAATTTCCGAAACGCCCTATTTTCTATGGTTGTCGGAACGAGGTTGTGCTGCTTGGCGTTTGAGGTTGAGAGGAACGGGAGGCTTGGCGTCAAACGTTTGGCAATTTTCGTTCATGCCTGATCTTAGTGCCTGATCCCCGCCCTTAAACCATGCCGAGGCACACACATTTATATAAGGGTACTCGTGACACATTCGTCCTGCATTAATAGTCGCAAATCATAACACAGCGAAACGAAACAGCAGCAAGATAGAACGAAACGTTGCGATGGCGCTGTCGCAATTGTCGCAGTATGTGTTATACGCAGCGGCAGCTATCAGCACCGCGTCCGTGGCAGGGCACACGCAGATGGGCTACGAGGTTGTGTTTCCGAGCCTGCGGCGCATAGCTGTTACGGCGACGGGGAAGACGCACGATGACGGGGCTGAGGCGGCGAAGATTGGCTGGTTGGAGAGGAACCAGGTATTTGCGGTTATGGGTCCTCGCCCCTTTCGTTCCTTTCTGTGCTGTTTGTAAGCCCTGGGAAGTACGGGAGAGGATGGGGAGGTTTTTGATTAGGGAGGCTGATGCGGGGCTGACGGGCGACAAAATAGCGATATTATACGCCAAGTGGGCGAAGTTCGGCATTACAGATAGCTATGAGCGTTCTATCTTGCTCCTGACAGTGGTATATCAGATGGCGTGCGGCCTCGCGTTTGCGAGGAAGGGGATTTATAAGCCTTTGTTGCCGTTGTGGTTGGCGCCGGGGTTGGCCGCTGTTAGTCAGTTGCTTTAAGCGCTTGGGGAAGTGGAGTGGAGGGGGTGATGGATGGGGATATGCCTTTGGGGTCGCGTGTGATGTAAGTCAGAGAGAGAAGAAAATTGGGTATTGAAGGTGGTAGTGGATAAACCGATCCAGCAAACACGTGATGACAAGCTTTAGCAATTCGTATAAATAACCAGCTAGTTTACGCTTTAAGCCTGTCAAGTTCGTCTTTACACTCTTTTGGGCCAGAAGGGGGCCAAAATTCACTCGGTGAGGAACGATGTGCGTGAGGGCGTGCCAGCGTCTGCATGGTAGCAGTTAAATACAAAGCACACCTTTTCGCGACCTTCCTGACGGTAGGTCTAGGCACCTGTAGAAGAATCACTTTAACAGGGCATCGAGGCAAAGGTAGATTTCGAAAAGGGGTACATCCCAATGACTCGAGCATAGCAAAGGCCATCGCAGCTGAAGATCACTCTCCGAGTCATAGAGCGAGGACCTTCTGGAAGGGAAGAGTGAAGTAACTTGCACATTAGGGCGACTGGTATTGGGGTTCTCGCAAGAGGCAGCCTGCTCGACAGTAAATAAGGCGTTTGGCGGGTATGAGCTTGCCGCCAGGTACTTGCTTCTTGACAAATGGGACGTCTATTGAAGTCAGCTTGGTTCTGCTGAGGAGGTTCAACAAGCTTGTGTAAGCCCTCATGATTCTGATACCGCATTTCGAAACAGTCAAACGTTGTCGACGTTGATGATATTGTAATAAAGTGGGAACTGGAGAATTTTCTAACTGAACATCGACTATTACCTTCTTACTTGGCTGCCTGATTCGTTTCCGGGAAATAAATGCCTTGATATCCGCACAAGATAGCTTGTCGAATCCCGGGAGGGTCGCTTTGATGAAAAACTGTTAAAAGCATACACCGAGCTGGCTGCTGCGAGTTAAGTTTAGCGACTAACAGACTACTTAAATCGAAATGCGATATGAATGTTTGCTCTCTTCATGCTCCAAAATGCTATCTATTAATATCTTACGCGTTATCCTCTCTGAGCCTATACATACATAAAGCAACACAAATGGCTCTTAACTCTTCTCCGAAGATTGCCTTTCGGTCTCAGCTACCGTCTCAGCTTGTGGAGCATTTTCCTTCTCTGAAGAGTCTGACTGCTTTTCCGGGTCTTTCTTTTCGCTTTTTGGAGACCCTACGGATTTAGTACCGTTTGTGGCAGTGCCGCCGGTATTTGAAGGCGCAGGCTCAGGGACGGGTGATGGAGGTCGCAGAACGGTCTTGTCATTTACAAGTTTGAGGAGGTATTCACCAATGTCTCCGGCGCCATTGACGCTTCCGATGCGATCATTCAGCGATTGTACGTCGATGAGAAGCCTAAGCACGTTAGAATCTGGATCTGGTATGCAACGTAAAAAGAGCAAACTAACCTCTTCTTGCCCTCTTCTGTCTCTACAGTCACATCTCTAAACGCTTGTCCAAATTGTTCCTTATAACTTTTGAAAACTGGGTCCATGATCATTAACACTGTCGAATCCGGTAAAAATTTACTCAAGACCTTATGTAGAGTTGTCGTTTCCTTAGCCAAGGTTTCCATATATGGACTTACTCCGGCCGATTTGCTGGTATCCCAGTTGATCGCCTTCATAGCCTTGACATGCCCTGATGCACGGTTGGTCATGATATCCACGAGCTTTTCGGATATATTATTTTGATGTTCCTGATACAAACGTTTAACTTTGTCAAACTCGCCCATGAGACTCGAAACCGCCGCACCAGAGCCGGCATGGCGGCGGACGAACTCTCGAATGTGTGGAATCAGAGTCGTGATAAAGGAGAGGGCCTGCGAAGCTAGTGCTAGATGCCTGGTATTGATGTTTTTGAGGCCCACACTGCGAGTAGCTCCGGCCCCGAGAATGAGTTGCGTGCAGCGAGAGTTAAATAGTTGGAGATAGGATAGTAGTGATGAAGAAATTTCGGCTGTTAATGAAGGGATACCTGTGATAAGCTCCATGAAGGGTTGCAAACCTCGAAGGAAAAGCATTGCGGATGTAGGTAATATAAAGGATTCAGAGTCAATCGTTGCAGGACGCGCCTTATCCTTCGTACCAGTACCATTCGCTATAGGACCTTTGCCATTTGTAACCGAATCATCTGAGGCAGACTCGTCGTACGGCAACCAAACTTTACCTCCGACGGTCCAAGCTTCCGCATCGCGAGTACTGCCTTCTAAGACTCGGGCTAAGAGTACTGAGTCCTTCTCGCCGAAATCTTTTGGATCCCATTGATCGGAGTCCATGCCGTTGGCAAGCTTCTGCTGTTCAGCTTCACTCATCTGTTTGATGAAATCTCTTATTTGAGAGTTGACAAGGTTCTTCAACGCTGTGCCCCCTCGTCCAGAAACTGCCTCGCACTCATTTGCGAATAGTAGATTAATTGTAAAGTAACGTAGGAACCTTGTAGGTGTTTGATGAACACTTTGCTCAGTTCGCACTCTTAGGATCTTGACGATCTGATTTTGTGCAATATCTACGGCTTGTCCGAGTAGATTTGACATGTCAAGAGCCTGGTGCATCTCCTCTTGAAGTTTTCTCGCTGAAGACTGGTAATTCCCATCACCGCTACTCAAACGGCTGTCTATCGCTGCTATTTTGGGATTGGGACTTCGAGGCGGGGACTTCGGACCTATCCCAGAAGAAGGATCATCAATAGTGCTCGTCACATCTAGAAGCACTTTCACCTGGGTCCCAAGTCTCCTCAAAGTCTCTCCGACACCAATGTATATTTTCAAAATCGTTTCTTCTGCAGAACCAGGCTCCAAGGCTCGAAGATTACGGGCCAGGATTGCCGACCTCTCCTGCTGGCTCAATTGCCTGTTTCCCATGGTGGAGGCAGACATAATTGATTCGTTATCATCATCACTGGAGCTGGGCAGTGGCCGTTTGATGATGGACTTCACCTCTCGTAGCACAGAATCTCGGTATGCTGCTGCCGCAGGCTCTGTATGGTGGGCACGATACAGACCCTTGAGATATGCAAGAAGTTCCGACCGGAACTTTTCATCCAAGGTAAGATATGTTGGAAATACGGATGGCTCGCGGCTATGACCGCCTCTGGACCTTTGAGATGCACTACTCCACCTAAGTAGCGTATCGCGAATCGGTGCTTGGTCAATATGACGGCGAAGATCTCCTAGCAAAGTAACTATAAACTTCGCTTCAAAAGCCTTTCCAACACGATAACGCAAGGTATCAAGGTCAGAGTTAACCCCTTGAAGAGCCGTCGCACCCCGCATATTTCGAAGTCTTAATAGTCGCTCAGTTCCGAGGATGTTTGCATCGCTTTCAGACTGCTCACCCCGAATTAACTTCTCGAGAGAATCCGCAGTATCAAGAGCTTTTTCGATTTGACCGTCGTCAACCAGTGATTCGCAGCGATTGACTGCCTCAACGATATGTCTCAGTTGATTCGTTGCATCTGCTAATTGTTTCAAGTTTTCACGTCTTCGTCTCTCGTTGACGATTTCGAGTCCGCCAAGGGCCATCTTCTTGTCCAAGGCAGCTAATTCGGCACGGAGGCTTTTAATTCTTTCCGCTAGATCTGCAGCCTCTGAGTGAAGCTCCCTCAGCGATCCAAGAGCAGCAAAAAAAGAGGCAGAAGCCGTAGATATTGATGATATTAAATGGACCTCGATAGTGTCCATGTACCATGATAGTTTCTCCTGTAAAATCGCGTTTGTTGCAAGCGCTTTTCTCGGAGTCACCGTATTTCCGTTGACATTTTTGTCGGGTGTTCCAGGAACCGGTCGTACAACTTCGGATCGTTCACTAACAACATCGAAGGTTCGAGGGTTTTCAAGATGAAAGTCATCTTCAAAGTACACGCTAGGTATTGTAGATAGGGGTGTTGGTGCTTGTGCCGCCCGCCTTCCAATTCCTCCACTCGATCGTCTCCTTGGAGGTAGAGGATCGGCAGCAGATAATGAAGCCAGTGATGCTATCGATGCCTTCCTCGACCCTGTCGGTGTCCTCGCTGATTGTCTGAGCGACTTATCCAAAAGATCTTCAAAACTATCGACCTGGCTCCCCTTCCTCAATATGCGTAGTGTTCCCTCATCTTCATTTTCCTTTGCTCGTTGTAACGCATCGTACAAAGCTCCGACTTGTGACAGATATGGTCTGAACTCGGCCGGATCCACATGTGTAATGTTTGTCAGCGTTACAGGAGGAATGTCACGCGCAGTAGGCTGTCGATGAGTACTGGATGCTGGCGCAGATGTGTGTGGAAGAAGTCCAGTTCGTACGATTGGAGGTTGTAGGAGAGTCGAAATCGCTATAGAGATACGATTAGCCAACGCCTCAGGCTGCGCAGATCTTCTGAAAAGCCTACCGTTCTGTCCTGACTCTCTTATTGCCTCCGACCAGCTACTAGATGAGATATCTAAGGCGCCGCCTACTGAAGATATAGAACCGGTTGTTGAGCCACGCCTTGGCTGATACCGTCCACTGAAACTTGGCCTTTGTGACGACTCGTATCTCGGAAATGTAAATTCCTTGCTAGGCGATGGTGACGCCGGCGAGAACAGAGGAGACGCGGTACTGTCGACCGATTTCCGAGGGGCCGGCGAGGACATGGTACTTTTATCGAGGCCACGAAGGCCTCTTGAGGGCTCGTCAGCAGTATCGATAACATCCACCAGTGGTCATCGGGGTATCATTGCTGGCGGTGGATAGGATGAACGTCAGACGTCCTGGGGTGCTATATGGGAATGATCAAAAGCGTGGTCGAGATTCAAAGGAATAATCTCTAAATGGTCGCATCATGAACCCTTTTGAGCTTTCGGTCTTGTCACTCGTGCAGGGGTCAATGGCACGAAGTGGCCACCGTAGTGATTGAAAGATGCGCACCAGGATCATTTGGCTTCCCCTTGTAATCCCTGCACCCACTTTACGCGGTCGCGTCGCGTAAACCCTTTCCATTCCCAAACGCGTCTCCTCGCACATATTCAACCTTCACTTTTCAACTTTCATTGTCTACAACTGAAAAATATTAAAGAGTCAAGAGTAGACAACTTAAACAATGGATCGCCAATCTGTCTACTCCCTCAGTGTCTTGCCTCCTGACTATGGAGAAAATGAAGACTCACGCGGCCAGATTCAGGCACAGTTGCAAAATTTCATTCTAGAGTTCCAGCTTGGCAATGTATTCATTTACAGGTTTGTCGACATGTAACGTTTTGCAAAGACTTGCTAATAGATGACAGAGATCAAATACGGGAAAATGTTCTTCTCAAGCAATATTACTGTGACGTTGATATCGCCCATCTCATCTCGTTCAATGAAGAATTGGCCCATCGACTGGTTACCGAGCCTGCAGAGATCATACCACTCGTCAGTAGATGAATTGGGAATTTTGATGAGAACAAATTGCTGATAAACATAATAGTTTGAGATAGCTCTCAAGAAATGTACACATCGTATTGTATATCCTTCTCAACGAGATGTTGTTTTGCCTGAGCATCAACTTCTGCTCCATTCCTCAGCCGAAGAGTTATCCATCCGTGATCTCGACGCATTGCGAATATCTCGTCTAGTAAGGGTTCCAGGTATTGTCATTGGGGCTTCGGTGTTATCCTCTAAAGCCACAGCTCTGCATATCCAATGCCGGAATTGTGCACACACCCAAGTTTTACCCGTCGGCGGAGGATTCGCAGGCATATCTCTACCACGTGTATGCGGTAGGCAGAAGATGCCAGGAGACCAGGCCGATCAATGTCCGATGGATCCATACTTTGTCGTTCACGAGAAGTGTCAATTCGTTGATCAGCAAATCCTCAAGCTCCAAGAAGCGCCGGATCAAGTCCCTGTTGGTGAGCTTCCCAGACATGTCTTGATCTCAGCGGACCGCTATCTCACGAACCGCGTGGTGCCTGGTTCAAGATGTACTATCATGGGCATTTTCTCAATCTTTCAGACGAAGGCATCGAAAGGCTCATCAACTACCTCTGCCGTGGCTATCAGGACTCCCTATTTACGCGCAGTTGGCATATACAGCGACGTTGACCATACTGCCAAAGGTCACGCCATCTTCTCAGAAGAGGAAGAACAGGAGTTCCTTGAGATGAGCCGAAGACCAGACCTATACACAGTGTTTGCGAACTGCATTGCACCCTCAATATACGGAAATAATGACATCAAGAAAGCCATTGCATGTCTTCTACTGGGTGGCTCTAAGAAAATCCTACCGGATGGGATGAAACTACGTGGTGACATCAATGTCCTCTTGCTAGGTGATCCAGGTACAGCGAAATCGCAGCTACTCAAATTCGTTGAGAAAGTAGCCCCAATTGCCATCTATACCTCCGGCAAGGGCTCCTCAGCTGCCGGTCTTACAGCCTCAGTCCAACGCGACCATTCGACGCGAGAGTTCTATTTAGAAGGCGGAGCAATGGTGCTCGCAGACGGTGGGGTTGTCTGCATCGACGAGTTTGACAAGATGAGGGACGAGGACAGAGTAGCCATCCATGAAGCTATGGAACAGCAAACCATCTCCATTGCTAAAGCAGGAATCACCACCATTCTTAACGCTCGAACATCAGTCCTGGCAGCTGCCAACCCTATCTTCGGCCGTTACGATGATCTCAAGACCCCAGGTGAAAACATCGACTTCCAAACCACCATCTTGTCTCGTTTCGATATGATCTTCATTGTCCGCGATGAGCATGAAAAGGGCCGAGATGAGCGAATTGCTCGACATGTGATGGGCATCCACATGGGCGGCCGCGGTGTCGAAGAGCAAACAGAGTCAGAGATCCCCGTCGACAAAATGAAGCGCTATATCAGCTACTGTAAATCGTACGTACTCCTCCCTTACCAATTGGCTGAGCTAATACAACCTAGTCGCTGTGCACCTCGCCTGAGCCCAGAAGCGGCGGAGAAGCTTTCTTCTCACTTTGTGCAAATCCGGAAACAGGTCCACCAGAACGAAATTGAGCGCAACGCCCGCAGCTCAATCCCCATCACAGTCCGCCAACTCGAGGCCATCATCCGCATCACCGAATCACTTGCGAAACTCTCCCTTTCCCCCATCGCCACGACAGAACACGTCGACGAGGCAATCCGGCTCTTCTTGGCCAGTACGATGGACGCAGTCAACCAAGGCCAGAATCAGGGGAGCAAGGAGCTTAATGAGGAAGTCACGAAATTGGAGGAGGAGCTAAGAAGGAGGCTGCCCATTGGCTGGAGCACGAGCTTGGCTACGCTGAGGAGGGAGTTTGTCGAGGGGAAGGGATATAGTGAGGCAGGATTGAATAGGGCGTTGTTGGTGTTGCAGAGGCGGGACACGATTGCTATTCGGAGTCAGGGGTCGCAGATTTATAGGAGTGGGGTGTAAGAGCCTATATTTGTCTTATGGTAATATGAAGGCCTAGAATGTATAATGCGGTATGGAGTTCTGCGAGGGAGAGTGGTTGGTGATAGTTATGAGGCGTTAGGTCCTGAATTATACGTTGATAGATCACCTTAACCTCATGGAGTGGGCAATCATTGACGACCCTACAAGATAACACCGGTATTACCCTCTACGGTGGGTATCCGATCAGATACCACCGCTGTTGGCCACGTTTCGAAGCTCTGCTTGAATCGGGACAAATAGCATATAGGCGGTATCAAATGCATTAAAAGATTTATGAGATGCAATGGACAGCATGCAACGCCACACATGCAAACGCTTGTCGATACAAAAAGCACCGACATACATAATATCTGCAGTTATTAGCTTCCCAAAGCACAAGCATACCCAGCGGCAAGCGCCGCTCCCAACGACGCGAAAAATCCAATCCACGCCAACGCACCTTCCTTTCCAATTGTTCCGCGCCCTGGAGGTCTCTATCGTTCACGTGCGAGAATGGTTCATCCGGGATGGGACAATTTACGATCTTGTAAAGAGGCTCCCAGCAGTCTCTGGCATCAAAGAAATATAATCGATCGGCTGGAACTAGTCTCTTTACGGCTTTGTGATGCAGTTCGAGACTTTCTGGTGCGTAGTTTAGCATCAAGCT
>Ga0335072_10017512_pt1 | contig 10131 bp, 7 predicted proteins | sample Lox_Sample_21_FD_206725 | JGI IMG/M metagenome (GOLD analysis project Ga0335072, IMG submission 206725) | Soil microbial communities from Loxahatchee National Wildlife Refuge, Florida, United States - Lox_Sample_2.1 | ecosystem: Environmental > Terrestrial > Soil > Wetlands | place: USA: Florida...
GCGCATTGCGCGCGATCTGGTCCGCGCCGCGCACGACGGAGGTCCCCTGCGGGCCGCTCGCCCAGAACTCCGCCTCGGGGGCGAGCACGGCGACCAGCCCCGCGATGTCGCCCCGGCCAGCCGCCGCGCCGAACGCCTCAATGACTTCCCGGGCAGCCGCGTCCGCGGCGGACGCCGGCGCGCCGAGGCGGATCCGCGCGCGTGCCCGGCTGGCGAGCATCTTCGTGGCCGGCGTACTGCGGCCGAGTATGGCGGCGATCACGTCAAACGGGATCTCGAAGACGTCGTGCAGGACGAAGGAGACCCGCTCCGCCGGGGTGAGGGCGTCCATGACCACGTAGAGCGCAAGACCGACAGAGTCCGCCAGCAGAGCCTCTTCCTCGGGGCCGACGGCCACGTCAAGAACCCCGACGCTGAGCTCGAGCGGCTCCTCGCTCCGCGTCCCGCGCCTGCGGAGCACGTCGAGGCAGATCCGGCCGGTCACGGTGGTGAGCCAGCCGCGCAGGTCCTCGATGCCGCCGCCACCGGCACGGGCGAGGCGCAGCCACGCCTCCTGAGCGGCGTCGTCCGCGTCGGCGTGCGAGCCGAGCACACGGAAGGCGATCGCGTGCAGGTAGGGGCGGTGGGTCTCGAACTCGACGGCGAGCTGCTCTTCTCCGGTCACGCTCATCCTCACCCGTAACGGAAGCGTGCGATGCGTACTACCACGACGCGTCGCGCCCCCGGAAGGTAACGCGCCCGGGCCGACGTTACCTCCTGCCGTTTCCGCACGTCGTAGAGGCGTCCACCACCCGTTCTATGGAGGAAAGATGGCAGCACGCATTCAGCAGACGACACCCGACCCCGACCTCACCACCGGCGTCCAGCACCTGTTCAAGGCCATCTACGCCGGCGGTGCCCCGCAGGAGACACTGGAACTGGTGCACCTGCGCGCGAGCCAGATCAACGGCTGCAGCTACTGCGTCGACGCCGGGTCGAAGAGCGCGGCGCGGAAGGGCATGAGCACCGAGAAACTGCTCGCCGTCGCGGCGTGGCAAGAAAGCGAGCTCTTCGACGACGCCGAGCGTGCCGCGCTGGCGCTCACCGAGGCAGCCACCCGGCTCGCCGACCGCCCCGGCGCGGTCACCGACGAGATCTGGGCCGAAGCCGCGAAGCACTACGACGAGCGCCAACTGAGCGCCCTGGTGCTCATGGTGGGGATCAGCAACTTCTTCAACCGCATCAACACCACCCTCCGAGTCCCGCCCGGGACCGCGTGGAACTGATCTCGGCGAAAAGCAGCGCTGCGAGGTGACGGGAACGGCATGGCCGTTACCGTCACCCCTTCAGACGTTGAAGCGGAACTCCACGACGTTTCGCTGCCGGAAATCATCTCCCCCATGACGGGCACGCGAGAAGGAGGCACTGTACTGCGGAGGACCCCCGTTCACCCATCTCTGGCGTGGTCGATGCTCGCGCTCGCTTCAGGTAGCCAGCGCAGGACCAGAAGCGCGATGTCATCGCCGGGAGACTGGTGTCCGACCAGGGTCTGCATGGCCGACGCGCAGACGTCCTCGGGCCGCCCGGGGGTCACCGTCTGGCACAGGCGGGTAATGCCGTCATCTATGTGCTCGTGCCGGCGTTCCACCAGCCCGTCGGTGTACAGGCACAGGACAGCGCCGGGCGGCAGAGCCAGCGTTGTGACCTGGCGGCCGGTTCGTTTGGTGATTCCGATCGGCGGGTCCACGGCAATCTTGGCCAAGGTACTGTCCTGGCCGGGGGCGCCGATGACCGGCGGGAGGTGGCCCGCCGATGAGATGGCCAACTGTCCGGAGTCCGGGTCGAGCACGGCATAGCACACGGTCGCCATGATGGCGTGTTCCTCGAAGTACTGCATCTTGCGGTCCAGCTTGCTCAGCACGTCGGCCGGGCCGGGAAACTCCAGCGCGTATGCACGCAGGGCGCTGCGGATGCGGCCCATGACGACCGCGGCGCCAAGCCCGGAACCCGCGACATCCCCCACGACCAGGGCCAGCTGTCCCGACGGCAAGGTGAACATGTCATACCAGTCGCCGCCGACATGGCCGGCCCCAGGCACGTAGCGGGCGGCGGCTTCCACTCTGGCCACCGCGGGCAGCGCCGAGGGCACCAGGCTGCGCTGCAGGGCGAGAGCGGCGCCATGATCCTCGCGCGCACGCAGCAGCTGCACAGCCATGGCCGCCCCGTCGGCGGCGAGCTGGAGCAACTCGGCATCGTCGGCGGTGAAGACCCGGTCCCGCAGCGTGCCGGCATGGAGCACCCCCAGCACCGCGCCCTGGGCGAGCAGCGGCACGCCGACCAGCGACCGGATGCCCTTTTGCAGCAGCAGCGGGTTGAGCACAGTTCCGTGGTCGACCCGGTCCAGGATGACCGCTCGACGCTCGGCGGCGATGCGGCCCGCGAAACCTTGGCCGACCGGGATCCGGACACCCTGGATGACTTCCTCCTCCAGGCCGCTGGCAGCAGTGGCAACCAGCTGACGGCCGGAGTTGTCCAGCAGCAGCACCGCGGCGGTATCGGCATCCAGGATCGCCCTCACCCGCTCCAGCAGCGTGGCGAGAAGCTCATCAGCGCCCAGATGCGACAGCGCCTCATCGGTCACCGACCGGATCTCCCGCAGCCTGTCCTCCGGATCTGGCGGCGGGCGCAAAGGCATGCACACAACGAAAGACTAGTCCCGCCATCATCAGCACGTCAGGGTTCACGCGGGCCACCGGGCTGCCCCGTAGCCGAGGATCACCGCGCCTGATTCCGGCAGCGCTCAACGCTCTCAGTAGGCTGTGGCGAGTCTCGGGTAGGCCTTTGGCGCCGGAACATCGGCGTCGAGGTAGGAAACCAGCTTCGATGATGGGTTCGACATCGACGTGGCTGCCTTCCGGCAGACGGCGCTAAGCCGTCAGCCCCTGCCTCGCGGAGCTCCTCGACCAGCAAAGCAACGGCCAACGGGTCGTCCAGCCTGACGTATCCAACGGCGTCACCGTGATAGCCATGTAGCCGTCACCTTCGAGCAGGTCGGCCAGGATGCCGAGTGTCTCCGGGCCACCGTCGGCATCGGCATATTGGCGCAGCTCTCCCAGCCACAACATTGTGCGGGTCGAGATCCCGGCATCGATCCGCGCTGCTAGGGCAGCCGCCGTCAGTGGATATTCCAGTTGCCAGCCTGAAAGCCGGAATGCGGATTCATCCTGTCGCGGTGTGTTGCCAGGCAGTCTGAAGCGCGCCGAGAGCGGTGTGGAATCCGGGGAAGGTCTTCTTGACGCATCCCGGTTCGTCGAGGCTGATGCCGGCCGTACGCAGGCCGGCGATGCTGAAGGCCATCGCGATGCGATGATCGCCGTGGCAGGCGATGTGCGCCGGATGGGGCTTGGCCGGGTGGATCTCGATCCAGTCGCGGCCTACCTGGACTGGAACGCCCATGGCGCGGAGATTTTCCGCGCATGCTTCGAGCCGGTCGCATTCCTTGACCCGGGTGTTGTAGACGTCTTCGATGCGGACCGGGCCGCTGGCGAACGGGGCGATCGCGGCAAGTGTGGGCATGGTGTCCGAGATGTCGCGCATGTTGACGGTGACGCCGCGCAGCCCGGCGCTTGCGGGACCAGTGACGGTCACGGACTCCGGGGTGATAGTAACGTCGGCTCCCATTTGAGAAAGTACATCGGCGAATCGCAGATCGCCTTGGAGGGACTGAGCTCCGAGTCCTGGGATGGTGATGCTGCGGCCGGTGAGCGCGGCCGCGGCCAGGAAGTAGCTCGCTGTCGATGCGTCTGGCTCGATCAGGTAGTCGGCCGCGTTGTAGGGCCGGGAGGGCACGAGGTACGTGTCGCCGTCGCGCTCGACGCCGACCCCGAAGCGCTCCATCATCGCCATGGTGATCTCCACGTACGGCACGGAGACGAGGTCGGTGACGGTGACGGCGAGTCCTTCGGCGGTGAGCGGACCGACGAGCAGCAGGGCACTGAGGAACTGTGAGGATAGGCCGGCGTCCAGCGTGATGTGCCCGCCCTTGATCCCGTTGGCGCGGATGGTGAGCGGGTGGCGGCCTTCGTCGACCTCGTGGACGAGGTCGACGCCCATGCTGCGCAGTGCCTGAGTGAGGGGGCCAAGCGGACGGCGGCGCATCTGGCTGGACGCGTCGAAGTGGAACTCGCCATGGCCCGCTGCGGCCAGTGCGGGCAGGAACCTGGAGGTGGTCGCGCCATCGCGGCAGAACACGTCGGCCTGCGCGACGGCCGGTCCCTGTGGGCGTCCCTCGATCCGCCACTCTCCCGGCGTCCGGTCGAGCCGGTAGCCGAGTGCGGCAAGGCCTTCGGCGAAGGCGGCGGTGTCATCGGAGTCCAGGGGCTTCCGCAGCACCGTGGTGCCACGTGCCGCGGCCGCGAGAAACAGCGCGCGGGCGGTGATGGACTTGGATCCTGGGACTTCGAAGACAGTCATGCCGCCGAGCCTAACGGCTGTCAGTCGCAGCACCGTGCTGGTCAGACGTTGGCGAAGTCTGTCGCCCGGAGAAGAGAAGCAGGGCGAAGGGGTTGAGGCCGACAACGTGGTCGTGCACCGAGGGGGCGAGCGTGCCGCACTGTTCGCCCTTGCCGCCTGGAGCGGAACTTGGCTCCGGCACATCTCACCCGTTGTCAGGGACTGGGCAGAGATCTACTATGGGCCGTAGTAGTAAAGACTTCCACGCGGCGGCACAGCCTGAAGGTCTATCCCCGAGCTGCGGGCCAGGGTGCGCCTGCCGCAGCGCTAGGGTGGCGCGGCGGTGGCGGGAAGCCGCTATCTCGGCATACGCGGCCGCAAGCCGGGCGGTGACAGCACTCGTTCGCAGCATCAGTTCCCGCGACTGCAGTCGGGTCGTGTCGGCGCCAGCCCGGTGCCGGGCGGAGGCGCCAGGGCCCGGCCATTGAGATCCAGGCCGATCAGCTCAAGGAGCCGTCTCACCACCGGCTGGATTCCGCAGACATCGACCAGGCGCCTCGGCGGGATGGTGGCCACGACTGCCTCAAGCGTGTGCGCCCCCGCGCAGTCCATGAAGCCGAGGAAGGAAAGATCCACTGCAACAGGGCCGTCTACCTGCCGCAGCAGCGCGATAGCTTCCCGGGCGAACCCGTCCGCCGTGACCGCGTCAAGCTCGCCGCGGAGCTTGAGCACCGCCACGCCATGGCTGCGGTCTACCCAGGCCGCCAAGTACCGTGCCGCGACAGGCATGCCCTTGATCACGTCAACGGCGGACTCGGCCTCAGGCATCGGTGTCACCTCCTCCGGCCCCGGAAGATTTGCGGGCCTGCTCGCGGCAGGCCACCGCTGGTGGCGTCGCCGATCAGCAGGCAAGACACGACCGTGTGCTACCAGGATCGGCGCCCGGCCAGAGCCCTGTCAACGGATGCAGGAGAAAAATTTCACGTATTTAATCTCGCGACAAAGGTCTCGCGAGATATATGCTCAAGTGCATGAGCGAGTCCAGCGCGGGCGGCGGAACCTGGACGCTGCTGACCGGGCACGGTCACGTCCTGGTCGAGATCACCCGCAATCCCGAAGCCCGGATCCGTGACATCGCGGCCGTCGCCGGGCTGACCGAGCGCGCCGTGCAGGCAATCGTGGCCGACCTTGAGGCCGCGGGCTACCTCACCCGCATCCGGACCGGACGCCGCACCGTGTACACCGTGGACCCGGACAGGCTGTTCCGGCACCCCGCCCAGGAAGGACACCGGGTCGGACCGTTCCTCACCCTGCTCGCCGCGTCCGGCGACGCTGATGACCCCGCTCAGCCGCAGCAGGACCAGGACCGGGCGAACCAGGCCGCGACTGAGACGAACCGGTTGGACTCTTGAAACGAGTGTTCGGCTTGGTGGCGTGCTACGGCAGGTCACGCACCAGCCTGCGGCACCTCCCAAAGGGTTAGCTGTGGCGGAACTCCACGACGTCGCCGTCTTGCATCACGTACTCCTTGCCTTCTATGCGGGCCTTGCCCGCGGCGCGGGCGGCGGCGACCGAGCCAGCGGCCATCAAGTCGTCGAAGGAGACGATCTCGGCCTTGATGAAGCCCTTCTGGAAGTCGGTGTGGATCACGCCCGCCGCCTCGGGCGCCGTCGCACCGATCGGGATCTCCCAGGCGCGGGACTCCTTCGGGCCGGCGGTCAGGAAGGTCTGCAGCCCCAGGGCACGGAACCCGGCCTTGGCCAGCTGGGCCAGGCCCGGCTCACCGAGGCCGGCCTCCGCCAGGAGCTCGGCGGCTTCCTCGTCGGACAGCTCCGCCAGGTCGGCCTCGGTCTTCGCGTCGAGGAAGATCGCCTCGGCCGGCGCCACCAGCGCGGCCAGCTGCTTCCTGAGCTCCTCGTCCGACACTTCACCGACGTCCATGTTGAACACGTACAGGAACGGCTTGGCTGTCAGCAGGTGCAGCTCGCGCAGCGCGTGCAGCGAGATCCCGGCGGCCGCGGCGCCAGCGAACAACGTCTTGCCTGAGTCCAGCACGCCGACAGCTGCCTGGGCCGCCGCTGCCGTCTCCAGCTTCTCCGGGTCCTTGGAGAACTTGGTCTCCTTGGTCAGCCGGGGCGCCGCCTTCTCCAGGGTCTGCAGGTCGGCGAGGATCAGCTCGGTGACCACGGTCTCGATGTCGCTCTCCGGGTCAGCCGAGCCCTCAACCCGCGTCACGTCGGGGTCGCGGAATACCCGGACGACCTGGCAGATCGCGTCGGTCTCGCGGATGTGGCCGAGGAACTGGTTGCCCAGGCCCTGCCCCTGGGAAGCGCCCTTCACCAGCCCGGCGATGTCGGTGAACCGCACCGACGCCGGTACCACCCGCGCCGAGTTGTACAGCTTCGCCAGCGCGCCAAGCCGCGGGTCGGGCACCCCGACCACGCCGACGTTCGGCTCGATCGTGGCGAAGGGGTAGTTCGCGGCAAGCGCTCCGGCCTTGGTCAGCGCGTTGAACAGGGTGGACTTGCCCACGTTGGGCAGGCCGACGATTCCGATAGACAGGCTCACGACCGCCGAGTCTAGTAAGCCGCAGGTAAACCTCAGAATTGCGCCGAGTACTGCGCGGTGTCGATCGCGGGACGTCCGTCCGGTCCATGGCGGTCGCGGCGAGCGGGTACCCGATCGAAGCCTGGTGCAGCTCGATCCGGTTGAGGCCGCCGTCGGAGAACCGCGTGACACCCGCCTGACGGAGGTAGTCGGCGAGCAATGCGGCAATCGTCCGGTCTGGACCTATTGATTAATCCTCCAGGGCCAGGTAGGAAAAGATATCGACAGCAGTGATCACGATAGTTAACCCCCTGGCTTGGTCATTCACCCGCTACTGCGGGCACTGCCGCGAAATCGCGTGAGTTCTTGTTGGTATTGCCACGTTCCGTGAGCCATATCCGCAGAACCTGTGACCGGACCTTCCGGTATTCGCACCGAAAGCGACATTACACCACCTAAATCGTCGAATAGCGGCAGTCAGCACACCGGCCTAGCCGCCGCGGACTTCGGCTACCCGCGGCCGGCTTCGACCTTGGGGGGCAACCATGGGCGATTTCCGCACCGCGCATCCGGACTATGCGGCGACAGCGCGACTCGATGAACTGCGGGCCGTTGAGTACGGCTACCTGGACGAGGACGGCCACGTCTACCTTGACTACACCGGGGCCGGGCTGCCCGCGCGGTCACAACTGCGGGCGCACGCGGCCCGGATGCGTTCCGGCGTGTACGGGAACCCGCACTCGGAGAGCCCGGCGGCGTCCGCGTCCACGGCGCTGATCGACCAGACGCGGGCCGCCGTGCTGCGCTGGTTCAACGCCAGCCCCGACGAGTACGCGGTGATCTTCACGCCGAACGCGACCGGCGCCTGCCGCCTGGTCGGCGAGTCCTACCGGTTCGGCAGGCGGACCCGGCTGGTGCTCACCGCCGACAACCACAACTCGGTCAACGGCCTGCGGGAGTACGCGGCGCGGGGCGGCGCGCGCGTCACCTACGCCGGAATGAGCGGCCCCGAACTGCGGGTCGGCGACGCTGACCTGTTCGCGGCGCTCGGCCGGGGGCGCGGGTCACGTCCTGGCCTGTTCGCCTACCCGGCGCAGTCCAACTTCAGCGGGGTCCGCCATCCGCTGTCCTGGGTGACGCGCGCGCAGGCGGCCGGCTACGACGTGCTGCTCGACGCCGCGGCCTACGCCGCGACCAGCCGCCTTGACCTGTCCGTCGTCCGGCCCGACTTCGTGGCGCTGAGCTGGTACAAGATGTTCGGCTTCCCCACCGGGGTGGGCTGCCTGCTGGCCAGGAAGGAGGCGCTCGGACGACTGCGGCGGCCGTGGTTCGCCGGCGGTACGATCCTGGGCGCCAGCGTCGGGGGCGGCTGGCACCAGATGCTGGCGGACGAGGCCGGGTTCGAGGACGGCACGGTGAACTTCCTGTCCGTCCCGGACGTGGCCGTCGGCCTTGACTGGCTGTCCGGCGCCGGCATCGACCTGGTCGCCTCGCGTGTCTCGATGCTGACGGCCTGGCTGCTTGACTGCCTTGGCCGGCTGCAGCACTCGGCGGGGGCGCCGATGGTGCGGCTCTACGGTCCCCGCTCGGTGACTTCCCGCGGTGGCACGGTCGCGCTGAACTTCCTCGACCCGGATGGCCGGGTCGTCGACGAGCGGGCGGTGTCGCGGGACGCGGGCGCGGCGCGGATCTCGCTGCGCACCGGATGCTTCTGCAACCCGGGAGCGGGTGAGGCCGCGTTCGGACTCCGTCCCCGCGAGCTGGCCGGGGCACGGCGCGCGCTGCGCGATACCCGGGCCGCCAGCGTGGATGACTACCTGTCTCTGATCGGCATGCCGACCGGCGGCGCGGTCCGGGTCTCTCTCGGCATCGCTTCGACGCTCGCTGACGTGGAGTCCTTCCTCGACTTCGCCGAGCGCACCTACCGCGACCGGTTCCCTGACCTCACCGGCCTCGCACCCCGCACGAGCTGCTAACCGGAGGAGGGCCCACCGGCTACGCGGGGCGGTCACCGGCTACGCGGGGCGGCGGGGACGTACCGGTCGATGAGGATGATGGCGGCGACCGGGAGGAAGGCGGTAATCGCTATCAGGGCCACCCAGTCGGGCCAGACCGGGCGGTCAAGGAGGGTGAGAACCGCGCCGGCGAGCAGCAAGGCCGGCACGGACAGCGCCGCGATCACGGCGGTCATCGCCCGCCGCGACGCGGGAAGGGCCACCGAGACCAGCAGGGCCAGGGCAAGCGCGACCGCCGAGGACAGCAGCAGGGTCACGTACGAGGGGCCGTAGCCGTGCGGCAGCTTGCCGCTGGCCGCCGGCACAAGCAGCGCGATCGCGTCCGCGACGGCCAGGGCGGGAAGGAAGACAGCGGCCTTCGCCAGCACGTACGCGGTCGCGCTCAGCCCCGCGTAGCGCTCGGCACCAAGCGCGCCGGTTTCCTCGCGGACTTCAGAAAGGCCGTAGGCGAGGCCCAGGCCGAAGCCGCCGAGCATCAGCCAGGCCGAGCCCGCCGCGGCGCCGTCGAACGCGCCGGCGGCGGTCAGCACCGCGAACGAGAGCAGCACGGCCACCGGAGCGCCGGCCAGCAGTGCACGGGTCAGCCAGGACCTGGCGAGCACCTCGGCGTTACGCGTGCTCAGCACGAGCAGCTGCCTGACTAGCCGGAGCGGCCCCCTGCCGGGTGCCTGATCACCCGGCTCCGCGTCGCCATCCGCGTCCGGGCCCACGTCGGCGCCGAACTCCGCGTCGGCATCGGGTACGTCCTCGTCGCGGAAAACGGGCCCAGGCCGGCCCGCGGAGTGCGGGCCCGCCGCGTCCGGCACCAGGACGGCCGGCCCCGGGGCACGCGGAGTTGTCGGGACGGGGGTGGGGCTCACCCGCGTCCGGGAAAAATGAAAGAACCGGCGCGACCATGCCGTAGCCGGATCGCCGAGGCCGGCCAGCCGCTCGTAGATCTCGTCCAGGCTGTCGGCACCGAAGTAGCCGCCCGCCGCCGCCGGCGTGCCGAAGAACGCCAGGTGGCCTCCTGTAGCCATCACGGCCACCTTGTCGCAGCGGGCCGCGTCCAGCGGGCTGCTCGTGGTGAACACCACGGTGATGCCACCGTCAGAAAGACGGCGGAGCAGGCGCAGCATCTCCGTGGCCTCCGCCGGGT
>Ga0335072_10017515_pt1 | contig 10130 bp, 7 predicted proteins | sample Lox_Sample_21_FD_206725 | JGI IMG/M metagenome (GOLD analysis project Ga0335072, IMG submission 206725) | Soil microbial communities from Loxahatchee National Wildlife Refuge, Florida, United States - Lox_Sample_2.1 | ecosystem: Environmental > Terrestrial > Soil > Wetlands | place: USA: Florida...
CGACAACTGGTAAGCAGCCCGCCCTGCCACGTACACGTTGCGCTGGACGCCGACGATCGTTGTCGGGCCGACCGCTTTCAGCAGTTGAGTTGCGGCGGCCTCAGGCGTCTGGAGAACCAAGCTTGATCTAGCACCCGAGCTCGCCGGCGAACTGTGAGCAGGGAGCGCGTACTTGGTCGCGGTCTGCGTCTTGCTGTTCCACACCCACAGCGTGCGGCCGTCCAGGCGCAGATCTGTCTCGGCCGCCTGGACCTGCTCGGCCACCCGGATGTGCTGCGGGTCGCGGTACCAGATGGTGGTGGTTTCCTGGCCATCACTCAGGCTCGGCCCCCCGCTTTGCTGGCCTAGCTCACTGAGCGCCGGGAACCCGAGGTCGGAGGTCTGCTGCACGGTCGCCGTCAGCGGGCCCAGTGGCTTCGCCGTTCCCTGGGATACCTCCGTCAGCAACTGCGCCGCTGTCCGAGACGGCAGCGAAGGCGACGAGTCAGCGTTTGCCACCGTTGCGGCAGCGATCACGACGCCGGTGATTGCGATGGCGCCAGCCGGAACGGCCCATCGCGCCCTGACGCTCAATCTGGCCATTACACACCCGCTGTTAGTCCGAGCCACCCCGATATATCTGCCCCGGTATCTACCCCCCGGCAGAACTCACAATAGCCGCCAGGCCGGCGGCAGGCGTCATCCGCAGGTCTGACCTAGATGCCGGCGATTGGATGACGCCACCGTGTTGCAAGCACACCGTGTTGCAAGCACACCGTGTTGCAAGCACACCGTGTTGCAAACATCAGTGGGCCGTAACGTCAGCGGACCGCATGCATTGCTGGGCCGCCAGCGTCACCCGGCGGTCGCGACACTCCCGCCAGTCAGCGGGTCGCCCACCTCTTCGTGGACTTCGGCGAGGTTGTCATGCGCGGGGTACTTGTGGGCGGCCGGGCCCTCCGCGAATGCTGTCAGCACGTTCGCGGTCACCCTGCGGGTGAAGTTGCCGGCTGACGCAGTCAGACCCCAGCCGTAGGTCGGCGGGCCGAATGCCTCGACCCAGCGCATCGTGCCGCAGTTGAAGACCCCCGCACCGCCTTTGTGCGTGTAATAGGCGGAGTCGGCGTAGCTGTTCACTCCCTGGCAAACCAGCGGCGAGTGAGCGAGGACCTGAATCGGCCGCTCGAGCGGGTAGCCAGGTGTGACCCGGTCGTACTCGATGCCGACCAGAACCTTGAATCTGGTGCCCTTGCGCACGCCGGTGCCTTTGAACATCCAGGCGTGCGGCGTGTACACGACGTAGTCAGCAATGGCCGGGTAACCCTCGTACAGCGTGCCGATCAGCGACGACTCCGGGTCCGGGTTGGGCGGCTCACGCCAGTCGCTTGTGACTAGGGCGTTGTCCTTCCCGTACATCGGGTCTAGCTCGTAGCTGGTCTTGTAGCACACGATCAGCCGGTTGTCGCCCAGCCTGGTCGGCTCCAGCCTGGTCCGGCGGAACATCGCATTGGCGCCCAGGAAGGCGATGTTCATCCCCTTGTCCCTGGCTGCCGTCACGATAGCCCGCTCCGACGGGGACCAGTACTCGTCATGACCAGGCGACACCAGGGCTACTGCGCCGTCCAGCGAGTGCGGATTGCTGGCGATGTCCATGCTGGTCATGTACGCGAGCGGCAGGCCGAGCCGCTCAGCGAGGTTGATCAGCTTGCGCTCGTAAACCATGAACAGGTACGCACCGTCGGTGTCGATCGGCCGATCGAGGCTGACCGCGTAGGACCGGTTGTCGTAGGTGCCGCCCGGTCCCTTGTAGAGGTCGTATTCGCCCCACGTGTTGTAGGCCTGCCACGTCGGGACGGCGTTCTTCATGACGACCTTGCCGACAGCGGTGTCCGACCTCACGGTTACCGGGACGTAGCGCTGGAAGCCATGATCACCGTCGAGCCGGAACAAGTAGGAACCCTCTGGCCAGTCGTCCGTCGGCACGGTAAGCGAGACGCCCCACTTGGTATGCACCGTCCGGGTCGACTCGTCGAAGCCAGCCGACGCCTGCCGGTGCCCGCGGATCCACCCGGTCTGCCAGACCAGGCGCGCCAGGTCATGGTTGTACCAGCCCATCCGGAACGCTTTAACCTTGAACTCGCGCGCCGTCGTCGACACGTAGAGGTGGATTGGCTCGCCCGACCGAACGCTAGCCTGCCCGGTGTAGCCGCCGATCGCGTGCAGCGGGCCCTGATTCGAGATCCGCCAGCCCCGGTAGCCGGGTAGCGAATTCTCGTATTTGACCGTCCATTGCACCGCGGGCTTCTGGCTGCGCTTGCTCGTAACGACCGACGCGCCTGCTTTGGCGGGGCTCGCCGATTCGCCGATCTTCACCGCCGCGACGACGGCGGCCGGCACTGCTGCGGCAGCAGCTGCCCGGCCGAGGAAGGCCCTTCTGGTCCAACTCATGGGACTAAGCATTACCCCCGGGCACTGACGGCTACATCAACGTCCCGCAATTTTACGGCACTCCGCGACGACTTGTGCTGTTAAACAACGCCCACCGGTATCGATGAGTAACGGTCCGGTTACCAGCCGTGTCCAGGCAGCAACGCGGTAACGGCGACCGCCGCGAACAAGAGAGTGAGGTAGACGATCGACAGGTGGAACAGGCGCATCGGAGCCGGCCCGCTTGCTGTAGCGATCCGGCTTCGCAGCCGGTGCGCCTCGGCGAGGAACCAGCCGCCCAGGATGGCCGCGCAGCACCCGTAAACCCAGCCCGCGTACGGCGTCAGCAGCAGCGTCGCCGCGACCATGACATACGAATACACGAGGATCTTCTTAGCCACCGTGGCCGGAGTGGCGACCACCGGGAGCATGGGCACCTTCGCCGCCGCGTAGTCGTCGCGGAACTTGATCGCCAGCGCCCAGAAATGCGGCGGGGTCCAGAAGAAGATCACTGCGAACAGTACGCCCGCCGCCCAGCTCACCCGGCCTGTGACCGCCGCCCAGCCGACGAGTACCGGGAAGCAGCCAGCAGCGCCGCCGATCACGATGTTGGATGCGGTCCGCCGCTTCAGCCCGATCGTGTAGACGAACACATAGAACAAGATCGCCGCATCGGCAAGCACCGCGGCGAGCCAGTTGGCGGCAAGGCCGAGTAGCAGCGTGGCTGCGGCACCGAGCAGGATCCCTGACGCCAGTGCCTCGCCTGGCTTCACCGCGGTGCCGCCGGAGGTCCCGTGTTGGCTAGCACCGGCTCCGCCAGCACCCTGGATACCGTGGCCGCCGGGCCTGGCAACCAGCGGCCGCCTGGAGGTTCGCTTCATGACCGCGTCGATGTCGCGGTCGATATAGCAGTTCAGCGTGTTCGCGCTGCCGGCGGCCAGCGCGCCGCCGAGCAGCGTCACGAGCATGAGCCGGACCGATGGCAGCCCGTGGCGCGCGAGCAGCATGGTCGGCAGCGTCGTAATGAGCAGCAGCTCGATGATGCGTGGCTTAGTGAGCAAGAACAGGCTGCGGGCGATGAGCCCGACGGATCGCCGGCCGCCGGGCAGCAGGCTCTCGCCTGGCCCCGCTAGGCCGGGCTCGATCGTGCCGGTCGCCTGTGTCACTGCCGTGCCTCCGCCATGTGCCGGGCTGCGCCGAGTACGACAGCAGCGCCGGGTCTGTATTGCCTGCGCGGCGCGAGCGCTCCGCAGCCAGGCTGGAGCCGTCGGGCTCCGGCGTCCGCAGACACGTTACCCGGGTTAGCGGGATGCGCTGGCAACTGGCCGCTGCCAGCCCTGACGCGGCTGCTGGCGGCAACTCTACGTTATGTAGTAGTCGGTCCAGATAGTCGGCTGCCGCTACAGGCCGCAGCTGTCCAATGCCGCCGTGAAGGCGGATTCCCAGTCGGCTTGCGATCGGGCTGGACCGGTCGCAGCGGGCTTGACCCGCTCCAGCGCCGCCAGCGCGGACCGGGTGACATCAGCTGCGCCAGCTGAAGTCACCATGGCATCGCCAAGCTCAAGCTCGTGCTGCAGGTTGTCCCTTCCATGCCCCTGCAAGACGTCGAGTAGCAGCACCGGCCTGCCAACGATCCGGGCCTCCAGGCACGTCTCGCTGGGGGTGGTGATAACCAGATCAGCCGCCGACATCAGATCGGGGATCCGGTCAGTGAAGCCGAATGCGCGTATCCGCGGCTGCCGCCCGGCCACGGCCGCCAGCTTCCTGGCGAGCCGCTCGTTGCGGCCAGCCACTGCGAGCACGTGCACGCGGGCGGCGGCCAGCGCTTCGGCGGCGGCGGCAACCGGCCCGAGGCCCCAGGCACCTGACATCAGCAGCACGCAGCGCTCGCCCGGCGGGATCGCCAGCGACGCCCTGGCCTGAGCCTGCCCGGGCGCATGGTAGAAAGCCGGACGGACAGGCGGCGGTATCACCTGGACCCTCGCCTCTGGCTGGAACCTCAGCACAGCGGCCTCAGATACCTCGGCGATGACCAGGTACATGTCAACGTTGCGGTGCACCCAGAGCCGGTGCGGGGTCACGTCGGTGCACAACACGATGTGCCGCATCGCCGGATATCTCGACGCGACCTCACTTGCCGCTGCGGCGCCGGTGGCGAACACAGAGAGAAGCAGGTCCGGAGTGTTCCGGTCCAGGTAGTCAAGTAACGCCGGGACTAGCCTGCGCCGGGCGAGCGCGTCCGCCGTGCGGGCAAGCCCGTTGCCGGTGCGCAGAGCGGAGAAGTGCACGGCATCGAGCAGCCCGGGCACGCCGAGCATGGCCCGGTAGACTGCCTGCCCAGCCGAGCCGCCACCGCGGCCGAGCATCTTCATCGCATCCATCGTGACCGTGGACCAGCCCTGCGATTCAAGCGACGACCTGCATGCGGCGGCGATCGCGTCGTGCCCCATGCCGATCGAGCCAGAAAGCACCAGAGCGGACCGGGAGGCGGTCATGCACGCGCTCCGCCCCGGCCTGCTGGGCTGCACGGCTTCCAGGCCCGAATGGACACCAGCGACATTCCTCTCCCCGTGATCGGCGCCACATGGTCGGCGCCGATGAACCCCGAAAATGGCGGTGATACGACTTAACTCATGATGTCAGGTGCTGTTAAAGGCCGCGCGTGGCAGCAGGCCGCCGTTTTGGCAGGCAGCGCGGCCGCCGGGCTCGCTATCGCCCAGGCCGGACCAGGGCTCGCCGGACTGCGAGGAGTCCGGATGCTTGCGTTCAAGCGGCTCGCTGGCCAGGGAGATCCCGGTCACGTAGCCCTCACCTTCGACGACGGCCCCGATCCGGGCTCCACCCCCGAGTTCACCAGGGTGCTGGCCGAGCGCGAGATTCACGCCACCTTCTTCATGCTGGGCAGCATGGTCGCGAAGGCGCCCGGCCTCGCCGCCGAGATCGCAGCGGCCGGGCATGAGATCGGCGTGCACGGCTTTGACCACCGGTACCTCCCTGCGCGCACTCCGCAAGCCACCATTTCCGACCTGACCAGGGCCGCCGAACTGATCGCGAACGTCACCGGCACCTGGCCGCGGCTGTTCAGACCGCCATACGGCGTGCTGAGCGGACCCGCGCTGCATGCCGCGCGTCGACTCGGGCTTACCCCGGTGTTGTGGGGTGCTTGGGGCCGGGAATGGACGCCTGGCGCAACGTCGGCGTCAGTGCTGCGGACATTGCTTAGCCAGCTCGACGGTGGCGTAACGGTGCTGCTCCACGACTGCGGCTGTACCTCACCCCCAGGTGCATGGCAAGCCGGCCTCGGGGCTGTCCCGCTGCTACTCGACGAGTGCGAGCGGCGCGGGCTGGCTGTAGGGCCAGTCAGCGAGCACGGCGTCACCTACGCACGGGCGACGGCCCGGATGGGCTAGGCCCGCTCTTTCCTACCCGGCCGGACCACTGACCCGACCGCGCCGGTCACGCCGTAGGCGACTGCGCCGTGCCACAGCGCGGTGAAGGCGCTACCGAAGATGCCGCTGCCGTGCAGCATGGTCAGTGCGAATATCACGATTGCGGCGGCTGCGCCGGGCATAACGGCGAACCGCCACGGCCGGCTGCGTGCCCACCGCAGCGCCCGGCTGTGCCGGCTCCGGACCAGGGCGCCTGCTCCTGCCACTGCGAAGAAGGCGACGACGCCCTCAGATAGCGGGCTGAACAGTTCGAAGTGGAGGAAGGCGAGATGAGCGAGCATGTCAGCGCCGGCGACGGCGACGCCCGCTGCCCCGGCTAGCTTCCAGGGCGCATCTGACAGTGCCGCGCCGGAAACGGCCATCTCCTCGCGGCGGTTCAGGTCGGCTTGATAGGTGCTTGGCGGTGCGGACATTGTCAACTCCTGCATGCGGCGATGCCTGATGGCATCAAGATATATCTCTAGGCTTGCCCTGACAAGATATATCGCCTCTCAGCCGGGCGCGTCGCCCCGATTGGTCGTTTCCGGCGCCCCAGCAGACTCAGGAGGCTACCCCTGGTGCTCGCCCGCCAGGCCCGGAATTTTGCCCGCACCTGGCCGCTTACCCAGTACTACCGGTTACCCGACAATGGAGCAACGAGTCGCGCATCCCCGGCGCGCCGCGATAGATGAACGCCAGCGCTCGTTCAGCTAACGTCCAGGTCGGTGGTGCTTACTAATGGGACTGATTCGAGCAACTGCGTCCGCTGACGGATGTCGGCCTCGCCTGCCGGACATAGGCTGGCATGGCACTGGGCAGAGGGTGATGGAGATGGACGAGCAGAGCAGCGACAGCCAGCAGCCTGGCATCTGGGAGTCCTGGACGGCCTCCTCGGCAGATCCGTCCGCCGCGCGGCAAGCAGGCGAGGCTGGGCAAGCCGCGGCCTCCGGGCAAGCCGCGGATTCCGGGCAGCCTGGCCAGTTCGGCGCGCCCGATGCGACCGGCCAGTTGCCCGCGTTCACCCAGCCCGCCGGCTTCCCGCAGGCCGGTCATCCCGGGCCGGGTTACGGCCAGCCCGGTTACGGCCAGCCCGGTTACGGCCAGCCCGGTTACGGCCAGCCCGGTTACGGCCAGCCCGGTTACGGCCAGCCCGGTTACGGTGAGCCCGGATTCGCCCAGGCCGGCTATCCCCAGCAGGGGCAACCCGGGCACACAGCCCCTGGCCAGCCCGGATATGCCGGCTATAGCTATCCGCCTGGTGGCGGATTCGGCCAGCCCGGCGGCGGCTACGGCGGACCCGGTGGCTACGGCGGACCCGGTGGCTACGGCGGACCCGGTGGCTACGGCCAGCCGCCCCGCCCGCCCCGGCGACGCGGACTTACGACAGCGATTACTTATCTCGCGGTAGCAGCGATCGCCGCGACCGCTGGCGGCCTGGTTGTCGCGTTTGCCGACGGCAACCAGCCACAGGCAGCCAGTGCGGGCAACAGCAACTCGGGCCTCGGCGGGCCGGGCGGTGGCATCTTTCCCGGTGCCGGCAGCGGAAACAACGGGGACAGCGGCAGCGGCGCAAGCTCCGGAGCTGTCTCGAAAAGCACCATGGCCAGGCTTAGTGCCGCTGTCACGCCCGGCCTGGTAGTCATCACGAGCAACCTGAAATACGACGGTACCGGCGTTGCCGCTGCCGCGACCGGCATGATCATCAGCCACAACGGCCTGGTCTTGACCAACAATCACGTCATCAACGGAACGACCGGCCTCACGGCGAGGGTGGTTTCGACCGGCCACCAGTACACGGCCACATGGCTTGGCTATGACAAGGGCTCCGACGTCGCTGTCATCAAGCTGGACGGAGCGCCGAGTCTGCCCACTGTCCCGCTCGGTGACTCCTCCACCGTAAAGGTCGGCGACGGCGTCGTCGGCATGGGTAACGCCAACGGCACCGGCAGGATCAGCTACGTCGCAGGCACTATCACCAACCTGGACCAGACCATCAAGGCAAGCGACGACGGCAGCGGCGAGGCCGCCGAACGCCTTACTGACATGCTCCAGACCAACGCTGACATCATCCCTGGCGACTCCGGTGGCCCGCTTGTGAGTACTGACGGCAAGGTCATCGGCATGGACACCGCGGCAAGCACCAACAGCACGGCCAACTCCAGCCAGGACGTCGGCTTCGCGATCCCGATCAACCGGGCTATCACCCTCGCCCGGAAGATCATCGCCGGGCAGTCTGGCCCGGGTATCAAGATCGGCAGCTCGGGCTTCGTCGGTGTGCTGGTGCCAAGCAACAAGGGCAACCAGAGCAACAAGACGAGCCCGAGTGCGCAGCTCCGCCAGGAGCAAGCACAGGATCAAGCCTTCGGGCAGACCAACCCGGCACCGAGTGGCTGCGTGCAAAGCGACCAGGATGCTGGCCTGCCCACGCGGATCGCACCCGTCGGATCAGGCACGCTCGTACTTGGCTCGCTCTGCGAGACGCCGGCCGCCAAGGCTGGCATCGGCGCTGGCGACGTCATCACACGGGTCAACACCAGAGCGGTTTCGTCGCCCGCTTCCCTGATGAACATTCTGGGCGGCTACCACGGCGGTTCCTCGGTCAAGATCACCTGGGTGACTCCCGACAACCAGTCAGTGACTCGCACGGTGACGCTCGGCGTGGCCCCGCCCCAGTAAGGCCTGCACAGTAAGGCCTGCACAGTAATGCCTGCACACCAAGGCCTGTCCAGTCAGCTCACCCCTGGGTGAGCCAGCCGAGCATTTGCCTCTCGCAGTCCTGGATCTGCGCTATGGCGACGTGCTCGGCCTGGGTGTGCGCCAGTTGCGGGTCTCCGGGGCCGAAGTTGACTGCCGGGATGCCGAGCGCGTCAAACCTGGCGACATCGGTCCAGCCCAGCTTCGCGCGCGGCGCACCGCCCATCGCCGCCACGAACGACGCCGCGGCAGGCTCGGCCAGACCCGGCCGTGCTCCCCCGGCGACGTCAGCGATGACGACCTCCCAGCCCTCGAACACTTCCCGCACGTGCTGCTCCGCCTGCTCACCAGACCGGTCGGGCGCGAACCTGAAGTTGACGCTCACCACGCACTCGTCCGGAATGACGTTTCCGGCCACCCCGCCGCTGATCCCTACCGCGTTAAGGCCCTCGTGGTAGCTCAGCCCGTCCACCACAGGCTGCCGCGCGGCGTACCCGCGCAGCACGTCCAGGATTCCGCCGGCCGCATGAATCGCGTTGCTGCCGAGCCAGGATCGCGCGCTGTGCGCCCGCTCACCGCGTGCGATGACATCAGCTCGCAGGGTGCCCTGGCAGCCACCCTCGACGACGGCTCCGGTCGGCTCGAGCAGGACTGCGAAATCGCCGGCCAGCAGGTCCGGCCGGATCCGGCTGAGCCGCAGCAGCCCGTTGCGCTCCGCCTCGACTTCCTCGCAGTCGTAGAACACATAGGTCACATCGCGCGCTGAACTGGTCAGCTGGGCAGCGAGCCGCAATTGCACGGCCACCCCGGACTTCATATCGCAGCTGCCGCAGCCGTAGAGCAGCCCGTCCGCCAGCCACGACGGGAGGTTCGAATGCACTGGAACTGTGTCGATATGACCTGCCAGCACCACCCGCTCCGGCCGACCGAGGTCTGTGCGGGCCACTACGGCGTTGCCGTCTCGGTGCAGCGACAGATGCGGGAGCTCCGCCAGCGCGCTGGCGATCGCATCGGCCAGCGGCTGCTCGTTACCGCTTACCGACTCGATGTCGACAATCTGCGCGGTCAGCTCTGCTGCGGACCGCGAAAGGTCAAGTTTCACGGCATCCTTTCTTCGCGACGTAGGATCCTCCGTGCTGCAGCGCGGAAGATCTTACGTGATCATGGATTTAGCGGGGAGGACGCGAGCTGCGGAGGTTAGCGCCCGCACGATGACCGCGACCGCCGGCCTTCGCACCGAGGAGGCCCTGGCCGCTGCGTACAGATCACGTGCAGGGCGCGTGCCAGGCAATTCCCTGACGGCTACCCGAGCGTCCCCGCCGGCCAGGGTCAGCCTCGGCAAGATGGCGACCCCGACGCCGCGCGCCACCAGACTCAGGATTGTGGCCAGGCCCTCGAACTCCGATGGCGCTTCGGCTGCCCCGCCTGCCGCAGCCAGCACCTGGTCAACCGCACGGCGCGACGCCTCGCCCGCCGGCGGGGCCAGCCACGGCTCTTCGCGCAGCTTGTGCAGCTCCACCGGAACGCGAGGGTCACTTGCCCAGTGCCCGCGCGGGACGACAAGCACCAGCGGATCGGTAATCAGCGGATAGAAACGCAGCG
>Ga0335072_10017516_pt1 | contig 10130 bp, 12 predicted proteins | sample Lox_Sample_21_FD_206725 | JGI IMG/M metagenome (GOLD analysis project Ga0335072, IMG submission 206725) | Soil microbial communities from Loxahatchee National Wildlife Refuge, Florida, United States - Lox_Sample_2.1 | ecosystem: Environmental > Terrestrial > Soil > Wetlands | place: USA...
ATCAAAGAGCTCCAGGAATCAGGGATGCTGGAGATCGTTGCCGAAAGCTGCCCGACGAAGATCTTCCTGGCGAACCCGGACATGGACCGCGAGGTTTACAGGGAAGCCTTTCATCTGAACGACACGGAATTGGAACTGATCGCCGGCCTCGTTCCCCCTGGGCAAATGCTCATCCGGAAAGCCCAGTCCTCAAAGAAGGTTCATCTCAACGTGGACTCGGTATCGCACTGGATGGCGACCAACAACGCCCGCGACAACCTCAAAAAGCGCGAGTATTTCGCGCGCTTCGGGATCGCCGACGGGCTGCGTCGTCTTGCTGAAGATTATCCATTCCAGCCGCGCACGCTGGCCGGGATCAATCGCTAGGAGGAATATATGCACCGCATACCGCTTGTTCTCGCTCTTGCCGCTATCTCGAGTTCCGCTGCAATCGGGCAGGCCGCCTCGGCCCGTACCGTTCAGTACCACTCGCAGGACATCGTCCCGATCCACGCCAAGCTCAAATACACCACCCTCATCGAACTGCCTCCGACCGAAAAGATCATGGAGGCGGCGACGGGCGACAAGGAGTTCTGGATCGTCGATGTAGTCAGCAATTTCTGCTTCGTCCATCCTGCGAAGGAGGGCATTAGCTCCAACCTGAATCTCATCACGGACAAAGGCAACATCTATTCCTTCACGCTGCAGGATATCTCGAATACATCGGACCCATCAGACCTCAAGGTGCTGATCCAACCCGCGGATCACTCTTCGATCGTCGCGTCCACGGGCCCGTCGCAGTTCATCCCCGCAGCCCAGCTGGAGCGGTCAAAACAGGAGCTCGCGGCCCTCGAGTCGCATGTCCAGCAGGCCGTCGACGAGTACAAGAGCGCGTATCCGCTGCAACTCAAATTTGATTATTCTTTCAAGGCCAATGAGTCGCCGTTCGACATTCAGTCCATCTATCACGACGACAAGTTCACCTACATCAAGACCACCGCTCCCGAGAAATTCAGCGTCTATGAGATGAGGGACGGCAAACCCAATCTGGTGAACTACGACCTCCGGGAAGGGACCTACATCATTCCCAAGGTCATGGATTCCGGCTACGTTGAGCTCGGCAAAAAGCGCATGGATTTCTCGCGCAAGGGGTAATGTCATGCAGAGTCCAAGCACCACGCCGCCCAACGCCGAATCACAGGATTTGCCGGAACTGCGCTGCACCGCCCGGGAACCGAAAGGCGTTCTGCAAAAGAACCTGAAAGTTCTGCTTTATCTCGGCGCCGCGCTCCTGGTGATACTAGCAGCCGTCTTCAGTTCTGTAGGCAAGAAAGGCGCTAACGGTAAAGCTGCACCGGCCAAGGATGCACCGCCACAGCCGATGGTTCAGGACAACACGGACAACAATGTCCAAGACCTGAAGAACCAGCTGGCCGCCGAAAGGCTGAAAGAGCAGCAGCAAGCGGCTAACGCGAATAACGCAGACCCGGCACTGGCAATGGCAACTCCCGCACAACGGGCCGCGGCTGTCGCATATGGCCCAACTGGTCAGACGATGCCGTGCGTTCCCGGTCAACCCTGCCCACAGGCTTCCTCTGGTCAGCCGGTTTCGGCACAGCCTCAGCTGACTCCGGCGCAGGAGCAGGCCCAGCAACTCGCGGCAAAAGAGCGGGAGCTCACATACAACTCCCGCTTCGCGTCGAACCTTGCTTATGTTCACCAGGACAATCCGACGGCTCAGTCGCGCGATACAGAGGGCGTGTCAGCGGGCGGGGCTGACCCGCCGGCAAATCAAAATTTGGGCACTTCGTCTTCAGCCCCGCCGAGCAGCCTTGTTGCACCAAGGGCGGCCGTGGAAAGACCTGCACAGCCGCCACAGTCTTCCTCGCCGAAGCACAATCCCGAAGTGGACATCGATTCTGCTGTTGGCCAGCCGTACGTCATCTATGAGGGCCTGACCATGGAAACAGTACTCATTAACCGGCTGGATGGCGATGCGGTGGGTCCGGTCAAAGTGCTGGTCTCAAATCCGGTCTATTCGCATGACCGCCAGCATGTGCTCATTCCTGACGGCACGATTGTGCTCGGAGAAGCTCGCAAAATCGGATCTGTCGGATTTGGACAACAGCGGCGCCTGGCTGTGGTCTTTCATCGCATGATCATGCCCGATGGCTACTCGGTCGATCTCGATCAATTTCATGGCCTCGACCAGATCGGAGAAGAAGGCCTGAAAGACAAAGTCAACAACCACTACCTCGAAATCTTTGGCTCTTCGATCGCGCTCGGGGTCATTGCCGGCGCAGCTCAGATCACTCAAGGTGGAGGTGTGTATGGCGGCTCCGGTGGACAGGTCTTCACCAATGGCGCCGCTTCGTCCGTTTCCCAGTCTGCGACCACCATCATGGATCGCTTTATGCAGATACCTCCCAACATCACCATTCGGGAAGGACATCGCGTAAAGGTCTACTTCACGCAGGACATGCTTCTGCCTGCATATGAAAACCACACCATTCCTCAGACATTTTAGGAGCTACGAATGAAGCGTAACGCGAAATTGATCTTCTCTATCGGCGTAATCGTAACAGCTCTGACGGGCTGCCAGAGCCATCAAGCCAAGATCGACGCGCTCCAGCGAGAGCATGACCGTATAAGCGAACAATACAAACGGGACTGTGGTGATCAGTATTTGAAGGCTCAACCCCAGTTCAGTCAAAAATGCGTTGATGAAGCCAAACAGATGGATGACATCTACAAGCGCCTTCAAGAGGAACGCGCGAAGCAGTAACAAATCACAAAATCGAAGGAGTCCATATGAAATCCGTCTCCCCCATTCTCCTCGTCGCTCTTGCAGTCTCTACACCTTTGGCGCAAGCGCAATTTGGGTCGGGTATCGTCTATGATCCGACGCAGTCTGCCCATGCCGTACGCCAGATCCTCCAGGCAAATCAGCTCTACACAACGACTGTTCAAACCGAGCAGAAGGTAATTGCTGCCTACAATCTCGCCCGACAGATGGCAAACCTTCCGCAATCTCTCTATACGTCCTTCACCAACCTTGGCCGCCAGCAGTGGACGCTGCTTACCCAGCCAGCGAATACGTATGGCAATTCGACCCAATGGATCAATGCAGCGCTGAACGGATACGGTGCAGCAGGTGCGAATCAGGCGGCGAGCATTCCACGTATCGGCCAAATCACTGGCTACAGCTCACTCAGCTCTCAGGGACAACACGTGATTGCTGCGCAGGGGGCTACCGTGGATCTCTCCGATTCGGCGAACGTCAGCAGCCTGCAAACGATCGGCACGATCCGGTCAAACGCCGCCCAGCGAGAGTCGGACATCGCTCAACTTGAAGCGGCGACGCATTCCCCTGATCCTGCTCAGCACACAGAGATGGCTACGTTGCAACGGATCAACCAGGCGCTCCTCATCGAATTGCGGACTCAGCAAGAGACCAATCAGATGCTGCAGATGCAGGCGTTGCAGCAGATGGTCGGGCAGAAGGTCCAGCAGGACAACCTGAAGTCCTTGTTTCTTGTTGGAAACGGATATCAGCAGAATTTCAACTCTGTGACTCCCCAACAGACGTCTGCCGGGACGCAGTGGGCATTTCACTACTGATCAAATTGCGAGGCCGTCATGGATTTCCTGATTCTCATCAAAAACGGTTGCGACAACCTCACCGCAACGGTTGCACCGTCGGTCGACTCGCTCGGGCTGCATATGGTAATTGCCCTCGCCACCATCATGCTTGTGTGGTTCGGCGTCCAGGAGGCGCTTGCCTCCGCGCAGGGTGGACCTGGCTTTAATGTCGCGAAGTTCCTGAACTTCTTCCTCCTGATTACGTTCGCGTACTGCTTCGTCAGGTTTTACGACGGGGCGATTCCTGGGATCGGCTATTCGCTGAAAGGCTTTGTCAGTGGCGGCACCAGCAGCCTCGTCGATTACATCGGCAGCGACTCGACACAAGAAGTCCAGGACACGGTTCACGCAGCTCTGAGCAAAATCGGAAGCCTGTCGCCTTCGCTGACGGAGCCGTATACGCTCCTATGCACGTACACAGTTCAGATCATTCTCAGCGTTCTGACTGCTCTTATCGCCGTCATTTTGGCCTATGGTGCCATCGGAGCGACCATTATTGGACTGCTCGGCCCTGTGTTTATTCCTTGGATGGTTTTCAGCAAGACGGATTTTCTTTTCTGGGGATGGCTGAAGGGGTTTCTCGGCTTTGAGTTCTATAAGGTCGTAGCTGCAGCAACCATGAGTGTCTTAAGTCATCTGCTCATCACGTACCTGACAAGTGGCGCGATGAATGTAGATGATCCTCAAAGGCTCATTTATCTCATGCCCGGTCTGTTGATTCTGTGCCTTGTGGCTGGATTTATCTTGCTCAAGATTCCGGCGTTGACCGCCACACTTTTCTCCGGTCACACCGGGGGGCATGACGCCGGTTTTGGCGTCACCACCGCTCTCGCCGTACGCGGTCTGATCAGCTAAAGGAGGTTGAACATGAAAAGCGTAATGAACGACGTGCCCTATGAGATTACTCGCGCCGCCGAGCGCTATCTCGAGCAGTATGGGGATCCGATCGTCATGAATACCTACCTGAAGATCACGATTCTGGTCCTAGCCGCAATCTCAGTCGTGCTCGCCGGCCTCGTCTATCGAAGCCAGCGTGCCCTGGCGGACATGCATCCGATGATTGTTCGTATCAATGATGTTGGCCGGGCCGAAGCCATCGACTATCGCAACTTTCAATATCGACCGCAGGAGGCGGAGAACAAGTATTACCTCTCGCGCTGGGCAGAGCTCTATTTCAGCCGCAATCGCTTCACCATCGAGCGCGATCAGACGAATTCTCTCTACTTCCTCAATGGCGACGTCCAGCGCGTTGTGATCGCCCAGGAGCGCAAGGACAACGTCATTCAGACCTATATCAAGGACAGCTCGCTTCCTTACGTCGATGTCGAGGTTAAGAACGTCATTCTCGACGATCTTCGTCAGTCGCCGTATTCGGCGCGAATCGAATTCGAAAAGGTGTTCACGAACCCTGCCGATCATTCCGAGATCAAGCGCGAGCGATGGGCCGCCAGCGTCACCTATGTCTTCCGCGAGAACGTGAAGAATAACGAACTCGCTGTGAATCCTCTGGGATTGACCATCGTTCGCTTCCGCGCAGACCAGGCGTTCAGCTAGGAAGCGGGTGCATGCGAACTCTTTTGCGACCTTTGGCGCTTGTTCGAGACGTTTGAGCACGCAAGTTAGATGAATGGAGGCTAGATGACTCGCCTTTTAAAAGTTCCTGAAGCTGCTCTGCGGCTCAACATTAGTGAAAAAACAACTTGGAAGATGGTCTACGCTCGGAAAGTGGACGTCGTGCGGATTGGCCGGTCGGTGCGGATCCTTGAAAACTCCATCGAGAAGCTCATCGATGACGGCACCATCCCTGCCGGGCCCGACGGCCAAAACTGATGGTAGCCAATGCATTATCACTCATCTGACGAGTTTCAGGTCCAGACGCTCTCTTGGCGCTTCGCACAGGCACAAAGGTCGCACCCCGACGACGCAATCGCTGCCACGGCAGAGGTGCCGCCAGAATATGGCGTTTTAGTTGCCCTCAAGAAGACCGCGTCCCGCACGTTTGCTCATGTTTCAAACACCAATTAAGGACGAAAAGCATGGGTGTCTTTAAGCGCGGAAAAAATTATTGGTATGAATTTGAATTCAGGGGTCAGCGTGTCCGGGAATCTGCACACACGCCTAACCGTGAGCTAGCTAGGTCTATTGAACGCAACCGCCGGAGAGCCATGGAGGAGTCCGCGGGTGGCATCAAAAGAGCGAAGCCGATTCTCTTCCGCAAAGCAGCTGTCGCTCATTTTGATGAGTGCGCACACTGGAGCGACGCATACCGCGAAATCAATACCCTCAAATTGAGCCATCTCTTGCCGGCCTTTGGAAAGCTCCTACTGACCGACATCACGCCTGCGTTAATCGCGAGATACCAGCGCGATCGCAGGCTTGCAGGGGCCTCCGGACGTGAGATCAATATGGAGACGGCTGTCCTTCGGATGATTCTCCGTAAGCACCGTTTGTGGCATCTTTTGGCTCCGGATTTCCGCCCGCTGCCCGAACGAGAAGATATCGGACGTGCACTTTCCTTGGAGGAAGCCAATCGGCTCCTTGAAGCCGCTGCCAAGAGCCGGAGCCGTTCCCTATTTCCCGCACTCATGCTCTACCTGCACACCGGGGTCCGCGCCGCAGAAGGACGGCTGCGGTGGAAGCAGGTCGATTTCGTGCAGCGCACCATTACCGTGGGCAAATCGAAGACCAAAGGCGGCCAAGGCCGAGTGATACCGCTAAACGACGAAGCTTATGAAATCTTGCTCGAATGGCACGCGCGTTTTCCAAATCCGCAACCAGATCATTACGTTTTCCCTTCTGAACGCTATGGATTCAACGGAGAGGATGGGCACTTATATAGAACCGTCAAAGTATGGGGGCTTGATCCGGCAAGGCCGATGGGCTCGATGAAGACTGCGTGGGTCACGTGCCGCAAGGCGGCTGGAGTCTGGTGCCGCCTACACGATCTTCGTCACACATTTATCTCTGCCTTGGGAGAGGCGGGTGTGCCGGAGTCGACGCTAAAGGCTATTGCGGGCTGGATGTCAGCCAAGATGCTGGAGCGGTATTCACACACCAGAGATCAAGCAAAGCGCGAGGCTGTCGGAAAGCTTCCCAGGCGTCGCCCTCGGTCAGGGTCCCCACAAAATCCCCCACAGTCGCGACCCACAACCGAACCAAAAGTCTGCTAAGTAATTGAATCTGAATGGTAGGCGAGACAGGGATCGAACCTGTAACCCCCGGCTTAGAAGGCCGGTGCTCTATCCAATTGAGCTACTCGCCCGCGCAGGAGGAAGTTGAGTCATCTTCATTGTAGCGTTGACGGCCGCTTGCAACATAGCCTCCCAGGATGCGTGCGCGGCCGGCTCGTCCGGTCCGCAACCGGCCGCATAAATCGTGATTCCGCAACCAGAAGATGAATCTGCAATCGCCGGCCGGATAACGAGGTCGACGCGGCCGTTCGCGAGCGCACCAGTCCGCAATTCTCGCGTGATATCGCGTACAAGGATTTCGTGAATTTCAAACGAGCGAAAATTCTGCGGATCAACCAACAGTGTGTCTATGTAGGATGCGAAGCCAAAGCTGGCATTCTCGCGCCGGGCCCCGAATTCATCGGGATCTATCTCTTCGCTTTTGAGCCGCCAGACGTCGCATTTGCTAGTAAAGACGCGCGATTCCGCTGAGTTGAGCGTGACGAGGGCGTGTCGGAGCGCCGGGTAGTTCGCTGCCTCAGAGATCAGGTGGGCGGCTGCAACCGGGTCGATGCGAAGGTCAACGAAACCCTCCCAGGGAACGGCAATAGAAGGGGCGTCGGCACCGATTTCAACGTCCCAGTCGGCTTCCATTCGTCTGCTCGATGAGGAACCGGAGAAGAGTCGTTTCAGCCCAACGGCCGTCGTCGCCGTTCGCGGCGGCCAGAAATGCGCAGTGCCCTCCATGAGTTGTCTCGATGTAGGTCACTCCGGGGTTTGCGACGAGAGCGGCACGGGTTGAAGGCAGCATGCGGATGAACGGATCGTCGACGGAGTGCACGATAAGCGTGGGCAAGTTGAACTGGCGGGCGTATTGCGAGCTTGCGACCGAGTAGTAGTAATCGTCGGCTCCGGAGAAGCCTCCATAGCGCGCTACGACATGCTCGTCGAAGAGGCGCATGGTGCGGATTTTGTCCAGGTTCTCGGTTGTATAGATTTTCGGAAACAAAGCAGCCTTGCGGCGGACACGAGCCAGCATAGAGCGCAGGAAATGCCATTCATAGATGCGGTTCTGCACTTCGTGGAGCGCAGAAGAAGATGCTGCAAGATCCATAAGCGGCGAGATGCCGACGACTGCCTTGATCGCTGCTGGCGGATTTGCGGCAATCTCGCCGGCATATTTAAGCACGAGATTGGCACCCATCGAGTAGCCGAGCAGAGCAATGGAGTCGATGCCGCGATGCTCCACCAATGTCCGCACTACCGCAGCCACATCTTCCGAGCGGCCCGAATGATAGATCGTTGGCGATAGCTCGTCCGTTCCGCCGCAGCTGCGCATGTTCATACGCACCACATTGAAACCGGCCGATAGAGCACGAGCCGCATTCCCGAGAACATATTGGGAGTTTGACGATCCTTCGAGACCATGAACGATAACAACCGTGAGTGCCTCGCGCCGAAGCTCCTCTGGCTGCCAATGGCAGTGACACAGCACGCGGCTGGGTCCGTACCCGCTCAGCGGCCCCTCAACTTCTACTAGAAGATGTTCGGCCTCGGGAAGAGATAGTTTTCGGGGTAGGAAATTTCCGGCCAGCGTCTGCAGGTGCCCATTACGCAGGAAGCGCCGGGGAGCGAAATTGCCCAGTTGCTCGACAGTTTTATTGTCGAGCGGCGATGAGATCTCAGCCTTCATCCCTGCGTATTTCCTCGAGTATGCTTGCCGCCTGAAGGGCCCCTGTCGGATCATCTTCGTGCTTGAAATAGGCGAAGACGTCTCCGCGGGCGGCCTGCGTTTTCAAATTGTCGCGGATCGCCGCGAGATCCGACACGGAGTAGTCGGCTTTTCGCAGGCGATAGCAACTGAAGGATGCGGTGATTTCAGCCGGCGTACTAAGATCATCGCTCTCGGCTATACACAGAGCGGCCCCATGTTCGCGGAGGACAGCGTAAACCGGCTCGGCGAACCATGTGGTGTTTCGAAATTCGAAAGCGGCACGGAGATCAAATGGCCGTGCCTCATTCAGGAACGCACTGAGAAGGTCCGGGTTCGCCTTCATATTTGGCGGCAACTGAAAGAGGACTACTCCGAGGCGGCCGGCTTCAGCGACCGGAGAGATTGCGCGGGCGAAGCGCTCGAGAGGCTCAGCGCAATTCTTCAGGCGAAGAATATGCGTGATGCGCTGCGGAGCTTTGAACGAGAATCGGAATCCATCGCCGGTGGCCGCAAGCCAGGAACGCACAGTTGACTCGGAAGGCAGGCTCCGAAAGGTGTAGTTCACCTCGACGGAATTCAGCCGTGTCGCGTAAAACTCAAGCAGCTTTTTCGGGGAGGTGCGAGGAGGGTAAAAGTCGGGTTTCCATGTTGGATACGCCCAACCGGAGCAGCCCAGATAGATATTGCCGCGGTTCATTGCGTCCCTTGTGTTTATGTGTAGAGCCTCAGTCGGCGGACGCGCTGCAGAACATCGCTGGGGCGGCTAGTGGGGATCGAACCCACGACATCCTGAGCCACAGTCAGGCGTTCTGCCGCTGAACTATAGCCGCCATTTCCTTGATAATTGTAGCATTTGCAGCGGTCCATGGCACTTATGGCGATTGCGTTCGCCGCCGCATCTTATACAGTTGAATCAGCGCATGCCATTGCGATACGAGCCCGAGGTTCTTCTGCCTGGACGGCAGTTCCAGCGCGACCGAGCGAGCGTCGGCCGGAGCTGGTTTTCTGACGAGAATCTCGACTTGCTGGCTCACCTGCTTGACGACTGGTTTCGCCTGCCCGGAACATCGATTCGCTTCGGGTTGGACGGGATCATCGGACTCATCCCGGGCCTGGGCGACGTCCTGGCCGGACTGGCCTCGTGCATCATCATCATTGCGGCGTGGTTTCGCGGCGTTCCTTATGTCGGCCTCGCCCGGATGGTGGTGAATCTCGCCATCGACGTGATTGTCGGAGCAATTCCTTTCATTGGAGATGCGTTCGATATCGCGTGGAAGGCCAACCGTCGCAACTACGCGCTGATGGTCCGGCACCTTCGCCAGCCGCGGGTCCACACATGGAAGGACTATGTATTTCTCCTTTGCATCCTGGCGGCGTTGTTCGCAGTTTTTGCAGTTCCGCTGCTGGTGATTGTGTGGCTGATGGCGCGGATTTTGCGGCCCTTGTAAGCGCCGAACGCGGCATATCTGGCGGGTCCAGTGCGATACAATTTCAATGGATCGGGGCGTAGCGCAGTCTGGTAGCGCATCTGCTTTGGGAGCAGAGGGTCGGGGGTTCGAATCCCTCCGCCCCGACCATCTAACCTCTTCCCTGTCAATAGGTTTGACCGAATCATAGGGTTGGGA